>ODAJ012173693.1_pt1 | contig 39106 bp, 38 predicted proteins | sample 1539241 | NCBI WGS metagenome assembly ODAJ01 (sample SAMN02144231, study PRJEB22623) | gut metagenome | biome: sheep rumen | host: Ovis aries | place: New Zealand
GAAGATACGGAAACCTGTTGAATAGATCAGCTGCCTCATAATGAGGCAGTTTTCTTTATTCTGTTAAGCGTCTGAATTGTACCGTTTACGAACAAACGGACGATATAAAGCATTCGGTGAAGCCAGAATCATTGATGCAGCAGAGAAAAGCTCAGAGCAGGACCTTACAGAAGTTGCTAAAAAGGTAGAGAAAACATATGACACCATAAAAGAAGTAAGTAAAGAACTTCGCGGAGTAGGGTCGAATCTTTCAAATCTGTCAGATTCTGTAAAGAATGTTTCCACAAACATGAGAGCAGTATTGAAAACCGGTAAGACGATACAGGCGGTTTCTTTTTTAGGGACAACGGCTTCCATTATGAATCTTGGCGTCGATATGGTGGGATTTGCGCTTGTCAATGAAAGATTGGATCGCCTGACCGATGCTGTAAGAGCCGGCTTTAAGAATACTCAGAAATTGTATGATATGGCGGTGAACGAGAAATACAGGGATTGGGAAAAGCTGATAAGCGATTTTGTTTATATGAGAGGAAAAATTCGGCTGCAGGATGAAATCAGTTTTGATGAAATGTACAAGCTTCTTTCAAAGATAAAGACATTTTCCTCGGAGATGCTTCGGGATTTAATGAGTGATGCACTGGAGGTAGATCAGGTGTTGCTAATCGTTAATCATCTGCTTCCGGCTTATGTTATTCTGCTGCGAGAATTTGACAGAAGATACTATCTTGAGAAAAATGAACGGACTGCAAATTATGATCTCTTTCTTGCATTTTTCGATGAACTGGTAGACCGGGAGCTTCTTGGAAAGCTTATGAATCACTATTTTCTTGCAGAGCGAATGCATGACAAAGACGTGCAGGAGATATTGAATGCACAAAAGCTCATTGCAATCAACAGCAGGACTCTGATTGAAGACGAGATGGCGATGCTTGAGGCATGTAAGACGGAAAGTGTTTATAACGACCTGCAAAAACAGTTGAAGAAGGCCGCAGAGGAGGAGATCGTTGAGGAGATTCTGACGGACGATGAAGGAGCGACGATATCTGCAGAGGCTTGCAGGAGATGCGTGGCGGTGGCGTTTGCGTAACGTTTTGTATTGCAGCTATGATTAATAATTCATTAGGAGAGAAAAATATGTCATCAAATAGAAACACAACATGGAAGAGAGTTGTTGCAATTTTGCTGAGTTTAACAATAAGTAGTTCTGCTTTAGCGGGATGCGGTGGATCGAACATTGAATCGGCTACTTCAACAATCAGCAATACTACGGAAACACAGGAATCTTCAGCAGAAAGCAGTGAGCAGTATTCTACAGAAACTCAGGATAAGGTTGATGAACCCATAGATGAAGAGAAAAATGCGTTTGCAACAGGGTGGGAATTTGCAAGAGAATACCTGAGTAATTCAAAAACACTGGTTTCAGATCCGGATTATGAAGATGAATACAAGTCTTTTGTTGAAATCGAAAAGGACGAGTCCGCTAAAGCAGCTTATCAGGATGACTGGCTGATAGAGGACAGCCTTGATGACGACACAAATGAGTCTTTGGATGTAAGCATGAGGTATTATGCGAATCCGGAAAAAGAAGAGATTGAACAAGCGCAGAGTATTATTAGAGAATACGAGGATTATTATCTCTCAGCCAGCAATCCAAAGAGTTTTACTGAGTATATAGAGAAAAATGGATACAAAGGTGATTATAGTGAGCTTCTGCCTTCTAAAGATGGATTGGAGGTTATTATTGGGAGTGACGATATTGAGGATGCAGTGAATTTTGTCAAGGGAGATAAAAAGCTGCTTTTTGGAGTATCAAAAGAAGCAAAAGAAGTTTTAAAGAAATTAAAAGAACGAGTAGAGGGAAAAGCAGAGTCAGAAGAGATATCGAATGAAGAGCTTCTGGCAATATCTGAAATGGTATCCACTGGGAAGATTACAATTGAAGAGTTTAATGTACCGGTGTCGAAAGTTGTTACTCCGAAATATGTATTTAAACAGGCAATAACACATGTTGACAAAGAGACCATTGTTAGGTTTGTGCTGCAAGTAGCTCCGGATATTATTGCAATTATCAGAGAAGTTGCAAAAAGTGAAGTTGAGGATTCAGATGATCTTGAAAAGCTTTTGACTAAAAATGATACATTTAGAAATAAGCTAAAAGGTATTATATGTGCTGTTATTGAGGAAGCTGTTAGAACGGGAAGACTAGGGGAAAAGTTTAAAAATCTCACAGATGAACAGATTGCAGAACTTGCAGATATAGCGCTAAAAGTGATAATAGCAACTATGAGTTTATTTCATAAGAAAATTAAGCTATCTCAATACGTTGTCACAATATTTAAGGATGTAGTCCCATTGGTGTTAAGTATCAAAGGTGTTTCGACAGATGATAATATGCAGACAATATCTCCCGTTTATCTGATGGGAAATTTGGTCGCCGGTATGCTTTATTCAGGAAGTGCAGACATAGAGAGCAAAGAAATATTAGATTTTAATATGGTCGATGCCAATGGCATAGGTGTTATAGTGCCTGACGGATTGGATTGTGATGGAAAAGTGATAGAGGGGTATTTTGACGGTCTTGATATTGCCCCGGTTATGTCCTCCGGTAAGGAGATAATGGTTAATGTAACAGGGGATTCTTCGTTGAGGGTTGATTTGGCGGCATAAGGAGATACTCATGAAATTTGAAAATACAATCATCACAACAATCCAAGGTGACATCACCAAAATAAACACCGTTGAGGCAATCGTAAACGCTGCCAACAACTCTCTCCTCGGCGGAGGCGGTGTCGACGGAGCGATCCACCGCGCCGCAGGAAAAGAACTGCTGGCCGAATGTATCACTCTGCATGGATGTGAAACCGGTGAAGCTAAAATCACAGGAGCCTATAACCTTCCCTGTAAGTATGTCATCCACACGGTCGGACCGATTTGGTGGAGTTTGCAGAGAAATAAATCCGAACTCCTCGCAAACTCTTATAGAAACTCGCTCAGGGTGGCTGTGGAGCATGGGATTCGGTCGATCGCATTTCCTTCGATTTCGACCGGAGTTTATGCATATCCGCTGGACCAGGCGGCGCAAATTGCGGTACAGACCGTAAAGGAATTTGTGGAGGAGCATCCGGGTGTAATGGATGAAATTATCTGGGTCCTCTTTGATTTGAAAACAAAAGCAGCGTATGATGATGCATTGGAACTGTTGAATGAGTAAGAGCAAACAGTAGCGTTTAGTTTTGAAATTGAGGAACAAAAGTATATGAAAAATCAATACATCGCCGACATCGGAGACTACGGCAAATACGGTTTGCTTCTCTACCTGGCAGAACAGGGCATCAAAATTGGGGTTAACTGGTATCTGACAAAAGATGATGAACCAGGGTTCAAACCGCATACAAAGTATCTTGAAGACAAGTATTTCGCGATGAGAAAATATAGTCCGGCTCTGTATGACCTGATGAAGGGTTTAAATGGGCAGCGAGATTCTAAAAAGCTTTGTATACAAATGGTGGAAAAGAGCGGTCTCTTCCCAGGCTTCTCATTTTACCACGAAATCCTGAAAACTGATGAGCTGCCGTCGAAAGAGAGGGAAGCCGCGAGGAAACAGTGGCACAAAAATGCTCTTGAGATGCTAAAGGATACCGATCTTGTATTTGCGGATCCGGACAACGGTCTATCACAGAATATTGAAATAAAGAAAAAGGGGAGCCAGAAATACATTTTGCCCTGTGAGATAAAAGCGTTTTTCCGAGATAAGAAGGATATTGTCTATTACCACCATCATCCTCGAAAAAACAAGGAGGAGTGGATGGAAGACAAAAAGATTATGGAAAAACTGCCAGGTGCAAAGCTTCTGGCCGTCTCCGCACATCGTTGGGTGAACCGGGCGTACATATTTGTCGTTCATGAAGAGAGATATGAAAAGTACAAGGCACTTATTGACAGCTTTTTGGCATCAGAGTGGGGAACACTTCGTGTAGACCGTAAGAATTTCTTCACAGAAGAACCGATTTAGCTCAGAAGAAAAGTATCAAGAGTAAGCGATGTTGGTTTACTTTATAAGGAGAACGAAAATGAAGAAAAGAATTTACCCGCTTATCAGGTTGGTCGCAGTCATGATGCTCGCAGTGACGCTTGCAGCTTGTGGGGGTGAGAAGAGTGCAGGCACATCAACAATCAGTAAGACAGTCAGTTCTGCCGATAAAAAAGATGAGACCATATCTGCGAAGTCTGTGAGTGAATCTCAGAAGTCAACAAAAACTGAACGTACTATAGAAGAATCCAAGACTGAGTCAGATCCAAAAACAACGCAAGCGCCTACTGAGAAACCAAAAACCCCTACGGAGACACCGAAGGCGACTCCATCCGCTGCGGAAACTCCGAAAGCAACTCCAGCCGCAACAGCAACCCCAAAGCAGGAAACACCAACTCCTGCTGTTGAAAAAGAGACAGCAGAGGAAAGCCGCACTGAAATCATTCCGGATTCCATTATTACGGAAGTAATAGAGGAGGAATCGGCTGAGGAGGACTGGTCTATTCCATATAATTATGTGGATGATTTCAGTATCGAATATCAAACAGATTTCTTGCATATTAGCACCGATCCAGTAACTCTGGGAAATAACGAAAAGGTCACGATTCGGCTTACGGCGAATCCTTCAGGACTTGAAGAAGATGATTTTATCTTTTACTGTGAAGAGGATGAACTGTCTTATTCTGTTGAAGAGATAAAGCAGAATACATCCCAAAATGAAACCGAAATAAGGCTGACTGTTCGTGCCAAAAAGGAAGGGTATCATTATTTTGACATCATTTCTACATATGACCTTATAACGCTGGGAGAAGAAGCACCGGGAATCGAATTACAAATCCATGCCTTGGATTCCAGAGACGGGCAGGTTGTGTATGTGACGCCAACAGGCGAAAAGTATCACTTTAGTGCCGACTGTGCGGGTGAAAATGCAATCACAACGACCCTTTATGATGCGGAAGCTGATGAGTATGATCCTTGCGGAAAATGCGCGCGATAATACGGCGTACCGTACATGAAATATGAATGAGGAAACTAATAGAAATGCCTAATTTAACCCAAACCAGCAAATTCCTCTCCCTCCTCCTCCGCCACAACCCCTCCGCCGCGGGCCTCACCCTCGATGAGCACGGCTGGGCCGACGTTAAGGAGCTGATCGCCGGCGTGAACGCCGCGGGCGGGTACAGCCTCACGATGGAGATGCTGGAGGAGATCGTCCGGACGGACGGGAAGCAGAGGTATTCATTTAACGAAGACCACACGCTGATCCGGGCCAACCAGGGGCACTCGATCCCGGTGGATGTGGAGCTGAAGGAGGCTGTGCCGCCGGACACGCTGTATCACGGCACCGGGGAGAAGTATGTGGAATCGATCGACCGGGAGGGGCTTATTCCGAAAAGCAGGCTGTATGTACACCTCTCGGCGGACATTCCGACTGCCGAGAAGGTCGGGCAGAGGCACGGAAAGCCTGTGATCTACAAGGTGGACTGCAGGCGGATGGCGGCGGACGGATTCAGGTTCTATCTGTCGGTCAATAAGGTGTGGCTTACGAAGGAAGTTCCGGTGAAATATCTGGAGAAGGTTCGGGGATAAGATAGATTTACATTTTTAAAAAGGAGAGCGCTATGGAATTCAAAACCGATATCTTTACACAATTCGATCAGAAATGGGCCCTGCTGACCGCAGGCAGCAAAGAGAAGTTCAACACGATGACAATCAGCTGGGGCGGGCTCGGCACGATCTGGGGAATGCCGGCCGCAACCGTGTACGTCAGGAAATCGCGCTACACGCATGAGTTTATGGATGGCGGGGAGTATTTTACGGTCAGCTTCTACCCGGAAGAGTACAGAAAGGTCCTGGGGATCCTCGGCGCAAAATCCGGCAGGAATATGGATAAAATGAACGCCTCCGGGCTCACCCCGGTCGAGGCGGGGGAGACCATGACCTTCAGGGAGGCGGAGGTGACTCTGCTGTGCCGGAAGATCATGAAGCAGCCGCTTGATGTTGAAAATATGCCGGAAGAAGTGGCGGGGCTGTTCTATGAGAAAGGCGATCCGCATGACATGTATATCGGCGAGGTAATTGACATTATAGAATAAGCTTACACGGAGAAAAGAGGTACAACTTTGAAAGACTTTTTTTAAAACTGGATCAGAAATACCTGAAAATCTGTCTGTATGCCGCCGTGACCGTTGTCGTCACGGGTTCATTTTCAAAAAGCGGAGAAGAAGGCGAGATACGAGCAGCTTAAAATGCGGCTGACCCGGCGGCTGGAAACAATTGACTTTAAGGAAATAAGCGGGAGATGAGCCGTTTGTGAATGACAAACTCTGCCGGAAACTGTATAATATAATTCATAGTGAGTTTTTTCGTCCCAAACACCGACAATGGAGGATATGGTCATGAAGAAATGGAATAAACAGATACTGAGCGTACTGCTTGCCCTTGCAATGTGCCTTGGCATGTTTCCCGTTTCCGTGTTTGCGGAGGGAGATGATCAGACGGTACAGGAGCCTGCTTTCACGTCCGTTACGGAAAGCGTGGTGGTAAAGCCCACGGACGCAACAGCTGCGATTGAGGCGTCTGTGAATTTCGCTGCTCCTTATTTTGCGGTTTTCCGCCGTCCGTTTGGCGAAACGGAGGCCGGGTGGGAGCAGATCCTGGTAGGGAATGCGCTGACCCCGGGCTCGTACCGGCATGTGCTTCCCGCTGCAGCCGGGTGGGAGCACTATGATTACATGATTCGCGCCTATCTGCCCGGCGAACTGGCGCAGGAAACGGGCAGGGAATACATTGATTCAGAGCCGATTGAGGTGCAGTTTGAGGGCTACAAGGTCGTGTTTGACAAAAACGAAGGATCCGATGCCTTTGACTGCTCATGGGTCGGTCATGGGTATCGTCTCCCGGACGCGTATCCCATGGAGGATATGCTGGTGGCTCCGGGCGAAACCTGCACGGTTCCGGAGTGTACCATCATTCCGCCGGACTGGATGATGTTTGACCATTGGGTGATGATTTTCCCGGACGGTCATCAGGAGACAATGTCGGAAGGTGATACCTTTACGATTACGGGTAATTCAACCCTTAAGCCTATTTGGACAAACAGGACATTCAACACGGCCTATACGATTGAAGACCGTGAATTCGGGCAGGGGAGGCCTAATATTTATTTTCACAATTTCCTGATTCCCTACCTTCCCTCGGACATGGTGGAATGGACAGCCAGGGGAAACAAGTATCCCTATGAGCGCAACATCTACATCGATTGGTATAATGTGGTTGACGGCGTGCGGGGAGAAAAGGCAGACTCTTTGCTGTTCTACGACCGTTTAGAGGGCTACCCCGGCAATATCTTTGTTCAGGCGGAGGGACCCTCAGAGATCGGCGATTATGAGCTGGTAATCACCTATAAGGGTGTGGAGGTTATCAACCAGTTCTTCTCCATTCTCGAACCCGTAAACCCACAGGGAAAACACAGCTACGAATTCCTGGGCGACTTAAGTAAGGAGTATGACGGAGAACCGGTGGAGTTCGATCCTTATGACAGCAAAACATTCCTTATTGACGATGGCAACATGAGCTGGGGGGCGCTGGATAAGTACGGAGAAGCCCGGTACGTCTGGCGCGTATTTACGGAGTCGGGCAAGGTTTCGGCGTGGATCCCGATGGATGAGGGAGAGGTTCCCACAGCGGTCGGGCGCTATCAGCTGGTTATTCAGGAAATGGGCGAGAAGGACTGGGAAGATGCGGCCGTGTTTGAATTCGAGATCACAGGCTCCCCGGCTACCATTTATATCCACAGCGCATCCGCAGTTCTTGAGGGTCTGATCAAACTCAAGTATTACTATGAGATACCCGATGGACTGATGAGCCAGGACGATGCGGCGATCGTGTTCTATAAGGACGGCGAGGAAGCTGCCCGCACGCCGCTCTATGACGGCGTCTATATCGATCTGGGTGAAAATGCGGGACAGTGGGCTTACTATTTTGACGTGGTGGCGGCAGAAATCGGCACGCCGATAACGGCTCAAATCCTTGACGGCAGCGGAAATCCGGTGACGGTGTTGTCCGTTAACGGCACAGATTATACGGACGGGTTTACATTTTCCGTTCAGGATTACGCCGAGTATATGCAGGAGGCCGGTTCCGAGGAAATGAAGCCACTGGCCAAAGCGCTGAAGGACTACGGCATTGCGGCTAAGCTGTATTTCGAGAACGGCGATACCACGGGACTGGCTGTGAGTGCGGAAACGCAGGCTGTGACGGAAGCGGATCTCGAACAATATGCGCTGAGCACCTCCGGCACAAAACCTGCAGGCTTTGCCGGCTGCTCCATCTCGGTTGTCTTTGAGGCGGACAACAGCCTGCGCATCTATTTTAAGTTCGACGGTTCTAAATCGCCGGAGAATTACAGCTATACGCTGGATGGCAGTCCCGCTGCGCTTCACGAACGCAGCGACGGCGCGAAGTATCTCACTGTGGAGAATATTCCGGCCGGCTCGCTAGCAGAGCCGCATTCGTTCAGCATTTCAGATGGAACGGATACCTACACGGTGAATGCCAGCGCCTTGTCCTACGCGCTTACCAGTATCATCAACGGAAACGAGGCAAGACAGAATCTGGGTAAAGCCCTGTACCTGTATAATCAGGCTGCGGCAGCCTACTTTGCGGAATAAAAAGAGAGAGGGTTTATGATGAAGCAGATATATGAACAGCCGGAACTCGAAATCGTCGAGTTTGATTCGGAGGATATACTCGTTACTTCACCTACTGACGGACGTGATAAGTGGGAGGGAGAAGAATACCCCATTCCGTAATGTAACTTAAGGCAATTGACCGGCAGGCGGATTTATCTGCCTGCCGGTCCTTCATAGGAGGGAATAACATGATGAAACGATTGCTGGCAGCCCTTGTGATCTGTGCGCTGGCGCTTGGCGGGTGCCGGGGGGTACGCTCCGACGCTTCAGGGGATCAGGTTCAGGAAGCGGAAACGAAGAAGGAGGAGAGCTCTGCGGGGGCTTCGGCGGAAAGCGAGTCTCCGGGAATCACTGAGGCGGCCAGGCCGGCGGAAAAGGCAGATTCCGGGAGAACCGAGGCTCCGGCGGAAAAGGCAGATTCCGGGAGAACCGAGGCTCCGGCGGAAAAGGCAGATTTCGGGAGAACCGAACATCCGGCAGGCACCAAGGCCTCCGGAAGTAAAAACGATCCGGCAGAGACGCCCGTCGAAGATGAAGTCCGGGCAGACAGCGAAGAACCTGTGATAACGGAGGCGCCTCTGGAGGCTCTTCCGGAAGGGGAAATACATGAGGAGCCTCCGATTACGGCAGCTCCCGCTGCCGGTAAGGATGCGTATGAGGGGGAAAAGTATAATGTTCCGTGAGGGGAGAGGCCGGCGATGAAGATAGAATGGATCGAAGGCTCTGAGATCGCTGTCAACATATATAATAAGGAAGTGACGGTCTCCGCAAACAAAGAGGGGCTGCTCTCTCTGGCGGGACAGCTCAAAGCGCTTGCAGAAGGTATGCCGGGAGATCATATCCACTATGATGAGGACAACTCGCTTGAGGAAGGGTCGGCAGAGCTGGTCATTGAGAGAGTGAAATAAAAGAGCGGCAATGTTATGCAGTCAGATAGGGGTGAAGTTTGGCATATGAGCGTTGACGAGGGAGGTGGAAGACGTGAAGGAACAACTCGCTTCTTACGGCTGTGGCGGGCGGTTTTGTGCCGCTCCCGCGGATCATTGCCTACATACTGTCAACGCTGGCAATCATCCAGATCTGGAATTTCTCCACGTTTTACATCAATCTTTTTGGCCGGAACGGCGTGCGTGACCACATCTTCCTCTTTATCAACATGTACCTGCTTTATTACATCGGAGAGGGGACACGTCTGTCCTGGGTGCTCTTCCGAACGCAGTACCACATCGCCTGGGCCCTGATACTTATCAATATCGGCGTCCAGTATCTCATTTCCCTGTACCAAATTCGGGAAAATGAAACCATCTCCCCCTCGATTCTTCACAGGGCCTTCGCGCTTTTCGGTGAGGCCGCGCTGGTTCTTCTGGCGATCCGGGTGGACGGCAGCGGTTTCTCCGGCATGACGCTCCTGTCGATCCTTTTCGGGCTTGCCGCGGCATGGTACCTGGCGGATGAGAAGAAGGCTGAGAGGCTTGATTTCAGGCATCTTAGCGAGCGGGCGATGCTTTTTGTGGTATTCACGTTTGGCGAGATGATTATCACGATCTCGTCGTATTTTGACGGGGAGCTGACCTTAAATTCCGTCTATTTTTCTCTGATGGCGTTTTTGATTGTGGCGGGACTCTTCCTGAGCTACGAAATTCTCTACAATCACATCATCAACAGAGACAGGAAGACAACAGGCACGATGTACATGATGGTCCATATTTTCCTGATTTTCTCGATGAACAATCTTACCAATGCACTCGAGTTCATGCAGGAGACCAGGGTGAGCCTGATTCCGAAGACGGTTTTTCTCATCAGCTCTTTCCTGCTTTTCTATTTCTGCCTGTACGGTCTCATGTATTACGCAAAGAGGCGGATGAGGTTTCATCTGCGCGACGCCGTGCCGCTCGTGGCCGCAGGCCTGCTTTTTGCCGTGCTCATGTGGCTGCTGCGCGATGAGCCGCGGCTTAATATCGCGCTCTCGGTTATATTTGTCTACGCGATGTTTGCGCGGATCTATATTCACAGCCATATGAATCTATAAAGAATATCGATTTCAGAGAGTCGACCGGTCTTGAAGAAATTAAAAATCTGAACATAGAAGAAAAAGATTTTGAGGAACTTAAGGAGCTGGGAAACTTTGCCCTTAATGTGGCCGGAGGAGCAAGCGCAGGTGCTGCCGGAGGAGCCCTGACTGCGCTGGGCGCCTGGGGAGCGGCCCAGACCCTGGCGGCTGCTTCAACCGGTACGGCGATTTCCAGTCTCAGCGGGGTAGCGGCTACCAATGCGACGTTAGCATTTTTTGGAGGCGGTTCACTGGCTACCGGTGGTCTTGGTATAGCTGGAGGCACCATGGTACTTGGCGGCCTGGTTGCAGGGCCGGCACTTTTGGTTATGGGACTGATAACAGGTGCAAAGGCTCAGGAGAAAGTTGAGAAATCTCTGGAGAATAAGGCTCAGGCTGATGAAATAGTTGAGAGCTTAAAGACGATTTCTTTCCAGTGCAGTTCCATCAGGAGAGGGGCAAGCATGTTTTATAACTTGCTCGCCCATATTGATTCTTTATTCTTGCCTCAGGTCTGGAACATGGAAGATGTCGTGAAGAATGAAGGAACAGACTTCCGTATGTATACGCCGGAGTCAAAGAAGAAAATTGCGGTTGCGGCTGTTACGGCAAAATCTGTTAAGGCGGTGTTGGATACACCTATTTTGAAGGAAGACGGAGGATTGACTGCTGAATCTGCAGCGGTGGAAGAGAAAATCGCCAAACTTTTATATGCGTGACAATTCAATGTAAAACAGGAAAAAAGTATGCGGAGGGACACCCCGACAGGGATGCCCCTCCGCTTTTTACGTGCAGACAATGCAGCGAAACCATCATGAATACTGTCTCAATGCATCTGCCAGCGTACTCCGGAACCGTTCACGCAGGTTTTCGGGAGAGAGGATCTCTGCCTCCGGGCCGAAGGAAAAGAAAAAATTGAAGATCTGTCGGTGTGTGCAGTTAAAGGTATAGGTATCCTCGGTGGAAAGCGCTTCTATTCGTTCGGGGCGTGCGTAGATTCTCGAATGGTAGATCCGCTTTCCTTTTTCTGTTAAGCGGATCCTGATTAAATCCGGCGTCCCGACAAGATAGGCGGGGGAGTATTTGGAAATTTGATAGTCTATATCTCTTTTTTCTTCTTGACTTAAACGGAAGGTTTTCATGAGTACGGTCGGGTCATTGATCCTGGCCATGGAAAAGGAGGCGATGATCCTGTCCTTCTCGCTATTGTCTGCTCTTCTTGAATAGCAAGTCAGATATGACTGTGTGTGGGAAGGATCCGGCACGATCTTGTAGGGATAGACATAGAACAGCTGGTCGCTGCCTGTATAATTGACCTTGACTTTCAGGATTCTTTTCTCGGCGCAGGCACGCTCTATTTTTTCATAGATATCCTTTTTGTAAATACGTTCCCGCTCAATGAAGGGGAGAGAACAGTATTCCTCCAGGACGGCACGCACATAGAGGCTCGGCCGGTTATCATAGTAGGCGCTTTCATCGCTGTCATACGTCAGATGATTATAATTCTGCTCGTTGATATGGTACAGCTTCCCATTTCCTTTCTCAGATTTATATTTCTGTTTGATTGCTTCCAGCTCTTTTTCTTCCGCTTCAAGGAGCTTGTCTATCGCAATGGTCTTGCTCTGTTCATCCAGATCAGGGCCTGTAAGCAGACGCTCAAGCTCCAGCCTTCGCTGCTGTAAATATAAGGAAATGGAAGACTTTGCCTCGTACTTAAAGTTGTCAAATACGGTGTTGATAAAGGTTGCGGCTTTTGAGACTTTAAATGTATCCATGTCTTCGGACATCTTAAGCTGGGCATTGAGGCTCAGAGTGAGACGCAGCTTGTGTTCGTCGTTGATCATGGAATTACCTTGTTTGTCAACAAAACCCATATGAGAATCCTCCTATTTTACGATAAGATACTTTTAAGGTAACAGAATTAATGTAAAAGTGCAAAAAAGTGCAAGAACAGCGTTGTGAAAGTAACGCAAAATGAAAATTGTTGTTCATTGCTTGTTACTTACTCAGTGCCCTGCGGCGGGAGGAATGTCGACGTCAACGTGATGACTGCGGTTCAGGGGACTTCGTTTAACGACTCTGCTTACCTTTGAAGGACGAAGAGACTGCAGATGCAGTGGCTCCAGAGACATATGACCCACAGGATATGATGAGGAATGAGAATGAGCAAAAAGAAGAAGGCGAGAAAATATATAACGTTTTATGAAGTGTATTGATTGAGTAAGATTTTGTGATTTTACGCAAGTATATCTGTTTTGTTACTTCAAGTGCTGTTTTATAGCTCTAATTATAGTTGTTGTTTCCTGTAAATAGTGTTAAAATTGAAAATATATATAATTTACACCGAATATAGAAATAATATTTGGAGAAACTATGAACGATTCTGTACAAAACCTTCTGGACTTGGCAAAACAAATCCGCTTTGTAAAATTGGATTTTGATATACAGTTTTCTGAAAGCGGGAACTTGCCGCACTATAAATCTTCTGCCCTGCGGGGAGGCATGGGGGATATGCTTATGGAGCTTTTTTGCGTGCGGGATAAGATGTGTGAAAAATGCGATTTTGAAGATATCTGCGCTTTTCAGAGGGTTATGTATCCAACTTATGATATTGTTCCGTCCTTTACATCGGGAAAGGACCGAATCGGTTACCTTATTGACTGCGAGAACCATTGTGAGTATGCAAATCAAGGAGACAGACTGACATTTTCGGTCAAGCTTTTTGGTAAAACAATTGTTGAATGGAGACAGGTGATTCAGGCATTTGACAAGCTGGGGAGAGTAGGAGTCGGTGAAAATAGAGTACGATATCGACTTATCCGGGTTAAAAGTTTGGACGGCACTATTTTCGATGAAGATAGAAAGATTGATAGAGAGAAGCTTAAAATCCAACAGGTGCGAGATTATGTCGATTCAAGACACAGCAGCAGGGAAAAACGACTATTGCTTCAAACACCGGTAGAAATACGATATAAAGGCAAGAAAATGCGGCATTTTGAACCAGAAGCAGTGATGCCTGCACTGGCAAGAAGAATTTTCATGTACAGCTGCTTCGAAGGCATAGAATGTCAGGAAATCAAACTTTCACCCGCAGAGCTGCCGCAGTTGTCAGGAGAACATTCATATTGGGGAAGAGTTAAGAGGTATTCTTCCCATACTGGAGAGGTAATGACTTTTAAAGGAATTGTGGGATATGCAGATCTGGAAAATATCTCCGATGAATGTCGTGAAATGATTCTTATGGGAGAGCTTTTCGGAGTTGGGAGAAACACAAAATTTGGTCTTGGAAAAATACGCCTGATAGAAGCTTCGAGAAAGGAGAATCGATGACAGAGACAATTAAATGGAGCTGTACAACCGGAGTAAACAGCGGTTATGAACTGGAAAAACAGGAATGCATGTCTGAGACTGCATTTGTTAGCATTTTTCAGGATACGGCAAGGGAAATCTATGAAGAGACCGGAGCTTATATCAGTGCCGTAATCACCCCGGCTAGAATCGCCTATCACGAGGCCTGGGGCTGCCCAGCCGGTGGCGAGTATGGATATATGATGACAGGAAGCTGCAATCCGGCATTTTCTGACAAAGAAGCCTATCTGGCGGCTCTAAAGCGACTGATTGGCCGGTTAAAAGAGAAGCTTGGACAGAAAACGATGCTTCTGGAAATTATGCCGGCATCTGTTTTATATCTTACAGAAAATGAAAAGCAGGACGATTGAGTGGAGGTAATGTATGGAAAGTCGTTTGGTAATTGAACTGATACAGCAGTCGCCAATGATCCATTTTCAGCATGATGAAGACGGAGCAGCGCTTCGAGCGACAGATGTGAAACCGCGCCTGGACAGATTTCTCATAGAGGAATACAAAAAAGAAAATGATGGCGGTGATGTTCCTAAAGACTGGGTGCAGCCGGGACAGGCGGGGGCTTTGAAGTATCAGATGAGGATAAAGGCACCGAATGAAGAGCCTGTTTCTAAAGATCCAACAAAAGGACTGTACTTCGGTAATATGGGCGAAAAAACCAAAAAGAAGCAGATGATTTCTTATAAGAAGTCTATACATCTGGAGATTATTTGTTTTGTAAAAGAACTTCGTGAGTTTATAAAAAAGAAGGACAAGCTGTTTTTCTTTCTTAATAATTTTGGAACAAGACAAGGGAAGGGCTTTGGCAGCTTTATCATAAGCGGGTCTGCCGCGGAAGCGGAAGCGTTATTGTCAGTATATTATGACAAAAAAACGATTTATAAGATGGTTTATCCGAGCGAGGTTACGGCAGAGAATATTTTACTTGATGTCAACGAAGTCTATAAAATCCTTAAAAGCGGTATTAACTTCAATAATGTATACATAAAGTCTTATCTGACCGAATATTTTTTGAAAAAGGGGATAGAAGGGGAAAAACGTTGGATGAAGACTACCGAAATTGCGCCGGTCGTTGTGACAAAGGGAAAATTGGCGTCTGGGGGTGTTAAAAATCCGAAATACATTCGAGCTATTCTTGGCACAGGAGAAGTTCAGAGTTGGATTTCGGATAATGGTAATCATAAGCCTAAAAAAGTATTAAAAAAAGGTAAAATGGTGGATGAGAGGGAAGAAATAAAGGTAGCGAGTACCGAGATTGCCCGCATGCCTTCACCAATTGTATTTAAGATTGTTGGAAATACGCTGTACATAATTCCGAATGAACCACAGAAAGATATATATGGAAAATCTTTTATGTTTACCGGAAGAAAATCAGATACTCTTCAAGTGCCGGATCCCGCAAAAGATGGCTTTTCAATAGACGAATTGATGGCTGGCTTTAAGGGATACTTTAATAAAGAAAAAGGTAAATACAGCCAAACGCCTAAAGGAAAAAAAGCTGACCCAAATGCCGGCAAACCGTTCTTTTTTATACACAGAGTTATGTTGGAAGAAGTTAACAAAACAGAGGAGGTGAAGTCATGACCTACGCAGGCATCACCATCGGTCCCATCATCGACACACTGGCTATGACTTCCACCCCCGGAGGTCTCTGGTTCGCCAGCTACTTCTTCTCTTCGCTGATGAAGGCCATCATAGTCGAAGGACAGCAAAAAGGGCTGGAAGTATTGACACTTCCGGTGGGGAAGAAAGTCGAAGATAATGCGCCTGACAGCGGTATAGGAACCTTTCATGACCGCGTTTATTATAAGTCGGCCTGTGAAGACGGGAAAGCGGTTGAGACAACCGTTCAGGGGATTATTGATCGGGCAGTAAGTCTGAAAGCAATTGAATTGGCAGCGGCGCTTAATAAAAATAAGGCTCTTGTAAAAGCGTATCTTGATAAGTATCTGCAAATACACTTTGTTGTAGTTAGCGAAGAAAATGTAAAAGAAAAAGGGATTGCCAAAACGTTGGCGGATGCGCTGGACGCCTTAGAGCTTGCGCAGAGGATATTCTCGGACAGCGGAGAGGACTATTTGCGAACCCTGATTCGGGGAACGGCACTTGGCGGCTCCAACGTTTACATCAAGAAGCATGCATTTTATAGCAGTGCAAGTAAACCTGATCCGGATGCATTCAAGCTTAGACGACAAGATTATATCCGGGATCTTGTATCGATTGCCTCGAACGGAAAGTGTACTTCGAAAGACCTTGAAGACAATAAAGCCAGACTGACAGGCACAGAACGTTACTTTGCGATCGTTCAGTGTGACGGCGACAATATGGGCCGCTTGATCGCAGGAAGCAGCGGTGAGATTAGCGATCAAGAAAATGCCATCAAGAAGTTTTCTGAATACTGTATGACCTATACAGGAAAGGCTGCAGATAAAATCAGTGAGTATGGTGGCGTAGTCATCTATGCCGGCGGAGACGATCTTCTCTTCCTGGCACCGATTGTCAATGATAAGAAAGAAAATATCTGGTCACTCTGCCGCGATGTGGGAAAGATATTTGATAATACATTCCCGACGTTTACGGATAAGGAAGGAAAGACTGATAAACCTTCCCTGTCGATTGGGGTATCGATCAACTACTACAAGTTCCCGCTGTATGAGGCGTTTGAAGACGCGAGAGGATTGCTCTTCGGAATGGCTAAGGAAACAGGCAAGAAGAACAATATTGCCGTGAAGCTCGGAAAGTCCAGCGGACAGACCTGCGGTTTTGTGTGCCCTCTGGGGACCAAAAGCGGGAGCAGCGCCGAAAGCAGTGATTGCTTTAAAGGCTATCTTGACCTTGTAGAACAATTTTTTGGCCAGGAACCGGAAAAGAAGGATAAACTGATACAATCTGTTTTATACAATCTTGAGGATCAGAACTTCCTCTTTGAACTTGCTATCGGCGATAAAAATAAAATGAAGAATGCGCTGGGCAATACCTATGACAATGCCGGTCAGGCTTTTGCGGCTCCGATGCTGGAGGAGATTGCCGGATTAGCACAATTAATTTCGGAAGGTGTTGACGCTAAGATGGTGAAAGGCTTTTCTGAAGAAAAGCATGACGGAAAAGGTTCGGGAAAGGTGCTGGCACTGACTTCCATGCTTCGCATGGCACGATTCCTGGTGGAGGAACGATAAGATGGAAAATAATGTGCGATATCTCTGCCATATGGTTCCACTGGAAAACTACTTTCTGGGCGGAGAAAGAAATTTCGATTTCGGAGAGTCGGATCGATCCGGAAAAAGCGATTATTACATCGAATCTGAGTACAATCCGAGTCAGCCGACTCTGTTTGGGATGCTGCGCTTTCTCATCCTGAAAAAGGCCGGACGTCTTAACAACGCTCCCGGTGTGCTGCTCGCTAATGATCAGAAAGAACTCATTGGACAGGAAGGATTCTCAATCGAGAGCTGTTCAGAGAAGAAGAATTACGGAAAATTAAAGAAGCTGGAGCCCTTATTTATTACGAATGAAGCCGGCAGCTGGCTCGTTTCGGTACCGCTTAACCATGTGAAAGGAGCTGAAAACTATACGCCATTTTCAATGACAGCGGCATTCAGGACAGACATTGGTGAAACGACCATTCTGCCGGCAGATTATAATGCCAAGGCTGGTCTGGAGTCCGGATATCTGAATCTTGAAACACACAAGATTGTGCCTGAAAAGGATATTTATTATTCGGAGGTGCATACGCGCATTGCAAAGACAAAAGATGAAGACGCTTTCTTTAAAATGAAATACCGGGGGTTAAAGAATGGTTATCGGTTTTCATTTTTCTGTGAGACGGAAGGGGATGTGCTGCCGCACGACGAGATCGTCTATATCGGGCAGGGGAAATCAGCTTTTCATTTTACAGCTGAAAAGACAAATATAAAGTGTGTCTCGGAAAATATAAAAACCATGCAGCTTGGTGCACCGGAAGGATACAGCGTTTACTACGTGTTGTCGGATGCTTATCTGGAAAATGAAATCAGTTCTGACTTCAGTGTTGTAAAGAAAAAACTGATCAGAACGCTGGGGACTACCGGCAAGAACGGTTACCGGGACAGTATGAAGAAGAGCAGACTTTTTTATCTGGTATCCGCAGGCAGTGTCTTTTACGTAAAGGATACGGTTAAATTTGAAACAGGCATCAAGTGTGACGGTGCGCAGCAAATCGGAATGAATTGTTTTGTAAAGACGGAGGCAAAAAATGAAAAATAATTTCTATACGATAACTTGCATCACGAACCTGCATATGGGTAGCGGGGACATCAATTTTAATATCATAGACAATGAGGTAGAGAGGGATCCGCTTTATGGTCATCCGATCATGTTTTCATCGGGCGTTAAGGGGGCTCTTAGAGAACACTTTGAGACATTGGGAGATCCGAATGTTACTGCCATTTTCGGAAGCGATATTGACGCGTCCCGTAAGAACAACAGCGGAAAAAGTACACCGGGAAATCTTAAGTTTTTGAATGCTGAGCTTCTTTTTCTGCCGGTGAGGGCAGCAAAAGGAAAGTATACTTTTTACTATGTTACGACTAAGCTGCTTCTTGCAAGGTTCTGCGAACTTTTTGCGATGCTGCGCGGTAGAGAACCGGTTGGGGGATTGGCAAATGCAGTGAAGACACTGGGAGATGATACGATTTACTGTGGGGATACCAGTGCCGTAATTGAAGATTATAAATGCAGTGGAGGAAAGAAACTCCCGGAAAGCATAATTCAATTCGCAAAAGACATTCTTGAAGCGAATGATGCGGAGAAGCTTGTGATCCTTCCGGATACAGCCTTCCGGAATAATCAGATTCCGCTTCCGGTTCTTGCAAGAAACCAGTTGGAAAAAGGTGAGAGTAAGAACCTCTGGTATGAGGAGATTGTTCCGCACAAGACGGTATTCTATCTGCCTGTTCTATCGAATGGCACCTCGGATGGAGATGATGCACTTAAAAACTTCGATATGAAGATAACCGAGAATAACCTGATTCAGTTCGGTGCGGATGCGACAATCGGATACGGCCTTACGAATATTAAAAAGTATGAGGGAGCAGCTGCAGTAAAATGAATAAAAACTTTGTTGAAACTAATATAGGAAGAGCAAAAGCTGCAATAGAAGAGATGCCTGGACTTCTGGACGATAAAAAGCAGCTCGACAAAACGCTTCGAAGCAAGATGGCAGCTTTCGGAGCAGCAATCTATATGAGCGGATTGCTGACGGCGATAGCATACTATTCGAAGAATGAGCCGACAGTAATTAAGCTGTTGGCTAAGCTTTACAGAGGTGATGAAAATGCCAATCTGTTTGATATCGTTTCAAAAGAGGGGCATATAAACGATGCCAGAGAAAAGATCCTCGGATATGCAGTCTGTTTAAAACTTGCGATGAACCTGTTTAAACTCAAGGAGAGTAATGATGCCAAGGATTGAGTCAAGAAATATGCATTATGCTTTTAACAGCGAGTACCTGAATTATGCGGTAAATGGCGTGGATGATAAGGAAGTGCCTAATTTTAATAATTCCCTTCTCCGCGTTATCAACGACAGTAATTCATGCGCTGATGTTGAAGCCTTCGGCAGACAGAAATGTGATGAGCTCCAAATGTATGGTGCGCGGAGTTTTTGCGTGAAAATTTTGTACCCCGGTCTTCTTATCGGTACTGGGTATCCACATGAGACCGGAAAGACCAAGGGTGAGATACAGGTTGGTGCCTTATTTGACTATGTCACAGGTGCACCATATTATCCCGGAAGTTCTGTAAAAGGGGTACTCAGAGATGTGTTCAAACGAGCGTCCGAAAGCGGAGAGGAAGCTGCCGAGTATAGGAGCTTTCTAAAGGAATTGTTACCTGAGTCGTTTGATATGGATAAATTGAGTGATTTTGAAAAAGAAACATTTGATGGAATTGATCCGGACTTGCGGGAACCAAAAAGAATCGGTGAGCGGGATGTGTTTTTTGATGCATTTATCATCGGAACCGCAGAGGCGGGAGGTACTATTTTGAAAATGGACAATCTCGCACCGCATAAGAATCAGCCAACAAAAGAGCCAATTCCGATAAATATGGTTCGAATCGCACCGGGAGTCTGCCTGCAGTTTAACATGAAGCTGACAGATTCCAAACTGGGCGTTACAGCGGCGGAGAAGCTGAGCATTTTCAAAGAGATTCTCCTGACGCTTGGATTTGGAGCGAAGCGGAATGTGGGATACGGTGCGGCGGAAGAGACTTCACTTGACAAAGTCCGCATGCGGCCAGCTCCGAAAATCCCAGTGACACAGATAGCAGAAGGCCGTGAGGTTAGTACAACAAACAAAACCGCAAAGCAGGAAATTAGTGCGGCCAAAATAAAGGAAAGCACTGTGGCGAAAACGGGCGGAAGCGTAAGAAGAGCCGGCGAAGAAGTCCTTGGAAAATGCCCAAAGTGCGGAAATACTATTGTGATGAAAATCGGTAAAGCTCGCTGTGAAGGAAATTGCGGAATTGAACTGAATAAATATAGACAGAATCAACTTATGCCAAGTCAAATAAGAGATCTTTGTAAAGGAGAAACGGTTGCAGTTCTTGGAATTAAACGGATTACATTGACACCGGAAGGATACAAGGAAGTGAAAGTTCTGGGAGAAGACAAGTAAAATGGGTGAAGAGGAGAAGTTACCTGCGAGTTATCATACGTTCATCTATCCGTTCTCGTATGATAAAGATGGTGATAAGCCGAATCTTTATTCATACATGGAGTGTGCTGTTAAAGAAGATAGCCATTCCTGCTGGAAAGAATTTGATGAAAAAGAAGAGGATTTTGCCCTTAGGTACAACGAGTGTCAATTCTTTTTTCCAAAAGCGCAGAAGATTCTATTCTCTGACTCAGAAGATGAGAAAGAGGATGCGATGATGAAACGCTATGTTTATAGAGTGAAGGATGGCGCTGAACTTAGAATTATAAAGGCGGGAGTTAAAAGGCAAAAGCCAGAAGAAAAAAAGATAAAGATTGATTACTATTCTTTGATTGTAAAAAGAATAACGCTTGAATTGTTCCAAGAATTACAGGTTGGACTCCTCTCAATTGAAACAGAGAACAGACTATACTATAAAGAAGAGGATATAATTACAATCAATGATTTGGGCCGAAGGATTTTTCCTGTTTGTATTTCCCCAGAAGATATGACAAGCGTTTTGACTGCTGACAGACTAAAATTCCGTGGACGAATGACCAATGATAAAACAGAAACCGGGGTTGCAGAGATTGACTTTGATAATGAGCTGAGCATAAAAAGGAGCAGTGCAAAAACAAGAGAGCTGGAAGTTACATTTTTGGAAAATATAATTTTTTCAGGACAGTATAATGAATTGAAGAAGAGTATTCATCCCATACTTGATGACCGGATGTATGTTGTCTGCCTCATGAGGAAAAATCAATACAGGCCAATTGATAAGAACGAGCTTGCTGAATACCGTTACCTGAAGGATGACCAGGACTCGGAGCAGCTTTATAAGTTTATTTTTCTGGAGAAAGGTGATTCTACTTGCCAGAATACTGTGATGAGACGAGAAAAACTTGAGGAACATGTATACAGAAGGTGGACTGATTATGGAACTGTTCATGGAGTGACAGAATATTCCTTTGTGTGTGTGACCGGTGAAGCCTTCGGCTTGAAGGGGATGGTAATCAATCCGTTTCTGACTATGTACACGTCAATGGTTAAGCTTGTGCTGATGCAGCGAGCTGCCATCACGAAAATGGAGGAGGAAGCTCAGGCGGTAAGCCAAAAACTTAAGGAAAAAGGAAGTGCGAAAGAAATCAAAAATTTATGGCAAAAGTATGTACTGTTTCAGAACCGACTTTTGATACCTCAAGCGACATTTCAGGAGCAGGGCGTAGAGCTCTATGATATGCTTGTAAAGTTTTTGAAAATTAAGGAAATGAATGCTTATCTGGAGGATGAACTGCAAAACCTTTTTAATTATTCGCAGATAGAGAAAGGCGAGGAGGAGAAGGAGCAGGCAGACAATATTGACAGAAAAATAAACTTTCTAACTTTGATTGGAACTGTGTTGGCGGTATTCAGTTTGATGCAGGATGTATATGCTTCGTTTGGCATAAATATATTTAAGGAAGAACCTATAACTCGTTTTTTACGGATAAAGGCGATATTGTATGTATTCACTGCAATACTGGTTGCACTCTTAGTCTTTGTGGCACAGAAATTTAACTTTTTAAATCAGAAGAAACGAGGATTATTCAATTTCTGGCTGCTGTTTATTATTTTGCTTGCAGTCGCTCTGATTATCGGGTTTATTGTAATTGAATACCGGCTAAAGATTTAGGGGGTATAAAGCTGATCATATCAAGGTGGTGCTAAAACAGCCATGAGGCGGAGTGTCTAATACCCACAAGAAGAACCGGAAATTTTCAGATTATTTAGCTGCCTTAGTATGGTAACGTCAATCAAACATAAAAATAGGGGAGCCTTCGCACCACCAGATTGAGTTAAAGAGATAAGTGATTATCTAAAATAGTTCTTGGAAGAGGGAAAAATATGATAAAAATTCGTGCAATTAGTTTCTGTTTCTGAGAATAGACAGATGATAAAGGGAAAAAATGCAGTCGCAGTTCGCCCGTGTGAGGGCATTGAAACACCTCTGCCGCCATAAAAACGGCAGAGGCTTTAAGTCGCAGTTCGCCCGTGTGAGGGCATTGAAACTTTCCTTATCTTAAGGACGCGGCGGTCGAGATAGTCGCAGTTCGCCCGTGTGAGGGCATTGAAACACAATCGGTTCGTTGAACGGCTGACTGGAATACGTCGCAGTTCGCCCGTGTGAGGGCATTGAAACACGGGCTTGGGGAGCAAGTACATAACCCTGTGGAGTCGCAGTTCGCCCGTGTGAGGGCATTGAAACAAGAAGTTTTGCCTGTTCCGCAATGCGGCTAGTGTCGCAGTTCGCCCATGTGAGGGCATTGAAACAATAACACAAGCCTCGCCGCCCGTGTCGTGAATGTCGCAGTTCGCCCGTGTGAGGGCATTGAAACAAGAAGTTTTGCCTGTTCCGCAATGCGGCTAGTGTCGCAGTTCGCCCGTGTGAGGGCATTGAAACTCGTCCGATAAGATAGGAGCAGTAAACATATCAGTCGCAGTTCGCCCGTGTGAGGGCATTGAAACTTTCTCTGCTTCTTCCTTATTTTCGGGCTTATAGTCGCAGTTCGCCCGTGTGAGGGCATTGAATCCGTGAGGTCGCAGCTCGCCTGTGTGAAAGCATTAAAATATCTACCCCGAACTCGCCGACTACCTCGCCGAAGTCTGGGAAGAACTGCAGCGGCCGGAGCTCGACCTTCTGGAACATGAACAGCGCTTCGGATTCTATGAGGAGGAGAGCTGGCGAAAAACCTGCAGAAATACTGGGAGCCTCAACATGCTTCTTGGCTCGTATCAGGAGCTCTGTAAAGCCGAGAACGAGGAGACGTACACCGAGCACATGCAGACTTATGCGGACTGCCATGCATTTTCGTGCGCGACAAAGGTGTCGGAGAAAATCTCGCTCCTCAAGACGAAAAAGACAAGTGTGGTCGTCGGGACGGAGTCTTATGCGAAGGGGGCGGAAGGGGTTCATTTTACAGAAAGTACGGTGGAGAAATTCGCAGAGCTCTTCGTCGGAAGAGAGGATGCGTACGCTGTGATCGACTATGACGGAAATCGGAAGGTTGTTCAGCCGCAGCTGCAGCCGCTGACGAAGACGATCGTGGCGCGGCATCTGGCTGGGAATTATATGGCCGCGACCTATGTACAGCGGCCGAACGCGACCGTCAGATTCCTGGTGATCGATGTCGATGTCTCCAAGAGGGTTCTTCTGGAGTGCGCGTATGACCGCGCGAAGCTGGAACCGTATATCCGGAAGGCGACAAATGCAGCGGCAGAGATTGGCGACTGGTTCAGGAAGAGAGGCGTCCGCGTCCGGTTTGAATTCAGCGGATTCCGCGGCTACCACGTCTGGCTCTTTCTCGATGCCTGGGTGCCGACTTATCATGTGAACAACCTGACGGATATTATAGAGCGGGAGTTTGCGGACAAATTCGGGAATGAGATCTCCATTGAATTCTTTCCGAACAAGATGCGCATGAAGCCGGACAAACCAGGTCAGTGCATCAAACTGCCCTGCGGGGTGCGGAACGGCAGCGGAGTTAGGTCTGTCCTGCTTATGGATGACTTTACCGAGGCAGAGAATCTTGAAAAATGGATCGATGACACGGTTAAATATCCGTTCACGGTGTTGAAAAAGATTACTGCGGCGGAGAGAAAAGCTCCGGAGGAAGAGGCGAAGCGGGAGATGGACACGGACCTTTCCTGCTTCGGTGAACTGGCGCCCAATATTGACGCAATCCTCAAGAACTGCAGCCTTATGAGGTATCTCTGCCGGAAGGCACATGATTCAAGGTATCTGACGCATTTTGAGAGATTGTCGGTTCTCTATGTGTTCGGTCATGTCGGCGAGGAGGGGAAGCGCTTCATTCATCAGGTGATGAGCTATACGCTCAATTACAAATATAATGTAACGGAGAAGTTTGTCCGAAAATGCCCGGAGAAGCCTGTCAGCTGTGTGAAGCTGCGAGACCAGTACAAGCGGGTGACGGCGGAGTTCGGGTGCAGCTGCTATTTTAAGCGGGGAGACAAATGCTACCCGTCTCCGGTTCTGCACGCAATCACTTCCTCGAAGGACGAGTCCGAGGAGGTGACGCTGCCGGTCAGTGAGACGCTGACAAAGGAGAAGTCGGCGCAGATGTCGGAGGAGCTGAACATCCACAAGAAGGCCCAGAGCCTGGCCGTCAGGATCGTCGAGCTGAAGAAGCAGAAGCGCGGGCTGGACAATTCGATTCGAAAAGTAGAGAAGGAGCTGGAACGGCTGTTTGACGAAGCGAAGGTGGATGAGCTGGAGCTTGAGATGGGGCTGTTGGTACGGCGGAAAAAAGATATCGGATACGAGTGGGTGATAGAAATCTGAGTTTGATGATGGAAGTTCTGGTGATCGGAACTTCCATTTTTTAGACAGTTGTGGTATGATTTATACATATGAAGATACAGGTTCCGAGACTTCAATAGTTGCGCTAAATATGAACAAACTGTGAACATACAAGTAAAGCCCCTAAAAAAGCCCTTTTTCAGAATATTCTGTGAATAACCTGCAAAAATGGGGTCTGAGAAGCCTTATTTTATAAGGGTTCTTGAGGGGGTACAGTAGAAATGAGTGCGGCCCGTTGGAGGGCATTGACACTCCTCTGGGAGCTCGGTCAGGCTGGAACAGTCTGCAAGGTAGAAATGAGTGCGGCCCGTTTGAGGGCATTGACACTAGAATGCGGCGACTGCCGCCAACACCACCAGAAGGTAGAAATGAGTGCGGCCCGTTTGAGGGCATTGACACCGTGCAACGGGATTTCTTTCTCTCGTGGAGTGTAGTAGAAATGAGTGTGGCCCGTTTGAGGGCATTGACACACGTTTTCCATTACAATGACGTCGGGCTTGATTGCGTAGAAATGAGTGTGGCCCGTTTGAGGGCATTGACACACTGCTGCTCGATTTCCCATACGCGTTCGTTGTAGGGTAGAAATGAGTGTGGCCCGTTGGAGGGCATTGACACACTCAGGCATGTTATGAGTTTCATAGTCGATTTCAAAGTAGAAATGAGTGCGGCCCGTTGGAGGGCATTGACACCTCCACCTTTTTTAGCCCCCATTCTGAGATGAAGCTATAGAAATGGGTGTGGCCCGTTTGAGGGCATTGACACAACCCGGTCATGTGCTTACAGATCATATAGCTCATGGTAGAAATGAGTGTGGCCCGTTTGAGGGCATTGACACATGTCGTCATCCTGTTTGCTTGCATAGTCTGCCAGGTAGAAATGAGTGTGGCCCGTTTGAGGGCATTGACACAACACACTACGCCCGGGAAGATTTTGTACTTTAGATGTTGAAATGAGTGCGGCCCGTTGGAGGGCATTGACACCCATCAACGTTGACGTTGGTGAAAATGGGGAGATCTCTGTAGAAATGAGTGTCGCCTTTTCAAAAGGGAAGGATCCCGAAGAAAACTGGGAATTCTTAAAACAACAAAAAATAGATAGAAGCAAATCAGTCTGCTTCTATCTATGATGATTTTCAGGAGGTGTTATTTTCCTGAGGGCAGTCAAATAATAAGCATTAAGAAACGGAAGGAGCCGCAGCCCCTTCCGTTTTAATTTTCCAGCTTCATCACGTCCAATTCCTCCAGGTACTGCTTCGCGTCAGATGCCTTCATGCAAAATGTCTCCAGGTAACGGCCAATCTCGTCTGAAACCGCGCCGGGGCAGTCCTCATCGGTTATGAGATAGGCACGAAATGTGCCGGCGCGCTTCTTGAGGAAGAAGACGCGGCCGTTTTTGGTCTCATAGACACTGCGGTATTTGGGGTACAGAAATTTCATGAATCTTCCCTCCATTTCCCATTTTCGGGTGTAGTGAAACAGTATAAACGTGGCGGTGATGATGGTGAACTGAAGCATGTTGGCGATGAAAGTGGCACTGGTAAAGTAGTTCTGCATGATTATTTCCTCCTCACAAAGTGATAAATGCTAAAGAATAATACAAAAATATACCCGACTCTAAATGCATGAATACTGGTCAACAGGCTCATGATCGATGCGAAAAGAGAAGTAAGAAACGACAGGACCATGTACAGTACGACTGAGACCGGATAGTTGATCACCGTGACGAACATAGTGATGATGAGAGCGATCTTCTTCGCGTCCGGGCTGCCGGCGAGGAGCCAGGACAGGAGACCGAGTGCGGCGGTGACGAGGTACAGGTGGATTTGGATTTCGGGGATGAGTTCTGGTGTCATGGTGGGATTCCTTTCTTTATTTATAATTTTTGTTTTGCTCCTACTGTATATATATCGGGGGTGGGAGAGAAATTTTTAGCGAAACAGAGAAATTATTTTTATATGTAGGAAACTCTTTTTGAAGGAGCTATAATTAACCCAAGTACTTAAAAGGAGACCGGAAATATGAACCTTACCAAAACCAGCAAATTCCTCTCCCTCCTCCTCCGCCACAACCCCTCAGCCGCCGGCCTCTCCCTCGACGAGCACGGCTGGGCGAACGTCGACGAGCTCATCGCCGGTGTGAACGCCGCGGGCGGGTACAACCTCACAGCGGAGATGCTGGAGGAGATCGTCAGGACGGATGGGAAGCAGAGGTATTCATTTAACGAGGATCACACGCTGATCCGGGCCAACCAGGGGCACTCGATCACGGTGGACGTGGAGCTCGAGGAGCTGAGCCCGCCGGACGTTCTCTATCACGGAACCGGGGAGAAATATGTGGAGTCCATCAACCGGCAGGGACTGCTGCCGAAGAGCCGGCTGTACGTGCACCTCTCGGCGGATATGGAGACCGCCCGGAAGGTCGGGCAGCGGCACGGAAAGCCGGTGATCTACCGGGTGGACTGTAAGAAGATGGCGGAAGACGGGTACAAGTTTTACCGGTCAGTCAACCTGGTGTGGTTGACGAAGAAAGTCCCGGTGGGGTATATTAAAAAGGTTAAGGGAATGGATTAATAAAAAGTAAGTGAGGCACAATCTTGAAAGACCTGTTTAAGAAACTTGATCAGAAATACCTGAAAATCTGTCTGTACGCCGCGGTGACCGTGCTCCTCACGGTCGGGATCGGCGCGATCATGCTCGGGACGGGACCGTTCTGGGCGAAGCTGTGGAGCATCTGTTCGGCGGTGATCCGGCCGATCATCCTGGGCGGGATCATCTGCTACCTGTTCCTGCCGATCGTGAACTGGTTCGAGAAGCTGCTCAGCCGCGGAAAGGAGAGCAAGCTTGCGAGGATGGCGGCTGTGATTCTTACATTTGCCATTGTGCTCGCGGCCATCGGCATGATCCTCGTGCTGATCATCGTCGTGCTGTATCGGAACCTGGAGGCAATCAATCTCGAATCCATTCAGAACCTGTTTGTATCGCTGCAGGAGGACTACGCGGAGATCTGGGCATTTCTGGCGGCGAAGCTGGAGGAGAGCAACATCTCCCCGGACAATATGACCGGCATTGTGGCGGGAGCCACGAACGCAATAAGCGGGTTCTTCTCCGGATTGCTGTTCGGTGTCATTTTCTCCATCTATTTTCTGCTGGATGACAACCGCATCGCGAAGTACTGGGGACGCGCATTTCGGCTGATCTTCGGGGAGAAGGCCCAGGATGCGCTGACGGTGTTTGCGAAGGATGCGGACAGGGCATTTTCCGGATATATCCGAGGACAGTTCACGGACGCGCTCATCGTGGGCGTTCTTGTGGCGGTGGTTCTCTCCATTGCGAGGGTGCCCTACGCCGTACTTGTGGGTGTATTTGCGGGCTTAGGCAACATGATCCCCTATGTGGGCCCGGTCGTCGGCTATCTGACCCTGTTTGTGGTCTGCCTGCCGACGGCGGCATTTGACAAGATGCTGATCGGGGTGGTCCTGCTCGCGGTACTTATGTTCGTTGACGGAAATATCATCAACCCGAAGCTCCTCTCGGATAATGTCGAGGTGCATCCCCTGCTCGTTGTCGCGGCCTTGATCGCCGGCGGCGCGGTGGGCGGCATCGCGGGCATGCTGGTTGCGGTGCCGACGGCGGCGCTCATAAAGCTTCAGTTTGACCGGTACCTTAAGAAGCTTGAGGAGAGCAAAGATGAACCTGCCTGACCTGCGGCATGAACTGCACCGCCATCCCGAACTCTCCCTCTGCGAAGAGTGGACGAAAGAGCACCTTATGGAGTGGCTCCGCAGCCGCACATCGATGACCATTCGGCCGCTTGAGCGGGGATTTCTCGCGATAAAAGAGCCCGATTCGGAGACGGATAAAGGCGGGATCGCCTTCCGGGCGGACTATGACGCGCTGCCGATCAAGGAGGGAAATGAACTTCCCTACCACTCCCTGTGCCCGGGTGTCTCCCACAAATGCGGGCACGATGGCCACAGCGCCGCCCTGTGCGGCCTGGCCCTTGCACTCGAGGGGCGGAAGACAGACAGGCGTGTGGTTCTCATTTTTCAGGGGGCGGAAGAAATCGGACAGGGCGGCGAGTACTGTGCCGCCGCGCTTGCTGAGTATGGAGTCTTAGAGGTGTACGCCTTCCACAACAGGAGCGGGTACCCGGAAAATGCCGTCATCGCAAAGAGCGGCGTCACTCAGTGTGCTTCCGAGGGTCTCAGGGTTTCATTTTTCGGAAAGGCCTCGCACGCGAGCGCCCCGGAGGACGGTCTAAACCCGGCGGCAGCCGCAGCCGCGCTCGTTCTGCATACGGAAGCGGTCAGAGAGAAGCCGTGGGAAGGGCTTGTTATGGCGACCGTCGTTCATGTGAATGTAGGAAGCCCCGATTTCGGTATCTCGCCCGGGGAGGGCCTCGTCTGCATGACTCTGCGGGCGGAGCATGAGCGGGAACTTGCGGCTCTGGAAAATGAAATCACCGGAAAAGCCCGGGAACTCGCTGAACAATACGGGCTCGGGGCGGCGTTTGAGAGGCAGGATGTATTTCCCGAAACCGTGAATGACCCTGCCTGCACGCGGAAAGTGCTTCAGGCGGCCCGAAAGCTCGGGCTTTCCTGCATCGAGACCGACGAGGTCTGGCGGGCCTCGGAGGACTTCGGCTATTATACGAAGAAGATTCCGGGAGCGATGTTCTACATCGGAAACGGTGAGGCGTATCCGGCACTTCACACCGTGGAATATGATTTTAATGACAGGATACTGGAGACCGCTGTCAATATGTTTAAGGCGCTCATCTGACCGAAGGAGGGAGCTATGGCTTACACCTGTCACTTTGAGTCCCCGCTGGGGCCGCTTACCGCCGCCTCGGACGGAGAGAACCTTACCGGGCTGTGGTTTGACGGGCAGAAGTATTTTGCGGCCGGACTGGACCCGGAACATGAGGAGAAGAACCTGCCGGTCTTTGAGGAGACAGGGAGGTGGCTCGGGCTTTATTTTCGGGGAGAAATCCCGGATTTTGTGCCGCCTCTCAGACTGAAGGGCACCGCCTTTCAAAGAGCTGTCTGGGAGATCCTGCTCACGATCCCGTACGGGGAGACGATGACCTACGGGGAGATTGCGCGAAAGATTGCGAGTGCGCAGGGGCTTGCGCAAATGTCGGCGCAGGCTGTCGGCGGCGCGGTCGGGCACAACCCGGTCTCGCTGATCGTGCCCTGCCACCGGGTTGTCGGTGCGGACGGGGGCCTTACGGGGTATGCGGGGGGAGTTGAGAGGAAGAGACGGTTACTTATGATAGAGAAAAGAGGTGCGAAAGAAGTTGAGGCAGGAAATTGTTCTCTTTAAGGCCGGAAATATCAATATTGAAGTTGCGGTGACTCCCGAACAGGAAACTGTGTGGCTGACACAGAAGCAGATGAGTCAGCTGTTTGATATTAAACAGGCGACTATCAGTGAACATATAACGAATATTCTCAATGAGGGCGAACTGGATGAAACTTCTATCGGTTTTTCCGATAAAAGTACCGGCGGACGAAAACCCAGAATCTATAATTTAGATATGATTCTTTCCGTTGGATACAGAGTAAATTCAAAACGCGGTATTGAATTTCGCAAGTGGGCCAATTCCGTCCTGAAACAATACATCATCAGTGGTTACGCCCTTAACGAGCATCGCATGAAGCAGCTCGGCGAAGCGGTCCGGCTGATGAAACGGATAGAGACCGACCTTGACACCAGACAGGTTCTGAACGTGGTTGAGCGCTTCAGCAAGGCTCTTGACCTGCTGGATGACTACGATCACCAGACGATGAAGCGCCCAAAGGGGTCGTCCGGTACCTATGTCCTCACGTACGAGGAATGCAGGCAGGTCATCGACCAGATGCGGTTTGGTGCGGAATCGGAACTCTTTGGGAGTGAAAAAGACGGGTCCTTTAAAGGCAGCATCGGAAATATCTATCAGTCCTTCGCCGGGCAGGAAATCTATCCGACGGTAGAGGAGAAGGCAGCGAACCTGCTTTATTTTGTGACAAAGAACCACAGCTTCTGGGATGGGAACAAGCGAATTGCCGCGACGATGTTCCTGTATTTTCTGGATCGAAACGGGATTTTGTATGATGAGAATGGCGAGAAGCTGTTGGATGACCACACGCTGGTTGCCCTCACAATCATGATAGCGGAATCGAGGCCGGAAGAGAAAGAGATGATGATTAGTGTGATCATGAACTGCATCGGATAAATAAACTAAAAGATAAATAGTAACTTATTTCTGGAGGCTATATGTACAATTTCTACGGCTGGGAAAACGCGCTAATCACCGATGAGCGGGGGCTCACGCCCCGGGACTACTATGATATCCTTTCGGAACTCTGGTGCGCGGAGACCTGCGCGCCCAGAATGCGCGGCGACTGGTCGCCGGAAAATAAAACCCTCGGCCAGTGCTCAATCACAGCCTTTCTGATCCAGGACATCTACGGCGGGAAGGTGCTCGGCGTACCGCTTGCGGACGGGAACTTCCACTGCTTCAACGTGGTCGGAGAGTGCGTGTTTGACCTCACGTCCGAGCAGTTCGGGGACACCGTGCTGAATTATGAGGGCTGCCCGGAGCAGGATAGAGGGGTTCATTTTAAGAAGGCGGAGAAAAAGGAAAGATATGAGTACCTGAAAAAGCTTCTTTCCGAATATCTCCGGAAGACAGATGAGGAGAAGAAATGATCAAGGCAATCTTTTTTGATATTGACGGGACACTCGTCTCCCACACGAAGAAGGACATTCCGGAGGGGGTCCTCACGGCGCTCGATGAACTCCGGGCGAAAGGAATCCTGCTCTTTATCGCCTCGGGGAGGCACATCAGCGAGTTTCCGGCGCTGCCGCTCCATGACTACCCGTTCGACGGGTATGTGACTCAGACGGGGCAGATCTGCTACAACGGTGCGTTTGAGACGATTTACGAGCAGCCGTTTACGGACGAGGATACGGAGAGCCTTGTCCGCATGTTCAACGAGCGGGAGATCCCGATCGTACTCTTAAACGACCGCAGTCTGTACATCAACTTTGTAAATGAATATGTTGTGCGGACGCAGAACGCCATCAACACGCCGGTTCCGCCGGTCGACAACTACCACGGGGAGAAGCTTTACGGCGCGACGGTGTTTGGAGAGACGGGCACCATCGACAGGGTGAAGGAGCACCTTGCTGCGAGCCGGGCAACCAGGTGGAACCGCTTCGCGGCGGATATTGTGCTGGGAGAAGCCGGCAAAGCGAACGGAATCCGGAAAGTGCTGGAGTATTACGGTATCAGCCGGGATGAAATCATGGCTTTCGGGGATGCGGACAATGATCTTGACATGATAGAGTTTGCCGGAACAGGGGTCGTGATGGGGAACGGCACGGATCGGATGAAGGAAATCGCAGACTATGTCACAACCTCGGTCGATGAGGACGGGGTTGTGGAGGCGCTTCGGCATTTTGGACTTATTGAATGAGGGAGTCATGATGAAAAGAGAATTCTGTGTTGAAAACGGCAAAAGCCCGGAGCCTGCGCTCCGGGCTTTTGATATGCTTACTCAACGGACTTGAGCGACTCCGCCATATTGATCTTATCGAGTCTCCTCGCCATGAACCGGTTGACCAGGAACGTAAACGAGAAGGTCAGAATCACCGAGAAGACGAAGCTGACGGGCTTGATCTCCTTGCGGAAGTAGACGAAATCGACGACAATCTGGTCGATCACGAAGCTGTGCAGAAGGATCCCGAGCACCAGGCCCGCGAGGAGACCGAAGAAGGTCAGCAGCAGATTCTCACGGAAGACATACTGCGAGGTCTCCCGGGGATAGAAACCGAGCACCTTGATGGTCGCGATCTCGCGGAGACGCTCCATGATGTTGATATTGGTCAGGTTGTAGAGCACGACGAAGGCGAGGGCCGCGGCGCTTGCGATAATGAGAAGGACCACGTAGTTGAGGCTCTGCATCATGTTGGCGATGCGCTGCCGGAAGTCCTCGAACACCGAGGCGGAGATGACGCTGTCGCAGGATGCAAGCTCAGCCTGAGCTGCGTATACGTCGGTCCCCTCCGGGAAATTCACATAGGCGCCGTTCACGTAGTATTCGCCGGCGGCTTCCTCAAGGGTCTCTTTGGAGAGAACCACGTAGTTGTAGACATGATTTTCAAAGACGCCTGTGATGACCGCGTCGATGGACTGCATGTCTTCATTTTTAAGATGGATCGTGTCCCCGACCTCAAGCCCGTAGCGCTGGGAGATGCTGATGGAAATAAGAGCCTCGCCGGCCTTCGGTGCGGGGATCGGCTCGCCCTTCATCGTACGGAAGCGGAAGAAGGAGTCCGCGTCCGACCAGTCGGCCGGGACGATCACGGTGACGCCCTTCACACGTGAGGCGGCGTGGAGATCCCAGGAGGACTGCTCAAAGAGGAAATAAGAAGCGTCAAGAGAAGTCATGGCTTCTTCCAGCTTTGAGGGCAGTTCATTTTCCGTGATCTTGTCCGTCAGCAGCTCCACCTTGGCAACCTGGATATCCTTATACTGGGCGTCCACGAAGGTCGCAATGGAGTCCTTGATCCCGAACCCGGTCAGGAGGAGGGCAGTGCAGCCTGCAATGCCGACGACCATCATGAAGAAGCGGCGCTTGTAGCGGAAAATATTTCTGACAGACACCTTCTGCATGAACTTCATGCGATTCCAGATGAACGGAATGTTCTCGAGGAAGACCCGCTTTCCGGCCTTCGGAGCTTTCGGGCGCATCAGGCTCGCAGCGGATTCCGCCAGTTCATTCCGGCAGGAGATGTAGGTCGTCCCGAGCGTAGCGGCGAGGGAGACTGCAAAAACGGAAGCCGCGAGCTTTATGTCGGTCAGGAAATGAATCTGGATCCCGTTGTACATCATCTCGTAGGCGTACCAGATGACGCTGGGGAAGAGAACGACGCCGAACGCATAGCCGATGATGCAGCCGAGCGCGCAGGCGGTCCCGGAGTAGGCGAGGAAGGTCATCATGATGTCCCGCCTTGCGTAGCCGAGGCCTTTTAAAATGCCGATCTGGCCGCGGCGCTCGTCCACCATACGGGTCATGGTGGTCATGCACACGAGGATGGCGACCAAAATGAAGAAAATCGGCAGGATCCGCGCAATCTGCCCGACAATCTGGGAATCGCTCTCGAAGCAGGCGTAGGCGATGTTTGTATTTCTCTCGAGGAGGTAGGTATCCGGTTTCTCGAGGTCATTCAGCTCTTCTTCGGCATCGGCGAGCTCCTGCTCCGCGTCCGCAATCTCGGTGTCGAAGGTCTTCTTTGCATCCTCGTATTCTGCGCGCCCCTCCTCGTAATCCGCCTTGCCGGATTCGTATTCGGCAAGCCCCTCCGCATAGTCAGCCTCGCCCTGCTCGTAGTCCGCCTTGCCGGACACGTAGTCACCCAGGGCAGACTCGTAGGCTTCAACACCGGCCATGTAGTCGGCGGCTCCCTGTTCGTACTGAGCGAGACCCTCATAGTACTGCGCCTGGCCTTTCTGAAACTCCGCGAGGCCGGCCTCGTAGGCGGCTGCAGCTTGATCGTAGGCGGTTTTGTTGGCCGTGTACTCGGCAAGCCCGGCTTCGTACTGAGCAAGACCTGCATTGTACTCCGCCACGGAACGGTCATAGGCGGCTTTTCCGGCCTCGTACTCCGCAAGGCCCGCCTCGTAGGCGGCCGGATCAAGAAACGGTCTGGCGGCTTCAAGCTGTTCCCACGTGGCGGCAAGCTGCGCCTCCCCGGCATCAAGACCTGCCTTTCCGGCATCAAGTTCGGCTTTGACCGCGTCAAGCTGCGTCCTGGCCGCTTCGAGCTGGGCGGCGCCTGCATCCAGTTCTGCTTTGGCGGCTGTAAGCTGCCGGTCGGATTCCTCCAGCTGCTTTGCGGCGGTGATGAGTTCGTTGTAGGCTGCGTCCAGCTGCTCTTTGGCGGCTGCGAGCCCGGGCTCCGCATCCTGAAGCTCCTTCTCGCCCTCAGTGAGTTTGTTTTTGGCGTCGTCGAGCTCAGCCCTGCCGTCGGTCAGCTCTTTTTCGGCATCGTCAAGCTCTTTTTTGCCGTCGTCGAGCTCTTTTTCGGCGTCGGCAAGCTCCTGTTCACCCTCCGCTTTTTTGTCCTCGAATTCCTTTCTGGCATCCAGGATCTTCTCTGCGGCATCGTCGTAGAGACGGTCGTAACGGCTGTCCGCCTCATGCTGAATAAGCTCTTCCCAGGTCGGGCGGAGCTCATCCATCTGCTCGTTGTACTCGTCGGAATAGATTTCGGAGTCGGAGTCCAGCTTGACAAAAATCTCCGTATAGTAATCCGCTTTGAACGCCTTTTTGGGCAGGTACATGAAACCGCTGACCGTACCGTTGCCGATTGAGGTGGTGCCTCGCTCAAAATTGATGTAGAGGGAGGATTCGGCAAAGCCTGTCACGGTATAGACGGTTTCACGGAAGGCGTCGAGGGTGTCTTCGTCGTTTTCTGCGGAGAAACGGATCGTATCGCCGACATGGAGTCCGGAGCGGTTTGCGGAGTCGATCAGGCATTCATTTTCCGCTTCGGGCATTCTGCCCTCCGTGACCTTGAGTTGATTTACGTTCTCAGTGAGAGAGTGGATTTTGTAGACGATGACGGCTCCGCCTTCGGTCTCGCAGAGCACATCATACTGCCAGGCACCTTCCGCATAGCGGACGCCGTCGGCCGCTTTGATGGCAGCGACCTCCTGTTCCTCCCAGCCCAGGGTGGAGACGGCGCGATAGTCGAAGAGTTCATTTTCCTGGTAGTAATCATCGACCGTGTGGAGCATGACCGGCGTTGTGATGCGGACGCCGGAGAAGAACCCGACGCCGATGCCGATAATGGCGAAGACCGCAAAAAAGCGCCCGAAGGTGCCCCGAATCTCACGGAGCGTCATTTTAAGGAGCATATGCTTTTTGCGGCCTGTCTGTTTCATAAAATGAAAATCCTCTTACCATTCAATCTCTGAGATATCCACACGGTTCTCGTTCAGGTACATCTTCCCGATCCTGCCGTTTTTGACGGTGATGATGCGGTCTGCCATGGCGGTCAGGGCAGAGTTGTGGGTGATCACGACGACGGTGGTCCCGCTTTTGCGGCAGGTGTCGTAGAGGAGCCCCAGCACCGCCTTGCCTGTCTGGTAGTCAAGAGCTCCCGTCGGCTCGTCGCAGAGAAGGAGCTTGGGGTTCTTCGCCAGCGCGCGGGCAATTGCGACGCGTTGCTGCTCGCCGCCGGAGAGCTGGGCCGGAAAGTTGGTCAGGCGGTCCTTGAGACCGACCTGCTCCAGCACAGCGGCCGGGTCGAGAGGGTCTTTCGAGAGCTGGGTTGCGAGCTCTACATTTTCAAGAGCGGTCAGGTTCTGGACCAGGTTGTAGAACTGGAACACGAACCCGATATCGTAGCGGCGGTACTCCGTGAGCTGTCTCTTGTTGAAGGCGGAGATCTCACGCCCGTCCAGGATCACGGTCCCGGAGGTCAGAGAGTCCATGCCTCCCAGGATGTTCAGGATCGTGGTTTTCCCGGCACCCGAAGCCCCTACGATGACGCAGAACTCACCCTTTTCAATGATGAAATCCGCACCGTTTAACGCAGGGATCTCCACCTCGCCGCTTTTATAGATCTTTTTGACGTTTTTAAATTCGACGTATGCCACAGTAATTTCCTCATATCTGCCGGAGTGTTTCTTAATAGAGTATACCAGAACAATAGCACAGGTATGTGAACGAAATATAAATAATGGTCTTCTTTTGTAATTTGTGTTATTATGCTGATAATACAGGTAAGGAGCCGTTATATTATGAGCATAAATAATAAAGGTTTTGCCGCCGTCTGGCGGGCTGCAATTCTGGCCTTAGGTCTCTGGGGGCTTCTGGACGGGTCAGGGATCCTGAAAGGGCAGTATACCGATAATTTTCCCCACATGTTTACGAATATTTCCAACATGTTCGTCTGGGTTTACTTCCTCCTCGCGCTGGTTTGCACAGCAGCGAAGAAGGGAGAGGATGGGGCGGTTTTTGCCCCGTTTTTCAAGTATACGGCCACGGTCTCATTGATGGTCACGATGTTGATCGGGCACTTCATGCTCTTTGATGCGCTGGTCCAGGACGGGCACATCGTCTGGCACCTTATCGTGCTTCATTACGTTGTGCCGATCATGACCCTCCTGGACTGGCTGCTGTTCGATAAAAAGGGGAAAATGCCCGTGTGGGGACCTCTCACGTGGATCTCACTGGCTCTTTTTTATCTCGCGTTCTCTATGATCGGCGTCGGCGTCTTCGGCCTCTACATGGGAGGCGGAACGACCGCAGATATAAGCCCGTACCCCTACACGTTTCTTGATCCTGCGATTGCCGGAGCCGGAGGCGTTGCGGGATTCTGTGCAGCTATGCTTGCGGCGTTCATCCTTCTCGGATACGTCCTCTTCTGGGTTGACCGTGCCCTGGGTAAGCGACATAAATGATAAAAATAAAACCCTGCAGTGTGAAAACATTGCAGGGCATTTTTGTATCGTCAGGAGATCCAGCCGTTTTTCCAGCAGCGGGTGAGGTCCCAGCTCTCTTTCCAGCCCTCGTCAAACGGGGCGTTCTTGTCGCGGAGCAGCTGATAGTTCCAGTAGATGTGGCCGGCGCTCTCAGACCAGGCCTCCATCTGCATCTTGTAAAGCAGACCGTAGCGGCGCTTCTTTTCCTCGGCGATGGCCGGAGTCTCCGGCTGGCCTTTGGCATACTCGGACGCATAGCGGTTGGAAATGCACCACTCACCGACGATGACCGGCGTATATTTCGCGGCCTTCTTCAGCAGACGCTTCTGGGAATTGATGTAGATCTGATAGACGGACGGCTTGTGGACGGGGACGAACATCTCCATCGCGAAGACGTAGATGTGGGTGTCCAGAGCTACATTTTCCGTGCCGGCCTTCACGAAGAAATCCTTCCAGGCACCGAGGCGGAACCCGTCGTGGAAGACGACGACCTTGTCGGCGGGCATGTTGGCGCGAAGGATCTCGTAGGCCTTTTTGTAGAACTTCTTCAGGAAGGGCATCGGCACGTAGCCGGAGCCTTTGGCCTCCTCCTTGTCCTCGGCCTTGCCGGTGGACGGAGCGGAGGCGTAGACGAGGAAGCTGATGGGCTCGTTCAGGACCTCGATCCCGTAGAGACCCTCGCGGGTGCCGTAGCGCTTTGCGAGGCGCTCGAGGACGGAGAGCTCAAAGAAGACCTCATCGCGGTTCGTGCACCACTTGCAGACGCCGGTCAGGCCGCCGTTGTCGTAGCCGTTCTGGCTGCCCGGGCAGGTGTGCAGGTCGATCAGGATCTTGAGACCGTATTTTTCCGCCCAGTCGAAGGCCAGATCAAGGTACTCCGCGCAGCCCGGATAGGGCGGTCTGTCCCCGAAAATGAAATACGGGACAGGAATACGCACGAGATTCATCCCGTGGGAGGCAATGGTCTCAAAATCCTTCTCCGTGACGTAGGTGTCGCGGTGCTCTTTGAGGCGGGCGGCCAGGTCTTCCGGGGAAAGCTTGCGGCCGAGCCAGATCTCATCCTCCGCGCCCGTTCCCTCGAACATGGCGGGTTCCATCCACTTTTCAAGTACGAGCCAGTTGCCTAAATTGGTGCCGTTGATCTGCATTTTTCACCTCCGGAAAGCTGTTTTTATTATTCTGATTATACCATGTACGAGGGGGTGTTTACAAGGCGGTTCATGAAAGAAGACCGGCAGGCGTCCAGGCATCCGACACCGCGGCGATTAAAAACTATTGTTTTACGGCAGCAGGCATTGTGCTAATATGTACATAAAAGGTAATTATTCAGCACCCCCATTCGCAGCCGCATAAAGCGGCTTGCTCATGTCGGTGGTCAGAGGCGCTTCGCGCCTTGGCCGCCTCATAAAAAGGCATGGTTCTTGCTCGAAACGCAAGCGTTTCGCCCTTCAAACCACACCTTT
>ODAJ011370546.1_pt1 | contig 39020 bp, 53 predicted proteins | sample 1539241 | NCBI WGS metagenome assembly ODAJ01 (sample SAMN02144231, study PRJEB22623) | gut metagenome | biome: sheep rumen | host: Ovis aries | place: New Zealand
GTGTGTTTAATAGTGTGTTTAGAATTATTTTACAACAAAAAAACCTAGGAAATTCCTAGGTTATTTTCTTTTATGGTGTCCCAGGAGGGAATTGAAGTAAAATTTATACATTTTGTTTTTCTTTATTTTTCTTTGTTTTCCTTATTTTTCATTTGCTATTTTTTTATATATTTTTTAGCGTTTTTTCTTAAAAGTGTGTTTCAAGTGTGTTTGAAAAAACAAAAAAAGGTAGCATTTTGCTACCTATTCTATAATCATCTTAAATTTCATTGCTGGTGTTCCTGGTATTCCAGCATAACCATCTTGTCCGTTTATTCGTTCATCATCATATTGCCAATCATAATCATTGACACTATATTTTGCACGTTTATATGGTCTAATGTCATCTGGTGTGAAATAATAAACTTCTATTAAATCTATTTCATTATCATTTCCAGCATATCCATTATTATAATCGTTTAAATCAAATCCTGTTACGCATGGTAACCAATCTCCATTAATTGTATGTACTCTATATTTCACAGATCCTTTATCAACTCTAATTGCTAATCCTATAATTGATTGGCCTATTATTCCAGCATAATCATCTAAGTTTCTTACAACTGGTAACCATCCACTTTCTCTGGTTTTAACACAATATTCTACATTTACATCTTTACCAGGTCTAGGTATTCCAAAATAATCATACCAAGAATTGATATTACAAACGCCATTAGTTTCATCAAAGAAAGATTTCCAATCTCTAGTATCAAGATGAGTATATCCATCTCCATATCCTATTCCTAATACTCCAAGATTTTCAGCTGTTATACATACATCTTTTGGAGAAATTAATTGACCATCTTGCCCATAACAAGATATATCAACTGCTTGTCCTTTAGAGTGATAGCCTTGAAAACCACCTATTTGCTCATCAAATTGTGGATCACGATATCCACTATTAATATGAATAATTGAACAATTTAATGCACTAAATATATTTTCTAATATTCCTGGCATTTTATCATCTATTAAAATTATATCAGTTGTTAAATATCCATGTTCATCATCAAAACTTCTAAATTCGCCAACTTGAAAATGTGGACTTAAAAACATTTCTCCATCATTTGCATAACTATATTGTCTTACCATTATTATCATCACCTTTCATTTTATTAATAGTATTCATAACTTTTTCTGCTTGTGTTCCAAAGTAAAAAGCTATAATAACTATAAATATATTTTGAAATTCAGGTGTCATTTTTCCTAAAAAAGTTAATACTATATATGCTATTGTCATTGTTACTGTTACAAAAGATTTTATATCATCCCATGCTTTTTTCATTATTTCACTCCTTTTTGAATCAATAAAAAAACAAGACCTATAGCTCCTGTTATTAATGCTCCAGTTATTGTTCTTGTTAACCATTTTATTTTTTCATTTATTTCTACTATTTCTTTTTTATTTTCTGTTGCTAAATTTAATGAATAATCTGTTTTTTGTTTTACTGCTTTATAATCATCTATTTTGCTTTCAATAAGTGCTAATCTTGTTAATACTTCTGTTTCAAAATCTTTTCCCATTTTTCCTCCTTAAATTATTGCTATTTCATTATAATAATTATAAGGTAATATCCAACACATAACTCTATTTACATTACCACTATAAGTTCCTTTTGAAATTTTATTATTTGTTAAATCAAATGATAATTCTCTTCCCCATCCACTAGGTGCATCAGTAGAAGCAGTTATTTCTCCATCAACACTTGGTGTTCCACTTGCATTAGTTTTTATTGTTGCAAAATAACAAGCACTATTAAATTTTTGAACATATTTTAAATAATCTGCATTTGCACCATAAAATATCATTAAATATTTCGAATTTGGTTTCCATACAAAACCTGTAGGTAATGTAGTAGGAAATAAATCAATTGAAGTACTTGTACCAAAATTAGTTGTTTGAAATACACTATCAAAATTTATTTCATCTGTCGCATTAAATACTTGATTAATATTTGGTAATGATTTTAAAACATTTCCAGAATAAATTGTTGCCTTTGAATATTTTCCTATTAGATCATCAGATACAGCAGATATTATGTTTAAAATACTTTTTGTATCTTTTAAATTCCCATATGGTTTAATATTATTAAATACAGAATTGTATACATCAATTTTTGAACCACTTTCTGTCATTGCTAAATCACTACTAGTAGTACTATTATTAAATTCGCAATCATAAAATTTTCCTGTTGAATTATACATAAAATAAGTATTTAATCCATTGAAATTTAATTTACATCTTCTAAATATACCAGTACCATTCATAAGTGAAGTTTGATTAATATTATTTATAGTACAATTTTCATAATCACATTTACAAGCGTGTACTAAAGAATTTTGAGCATTATTAGCTATATTAATTGTGCTATCTTTTATTATTGCATTATAGCCTCTAAAACTGCATGATCCTCCATAATTTAGTTCAGTATGATTAATAATGCTATTTTCAATAATTAAATCACAAGCATACGCTGGAACACATATACTATCATCTTGTGTTATTTCTCCATTTGAAAATTTAATTGTTGTTGGTGATTGTAATCCTTCATAATGGAAAACTCTATTAAAATTAATTAATTGGCAATTATCCATTGTTACGAATGTTTTATCTGGTAAATAAGTAGTTCCTACAAAATCTTCTAATACAAGACCACCTCTAGATTTTCTACCACCATTTAAAGTAGTTGTATATCCCTCTGCATAGAAATTTTTTATAATTACATTTGCAGTACCATTATGTCCTCCAAAGTGTAATGCATCACCAAAGTTATCATTTGCACCAGTTTCTGGATCAGTATAATAAAATCCTCCACCTATTTTATTAAATGTACAATTATTAATAATTACATTGTTATAGTCTAATAACATAATACCTTGTCCCCAAAGATTAGTTATATTAAAGTTCTCTAAATATACATTTGTACAATCTGTAGATAACGCATATATATTTGTCATGTCTCCTGGATATCTTGTATCACTCCATTGGTTTTGTCTTGTTTCATTTCCATCAATTGTTAAATCATAAATATTAAGTGTGTCTCCATATACTCTAATTGCTCTATAAATTCCATCTTGAACTTTTATACTACAATTATTTCCCCATATTGTTAATTGAGTAGTATTAAATACAACAGCACCAGTAAGTCTATAAACACCATTTGTCGCAAAAACTATATTTCCTACATTAGCAGTTGCAACAAAACTAGCTAAAGTTGTTAATTTTGCCTTAATATCTGTATTCTGTTGTATACCAAATTGCATTACATGAATAGTATCATTTTCAACTATTAATTCAGCAACTTTTCCATTATCCAATATAATTATTGATCCTCCATTATCTACATCAGAACTTATTGCTGTTCTAATTAGATATTTAGAAGCACCACCATCATTTTTTGAATAATATCCACTTGTTACTGCATATACTCCAGCATCTAAATCAGCTGCTTTCATGCTACTAACAGAATTATAAATTGTAGAATCGCCACTTGATGTTGAAATTTGTATATCTCCACTACCTAAAATTGATTGACTATTAATTGTTTTTATATTTGTTCCAGATACTAAAGTATCTTGTTTGCTATTTAATGAAGAACTATCAGCTTTATTATTCCATGTATACTTTTCTCCAGTTGTTACTAAACTTACAGCTGTTCCACCACTTGCAGCAGTTTTACTTTCATAAGTTGTATCTGTAAATACTGCATCAGCAGGTACATCACTAAGTACTGTATGGTTATTTACTTTTTCTGCATTATCTACTATACCATTATCATTTGTATCATATGTTGCCTTAGTCATATCTCCAGATCCTGTACCATCAGCACCATCTCTTATGTCAGTAGTTGTTGTTCCATTCTTATCTGTTATTGAAATTGTTGCTATTTTCCCACTTTTAGTAACTGTTGCTATAGGGCTGAATCCATCTAATTCACCAGTATCTAATTTTTCTAATACATCATTATATAATTCAATTCTTGATGTTTCATGTGCTTGTCTTTGAACTTCATTTGCTTTTCTTTCATTTTCGTTGATTATTCTTTCCATTTCTGCTTCTTTATATTTTGGTATATAATTTATATCTTCTAATATTACAACTAACTCTTCATCTTCCATTATTTATACCTCCTTTTTTTATTGCTCATATATTTCAATACTATTAAAAATTGAACTTTCATTTGCAGAACCATCAGTCCATATTGAAGTGTACCTTACTACTAAATAATTTGCAGTTGAATCCGTTGTAAAAGTTGTTGATGTTGTTGTTGTTCCATCATAAGCACCTGTTGTTCCAGACTGTCTTGAAGTAGTTGTTACACCAATTGCAGGTTCTGTGACAGTACATCCTACCCAAAATATTCTTCCTAATAATTTTTTTATTTCATAAGTTGTATTTGGTTTACAAGCAACATAAGTAACTCTATTACCTGCATTTGATGTTATATTTGGTGTACCATTTTCAAAATATGCATTTATTTTAGTTGCAGTTGTTGGGTCAAATATGTTTCCACCTTCTGTTTTTTCCCACCAAATATTGCCATTTATATCTTCTATTTGTTTGACATCTTTTCCACCAATTGTCATTGATTTAACATCTGATAAATTCATTATTTATACACCACCAATTTAACTGTTTCTGTTGTATCATCACTATATGTTACTACCATATCTTTTTCTTCTACTAATGAAGTTTGTAAAGCAGTATCAGCATTGCTTAAACTTGTTTGCACTGCACTTGCTAAATCTGTGCTTGGTATTCCTATTGATGGTTTATTATATTTGTCATTCCATGCTGTTTTTTCGCTTGTTGTTACAAATTTATTTGCACTTATACTATCATCAATGTAACTTGCATCTAATTTATGTGTACTATCTATTACATCCTGTTTAGTGGCTAAATCAGTGCTATTTACCAATTGTTTTCCTGTAATTACATTTTCTAATGTTCCTTTTGAAATAAACATTCCAACACTACCACTTTCATATTGACTGTATGTTTTTGTTGTTGTAAGAAGTGTTCCATTAGTTGCTACAGCAGTTGCATAAGATGAAGATGTTTTTATTACTCCTCCTGTATTATTTGAAGCATAATCAGTATTTTGTACATAATTTGTTAAATCTACATTTGTTATAAATCCACTATTATTTGTTAAATCGCTTGTTTTTGTTGGTATTGTTGGTTTATTAGATAAATCTTCATAACTTCCACTTGTTGCGACAGTTGATAAATCACTTGTTTTTGTATAATTAGTTAAATTATTAACATCTTTTGTTATAAAATCAGATACATCAGGAATATCTATTCCTAAATCGCTTGTTGTTTTGTTTCCGCTTAATTCTACATTATTTATTTTTGGCTTATTTGATAAATCAGAATAATCACTTGTTCCACCACCTGTAGAACTTATTGTCAATGTACTTTCTTCTTGTTCCAAAGTAATATTTGATCCTGCTTCAATAGTTAAAGTGTTTACACCATTTATCTTAGCATCTTGACCATCACTTCCATCTGTACCATCAACTCCATCTAAAACTAATGCAGTTGTTGTTCCTTCTTTATCAGTAACAGTTATTGTTGTAGTATTTCCACTTTTACTTACAGATGCACTTGGACTATATCCATCTTCTCCATTAAAATATCCTGTTTCTAATTTTTCTTGCATATCTTCATACAATGCAATTCTTTCAGTTTCATGTGCTTGTCTTTCAGCTTCGTTTTCTTGTCTTTCTACTTCATTTATTCTTCGTTGTTGTTCTTCTATTTTATATTCAGGTATGTAATTAATGTCTTCTAATCTTACAACTATTTTTTTTGCTTTCACATAATCACCACCTTTTAATTTTCATTAAATGTTTTTGTTGTATCATTTGTAATTCTAAAAATTCCAGTAATAATAGTTTGCTTGATAGAAGCAAAACTAGTTCCTGGAGAAATAATTTCAAAATCATATGTATAGTCTGTATCAGGCTTTAAATTATCTGTATCAGTAGCATCTATATTAAGATTATATGTTCTATAATAATCTCCATCTTCGTTTGTTCCTTCATCAACTATTGTAATTCCATTATTTAATGTTTTTTGCAATACAAAACTTTTATAATTGTCATTAATTTTAACAGTAAAAAACATATCTGTTATAGGTTTAGTATATTTTAAAATAGTTATATCTCTACTATATGTATCTCCTATATAAAATTCTATGTTTTCAGTCATTTATATACCTCCTATACTTTCATCAATACTACTCTAATTGTCATTGTTTTATCAGCTGTTGATATTGGTGTTCTTCCTAGTACTGAAAAATTATTACTATTTGAATATGTATGTAAAGAAAGACTATCTGCTACAAGATCATAAGTTTCGCCACTATTTTTAATACCAATTGGCTGAGGTGAACTTATTGAAACTATTTGGTTACTATCTGTTAGCATAAATTCAGCAGAAAGTAAATGACAATTATTATAATTAAATCCTTCTGGAAAGGCTGCTGATACTGCAACCATTGCACCATGTTCTGCACCAGGCACATTTTCAAATGTTACTATAGCAAAATCGCCTTTAACTTTATATTTCATGTCTGACTCTACTTTTGTATATACAGGCTTTTTACTATGTGATTCAACATAAGCATAAGCTTCTGTATCTGCAAATTTTTGAATATCTAATTTTATCATTTTATACCTCCTATATTTTCATAAATATTAAATCTATATCTTGCTGATCATCACTAAACCACCAAGCTGTTCCACTTACATACATTGCATTATCTTGGTAAGCAATTGTTAATGAAGGTTCTGGAATATTAGTACCACTATTTGATCTTCTTGATCCATACATTGTATAATCAAAAGTTGTTCCATCATGCTTTTTTATTTTAAAGCTAATTAAATTCATATTCGAACGATTACAACCTGTAGGATAATTAACTACTATAGATCCTAAACCTGTTGGATTTAATTTAACATCTGATAAACTAATTTTTACTATATTTCCTTTTTCAAAATATTTTGCATCAGTTTGTGTCTTAGTATAGTAATCTCCTAAAGATGTATCTATTTCTGTTTTATTATAATAATTTTCTTCTTCACCTTTTACAAAATCATATGTTGCCTTTGTTCCTGGAGCTGTATCATTAGTAGAACTTGAATTTATTGTATTTACTATTGGTAAATTATTTGTTGACATTGTTGTAATAACTACTTCTATTATTGTTCCTGATACTGTAATAGTATTAGTAAATATAATTAATCTATTTGTTGTATCAACTTCATATTCATTAGAATTTAATCTTTGACCATTTACATATACTTCTACAATACTACTGCTTGTATACGAGTTTGGTAAAGATACTGAAGTAGTACTAGATGTTGATGTAGTATAAATAGTCTTATCTTCAGAAAAATGGCTTGAAGTACCTAAAGTTGCTAACCAGTCTTGCTCTGTTCCTTCATAACCATTTTGTACTGCTATTTCATAAGCAGAATAACCTCTTTCACCTTTCCAGCCTAATGCACCAGTTAAAAATTCTTCATTCATGTTATTCCTCACTTTCTATAAATTCTGGATAAACAATAAATTGTTTTCCTCCTGTATTATCAAAACCTAAAATTGTTGTTTCATCATTTAAAACTATGTCATACCAATATACTTTTCTTTTGTTTATAACATCAAATACACTTGTATCTTCTGCTGTTAAAATAATTTCAGGTGTTGTTGTAGGTTCTGTATATCCTAGATCACTTATTGTATATTCTTTTCTAATTTTTTCTTCTTTTGTATATCCTTTTTTGTCATATACAGTAAATGTTATTTTATCTGTTAATTGAAATTCATAATTTTCTTCTTCTTCTGTTACAAAATTATATATAGGGAAAATAAAAGCAAGTTTGTTAAAACTCCTTTGTGTAGCATTTCCTCTAGTAATGTAAAGCGTTTTTTTGTCGCTGCCTATAGCTATCATTAAATCACCATCCTTTACATATAGCTAATTACTCTATAAATTAATAATTTATCAGAATCTGTTATACTTGCATCTGTTGTTATTGTTGTTCCATTTCCATCTATTACAACTTTATTTCTAATTGTTCTTGATATAGATGTACTTAAAATTGAATCCATTTCAGTTTTAATAGTTAAATCTGTAGTTGTACAAACACTAAGTGATAGTGAAGCATTTTTTCCTGATGGATTATATACTCTTTTACAATCACGATAATTAGCATCACCAAACACTATATCAATGTACTTAGAATTTTCAATACTAGATGTAAGAGTTATATCTCCGTTTGAACCATAATTATTATTAAAAACAACAACTGGAGCCACAATTTCATCCAATGCTGATTTGTTGCTATGTGTATGATTGTTAGTATAAGATGTTTCTAACTCAGTTTTATATGTATCTGTAAAATCATTAGTAGATAATCCTTTACCTGTTTCTTTATTTACTTTTAAATTTAAAGTTTCAGTAACAACCTTATTTTGTACTGGATGTTTTGAAGTAATAGATAAGTGATCATCACATACTATTTCATCTCTTATACTTTCTATTTCTTCTTTAGTCAATTCAATATCACCAAGTTTATATCTTCTAGCAACATCCAATGGTGTTCTATATCCATTTAAGTCTTGTTTTAAAGCCATATTGCTACTCCTTTCTGTAGTACAAAAAAGAGAAAAGCACTTAATGACTCTTCTCTATTTAAATTATACTACTATATAATTATTATTTTTTACCATCTTAACTTTTTATGCCAAATTTTGATAATATTTTTTTCTTGTCTTTGCTAGTTAAGTTTAATTTATTGACATAATTAGTCATTTTTGTATTAAAGTCTTTTTTATTTCGATTATTATATGCATAATCATAAGCCTTTTTAGTTTCATCACTTGAAGTATATTCTTTATATGAAATATTATTTTTTTCTAAATAATTATATTTTTCTTCATTTTTTGTTGCAAAATCAAATTCTTCATAACTTCCATAATCATCATAATTACTCATATCTATTTCATTTTTACGATTAGTATTACTATTAATCATTATATTTTTCTGTTCATTTGTTGCATCTAAACTATTAATATATTCAAATATTGCTTCTGTTTGATTTCCATTTTCTTTTCCTTCTGCTCTAGCTTCTTTTAAGCCTTTAGAATAATCCCAGTACTCTTGAATAGGCATATCTAATTTTGAAAATTCATCTATTTGTTTTTCTGTTAATGCACTTTCTTTTCTATTTAAATAGTCTTGTGCATTTTTATTAGCCCATTTTCCGAATAATCCTGCTTGTATACGATTAGTAGGAGTATCTTCTACTGGATATCTTAGTCTTCCACTATCTGTATATGATCCTTTTACTGGTAAATTTTCATCAAACATTGATAATCCTCCAACTGTCTTTTTTGCTTGACCATATCCTGTAGGTAATAACCAATAAAATGCACTTTCAATAGTATCATCTACAGCATCATCAAATGTAACTGGTTGACCATATGAATTATTTTGTCCTGTTAGATAATCTAAGAAGGAATTTGCTCCTTGAAAAGCTTCTGATACTGGTATTCTTCCACCACCTGTAAAGAATGATACAAATGGTAAATCATCTATAATATCTCCAAATGCTTCTCTTGCTCTTTCTTCAATAGTTCTTTCATCATCATCATCTGGTGCAAATATCTTTTTAAATAATTCTACTGGATCAATCATGACTTTGCTACCTGTTAATGATTTCATAAAGTTATTGAATAAATAAGATAATGCAAATAATTGTCCTGTTTGGAATAACATAGATGACATTGTTTTATTCTTGTTTTGAACATCTATTTTATTATCATGTATTAAACTTGACCATTGGTTATTTACTTCTAATTGGAATTGAGTAAGCAATCCAAGTGTTTTTGAATTAAATGCTTCTGCTGTTGATCCTTTAGACCTATCACCCATTATTCTTGCTGCAAAATCATCAGCATTTTTAATAGCATCTGTTTCATTCATACCTTTTTGAAGATTTTCGTAATATTTACTTCTCCATATTTGATTAGCTGTAAAGTAATCAGTACCAGACATAAATATTTGACCTTTATTACTTAATCTTTGCCACAACTTTTGTGATAAATTTTCACTACCAAATCTACTTGTTAAGAAATCAGATTTATCTATTAATCCATCATGATTTATTATGTTATTCATAGTTGAAAGTGTTCCTTTGATAAATGCTAGTTTATTTGTCTTAGATGCTCCTTGTACTGCACTTGCAAAGTTTGTTAATGCACTTCTTACATTATAACCTGTCATATTAGAACCAACTTGTTTTTTAGCAGTATTTAGTACATTATAGATTTTTCTTCCTAATATTCTTTCAGCTGCTCTATCTATACCACCTTTTTTACCTGCTAAAGCATTTGCTTGTTCATCTAACCAAGCAGCATATTTTGATAATTTATTAGATTGAATATCTTCTACTCTTTCTGCTTGCTGTTCTGGTGTCATATTTGCAAAATCATCAAATCCATGTGTTTGACCATATGTATTTCTTATTAATTTACTTAATGCTCTATATCTTTGAATATCTTCTGTATGGTATATTAAATTACTTGCACCATCTAAATATCCATCAATACCTGTAATTGCATCATATTGTGTTTTCATTCCTAGTCTTTTTAATGCATTTGCAAAATATTGTTTTCCTGGTTTAAATTGATCTGTTAATCCATTTATATCAGTTGGTAATGCATCACTTTGCATACTTTCTTTATTTAATGGCGTTCCAAATCTACTAAATATATCATTTAATGCTTGGAAGTGTCTCATATAATCTTTTCTTTTTGCAATTGGAGTATATCCCATATCAGTTAATGTTTTATTAATTTGGTCTATATATGTATCATATTTTCCTCTTAATACTTCTGCTGCGTGTTTTATTTTTTCTCTTGTCTCAGCACTTTTAAATTCACGCATTAAATTCATATCACCATATGGTACTACTTCACCTTGATAGTTAACATATTCTTTTTCAGCATATTTTTGTACTGCTGCACTTTCTTTTGAAAATGCTTTAATACCTAAATCTTTAATTTCTTGTCTTTCTTTATTTAACCATCTAATTCTTTCTGCTTCATTATGTTTTGTTTTTCTTATTGTAGCATCATTTATTTTGTTTCCTGTTTCATATCCAAATACTTTTTCATTTAATCTTATTGGATCAGTTCTAAAACTATCTAATGCACTTATATCTTTCCCTTGTGCAATATCATCTAATGTAACACCCATATCATCTAATAATTCTTGTTGTATAACTTCTCTAGTTCTTGTATTAATTTTCTTTTCTAATTTATTTTGTAATTCTTCTATAGTTTCTGATGACATTGTATTATCTTTTAATAAGTTAAATATTTTATTTGTATAATCTTCAATATCTTCATCTGTTAATTTATACTTATCTGTTACTGTTATATCTTGATTCATAAAATCAGATAATTCATATAGCATATCTGCTTCTGTATTAGCTTCTCCAAAATAATATGGATAACTATTTGATAATTCTTGATATAAACTATCTATATTGTTTCCTTCACTACCTAATTTTAATTTTCCGAAATTGCTTCTTCTAAAATCATTATAGTCTGTTATTTGATTTTTTAAATTATCAGTTACTTTTATTCTTCTTTTTCTAATTTCATCCTTTATAGATTTTAATTCTTCATCTACATATTTTATTTCTCTATTTGTATAATTACTTACAATATCTTTAACATCATTCCATGTAGCAGCACTAATTATTTCTTCTCTTGTCTTACCAATATATTTTGATAATTCATTCTTGAATTGTTTCTTTTCTGCTTGGTCAAAATTTAAAAATTCTTGTCCTTTTTTTGCAGCCATATTTACTGCTTTATAACTTTGATTTTGTATTGCTTTTTTAACTTTATCATTTAAAATTCTTTCAGCAATTATATCTCTTTCAGTTTTTTCTCTAGGAACATTATTTTCTACTTCAGTTCTAACAGGTGCTATATCATTTTGTAATTGTTTAACTTGATTAGATAGATCATACATGGTTTCTTGTAATGGTGCTATTGCATCTTCTACTTGATATTTAATATCTTTACCATATACATTATAATTTCCTATAGGTGCTATATCATTATTGTTTGATAAACTAAATTTCAAATTATCAAATTGATTTATAACTCTTTGTCTATCACCTTCAATATTTGGATCATATTCAGTATAAGATATATTCATATCTTGCAATTGTTGTTTAAATTCACTATCTACATTATTTGGTATTACTACTTGTTGTATTTCATCTAAACCAACTGCTCTTTGAGGCTTTGCTTCAAAATAATCTGTTGGAATATTTTTTAATTTATTGACCGTATTTATAATATTATTTTTTAATACTTCTGGTACCTCTTTTGAGTTAATACCATTATTTTCAAGTGCTTTGTTCAAATTTTGTAAAGTATGATTTTTATATCCTGCAAAATCATTAAGGGCATAACCAGCATTATCACCATAATAATAACTTCTATTCTTGTTATAACTATAATCATTTAATTCATTCATATATTCATATACTTGTGAACTATAATTATCTAACAAGTCTTTTGTTTCTTCATTATATTGTAATCTATCTTCAAAGTTCTTTATATCTTCTATTGAATTAAACTTATTAGATAGTTTTGCTTGAAAAGTTCCAAAATTTTGTCCTGAACCAAATCCTTCTTCTCCTGCAACAGTTTTCTTGTTTGTTAAATAACTTACAATATTTTCCAAATTATACTCATCATGCAATTTATCAAAACTTCTTCTGTTTCCACTTGCTGTAAATATTTCTTTATCATTTCTAATACCTTTTTTTGCATTATTAAGCATTTTTCCAAATGTATTGTCTACCCATTCATCAAATTCTTTTTGATTAACCTCATTATTTACTTTTTCTAGTGTTGCATCTCTATCAACACTCTTAGTTTCTCCAAATTCATCTAATCTTGATGCATCTTTTATAAAGTCTTTATATTTAAAATAAGATTTATCAAAACTTTCTAGCATCATATCAACTACAGTATCAACATATTTTTCTTCACTAAGACTATTTTGAATTTCTGGATTATTCTTAATCTTTCTTGCATATTCTTCTTGAGCATCTTGTTTATATTGTTTATATGCAAAATCTCTTACAGTATTTTTTAATGCTGTTGTTTCATCTTCAGTTAAATTCATATCACCATAATTCAAATAATGATAATAAAAATCTGGTAATGACATTCCATTAAATTTATTTTTATTATAGAAATCTGCATATTTTTGTAATGTTTCATTACTAAATTCTTTGCTATATTCCGTTGGCTTCATTTGTGGTTGATAATTATTATCTTTAGTTTTTTGATATAAATATTTAAGTTCTTTGTCTTGTTTCATTTTATCAAGTGCTTCATCAATACCCCATCTATCAACTAAATCACTTAAATTATCACCATAGAAGTAATTAGTTCTAACGTGACTGACTATATCATCTTCATAATCATCATATATTTTATTTTCTTTTGACATTTTCCTAATGTTATCCATATTTATATCATACTCAACTCTAGGAAATGTTGGACTCCAAATATCCCTATCATATACTTCATTAGCTTCTATAGCAGGATCAATAGTTGATTTATCAAATAATACTGATATATTTCCAAATTGACTATGATTTACCTTGTTTGGATCAGTTATTGCAATGCTTGGTACTGGAAAACCACCTAATTCTAATATACCTTTCATTTTATCTTCATTTAAGTTATGTATTGCCATTAATGTTCCTGTATCACCTGTATTTGATACATCTAATTTAACTTTTTCACCTGTTGTATTATCTAACATTTCACCAGAAGGACTTAAAGAATATTTTGTATCTTTAAATGGTATATTGTTTTCTTTCATGTATTCTCTAACATATTGATTATATAATTTTTCATCTTTTGCATTATCTGCAGCCGATTGTTCATTATCATAGCTTAACAAGTCAGTTATAGAATCATCTATATCTTGTTGAGTTGGTTTTGTTATACTATTTTCTTCTAAATATTCTTTAAAATTTTCAATCATTGCTTGTCTTTTATTTTCTGCTTCTTCTAATATTTTTGTTCCTTGTTGTTCTAATTGTTCTGCTAAAGACATATTATTATATGTACCATTGACATTTTGTACATTTTGTGGTACATTATTATTATTAGTTGAAGGACTATTCGTTGAAACAGACGATATACCTTCAACTTTTTTTATTTTATTAACTTCGTAAAAATGTTTATTGTTATCTTTATCTATTCCAATATTTAATAATCCTTCAAACATTTGATTATTCAATTTAAAATTGAACTTATAATATTCATAATTATCATAAGTTGCATTTTCTTTAATTTTAGGACTTTCATCTACTTTTTGAGCTATTTCCATTACATTTTGCAATTCAGGTGTAAGTTTCATTTTTTCACTAAAATATTTTTGATGTTTACCTGGATTTGTATATTTATTTCTTCCAGTACTATCAATAACAGCTTCATCATTTTCGGTTAATCGTGTATTGCCCATTAAATAATCAGTAATATACATTTTAGCCACTTTATTATAATCTTTAACTTCAATTCCATCAAAAATGTTTTGGTCAGTATCAATATTAACATACTTAGAACCATCATTTTTTTCAGTAATAGAATATTTTGAATCAATATTTGTACTATTTTGTCTATATACCTTTTCAAATTTTCTTTGTAATTCTCTTAATTGTCTTTCTTCTTTTGTTCCTTTAAATCTTACTACTAAATCATCAATTAAGTTTTTAATTTTTGTAAATAGTGTAGGCTTTTTAGTTGATAAATTATTAATAAAGTTCTCATCTGTAAATAAATAATCACCTATTATATCTGCTGTTAATTCATTATTTATATCAGCATTTTCCACATTTTTATATAATTCATTAAGAGAATCTACTCTATTTTGATAATCATTTTTCATTTTAGCATATTCTATAGCTGCTTCTTGTAATTCTTTATATTCTTTTGTACCTTCCAATAAATGAGTTGTTTCATGTCCTAAAATAGTATTTAAAGCTTTATCAGAATTAATATTAATTAAAACATTACCATTTTCATCAATAAAACCATTTATAGTTTTTCCTTTGATATTATATTTTCCATTAGCAATTTCTTCATTGTTTGTAAATAAATACTTTGTTCCTCTATCTTCTGCTAACTTTGCGACTTTATCCACAAATTCATGTGATCTATTGCTATTATTTGCAACTCTAGCAGCACTTTCATAAGTTGCTTTTGCATTTTCATCTGTTACTTTAGATGTATCATATGAAAATTTTTCTGATTTTAATGCTCTTTCAATATAACTTTGTTTTAAAAAGTTATCATTTCCTATTTTTGCTTTTACTTCATCACTTAATTTTGTTTCAAGTTCTTTTGTATCTATTTCTTTTATTTGATTTCTTAAATCTTGTAATTTTTCATTTTCTGCTACAGTTATTTCAGCGTTAGGCATATTTTCTAATTTAGTAATTTCATCTTGAATAGATTGTTTTTTGTTTTTTAATTCTTGTAATTGATTATAAGTTTCTCCACCTAGTGTACTTTCTATTGTATCAGTACTTATATATCCTCTTTTTAAATCTTCTTCTACTTGTTCTTTAATAGCACTTTTTTCTTTATTAGTAAGTTTTTTACCATTCTTTTCTGCTTCTTCCATTTTATTACTAACTTCTTGATCTATAATACTTTGTTCATTTGCAGTATACCCTGTAATCATATTTCTACCAGTTTTGATGTTATTCCATGTTTGAGGACTTGCACCACCTGTAATTGCTGTAACTAATGAACCCATAATAAAGTCATTCCAAGCATTTTTGCTATAATAATCAGTTGTACCTTTTATCGCATTTTGAAATATATTTTTATCTTCATCTTTCATATAAGTTAAATTTTTTGCTACATTGTTTGCCCATCCTGAAATAATTTCTTCTAATCCTTCACCTACAACATTGATTCCAAAACCTGCTAAAGATTTTAATGCTTTATTTTTTATATTATCAACCATGCCACCAAATAAAGCTTCTGATGTTTTACCAGTGCCAGGTAATTTAAGACCTTTAAATAAATATTCTGAACCAATTTCTGCTCCTGCACTTAAAACAGATGAAACTAATGCTTCTTCAACACTAGCACCATTTTGGAAAGCTTCTGACATTTCATTGCCACCTGATGATACTCCAGAAGTTACTTGCCATGGTACACCAACAGATTGTAATCCTAATAAACCAGCATAATAACCTACTCCTTGTACAAGATTATCAGAAAATTCTCCTAATAATGATGTTTTATCATAAAGATTTTCTGCAGGTGCAAATATTTCATTGGTAAGGCTTTTAGATGCTTCATTTTTTAAATTTTCTGCAAAATCTTTCTTTCCTAATAAATCAGCAACTCCTGCTATTCCATAGTTAATTAAATCTCCTGCTGATTCTCCTATTCCAAATAAACTTTTCGCTGTATTTGTTACTACATCTAAACCTGTTCCTAAAATAGACTTTGTAACATCTCCAAAATCATATCCATCTGAAAAAGCTCCTTTTGAAAATATTCCAGTATCTTTCTTTTCTTCAACTGGTTGTGTTACTGTTGTTTTAACAGGTGCAATATCATCCAGAACACTTGTAGGTTTATAAGTTCCTTTAATTATATCATCTGCTAATTTTCTTTTCTTAGGATTGTAGTTTCCACCTATTATATCATCTGCTAAACTCATGTTATCACCTCATTCTATAAGCCTAATTTATTAACTAATATTCTTACATCACTTGCCGATATTTTTCCTTCTTGATAGTATTTGTTTATTACGTTTGGTGCTTCTCTATTAACCATATTAGATAATCCTGGTATCCATTTTTGATTATTCGCAGAATTATACATATTTAATAATTGTTGGGCTTCTTCACTTAATGATTCACTTTGATTATTTTCACTTAATGATCCTCCTGAAGAGCCTCCTCCACCATAGCTTCCACCACCATAACTTCTTGAATATAATTGTTCTCTATTAAATGCCATTTGTTCATTAAATTGTCTTCTTTGCTCCTCTAAAGCATTTTCTGTATTAATTTGGTCAAGAACATTTTTCCACCTATTGTAATATCTATCTTCTGTTTCATTTTGAGTAGCCAATTGTGCTTGTAATAATGTGTTTTTATATTGAAAACCTTCAAGCGATAATTGTAATTTAGTTTGTAATGCTTTATAAGCTATTTCTGCTAAAGCACTATTATTAGCTAATTGTGCTTCTTTTATAGAGTTATCATATTGTAATATAGCTCTATTATATGTATCTCTTGCTGTTGCTACTCTATTTTGATAAGTATTATACATACTCACCTGTGATGATTCACTATAACCTGAATTAGTTAGTCCTGCTGCTGCCATTGATTCTGCATTAGCACCATATCTATTTGATGCTTTTTGCCAATCTACATATGATGCTTTTTGTTCTTTTGTATAATCTTTGTTGGCTTGTTCTTTTTGTTGTTCTATTTGTTCTATTGCAAAGTCTGTATTTGCTTGTTGATTTTCCTTTTGTATTTCTGCATATTCATTAGCTGCATTTATTTGATTTTGATAAAATTGGTCGCTATTGTTAACCATGTTATTGTACATATTATTAACATTATTTAAAGCATTTGCTTTTTCATCATTGACTTGTTGAAATCTTTCATCATTATAATTTACTGCCATGTTTTATCCTCCTTTTACCTCTTAATATAACTTCCTACATATGCTTCTAAAGTACATGAATATAAATTAAATGGGAGTTTAGAATAAAATTTTAATTGTATCATCTTCCATTTTTTCTTTTTAATCCTTGGTACTACAAAACCTTTTGTATTTATGAATCTATTTATTAAGTTAAAACTATCATTATTTACTCTTGCATACATAGTTATTTCTTTTCCTTCCATATCTACAACACAACCTTTTTTATTTGTTGTTTTTTGATATTGTGGATAGTTAAATTCATCTGCTAATGTAGTCCAATATGATTCTATTTTCCTTTTTTCATCAGTATTTGTTAAAGTATATATACAATATTCAGTTATTTCTTGGTTATTTACTTTTTTATTTTCTTCTGTGCATAAATAAAGCACACCGTTATTTACTTGTGTGCTAGTTATTTTTTGTTTAAATTCAAAATAATACCATTCATATTCTATATGGTCATTTATTTGACTTAATTGCCTACTATCAGCTAAATATATTCGATTATCTATTATTACTAATAAATATCCTTGCCATTCTTCTAATAGCATCTTTTTATAATTTAATTCATTTAATAATTTATTATCAATTAAACTACTTTTATGTGAAATTACTTGTTCTGTTGTTATATCACTTGTAATTGATTCAAGCCCATTTTCACTAAAGAAACATATTGTATCATTAAAATTAATTCCTGTTGTTACACATCCAGTAGAAATACTTGAATGATAACTTGGATATATTTTTCCATAATCACTATCAATTGTTGGATTATGATAGAAAATTGTTGTATTTGATTGACTTGGTTCTTTCATTACCCATAAAGCATTATTACCAGCAACAATACTTTTTACTGCTGAATCATCAACACCTTCTGAATAATAATCTAAATCGCTGCAATATGTAGGATCATCTAAACTACAATGCCACAACATATTTGGATATTCTGGATTACCACTAAAGAATATTCTATTATCAAAAACTTCTGCTAATTTACATTTATTTATTCTATCTGCATATCCTGGTATAGTCTTTTTAAATTCGATTACTACATTATCTTGTCCTGTTGTTAAAGGTACTCCAGGTGCTGCATTGAACATAATTTTTCCTGCTGCATAATCTGTTATAAAGTTAGTTACTGGTTCCATTTCTCCACTTGCTCCTTCTACTAAAACAATTGGAGTAAAATCTGTGTCTAAATTTTGAGCATCTAAGTAGTACTCAGTAGAAGTTCCATCTGCACTAAATCCATTTTTTCTATATGGTGATAACAAATTAACATCTTCATAAATGCTTCCTCCACCACTTGGAGAACGACTAATAGAAGTTGTTGGAATATAACCTACTACTTCTGTGCAAGTTGTCCCATTATATACTAAATAATGTTTACCATCTTTTATATATAACAACTTATTAAACACAAAAAAGACTGAGTTATTTTCTTCCATATCATTATAAATTATTGTATTTTCATCATAAAGTTTTTTTCCAGAATGTACTATTTTATGTGTAGTATTATTATAACTATAAAAAAACAGACCAAAGATAGTATTACTATAAGTACTTAGTAACTCTATATCTGGTCTTGTTTCTATACATCTACCATTGGCACTTTTATAATTTTTCCACATATTTAATGCATCTGGAGAACGATATAATAAAATTTCATCTTTTCTATTGCTAAAATCTACACCTCTAAAATTAGCATAGTTTCTAGTAATTAAAGTTCCACTTACTTGCTTAATCATATATCAAATCCTCCTGAAAATTCTATTGTTCCCATACCATATCTTGGATCTAATTCATTTAATAATTCTCTATATCTTGCTGAATAAATCTGTCCGTATTGATTAGATACATCACTCTTTAATAAGTCTCCAGCAACGCCATAAGGCATTATTTCTAGTAAATCAGTAGATAATTCAAATTTGTAATCATCTTCTGTTTCATCATTTATTTGTTTTGGATATTTATAATAATATATTTTGGCTGTTCCATCTTCTCCAAAAATAACTCTATCTTGTATTGTTGTATATTCTACACCTCTTATTAAATTTAATTGATATAAACTTGAATCAATAGACTTTAATGTCATTTCATCATCTTTTTTTACATCAATTGTTTTATATGCTGATATTTTCTTTATTCGAGCTAATTCATTTTGAATCTGGTTAATTACACTATTTATTTTTGCAGATAAGTCTTCATCATCTGTTAAATTATCTGCATTTTCATTATATTCTTCAATTAATGAATAGACTTTTATTTTCATTTCTTCTAAAGTCATATAATCACCTCTTATTCTGATTTACTATTTTTTTCAATTGGTTTTGTTATTTCATCTATTTTTTGAAGGCTTTCGATTGCGTCTTCAACTTTTACCATACGATAATTAGGGATTATATATCCTGTATCTTCACCCCATATTAATATTGTTCCTTCTGGTACTTCTGTCATTAATTTGCTTTCTTCTTTGATCTTAATACCATTGTATTCGCTTTCTTTTGTTAATTCAGTAGTCAACACTAAATCTTTTAATGTTTGATGTACTGTCTCTTCATCATTATATGTTTCAAATTCTGTTTCTTTTGTTACCTTTACACCACCAAATAATCTTACACTTGGTTGTACTATAAAATATTCTGGTTTTTCCATTAAAAATTCTCCTTCCATTCATTCTTACAGGAGTTGCACCTGTCATACTCTTAGAATGATATAAAAAGGAAGCTTATGCTTCCTATTTAAATTCTACAACTAATCCTTTAACATCTGCTGAACCAGTTAGTTTTACTTTGCCATCTTTATTCATATATCTAGCACTTTCAATCATTACTACTCCAGCTTCGCCTTTTTTAATTGTAACACTTTTATCTGTTGCTCCTGTTCCTACTCCTAATGTTGGATAATCAGGTGCTTTGATTACAACTGTTTCATCATTACTTGCATCTGAGTTAAATAAAACTAAAATTGTTTTATTATCGGCACTTGTACAAGTAAATTCTGCTCCAGCTGATGCATCAAATGCAGTTAAAGTGTTTGAATTAACTGTATTTAATTGACCAGTTACTTTCTTAGTGTCTAAGTTTGCTGCTGCCATTTACATAACACCTCTTTCTATTAATAAATTGGGAATACAAATAATTGTTCAGGTCTTACGATTTTAGCACCAAATACATAAAGTCCTTTGATTGCATCTTGGAATGCATCATGTGGTCTATATGCTTCAACTTTGTCGATTTGTCCTGCGAAAGCGATTGCTTTGTTAGTTCTTAACATACAAGCTGTTACATTTGCAGTACTATCATAAGTTCCTTTCCATAATAAGTTTTCAATTGAAATTAATGCATTTCCATATTTACCAACATAACCTTTTTTGATTAGATCCATGTTATTTGTTTCGATTTCAATTATATATGGTCTTAAGATTGTATACCATTCTGGATTGATTTCTAAATGATATGAATCACTTACTTTGCAGTTGTTTTCATATAATTTTTTGAATCCAGATTCAATTAATGCTATACCACCATCAGTTACACCTGAAATATCAGTTTTTGTTCCGATAGATACAGTTGGTGAACCACTTGTAATATCAGTTCCTACTAAACCTGCTACATATTTATCAGCTTCTTCTGATAATCCTAAAGTAGCTTCTTTAGTTAATGCTTCAATCAATCCTGGTTGTGATTGAGCTTTATCAATATCTTCTACTTCAAAATCGAAATATCTATATTGATTAATTGGTAATGTTTGTGAACTATCTGTTCCAGCTTCTCTTGTTAATGATGTTCCTGGTACATAAGTTCTAATTGTAGGTCTTACTACACCTAATATTTTTACTTCTTTAGCATATGCTATTTCACCTTCAAATTCAAAATCACAGTGATCTTTTAATGAAGTGATAGTGTCTAATTGAAGTTGAATTTTTTTACTCCAAACTGTTCTTTGGAAATTTGTTATTGCCATATTAAATCACTCTCCCTTTATAATGGAAAGTTTTATTTATTCTGCTCCCATAAAGCCATTGATTTTTCTACTGCTGCCATAACTTTTGGATCATCTAAATCTTTCATAGATAATTTACTTACTTCTTCTGGCGTGTAGTATTCTTTAACATCAGTTTTAGGTACTACAGATTTCATACTTCCCATTGTTTCTACCTTTGGCTTAGGTTTAAATTTTAAATACATTTCATATTTTTCTTTTACTGATAAACTAGGATTTAATTTACTAGCAAAGTCTTGATAATCACTATCTTTTAAAGCATCTGGACTTACTCCTATTGCAGATAAGTCTTTTTCTTCTTCAATATTTTTCATTTCCTTTGTTAGTATTTCTAAACATAGTTTTTCTCTTTTAGACATATTATTGCCTAATTTTGCTAGTCTTTCTCCTTCTTCTACCATTTCATCATAACCTAATGAAATAATATCTCTAGCATCATCTCTAGCTAATATTTCAATATCTCTATCTGAATAACTAGCTTGTGTAGGTATGTTAATACCTTTTTTTGTATAAAAATCAGTTAGTTTTTCTAATGCTTCATCAGTATTATTTGTACCAAGTCCTGCATTGATAACACTTTCCAATTTTCCATACTTTTTTTCATACTCTTTACGAATTTTATCTTCTTTACGAGCTAATTTTTTTGCAATCATTTCATCTACTTGTTCTTTTGTTAATAGATTATCTTGCTTTGGCTTTTCTTCAGGTTTACTTTCTTCAATCGCATTGATTGTTTCTGTCTCACCTTCTGCCATTGGAACATTTTCTTCTGTAGTTTGTCCTTCTACATTTTCAGTCTCATTGACTAGGTCTTTGTTTTCTTCAAACATATTTTTTCCTCCTATTTTTTCGCTTGTGTTTGCTTCACAATTCCACATCTTTTATAGACATAAGGCTTGGTCATATAAAAAACACTTTACCGATATCAGAAAAGTGTTAATTATTCTTAATATTTTTTCTTTCTTCTGCTGTTGCTTTTCTTTCTTGTGCTGTTTCTTTTAAATCATTTTGATATTGTATTCTTTGTTGTGCATCATTAATCATTCCTGCCTGTTGATTAGGATCTCCACTTATAAACTCATTTGCTCTTTCTTGCATTATTTGTGCTTGTGCATTAATTAAAGCAATCTTTCTTTGTTCTTCTTCCATTAATGCTATTGCTTCTTCAAGCTTTGCTTTAGGCATCACACTATCATCATCCAATAAATCAACATATATCTTTAATTCACCTAATTTTTGGATATTAAAGAATCCTGCTTTTAATAGGTTCTCTAAACTTACTTCTTGTGCATATTTATCAAATGCTCCTTTAGGTGTAATATCTACCTTTACAGTTGCTTGTAATTCTTGTAATACTGTTTGAGGTATTTTTACAAGTCTTGTTACTTCTTGTCTTGTTTCTTCATTAGTTTCAGTATCTTCTAATGTTATTCCATCTTTTGAATATGTAATAAACATATCTAACCATATTCTTGCAAGATCTTCTATAAATGCTTTTAATGATTCTAATTGTTCTACTAATGGTTGTTGTGATGCTTGTTGTACTGCTAATATTGCTTTACCTGATGCATCTTCTGGATTAACATCACCTGTTGCTATGTCTCCTGCTCCTGCTAAGTCTCTTGTTATTTGAATTAACTCATTTTGAGTTTTTTCTACATCTGGACTCATTTGTGCTGGTGGTATTGATGCATATATTTTTGTTACATCATCTACACTCATTCCACCTTTTGTTTTTATTACTCCTCCTACTTCATTTACTGAATCTGGATTCATAATCTTTTCTGTATTAACTACTTTTTGTGGATATGCTGTATTTTTAACTGTTAGTAATCTACGCATTAATGTTTTATTTACTTCTATTTGGTTTGGTATAAGGTGTCTTACTTCTCCTTCTCCTCTAGCACTACCTTCTTTTTCTTCCCATGGCATATGTGCTACTGGATAAAGAGTTAAACCACTATCTGTATCTTTTTTTATTTCTACATATCTTGATGCTTTAGAAAAATGTACTGTACCATTTTCTTTATACATTTTAGTAATAATAGTACACATATTGTCTTTTTCTAATTTTGCTGCTTCTCCTGCTTGTTCAAAGTTATCATCATCACCTACAATATTTGCAAGTTCACTTTCTTTTACTCCATCTACTTTTGCTTTATCTCTCGCTTGAATAACAGACATTCTTTGAACTATTAAAATATATGGTTGCCTTTGTATATCGCTATCATTTTCATTTCCATAATAAATATCATTTTTAGATATTATTTCATTTATTGGCATTTGTTGGTCTATATCATAATTTACATACATAATGCCTTCATCATTTATAGCTGAATCTTTAGATATTTTTCTAATTTTTAAATCTAATGAATCATGTTCCCACACTCTTGCAGCTTTTTTATTTAACATTTCACAAGTTTTTTCTGCTGTTTTTCTAAATTCTTTATTTTCAAAATTCTCACTTGAATAATTTACTGCCCATAAATTACTATTAATTGTACCTACTTTATATTTAACTATTGCTTTAATAAAATTTAATTGTACAGGTTCTATACCTTTTACTTTTAATCCAGCCCATTGATCTCCATTATAGAATCTATAATTTTTATCTGTATCTGAATACATTTTTATTTCATAGCAATAATTTTTACTTTGTTGATATAAATCCCATATATCTGTTTCTTTTAATGTTCCTAAATCCATATTTTCCATCTTTTCACCACCTTGTCATTAAAAATCTTTTTGACCTAATGATGTTCCATCATAGTTATTAATGTTTTCCATCATTGTATTAAATTCTTTTTCTTCTTTAGTTCTTTCTACTTTTTCTTTATGTTCATGAAAAGCTTTTATAGGATTTAATGTAGGCATAACTATTTCTTCTTTCTTATATGCCTTTTGTGATGTTCTAGCTCCTAATAAAAAAGAAAACATCATTAATAATCCTACTACTGAGATTAAAATAATTGTTTCTAACATTTTATTCCTCCTCAGTTTTAGTTACTTTTTTAGATGTTTTAGTTTCCTTTTTTTCTATCTTTTCTACTTTTGGTTCATTGATTTTGTTTAATTCATTTAGATAATTTTCTCTAAACATTCTCATTCTTGCTATTTTTTTTCTTCTATTCATCTTCTATTCCTCCTTATACAATTGTTATTTGTTCTCCCCAGTCATCACTAGGTGGTTCTTCTGATTTAAAATTAAATTCTGGATATATATTAATTTGTTCTTGACTAAATGATACTTGACTTCTTGATTCATGTGCTATTGCTAAACCCATCATCATATCATCATGTCCACCTTCTGGAGCTTCTATTCTTCCTTTTTCATTTCTAATAATAGTTAAAAGTTCTTCTAATGTATCTTTATCATTGATAAGTTCTGTATGTTCTCTTACTATTTGTATTAAATTTGAAATAATTGTTGGTCTTGTTATCATTGTTGTTTTAAAACCAAACCTTTTTTCTAATCTATTTGAATATGTATCTAGCTGTTCTCTTATATATTGATTATCATATCCAAGCCTTTGCAATTCTCTGATAGGAAAACTATCAAAATTTGCTTCTATTGATATTAATGCATTGCCATAATATTTACCTAAACAATACATCTGTTTACTATATAAATCTGGATCAAATTGTCTTCTTAATACTGCTACTTGATTCCCTGTTTTTGCATCTAATACATGACCTGTAAAATAATCGCTGCCTTCTCCTGCTGTATCTCCACCTATACAATATTTAGTCATCTTAGGTACATTTGGTACTTGATATATCTTTATATATCCATTTTTGTCATTAACCCATCTTATATTGCTTATTTTTAATCCATCATAATCATATTCAAAATAGCCTATCTTTAATGGATTAGGTATATGATTTAATCTATCTATTAATTTATCTGTATCAAATACATTTGCACCAGATAAAAGAAAAGCTTCTTGTGGACTACATGGATATTCTTGCTTTATTAATCTTTTATCAATATATCCTTCATATTTTTTGTAATACCAGTATAATTGTTCTAAATCTAATTGTTTATCATCTTTTAACCATTGCAATCTTTTCCATATCCAGTCATTATTTGTATTAATTTTATTTATAAATTCTTCTTTATCTGTCTCACTCGAAAAACTTAATCTATATTCTTTTGTTTTCCACCATTCATAAAAACAATTTATATACACACCACTATCCCACATTTTTTGATAGTCATTATATCCATTAGCTGTTGACTCATATATTTTTATACAATTCTTTGTAAATGCTTCTCCTAATGATGCTTGAATATATGCTATTCCATCTTTCCAAAAAGCACACTCTGAACCATGAAAAAAATTGACCGTTCTAGAACGCCCAACATCTTTTGTTGCTGTATCAACTGCCCAACTACTATTTATTTTTTCAAAAAGTAATTGTTTTCTATTATTAAACTTTTCTGTAGGTTTTAAAATATCTGGTAATTGTGAATAGGGATATTTTGCTTTATTCTGAAATATTGCTTCTGAATTGTCGCTTTTATCAGCTAAAGTAAATCCTTGAAAATTTCGATTTAAAATACTTTTTGCTAATTGATAAGCTGTTACTACTGTTGTAAAACCTTGTTGTCTACCTTTTAATATTAATAATGATATATCCTTTATTTTTCCATCATTATAATCATCTATAGCTTTATTTAATGTTTTTATAAATTCTTTTTGAACATCATTTAAAAAAAATGGTTTTGTTTGTTGATTTTTATCTACTACAATAAATACCAACTCTATTAGCTTTTCTGGATACCTCTTTAATTCTTTTAACAAATTACTATTATTAAATATTTCATCAGCTATAGAATTTCGTAATTCTTTATCATACTCTATGCTATGTTGTTCATTCCATTTTTCCTTTCGTTTTTTAATTAAGTAATCTGCTGTATATGTCATAATAATTCTTCTAGCTTTTTAATATCTGCATTTGCATTTATTGATTTATCAACAGGCTTTTCACCTATTGTATCTCTTATTGTTGTAAACGCTTGGATATCTCCTTTTAGTGCTTTTTTTAATAAAGCTATACTAATTTTTTTATTATTGTTATTTGTTTCTAATAATGCTATTAATTCTTCTTTAAATGTCTTTCTTTGCCTTCTTGATTCTCCACTTTTTATTCCACCTTTTCTTGATATTTCACGTAGTTCGCTCTTGCTTCGTGTTTGTAATGGAATTAAACCTTTTGTATTTCTCATAGCATCACCTTCTTTACAATTTACATTTTTCTCTGTGAGGACAATTCTTGCATAAATATTTCATACAAAAATTAATATTTTCCTTTTTATTTTTTTTCTTCATATTTACTTCCTTACAAAAAAAGAACATTTTATATGTTCTTTTACGATAGAAAATTCTATCACACCATTGAAAATATTATAGTGCCTTATAAGCACTGCACCAATGATATATTCGCTTTTAGTTATATCACGTTCATATAACCTCGTTTGATTAACCATAGGAACATTCACATATAATCAGTATGTTTATTAACTCTTACCCACGCTATGTTTCTCTATATCATCAGTACACTACCTATAAGATAGTGTTATTAGAAAGAAGCTTCAAATGAATCTTTTGGAATTATTAACTAATTCCTCACATCCCAGTAGATAGTAAAAAATAAAGAGGTATTATATGGATATTATATATTCATATTACTACTGGGAAATGAGCAACTAGATAATAGTTGCCACTAGTTTTGGAGTTTGTCTATGAAAAAAATCAATTCTTTCACAATACTATTTTATCATTAATTTTTTCTCTTTTTTTCTCTTCTTTTAATATTCTTCTTATTATTGATAATTTTCTATATACATCAGATTGACTATAATTTTCTTTTATTGCTATTTTCTTTACTGATAAATTATCTATATATCTATCAACGAATATTTTTTCTAATATTCCTTTCATTGTTCTTAAAGACATTTCCATTCTTTTTAGATAATATTCTAACATTGAAATAATTTGTTTTAAATTTGTTATTTTTTCATCTAATTCTTCTATTCTTTCTACATAATCTAAGAATTTATTTGTATTACTTCCATTAGTAACCATAATTTTATTCATTGCTGCTGCCTTTGGCTGTGTCTTTTGATAAAATAAATGTTTTTTTTCTTCTAAATACTCTAATCTTATTCTAGCTACTTTTAATTCTTGCTGTTGATCAAAATAATTTTTTATATACATCAACACCTTTCATTTTAAGATTCTTTTTTAATTCTTTCTAATTGCCTGTTTATTTTATAATTCATTATTCCTTCTATTTGTTCATAAGTAATTTCATAATGCTCTTTAAATTGATTTAGCATAACCATAACATCTGCTATTTCTTCTATTATGTGATAACGAGTATCAACTAATTCAGTTAATGGTATTTCATATTCAACTGATGATTTTAATTCATGTATTGTAATAGATTCTTGTAATTCAAATATTTCTTCCATTAATTTTCTTTGCTGATTATTAACACCATAAAATTCAATTATTTTTAGTAATTTTTCTTTCATCTCTTTTCTCCTTTGCTTTTAAGATATTGTAAATAATGTATTACTTCGTTTAATTTATCTTTTAATAAATGATTATTTAATTGTTGTTTATCTTCAAATTCAACTAAATCTTTAGAATTACCAACATTATTTAATGATTTTAATTTTTCAGGTATTTTCTTTTCTTCTTCTAGGATTTCTATATCTTCGTTTAAATCAGTAGTACTTAAATCTAAATCAGTTAATAAATTATTTTCATCTCTATCACTCCAATATTCTTTAATATCTTCTTGCCAAGTATAACTATCTACATCTCTTATATGTATGTGTTTTGGTACTTCTTCAACATTTGCTATTTTATTTAATAAATCTATTATCTTCATATTTATTCTCCTTTGGTTTCTAATTCTTCTTTAAATACTTGCTTATAAAAACATTTATTTTCAGTCATAAGACTTTTATAAAAATTATAAGCACCTTTATAATCACTAAAAACTTTAAATTTAGTTTTAAATGTTCCATAATTTCTTGGAAATATTGTGTATGCTATTATATAACTTCTATTCATTATTATCACCTTTTAATATATTTAACAATTTATTACTATTCAATCTTAAATTGTGTAATTTAAAAATATTTTTGTCTTTTTGATATTTATTTATATATTTTATTGTGTTATCTATTATATTATTTTGTTTTATTATTACTTTTTCTTTATTACCATTTTCTTTTAATAATGTTTTTATTTCATTATTTAATTTTTCTATTTCTTTGTCTTTTTCTTGATTTTCTTTATATAATTCAGTTCTTTCAACAAAATATCTATCACTTTGGTCTGCCATATCTTCTAAACTTTCTATCCAAGCAAATACTTTTTCTTTATTCATATTTATTCTCCTTTAATTCTTTTAATTTATCTAAAATACTTCTTGCTATTTTAAATTCATCACTTTCATTATCAAAACAATACCATTCTTGACATATATATTTTTCTAATTCATCAATAATATTATTTAATCTTTCTATTTCTTTATCCTTTTCAATATCTTGTGATATTAAATTGGCAATATGTTTCATTTGTTCTTCATTCATTCTTTATCATCTCCAATTAAGCCTTACAAAATCACTATTAATAATTTGTGATTTTATTTTTCCTAATTCATTATATCTAATACCTGTTGCTTCAATTCTATGCATTATATAAGATAGCCCATATTTTTCCACTTCATATACTGGTAGTTCTATGCAAAAACTACATTTTGGAGGATTTACATATTCTTCTACTTTTGAAACATATAAATTTGCTTTACCATCATATTCATATACTTTTGGCATAGAACATTTATAACCACTAAATATTAATATAAAACTATTATTAACAGGCATTCTAGTTATATCTCTTAGTTCAACATTTATTAAATCTTCTGGTTTCACTTCTATTGTTTTTTCCATAGGTTCATTAAAATCATATAATGTATTGCAATATTTACATTTGTGATTATAACTATGTTCTAATGGAGCACCACAATTTTTACAATTTCTTTGTTTCATTTATTCATCACCACCATTTAATATATTTAAAACATTATCTAATATATTTCTTGTATATTTTTTTGTACCTACACCCACTAGAATAGTTCTTTTAAAAATTTCGTGATTTATATATTCTTTTGCTTTATCTATTCTTGATTTGTAATCATTTATTATTTGTTCATTAAAATCTCTTTCCCATTTTACTTGATTAAGATATTCTCCACCATTTATATATTCTAATTGTTTTTTTAATCTTTCATTTTCTTCTTGTAAATTTATTATGTAATCTAATAATATCTTTAATTCTTTTGCATTGAATTCTAATGTTCCATCATGTTTTATAACTACTTCTATACCTTCTAATATTTCTTTTATTTCATCTTTCATTATTCCAACCTAACTCCTCCACTTGTTTATTTATTGCTTGTAATTCTTCTAATGTAATTTCATTTGTAAATTCTATATGTTTTCTTGTTTTGTAAAAATATATGTAAGTATCGTACCTAGAATTATAATACATAAGTTGATATTTAGTATTGTGTATTAACTCATACCCTAACTTTTCAAACATTTCTTTTGCATTCATTATTACTCACCTACCTAACACCATAAGTATAAGTAACTGGTTTTGATAATAATTCTCTCATTAGATTATTTTCAATTTCCATTTTTCTTATTCTATTTTCAAGTTCTTCACATCTTTGTTCTAAATATTTTTCTCTTTCAGTTCTACCATCAGCAATAGTACACTCTACTTCGTTTTTTAATATTTCATTATGTGTTTTTCTTAATTCATAATCATATTCTTCTTTAGTCATTATTACTCACCTATCTTAATCTAACCATCTTTCTTCTTCAAAATCATCATCAAATCTTTTGCATATTTCTTTTGCTCTGTTATGTAGCATTATTGCACTACCATTACCATCTCTATAACTTCTATGTTGTTCTAATTCACTTATAATATCTGCTCTTACATTTTCTAAGAAATATAATACTTCATATGCTTTATCCATATTTTCTTTTGATTTATTATCATGGTTTGTTTCTCCATACCAACTAATATCACCAATATAATTATTCAAATAATCTCTTAAATTAATAATCATTATTACTCACCACCTATAAATATTTTAAATTCACTATTAAAATCTGCTTCTATTTTATTTAATTTATTAACTAATCTTTCATAATCTTTATCTTTTTTTTCTTTTATAGGTTTCATTATTTCATAACATTCATTGCAAATTTCAAATCTATAAAGATAATCACTCATATAATTTATTTCATCTTTGTCTTTTAATTCTTTACCACATCTATCACATATTCTTATTCTTTTTTCCATTATTACTCACCTACTTTTCTATCTCTCCAATCACATTCTGTTTGTTTGTTTGTTAAATAAACTAAACAACTTGGAAATGGTGCTGAATTACTTTCATTAAAATGTAATCTTCCTGTTATAAAAACAATATTGCAACCATAATCAACTAATTTTCTAAAATATTTAGTATCAGTTCTTGCTGGAATTAATAATATAATTTCTTTTCCTTTTTTATGTTCCTCTATTGATTTATCTACAAATTTTTTAATTTCACTATATGGTGGATTTACAAAATTTTTTTGTTGCCAATTAATGTTTAATCCATCAAAATTACTATTTAAAGGACATGGATCAAAATAACCTTGATTAATATAAAAATCATACATTACTTTTGGTGTAGCCCAATTATCGCTTTTTTTACTAAATAATACTTGATTCATACTTATTTTCCTTTGCTTTCTAAAATATTCTTTTTTTTAACCTCTTTTTAAATACATATATCTTAATGTTAATATTTCTATATAACTTTTCATTATTGCTTCTTGTGTATTTATCATTTGTTTCATTTGTTTATCTAGATCATCAAATTTTTTTGTTTTTTTAAACTTTCTTAAATTTTCATATCTTAATTCAACACTTAATCTTTCATTAAGTATTTTTTGTATTATTTCATTCATTATTACCCCTCATTTCATTTAAAACTTCTATTATTTGCTTTCCTCTTCACTTTCTTCTTTTCATCTTTATATCCTAATGTATCTAATAATTCCTCATATGTTTGTTTAGTTATTCCATCTACATACATTCTATTGGCTATTTCTATTGCCATTTCATTTATCAACTTTTGGTCATCACCTTTTAATACTTCTAATTTTAATTGATTTAATAATGGTATTAATCCCATACTTTTAAAATTCATTTTTTCCTCCTTATTCGTACTTTTTATATTTTTGTTCCTCTTTATTCCAATCTTCACCATATATTTTTTTCATATAAGAAACAATAATATTATCAATTCTTTCTTTTTCTTCATTTGTTCCAAAATCATATTTATAATGACATTTATTTTCAGTAAAATTTGTACATAATGTTACTATATTTGTTTCTATTCCTTTTCCTAGTTTAGTTCTAGAAACTATATGTGCATTAGGCATTACATTATATGTATTACCACAAACAACGCATCTTCCATGATCTCTTTCCCATACTATTTGTTTTACTCTTTGTGATATATCTGTAGCTTTTGTTATTTTACTTTTCATATTATCACCTCATTGTACATTCATCTCTAATTAACTCATCAGGACTTCTTGTCTCTATTCCTACTTGTTTACATTCTTCACATAATCCTTGTAGTAAAATTGCAAATTCTGCTTCTGCTAATTCATGACTTGGTGTATATACATGATAGATTGTATATTCATTGTTATTTCTAACTATTTTTGATTTTTCTTCATAGTATTCAATACCACTTATCTTTATATTTGATGGAACTAATATTTCATATCTTTTGCTATAATTTTTTAACATATGAAAATGTAATTCTTCAATTCCTACTTTTAAAGCTAATGATAATTCACTTAATAATTTCCAATATTTAGAATTTTGGTCTTTATTTCGTTGCTTATTATATTTTTTTACTTGAAAAACTTGTTCTTTATCTTGTTGGTAAAGCCAATTTATAAGTTTTAATGGTGTACCTATCATTAATCTAAAAAGTTATCCATATCTACTTGTTCACCAAAATCTGCAAATGGATCACTATCTTTTGGTTTATCATCTCCTGGATATTCTGGTTCTGGTCTTTCATCTTTCTTTTTATCAATAAATGTTATATTGTCTACCACAATATCTGTTGTGTAAATCCTGTCTCCTGCATCATTTTCATATGATCCTGTCAAGATATGTCCTTCTACTCCTATTTGACTTCCTTTATCAAAATATTTACATAATACAACTGCCCTTTCTTTCCATGCTACACAGTTTATAAAATCTGCTTCTCTTTCTCCATCTTCTTTTGTATAATTTCTATTTACTGCTACACAAAATCTTGTATATTCTATATTTGAACTATTGTATCTAAGTTCTGGTTTTGCTGTTAGTCTTCCTATTAAACAAACTTTATTCATATTCCTAATTCCTCCAATTTTCTTAATATTTCTTTTTTTGTTTTTGGCTTTATTTCTACTAATTTTCCTAATTCCCTTTTTGGTAACCATATGCAATAATATTTTTTAAATTTTTTACCTAATGCTAATGCATACATTCCGAGTTGCCATGATAAATATTCTTTATCACATTCAGAAGTAAACTTTATATCACATAAACTTTCTATTCCATTTACTTTTGCTATTAAATCTAATGTTCCACAATATTTATACTCATAACTGACTATTTTTTCATGTACTAAAGGCTCTATGTTATTATGTTTAACCATTCTTAAATATTCTTTTAAACATATTTGTAAATCTTTATTTTGAATTTTAGATACTCTTATACTTGCTGCTTCAAAATCACTAACATCTAAATATTCTATAAATTCATGTCCTTTTGTTCCAAATGATGCTTTTTTATTAAGTATTTTTTTATCTATGCCTTTGTACTTGTCTGGAAATATTAGTTGTAGTATTTGTGTTACTGACTTAACTAATATTCCATCTTTTAAGTACAAATGTGGTTCTTCTAAAAATTCAATCATTAGTCTGCTATTGTCAATGTGATACTTGGTTTTACTTCACTTGTTTTAGAATATGCTTCATAGATTTCAGGACATTCTTCTTTTAGCTTTGTTGAATCAATACTTGTTCTTGTAGTTCCTTTTCTGATTGTTGCACTTAATCCATCAATAATAAAATTTTCTTTTCCTATTTGCTGCATTGCTTTCATAAGTCCATCTTTTAAAAGTTTTTCTTGATATTCCATTTCTTTCTTTTGCTTATAAAATTCTTTTATTTTTTCTACTATTTCATTTTGAATAATTATTTCATTATTTTTAATTTCCACTATTTCCTTCATTTTTTGCCTCCACCTTTGCTTTAATTGCATTACTTGCTTCTAATAATGTCAGATCACTTAATTTTGGTTTTGATAATTTTATTAATAATTTTTTTATTTCATCTGGTGTATATAATTCCTTTATTCTATCTTTTTGAACATCTTGAATTAATATTTCTTTTTTTTGCACATTCTTATTATCAGAATTTTTTTGCACAGTTTTATTCGTTTTTTGTGCATTTTTCTTTTCTTCTTTTTCTACATCTTCTGGTAAATCTTCACCAGCATAAATATATAATCCTAAGCCAAACATTGCTAAATTCTTTGTAAGACATCTCATTATTGTTTTGTTTATATCAAACATTGTTGCTGCTTGTACTTCTTTTTTTATTTTTTCGTATTCTTGTGTTTGATAGTTATATTTTTTTACATAATATTCATATGGTTCATTTTTCATAGCTTTATTTGCACTATCCATTACTGGTAACCACATTTCATGTTCTATTCCTTCTATTTCAACTTTGGTAAATACCATATAACCTGTTTTTTCATCATAGACATATGGTAGATTATCAAACTTTAATATTTCATACTTTGCATTTGGATAGTTCTTTTTTACTTCTGCCCATGCATAAGTCCAACTTAAATAGTTTAACTTTGTTGTTCCATTATCTTTCTTTTCTATCTTGTCGCTACAATCTATAGCAAACAACTTCTTAAAATGTTCTAGATTCATTTTCCCTCCATAGAGTATTCAAAGAATTTTTGTTCTTCAATTTCTCTTTCTTCTACATTTGAATTTAAATTTGGATATATTTCCACTATTTTTCTTCTTACTCTAGTTATGCTTTCAAAACTAGGTAATTTATATTCTTTGTGATTGTTCATTAAATAATTGAATTGTTTTTCTATTGGTATTCCTAAGGTGCTATAAACATTAGCTACTAACACAAAATTATCTTTTCTAGATTCTTTATCTTCTTCTAGAATTTTCTTTACTATTGTTTCTAACTTCTTTAGTCGCATTTTCTAATTCCATTTTTAATTTATTAATTTTTACTCTTAATTTGTGGCAGCTATCTAAATATTTATTTTTTAAATCAATTTCCACTTCTAACTCTTTTTGTGCTTCTTCTAGTTTCTTTTCCATTTTGTCTACTCTTTTACAAGCAGTTATAACTTGATTTTCACTACTATTAAAATTTTCTAATTCTTCTTGCGTTATTAAATACCATTTGAATATTTTTTTCATTTTTCAACTCCTCTATTAAATTTTCTAATTTTTCAATTTCTTTATCTTTTTTGTATAATTCATCTTGTAAATAAGTTATTTCGTGTTCTTTTTCTTCTAAATCATTTTCATATCTGTAGTATGGTACATATTCTTCAATCATTTAAACGCCTCCAATAACTTATCCATTTGTTGTTGTTCTTGTTCTGATATTTCATTTGTCTCAATTTCTTTTTCGTACCAATTAGGTACTTTCTTGGATTTTTTTAATTTATCAAAAATAATTCCTTTATATCCATTTGTTATTGATTCATTAATAAGTCTTATTACATTATCTGCTCCATATTCTTCGCATATAGTATCAATTTGTTTTAATAATACTTTTAATCCAGTTTCTTTATATGTAAAATTATTTTCTTTTTTATATTTAATCCATTCTTCTATTTTATTTTTTAATTTAATATTATTATTTATATTATTAAAATTAGAAATATATAAATATAAAATACTTGTTTTGTTATCCTTTTTGATTTTCATTTGATTTTCATTTGATTTTAATTTGATTTCTAATTGATTTTCATTTGATATATTTTTTTTTGCACTTTTTGATTTATTTTTTGATACATTTAACTGATGGCATAAGGTATTAAATATAGCTTGATTATGTCCTGTTAACTTAGGTTCTGTATCTTTAAACACATAATCTAATATTGCTACTGCTAGATCTTTTTTATCTTTTATTGGTAAAGTATCTATTAAATTAAAATAGTCTCTATAAAATGTAAAACTATTTAAATTTTCCATAATTTTTCCTTTTATTTTTTTCTAAAATTTGATATAATTTATTTGAAAATATTTTTTCAATTTTATTGAATGTTAGTGCTGAACTCACTAGCATTTTTTTATTTCAATAAAAGATACTAATTTTAAACTTACCATTTGATACCTCCTAAATGCCTAATCTTTTTCTTACAAGTTTTGTTAGTGCAATTTGTTTCTTTCCTCCAGGGACAAAATAACCTAATGATTCCATCTCTTTTCTAAAGATCTTGATGTACTCTAATGCTTTTAAATAACCTAATGTTGGTATTATTATTTGTAAATCATATGCTGATAAATATTTTTGTTCTAATACATCTTCTATTGTTTTTTTCATTTTATTACCTCTTTCTTTTTCACTTTAAGTGAATTATCTTTGTAAAAAAAAATCATCAATATTACAGCCAATCGCTTTTGCAATAGAATTAAGTTTATTAATGCTATAACTCATAGGTTTATTTTCAATACTTAGATATGTTTGTTTTGATATTCCAAGTATTTTAGCAATCATTACCTGTGTTTTTCCAAATCTTTCTCTACATGATTTAATATTTCGTGAGATCTGAAGTTCATTTGTCTCCACTTGCATCCCTCCCTTCATCTTAATTCCATTTTACTTCACTAAAAGTGAAATGTCAAGTATTTTTTCACAAAAAATAAAAAAAAGTTTTACTTCAAGTAAAAAACGTGCTATTATATTGATAAAGGAGGAGTATTATGGATAAAGATTTTTTCCCACATAATTTAAGGTATTTGTTAGATACTGGTAAAATTAGTTCAAAAACCATATTACAAATAACTGGAAATAATAGTCCAGGCTTAATTACTATGTGGAAGACAGGTGAAAGACAAATCACAACCAAAGATTTAATTGCTATTGCTAATTATTTAAATTACACAATTGATGATCTAATAAATAAAGACTTATCATCTGGTGATAATAAATCTTTTGATGAATTAGAGGTTTTATTTAGCAAACACAAAGATAAATTATCTGATAGTGATAAAGCAATTATCAAAACAATAATAGAGCAAAGAATAAAAGAAATAGATAATCAAAATAATTAAAGTATGCTAGTACAGGTACTTAATGAAAGGAAGTTAAGTATTATGAACATATATAATTTATTAAATAATGATATAACGCAAAAAGAATTGTTAGATTTTTACAATGCGAGCATTACTTATATTGAATTGCCAAAAAAAATCAATGGTTTTATTTTTCAATATAAAAATATTTATAATATATTTGTTAATAAAAATTTATCATATTATAAACGAAAGAAAACAATTATACACGAATTAGCACATATTGAACTGAATCAATTCAATCAAACAGATAAAGATTTATTTGCTTTTCAAATTGATAAATATGAAGATGAAGCAGATAAATATGTTGATTTTTTATTAAAAAAATGAGGAAGGTGATATTATGGATATTTATGGAATACTTGGATTAATATTTTTAGGTATACCATTATTACTTGGTGTCATTGGCGTAATAATAGAAAAAAGAAGAAAAGGCAGAAGTTGGATTGGTCAAGGCTATGGTGATAAATAATGGCAGTTTATAAAAGTAAAAATGAAACAAAAGATGGTAGAAAATATTTTTTTAGAATTAAATATAAAGATCTATTTGGTGTTATTCATGATTATTCAAGCCAGAAGTTTAAAACTTTAAAAGAAGCAACAAATGAAGAAGCAATTTATAAATTAAAAGTTCAGCAAAATGCTATTTGTACAAACTCTGTAACTTTTGAACAAGTTATTAATGAATATTTATTATCAAAAGAAAAAACAACTAAAAAACAAACATTATTAAAAAATAAAGTTTATGCTAAATATCTTGAACAATTAAAACCAGTTAAGGTAAATGATTTTGACATTACAAAATATAGATTGTTTAAAAAGATGATTGAAGAATTGAATTTTACTTCTGAATATTCTAATAGACTTCAAAATTTTTTAAAGTCTATAATTGTTTATTCAAATAAATTCTATAATACAAGTGATACTATAGTAAAACTATTTGAACCATTTAAAGATGTGAATAAGCAAAAAAAAGAATTAGATTTTTTTACATACGAAGAATATAAGAAGTTTGATTCTGTTATTGATAATTTTATGCATCATGTTTTTTTTGAAACATTATACTTTATGGGTATCAGACAAGGTGAAGCACAAGCATTAACTTGGAATGATATAGATTTTGAAAAAAAAGAATTAAATATAAATAAAACTTTAACAACAAAAATCAAAGGTGAAAAATGGACTATATCAACTCCAAAAACTAAAAATAGTGCTAGGGTATTGCCTATACCTAAAAATCTTTTAAATGACCTAAAAGCACTTAAATTAGAGGCTCAAAAATTTAAAGATTATGAAGACTCATGGTTTGTATTTGGTAATTCAACTTGTTTTCCAGAAACAACTATTCAAAAAAACAAAAACAAGTATTGTAAACTTGCTAAAATTAAACAGATCAGAGTTCATGATTTTAGACATAGTACAGCATCTTTATTAATCAACAAAGGAGCTAGTATTGCACTTGTATCAAAATATTTAGGACATTCAAATATATCTATTACATTAAACACATATACGCATATGTATAAATCAGAACTAGAACAAATATCAAATGTTTTAGATAATTTATAAAAAAGTGTGTTTAATAGTGTGTTTAGAATTATTTTACAACAAAAAAACCTAGGAAATTCCTAGGTTATTTTCTTTTATGGTGTCCCAGGAGGGA
>ODAJ012179015.1_pt1 | contig 38985 bp, 53 predicted proteins | sample 1539241 | NCBI WGS metagenome assembly ODAJ01 (sample SAMN02144231, study PRJEB22623) | gut metagenome | biome: sheep rumen | host: Ovis aries | place: New Zealand
TTCATAACTCACCCACCGCACCAGACGCACAAAAACGCCCCCACAAGCCCTTGCAACCACGGCAAGGAAAACCCACGGGCGGACAACGCGGACGCGCCACAAGCGATTGTGGGCGGCTCACGCGCGATTGTAGAGGAGACACACCCCCGCCAAGGTACTGTCAGCCGACCCCCCTTTGCGCCCTTCGGCCGAGGTCTTGAGCGTTTTTCGCGTCACGTTTTTCTGGCGTTTTTCGGTAGTTTGGGGGCGTTTTTGGGCATAATTACGGCGAAATTGGGCAAAATTTAGGCGGAAATGGCCGGAAATTTGGACGCAAATGGCACTATTCGACACAAGCCAGACGACGGAAACCGCCGAGCAGCCGACCGCAACAGGCGGAAAGACGGCCATGCGTTGCCATACCGTGCGCGGAAAGCGGCTTTTTGACGTTCGCCGCTTCAATTCAGAGGCGGCACTCCTCGAAAATGCCCCGTGGCATTTTCGGCCCGGCGCGACCTACCACGTCATCAGCGGCGGCGATTGCGACGCCTTGACCTTCCTCCGGCACGTCGTCAGGCAACAGCGGCTCGACTTCTGCCTCGTTTCGTCGTGGTGCTACGGCGTTGAGGACGTTTCCGAAATGGGCGAGTGGCTTGACCGGGGCGCGGTTGGGCGTTTTGACTTCTACTGCGGCGAGATCGCAAAGGCGTCCTACGCCATGTGCGCCGCCGAATTGGGCGAAATCGCCCGCAAGGGCGGCGGACGGTTGGGAGTGTTCCGCAACCATTCCAAGGTTATGGCGTTTTACGGCGAGAAATTCGACGGCGCGATCCTGTCGTCGGCCAACGTGAACACGAACCCACGCACCGAAAACACGGTGATCGCTTGCCAGACAGAGGTCGCCGACTTCTATAAGGCGTTTTTTGACGACATCCACCCCTTCAATTACAAAGATTTCCCGAACTTCACCCCGTGGAGGCGCAAATGAGCGAAGAAACCCTGCAAGCGATCGAGAATTGCGGCGCGGCGGAAATGCCGACCGCCGAAACGTGCGCAATCGCCGAAATCACCGAGGCCGAGTATTGGGCGGACGCGGAAGCGCAACGGCGGTACAGGATCGGGAAACTACGGACTAAACTGGAGATGCGGCAAGCCGTGATAAAGATGGCCAAGAGCGGCAACCCGCAGATGGTGAAGGTTTACCAAGACTTTATCGCCGAAAATGCGGCGGATATGCCGCCGACGAAGACCCCAGACGGCGAGGACGGCGGAGAATTTGACGGGATATGAGCGCAACGGCGGAGAAAAAGCCCGTCCGCCTGTTGTCAGAAGAAGAAGCGGCGGCGGTATTGAGGCGCGGCGGATCGAAACACGCGACCGCCCGCACCTTGCGTTGGCTTATTCAGCAGCCGGGCGCACCCGCCCGCCCGGACTTCCAGATCGACCTCGCCGCCGTCGCCGACTACTTGCGCCGCCGGGCGAACCGATCCGCGCCGGGACTGAAAGGCGCGGCGGCACTTTTCGACAGGATCGTGCCGGAAAAGGCCCGGCCCCGCGCCTTGACCTACGCCGAACGGCAAGCGAAGAGCCGGGCGAAGTCGTCACACGCCGACATCGCCGCCGACCTAGACGCCGCGCTTGCCGGGATCGACTGGAAACGCCGCCGCCGTGCCGAGCGTGACTTTCCGTTTTTCCTGAAGACGTACTGCACGTCGGACGATCCGAGCGACGGCGCGTTTCTGGAAATCCCGCCGCCGCCGGAAATGCGCCCGATCATCCGGGACATTGAACAGGCAATCGGCGACGCTTCGATTCCCTACCACATACGCATCGCCAGAGGTTGCGGCAAGACGGCCTACACCAAAGGAGCGGCGTTATGGGTTGCCTCGACCGGGTGCAGACGCTTCGAAGTGGTGGTTGGCTCGAACGACGAAAACGCGGCAAGCATTATCGAGGACGTTTTCGCTTGCATTACCCAAAACCCGAAGTATATTCAGGACTTCCCAGAAATCGCCCTGCCGTTCCTGAAATTGGAGGGCGCATACCAGCGGGCGAAAACACAGAAGTACCACGGCAAGGCGACCAAGCCGCACAAGTCCGCCGGAAAGATCGTACTGCCGACCGTGATTGACCCACGCACGGGGCGACCGTTCCCGTCGTCAGGCGTGATATTGGAGGCCGTTGGTTTCAATGCGGGTGCGCGAGGCAAGGCCAAGGGCATACTCCGCCCGGACTTCATCATCTTTGACGACTTGCAGAACGACGAAAAGGCCCAGAGCGAAGGACAGGTCGGCAAAATGGCCGCGAAGATCAAAAAGACCTTCATGGGGCTTGCCGGACACCGCAAGAAGATCGCAGCCATAATGACCTCGACGCCGATTGAGGCCGACGACCTTTCCGAGACGTTCGCCGCCGACCCCGGTTGGAAGACGAAGACCTACAAGATGGTGACGGCCTGGCCTAAATGCCACAACCCGGAAGCGACCGCCGAAGAGCGCAAGGGCGTCCGCGACTATTGGGCCGAGTATTGGGACATATTCCAAGCCGAGAAAGCCGCTGATCGCTTGCCGCATATCGCCGCGAACCGCTTTTATCGAAAGCACCGCAAGGAGATGGACGACGGCGCGGCGGTACTGAATCCGCGCAACTTCGACCCGGCCACCGAGATTTCGGGAATCCAACACGCCATGAACATCCTCCTCCGCGACGGCGAGGCGACGTTCATGAGCGAATACCAGATGCAGCCGCCGCGCAATGCGTTCGCGTTCGAGTTGTCCGCCCGGCACATCCTGTCCCGAATCCGGCGCGGCGTTCCGCCGAAGACCATACCGCCCGCGACCGTCTTCACCGCCGCCGCAACGGACATCAACCCCGGCTATGCGATAACCACGGCAATCACGGCCTTCGACATACGGCTGACCGCGCTTGTCACGTCCTACCACGTCACCCGCATACGAATCCCGGAGAACTTGAACGACACCGAGTTTAACGCCCGGCTCTTCGCCGCCCTGAAAGCACACGCCCGCGAGATCGTGGCGCAGGGAATCCACATCGACAAGTGGGGCATAGACGCGGGTGGACGGCAATTCAACACGGTGACCGCGTTCGCGCCGACCGTCGCCGCCGAGTTTGGGATCGAGGCCGTCGCCATGTTGGGCCGCGCCGGGCAGAACTGGAACCCGAACGTCCGCAGCCGAATCCGCAGCGAGAAGAACGCGACCATTTTGTGCCGCGATCCGCAGGGGCGGCGGTGGCTTGCGTGGAACGCCGACGAGTACAAGGAGAAGATGCACAGGGCGTGGGGAGCGGAGCCGGGCGCAGACGGCGGACTTTCCCTGTTCGACGGCAACGCCAACCATTACCGCTTCGCCGTCCAAGTGGCGAACGAGAAACTCAAGGCGAAGACCCGCGTGAAGTCGTCCGACGGCAAGGAGCGGTACGCCTACAAGTGGCAGACGAAGAACCCGCACGACTTCGGCGACTGCCTTGCCATGTGCTACGCGCTTGCGGGCGCGGAAGGTTTGACAGGGGAAGGAGAAACCATGCCAAAGAAGAAGACGCGCCTCGCAATCGGCGGCAAGATCGTCGGCGCGGGAACGCCGCAAGCCGAAACAGGAACGCCGCCGCCGGAAGCGGGAACGGAAAAGCCCGAAACGGGAACGCCGCCGCAGCTTCCGCCAAAGAAGAAACACCGCCTCGCAATCGGCGGGCGGCTTTACTGATCCGAAAGGAGCGCAACATGGACTACGACACCCGCGACATTTTGCCCGAAGAATACCGCAACCGCGAAGAACGCCCGAAACGCCGCCGCGATTTTGACCGCCCCGCGAATGGTGAGGAAAGGAACCTTCACCAATGGCGAGACGATTTACAGACCGCGCCGTGTTCGACGGCGAGACGCTGACCGGGACATGGACGGCCCCGGACGGCGCGACCGCCGTCACCGTCAAACTTTCTGACGGCGCGAAGAACGCCGAGGTCGCCGCGACCGCGAACGGCGACGGCACATGGACGGCGACCGCGACCGCCGAGACGCTTGCGGGCTTTTCAGGCGCGACGCGGTGGATCGTTTACGCAACCACGGCAAGCGGCACGGAGGCGATTGCTTGCGGCGCGGTTTACATCCGCCCGCTTGTTTCCAGATACCGCGCCGTCGTCGCCGCAGTAGAGACGGCCCTCCAGAACTACGGCAACAACCCGAACAAGACCATCACCGTCGGCGAACTTTCGATCACCTACAAGGACTACGCCGACCTTCTTTCAATCCTTGCCTACTGGCGCAGACGCGCCGAAGAGGACGAGACAGGGCAGCAGCCCAAAGCCAATGGGCCGAAATTCATGAAAGTGAGGTTCGTGTAATGTTCAACATCTTCAAACGCGCGAAGCCGAAGCCGGAGCAGCCCGCGCACAACGGGCGGCTCGTCCGCTCATTCAGCGCGGCGGAAGTTTCGCGCATTTTGGCCCCGTGGAAATGGGACGGCGGTTTTTCAAATACGGAGATCGCCGCCGCGCTTGCGATTATCCGGCAGCGATCCCGCGACATGGAGAAGAACTCCGAACACTACCTCCGTTGGCTTGACCTTTTCGTCGCGAACGTCGTCGGGGACGGTTTCAAGTTTAAGCCCTTGCCGGGCCGCGAGACGAACGTCGAGAAAGTGGACGCGAAAGCGGCGGCGTTCCTCTCCTACCATTGGTGGAAGTGGACGACCGACCCCGAACTGGCCGACGTGACGGGCCGCAAGTCGTTCGCGGCCATTTGCCGTTTGTGCGCGTCGAATTGGGCGCGGGACGGCGAGGCGTTTGTCCTGATCGACCGCGCCGCCCAGAACGATTACGGCTTTTCGTTGCGCGTGATCCGCCCGGACGCGATAGACGAGACGATGAACCTCAACGGCACGGCGACCGCGATCCGCAACGGCGTCGAGGTTGACCGCCGGACGTTGCACCCCGTCGCCTACTATTTCCGCGCCGAGCGCGAAGACCCGGCGGCGGCGTTTATCGGCGGCAAGCCAGTCGTCCGCATACCCGCCGCGAACGTCCTCCACCTTTACACGCAGCACGACGAAACGCAGACGCGGGGAATACCGCTCGGCCATGCCGTGTTGAAGAAGTTGAAGATGCTCGACGAGTACAACGTCGCCGAACTTGTCGCCGCCCGCGACGAATCCAACACGACGGGCGTCTATACCGCGCCCGCCGGACAGGGCGGCGAAATCGGCGAGTACGACGACGACCAATCCGCCGCGCTCACCATGCCGAGCGAACCCGGCACGAAGATCATGCTCGAACAGGGGTGGGACTACAAGACGGTCACGCCGTCGCACCCGAACCGCGAACTGACCAACTTCAAGAACTCCATGCTCCGGGACGTGGCAAGCGGCCTCGGCCTTGAGTACGCCTGTTTCGCGAACGATTGGGCGGGCGTTTCGTTTTCGTCCGTCCGCGCCGGGACGCTTGCCGAGCGCGACCATTGGCGGACACTACAAGCCCAGATGATCGAACAGTTGGTGGCCCCCGTCTTCCGGGCGTGGCTTGCGTCATTCCTGAAATACCGGGCGTCGTCGCCCTACGTCGCCGCAGACTTCCCCCGGCTTGTCGAGCATGAGTTTCGCGGGCGGACGTGGGAGTGGGTTGACCCGATGAAGGACGTGAACGCCGCAGCCGTCGCCGTCGCCCACGGCTGGAAGACCGACACCCAGATCGCCGCCGACTACGGCACGGACTACGAAGAGAACCTCGCCGAGCAGAAGCGGCTGAAGAAGAAGAAGGACGCCGCCGGAATTTTGACCGATCCGCTAAAGGTAGAGAATACCCCGAATACGGGAAAGGAGAACGATGAAGAAAAGAACGATTGACAGGCGCATCCGCGCCGACGAACCGAAGGACGACAAGCGCAAGTACCGCGCCGCCGACTGGATCGTCGAAACGCGGGAAGTTGGCGAGGGCAAGGACAAGAAGACCGAGCGCGTCGTGCGTTGCTCGATTTCGTCCGAGACGCCCTACGCCCGCTACATGGAAGACCCCGAAAGCGGCGAATTGGTGAAAGCGTTAGAGGTACTCGGCCACAAGCCGGGGGAGATCGACGACACCCGGATGCGCGACGGGCTTGTCATTCAGGACACCCACTACGGCGAACAGATCGGGATCATGGACAAGCCGGAGGTCAAGGACGGCAAGATCGTCGGCACGATCCGTTTCGGCCACTCCCAGAAAGCGCGGGACATTGAGGCCGACGCCCTTGACGGCATAAAGCGCAATATGTCCGTCGGCTACATCGTGAACGAGTACAAGCGCGACGGCGTGGACGAGAAGACGGGGCTTCCGATTTTCCGCGTCACGAACTGGACGCCATACGAAGCATCTTTTGTGAATGTTCCAGCCGATACCGGGGTAGGTGTCGGACGCGAGGAGCATCCGCAGAACAAACCACAAACCACGGCGGCTCCCGCCGTTGGAGAAAGGCAAACAACAATGAAGCTGACAGCAGAGCAGCGTCAGAAAATTCGGGAACTTGCCTCCGCCGCACACGTCAGTGGAGAGGAAGTCGCCGACATACTCACCTCCGAGCGTTCCTTCGAGGAAATACGCGAGGAACTCCTGAACCGCCGCGAGAAGTATCTTGCGGAGCTGGCGAAGAAACCCGCCAAGCCCGCCGATGAATCCCGCGCCGTGATCGACGAGGGCGACAAGGCCAAGATCAGGAAGCAGTACGACTTCGTGAAGGTGTTGCGCTACTTCGCGGAAATGTCCGAATCGAAGACGAGCAGCATCGACATCGGCTTCGAGCGCGAGATTTCCGACGAACTGGCGAGGCAGACGGGCCGCGCTGTTCAGGGAATCCTCCTCCCCGACTTCATCCGTTCGGCGGCCAACCCGTCCGACGGCGGCCTCACCTTCGGCACTCCGGCCTACAACACGGACACCAGCGCGGGCGGAATCACGGGCATTGGCGGCGCGGGCAAGAACCTCGTCGAGACGCTGCTTCTTTCCGGGCAGTTTATCGAGGCCCTTGTTGCGACGCTTGTCCTCCGTGGCGAGTTGGGCGCGGAAGTCCTCTCTGGGCTTGTCGGCAATATCTCCATCCCCAAGGGCGGATCGATTTCCGGCGGCTGGATTTCGGCAGAGGGCGGCAACGCTCCCAAGAAGAACCCGACCGTCGGCCAGATCACCGCGACGCCGCACACCTACGGCGCGTATGTGGACATTACGCGGAAACTCCTCCTGCAGTCGTCCATCAACGTTCAGGCCAAGGTGCTCGGTTGGCTCATGTACGCTTGCGCCAACGGCCTTGAAACCGCCGCGTTTCAGGGAACGGGATCGAGCGGCCAGCCCACGGGACTTTGCACCGCGCTCAACTCTGGCGCGACCGCGTGGAGCAATGCGCCGACGTTCGACAAGATCATCGACCTCATTGCCGCCACGAAGACCGCGAACTCCTACAAGCCGAGCATGAAGTTTGTGGGCAATTCTGGCGTTTGGGCGAAGTTGGCGAAGACCCGCGACTTCGAAATCCTGACGGACGGCGCGGACACGCCGAAGAACGTCGCCGCAATCGGCGGCTCCGTCCGGCTCCTTGACACCGCGACGAACAAGATCGTCGGGCGCGATTTCGTCGAGGCGAACCTCATGCCGAGCGCAAAACTCCTGTTTGGCGACTTCACGCAGCTTTGCGTGTGCCTTTGGAGCGGCACGGACATCGTGATCGACCCCTACGCCAACTCGATCAGCGGCGGCCTCCGCCTTGTCGCCCTTCAGGACAGCGACATCCTCATCAAGAGGCCGGAGTCGTTCGCGCTTGCCACGGGCGTTCACTCCTAACGCCCCCGCGCCCCCGGCGACGACCGCACACTTCGCCGCCGGGGGCGTTTCGACCTATTCGACCCCCAGAAAATCCGGGAAAGAGTAAATGGGACTCCGCGAAGATTTCCGCAACGCGCTCGGCGCGATTGCCACCGCCGCGCCCGAAGCCGTGCGCACCATGTATCACGGCGAGGACGAGACGGGGGCCGTCGTGCAGTCGTCGTCGCGGGACTTCGCGGAGCCTGTTTCAGACGCGGCCCCGGAAGAGGCGGCGCGGTACGTCGCGAACGCGGCGGACTTCCCCACCCTTGAACGCGGCTCGGCGGTAGAATTGGGCGATTCGTTGCGCGTCGTCGTTTCGATGAAGACAGACCCGGTCGGCGCGACGATCACCGTCGGCCTTTCGGCAGAGTTTGAGAAATGCCCGGCGGCGTACAAGGGAACGCGCCGCGAGGACGGCAAGGCCCGGACGATCCGCCACCCGCTCGACATCCTCATTCTGGAAAGCGGCACGGCGGACAACTTCACCGACGCGATTGCGCCGACCTACGCGACCGCATACACGGCGGCGATCCGCCGGGCGGACTGGCCGGAAGTTTCAGACCCGGAGCCGTCCGACACAATCGAGGTCGCCCCGGACGGCCACCCCCTCACCCTCAAAGTTTCCACCGTCACGCGGCACGGCGGTTGGTACATCCTGAAATGCCGCACAAGGGGCTGACGACGTGGCGGCGATCCTAGACATTGCGGCCAACGTGCCGGAAGAAACCATCCGCGACTTCACCCGCGCTTGCGACCGCTACCGCGACGAATTGGGCAACAGCCAAGCCGTCGCGATCCGGCGCGGCACAATCGCCCTCGTTCGCGGCCTACGCGCCCGGACGACCAGAGCCAAGCGGCAAGCCCCGCTGAAGGACGTGACGCGCTACGACGGCCCTGGCCCGCACTATATCACGCCAAAGGGCAAGAACCAGAAAGCGCAACATCGGTGGGCGATCAAGCGGCGCGGCGGACAGGACGCGAAGACATACGTCAAGCCCGCTGACACGCGGGCCGAAGCCCGGCAGAAATTCGCGCAGTACACGCGGTGGGGACTTGCCCGGCACAGTTGGGGGTGGTTTATGAAAGCCCTCTTCAAGCGCGGCGAACTCACAGGCGGCAACCCCAAGACGAAAATCGACGGGCGCATGGCCGAGGGCTATCTCCGCGAGATCGTCACCGGGACGAACCCCCGCGTCGAAGTGCTGATCGTCAACAAACTCGACTACATCCGCGAGGCGTTGCCGGAGGCCGCGCTATCCGACGCAATGGCGGCGGCGACGCGGTACATCGACGGCCAGATCGACAAGGGACTGGCCAAGGCGAGAAAGGAACTCACATGACCCCGGCGGAACTCATAACGCGCAAACTGAAAGCGGCGATAGAGGCGGCGGGCGCGACCTTGCCCGTCTATTCGCTTTTGCTCGAAGCGTTGGACGGCGAGAAACAGGAAACGCCGTCGAGCGGCATTGCCCTGAACGTCCACATCGCCGGGCAACAGGCCGAGCCGCTTCCGCTTTATTCGTTTTCCGTCCGCGCAATCCTGACCGTTGCGCTCGACGACGACAAGGGCGGCGCAATCTTCAAAGCGAACTACGACGCGCTTTGGGCCGTGTTCGACTATCTGGCGCGGGGCGATAATTGCGCCGGGTTGGGCGACGAGGGCGACGACACGCCCGCGCACGTCTTCGCCGTTGACGGCTTTGAGTTGGGCGAGGGCGACGAGCCGGACTACCAACAGGACGAGAACGGCGGATCATGGACAACATCTTTCGCGGCGACCATAACGGGCCGCGCTAACTGACAGACAAGAAAGGAACCACAGACATGGCAAACAACGGATTCAGCGCACCCGTCAACTATTGGGGAACAATAGACGGCCTGACCCCGAAGTCGTCGAACGACGGCAAGAGCAGCAGCGTCGCGGAAGCCCCGAACGAGTACGGCGACACCGCCGCGCACGACGTGTACGGCGAGACATTGAACCCCCAGACGGAGTACGCCGTCACGGGCGAGGTGGACTTGTCGGACATTGTACTCGGCTCCGTCCACACAATCGGCACGGGCGCGGCGGCGAAGAAACTCATGCTGACCCAAGTCGCGATCAACACACAGGCGGGCAACCCGCCGACCGTCACGATCAGCGGCGTGGAAGTCGAGGCCGCCGCGACCGCAAAGCGCACATACGCACTCTCTGGAACCCTCACGCCCAGGAGCAAGGCGCAAGACGTGTGCGGCGCGTTCACCGCTTCCGCGAACTTCACCCAGATCAACACGACCGCCTCCGTCGATCCGCACGTCCAGACGGTGAAGGGCGTCCCCGTCGCAAGCGACGCGAGCCACGGGCGGATCGAGGTGCAGGCGACCCTCACCGACCCGACGGGCAACGGCACGATCACGGCGGCAAGCGCGGGCGGCTTTACCGTCACGGCAAGCCCGGCGGAAACCGACCCCGACGCCAACTACATCACCCGCGCAGCGACCGCGACGAAGTATCTCACGGGAACCGAGGCCGCGTGATTTCCCAACTTGCCAAGGAAGACCTCGACGACCTACGCGCCGAGGGCTTGACGCCGAGCGACGAGGACGTGATACGCCTACACGCCCTCGCCGCCCGCATTTCAGACGGGCAGGAAACGACGGCCTACAACGCGCCGCGCTTTGCCGTCGCCGGGGGTAAGGTATTCTGGGAACCGACGATGGCCGCGCTTTTCTGGTACGCCTACGCGAAGCGGTACGCCGCCGACGAGGACACCGAGGACTGGTTTTTCGCGTTCGCTTGCGCCCACGGCAGGGAGCGCGGCTATCTTGACGGCTTGCGCGATCCCGACGAGATACAATGCGCCCTCGGCGTCTTTATTGGCTCATGTACGGCGACAAAGGCCGAGGTCGTGAACGCCGTATATTACGCCTCGGTCGGGATCGAAGAGGCGAAGCCGGAGAAGACCGAACTGGCCAAGCAGCGCGAGAAGAAGGAACTGCCCGGCGCGAGGGAGCAGAGGAACTACCGGGCGATGGAAGAACGCCTCGCCCGCGCCGCCGCGACGACCGGGCTGACCTTCGACGACCTGATGACCCAGACGCCGAGCCGCTTGCGCGGCATGATTTACGCCGCCCACGTCGAAGCCGGAATGGAGATGACGCCGACGAGCGCAAAGGCCCATGCCGACTATCTGGCGACGTTGAACGCGATCACGAAGCGGCTCCGCGCCGAGAAAGCGGCACGGGACGCCGCGCCGCCGCCGGGCGAGTAGAAAGGCCGCGCCGCCTGTCGCCCTTCCCCCTTTTGCCGTCCGCCCCCCCCCCGGACGGCTTTTTTGTTTTGACCGACGCGCTAATTATGAGGAAAGGCTCACCCCCAATGGCAACATCTAAACAGATACGGATCAGCATAACGTCCGCCCTGAACGCCGCCGGAATAGAGGCGACGAAGGGACAGGTCGACTCAATGGCGAAATCCGTCGCAAAGTCTATGGGCGACGCGGCGAGATCGAACCGCAAGCATTGGGCCGACATAAAGGCGGCGTGGGACATGGGGACGGCGGCGATCCGCAAGGCATGGGGCGCGATCCGCACCGTCCTGTCGTCCGCTTTCCACTTCGAGACGCAGACAAACCAATTCAAGACCTTGATCGGCAACATCGACGAAGCGCGGGCGCACATGGCCGACCTAAAGGCACTCGGCGACACCCCGCCCTTCAATCTGGATCAATTCGCCAAGGCGTCCCGCGCCCTAATGGTAATGACGAACGGCGCATTGGGCTACAAGAAAAGCCTTGAAATGATCGGCGACGCGGCGGCGGCGACAGGCTACCCGATTGAGGAAATGGGACAGGCCGTCGGGCGGCTTTATGCGTTCATACGCGACGGTCAGCCGCTTTCCCGCGCCGTCATGCAACTCCGCAACATGGGCGTGATTACGCCGGAAGTCGCCCAGAAGTTGCAAGACCTACAAGCGGCGGGCAAGGACAACGCCGAGATTTGGGCCGAGGTTGAGGCGCAGTTGGGCCGCTACAAGGGCGCGATGGCTGAAACAGAGAAGACGGGCGAGGGGCTAATGGGCGCGATAAAGTCGAGGTGGGACAACATCGTCCGCGCTTTCGGCCAAGCGCTAGAGGACACCGCCAAGGACGGCATGGGCGTTGTGCTAGACAAGACGAAGGAACTGGAAGAGGACGGGACGCTCGAAGTTTGGGCGACAAAGGCGTGTGCAGCGGCAAGGGCGGTCGCCGAGGCTTTCAAAACCCTCGCCCCTATCATTTCCGGCGTCTGGAACACTTTGGTGGCCACGTTCGACGCCGTGGGGAGCGAGATTGGCCGATTTGCCGGGGCGGTTTCAATGGGCAATTTTGCGGACGCATTTGGCGGGATCGGCACGGAAACCGCCCGCGCCTTTACCGAAGCCTTCGACCTTGACGGAGTACAGGCGAAGAAGGCCGAGGAAATAAAGGTCAAGGCGGCAAGGCGAATCGCGGAACGCAAGGAAAAGACGGAACGGGAATCAACGAAACGCGCCGCCGACGAAGAGAAGCGGATACAGGAAAGCCTCGCCGAGGGCCAGAAGAAGAAGGACGAGCGCGACGCCAAGGCCGCAGCGGAGAAGAAAGTCGAGGCAGACAAGAAAGCCGCAGAGAAAGCCGCCGCCGAACGCGCACGGCTTGACGAACAGGAAGCCGCCCGCCGGGAGCGCGAACGGCAAGCCGAACTCGCGGCGCGAATCCGCGACCACCAGAAACTTCTCGCCGCCGAACGCGCCGAGGAATCCAAGAGCCGCTCCGCAGTTTCCGCCGCCGAGTCGAAGTTGCAACAGGCATGGGGGTGGTACAGAGACAAGGACAGCATGGCCGCGCAGATTGCCGAGGAAAAGGCCGACGCGCAAGCCCGCAAGCAATTCGAGAAAGACTTTGAACGCCTGAAAGACCGCCGCCGGGACTGGCGCACCGCCGAGAACCTATCGGTCGACGACGAGGCCGTCCGGCGCGTTGCCCTTGCCCGCGAGGAAAAGGAACAGGCCGAGAAGCACCTCGCCGAGATCGAGAAGAACACCGCCGACCTTGCCGAGAAGTTGGACGAACTTTTGCAAGCGAAGTAGAGAGGAAGCGACATGGCGACGAAATACACCATCACCCTTTCCGCTTCCGATTGGACGTCTTCTGGCGGTATACCCTCAAAAATCTATTTGAGCGGCGGCGATTTCTACCTCGACACCAACCTCACCGAAATGTTGGGGAATTTGGGCGTGTATTACAGAAGCGGCTACCGCTTTAAGGGCTTTTATTCGGCCACGTCCGGCGGCACACAGTACGCGAACGAGTACGGATCGTTTACAAGCGCGGCGCGGGCGTTGACCGCAAACAAGACATGGTACGCGCAGGGCGAAAAATTGTCCTGTTGGCTCCAGTTGGACGCGAACAACGGGAGCGGCGGGACGACAAGCGTTTACACCAAGACGGGGACAGAGGACGGCGACCAGATTTTCTACACCGACGCAAACTGCACCACGCCGACCGCGCCGACCGCGCCGACGCGCACCGGTTATGTCTTCATGGGCTTTTTCTCCGCGACTTCCGGCGGCACGAAGTATATCAACGCCGACATGACGCCGACCGCCGCGCTACGTTCGCGCACGACCGACGGCACGATTTACGCCCAATGGCAAGCCCCGTACAAAGTGACCCTCACCTCGACGAACTGGACGGGAGCGACGGCGGCGTTTTGGTACGACGCCATCGGCGGCAAGTGCTACGCGGCGGCGGACATGGCGACCGAGATCACGACCGTCGCCGTCCCGACGCGGGAGTGCTACCGCTTCACGGGCTACAACACGGCAAGCGGCGGCACAGGCACGACCTACATCGACGCGGCGGGCAACATATCGCCGGAGATTGGCGCGTATGTGACCGCCGCAAAGACCCTGTACGCGCAAGGCGCGGTCGTTTCCTACAAGATCACCCCGGCACAGGCAAGCGGCACGGGCGGCGAGGGCGTCTTCTATGTCGCGGCGGGCGTGACCGGGGCCGGGCGTTTCCACACCGACGACCAATGCACCTCCGCGCCGAAGACGGCGGCGGCGATCCCCACGCGGACGGGCTACACCTTCCTCGGCTACTATTCAGCGGCAAGCGGCGGCACGAAGTACATCGAGTCGACCGGGGAGTTTACCGACGCTTTCTATTCGGCGACGTTTTCGGCGGCGACGACGATCACCGCGCATTGGCAAGCCAACACCTACACCCTCTCCTTCAACTACAACGGCGGCTCGGTTTCGACCGTCTCGAAGACCGTCACCTACGGCTCCGCCGTCGGAACGCTGCCGACGACGACCAAGGGCGGCTCGGGCTTTGACGGTTGGTATATCGGCGACACCAAGATCACGTCGACCACCGTCTGGAACTACACGGCGGACAAAGAGGCGAACGCGAAGTGGACGCGCTACTTCGGCACGGTTGTGGATCACTTCGGCCTGGCCTCAAACGCGCTCGTGCCGATTGCGTCCACATCTGGCGACACACGCCACCGCGTCACGGCGGCGCACGGCGGAAAGTATGAGAGCGGCGTGAACGAAGTCGGCGGAATCTGGCGCAACCCGTCCGTGACCTACGTCGTAAAGGCCAACACGACGGTCAGCGTTCAGTTGGGCAAGGCATGGGCGGCAACCTTCACGGGATCGGGAAGCAACAAGAAAATGACCGTTTCCGGCTTTATGATAACGACGGTCGAGATCAACACAGAGGTCGGCAATTTCCCGACCGTGACAGTTTCCGCCGTCGCGAACGAGGGCGCGAACGCCGTCAACAACTTCACGGTCAACGCCAACAAGTTTAATGTTTCCGTCCCTGTCGTCGCCCGGAGCAAGGCGCAGAACCTACTCGGCGCGATCAGCGGCGGCGGGCATTTGCAGCGTTGCACACTTGTCGCGACGTGCGACCCGGTAGTTTGCGAAGAGAACCTCATGCCGTGCGCTTCCGACATCGTGAACGGGCGGTACGAACTCGCCGCCGAGACGCTTGCGACGGAGAACAACGCCGCGCCGACAATGGCCACGGCAAGCGGATCGAACGGCGGCTTCGCGCTGATTGACGACCCCAAGCAGACGAGCGAAAGCGATTTCGTGCGCTACACCATACAGGCAAGAAGGGAGATGGTTTGACATGGGCTACTATTCAGGAAACGGAGTGACGACGAACGGCGGCTCGACCGTCTCTTTGAGATCGTCCGGCCCCGCCGTCGGCGGCGCGTTTTACACTTACCAGAGGACGACCCAGACCGTCAACGTGAAGAACGGCGTGAGCCTTGCGACGGCTCAGGCCGCAAGCGGCGACATGAACCTCAACTACTGGCAATGGCCCGGCGGAGCCGTCGAGCCCGCTTGCCGAGGCAGTCGATCCTCCACGTCATACGCGCAGATAGACGGCTCGAACCTTTACGCCCTGACGACGACGAGCGAAACTATACAGGTGCGCGGCAAACAGGGAACCTACGATAGCGGGTGGCAGTCATGACGCCGAAAAAGTACATAACGCAGATTACTGGCGAGGACATGAAGGAACTCGCACAGGCGACCAACCTTGAACCGGGATGGCTTATCCGCATAGACAAGAGCCAAGGCAAGGTTAAGATCAGCATAGACGAGAACGCCCTCGCCCTTGCGATAAATGGATTTTACCGAAACGGCGGGTGCAACACGAACGCGGAGAACTGCGTGGCCGTGCCGTTTGAGCCGCCGTCGTGACTTTTGACCGTTGCGCGAATGGTGAGGAAAGGAACGCCGAACCCCATGAAAGCGCAACACATAAGGATACGCCCGGACAGGCTGAACGCGCCGCTTGCGACGTGCAACGTCGGCAAGTTGTCGTCGGCGGTTTTTATCATCGAGGGCGACATCCCGGAAGACGTTGACACAATCGCCGTCCAGATCGGGCGGACGCCTGACCCGCAGACCCAGGAGCCGCGCCCGAACTACACGGCGGCGACAAGCGAGACGACCCCGGACGGATCGGCGGCGCGGACTTTCCGTTGCTACCTTGCGCCGTTTTACTTCCCGGACGAGGCGGACGCGCTCGAATACCACGTCGTCGCGACCGACACGAACGGCAACCCAAGGTGGCTCGGCACGGGGCCGCTTGTCGTCCGCGCCAATCCCGCAGACGGCTCGCCCGTCGCCCCGGAGATCATACCCGCCGACACCTACATCCGCAACCCGGCCACGGGGCTTTACCACAGACTGACCGCCGCCGTCAACGAATACGGCGAACTGTCCATCGACCTTGAAAGCGAGGGAATCCAGAGATGAAACGCGCCGCCCTGATCCTTGCCGCGCTTGCCGTGGCGTTCGCCGCGCCCGCCGCGCCCGTGCGGACGGCGACCGAGAATTTCGTCACCAACAAGATCGCCGAGGCCGTCGCCGCGATCCCCGCGCCGGACTATTCGACGAACAACGCGGCGCTCGTCGAGACGATACAGGCCAAGGCCCCCGCGCCGGGGAACTACGCCGCAGTTTCCAACGCCGCGATGAACGCCGTGCAGACCGAGGTTGACCCCGTATGGGCAGCCGAAAAGAGCGGATACGCGACCGTCGGCGATATCAACAGGCTGAATCAGGCGAAACTCGAAGTAGGCGACTTCAACCAGTCAATGGAAGCCGCAGAAGAGAGATTCACAAGCGCGACAAATGAACTTGAAAGCGTGCTTCGTTCCGCCATGCAGAATTTAAACAGTATTGACGGCTGGCTCGATCAAAACGCGGCGCTGCCGCAAGACAACCGACGAGCACTTGCCGACAAGCAGGACAAACTGCCCTACGCGACGAACGCGATCCCATACGCCGCGATCACCGGGAAGCCGACAAACGTCTCGGCGTTCAACAACGACGCCGGGTACTTGACGGGCTACACGGAAAGCGACCCCGTCTGGGCCGCCGAGAAGAACGGCTACGCCACAAAAACGGAACTCGCCTCCGCCGCGATAAACGCGACAAACTACACCGACGCCGCGACAAACGCGATCCCGAAGTTTTCGGAAAAGGATGTCGTCAAGGTATATTTCAGAGACGGTGAAAACTACCCGTCGTATGTAGACGGCAGGGGTGAGTTATGGGAGTTTGGCGATCTTGAACTAGGGGGGCGCTGGGTCGCTACTGGCGGCCCTGCGTCAAGCCAAGGAACTTACAATTATGCAGGACACACCGGCGGCGTCTATGGGTGGACGCTTGAAGGAAACTATATAACTTATAATACAAGCACGGGCGAAATTATCCATAACGGGTCTACCTCAACAAATACACCCGAACCTGGCAAGAACCCCGAGGTGATTGGGACAACGTTCCCCACTTGTCATAACATTTGGGCGTCTGGCAGGACAATAACCTACTACCCGATGGCGTATCAATATGACTCCAAGGGCAGGTTTGCCTTGTCAAACGCTCTCTCCAAGGTGGCTTTTTCGGGCAACTACAATGACCTCACGAACAAGCCGTCCATCCCCACAGTCCCGGCGAACGTTTCCGCCTTCAACAACGACGCAGGGTATCTGACGGGCTACACGGAGACAGACCCGACCGTGCCGCAATGGGCCAAGGCCCAGACGAAGCCGACCTACACGGCAAGCGAAGTCGGCGCGACTACGCCCGAAGACGTGACCGCCGCGATCCGCGAACAGTCGCTCGGCGGCATTTGGGACGAGACGTTGCAAGTATGGTGGACGCCCCGCATGAGGAACGGGAGCCTCACCTACGAAGCGACGACGAACGTGAACCTCAACGCGGAGAACTGACACGATGAAACGACCGACCCTTTTCCTCTTGTGCTTGCTCCTGTCAACCGTCGCCGCCGTCGCCGCCCCGAACGTCACCAACACGGTGATGATGGTGGATCAGCGCGGCAACCTGAACGTCGAGGGCGTTGCGTCCGTTGCTGACGTTGCCACGAACGCCGTAAAGGTACAGATCGCCGAGGCCAAGGCCGAAGCCGCGCAACAGACGGCGCAGGGCGTCACGTCCGCAATCGGCACAGTCGTCGAGAACATCATGAGCAACAACGTCGTGGTCTACCGCTCCGGCTTTTCTGACAGTTTCGCCGCGCTTGTCGTCTTCACCGAGGACGACATTCTGGCGATCACTGAGGTGCGGTGGATCACGCGAACCGCCGCCCAGATCGTCGTCGAGGTGGACTACGTTTCGACCGCCGATTTGGGCGCGTTGAAGCCCGCCGTCCTTCACCACAACACGATAGAGGGCGGGCGGGCCAACTTCGAGGAACTGGACGAGGCGAACGTGACCGCGCCCGTCTATCACGTCGAGGAGCGCACATACGACGGCCAGACGTTCGCGGGGTACTACACGATCCGGGCGACAATCCCGAACCCGGCAAGCACGACCTCCTACTTCCTTTGGATCAAAGCGGACGCGGACGCACCAAGCGGGGACGGCACGACGCTTGACTTGCCGAACGGCGTCACCGGGGGCGTTTCCGGCGAGTATGTTTGGGGCGACAAAGTGATGACCTTCCGGGGCGGCGTTTTGAAGGGGGTGCGCAATGTCGAGTGAATTTCTCAAGGCTTGCCAAGCGGGACTAAACGCCTGCGTCCTGTTCATGGGGCTGCTGCTGATTGCCGTTTGCGTCGGCATGACGCTTGCGCCCGTATGTCGGAAGATTTGGGAGAAGTTTCGGAAGTTGAAGACGAACGACAAGGTCGTCTGGCTTTTCGCCGTCGCCGTCGCCGTCGCATACGGCGGCACGAAACCGAAACCAGTCCCAAACGCCGGGGCCGACGAGGGCATCGCGCTTGTTTCCGTCGCCGCCGAATACGACGCCACGAACAACGTGACCAGAGTCGAGGTGAAATTCACGGGCCACAACGTCACGACGGCGACCCCCGTTTCCGTCCGCAACGACCAGGCGGAGAACTGGCGAGAATTGGAGAAGATCGGCGCGACCGTCACGACAGACTTCTCCACGAACATTCTCGCGTTCGCCGTTTCCGGCGACGTTTCGACCAACAAATTCTGGTGGGTGGGTACGGAGACGCCCGCCGTGATAATTGAGACGACGGGAATCACGATCACCCACTTCGCCGCGTCGTCGTTGTCCGTCCAGATCATGTGGACTTGCGACGACCCGAACGCCACCGAGTTTGTCGTGCAGAGGCGGCGCAAGGGCGCGGCCCAATGGGAAACCGTCGGCGTCACGTCGTCGCTTGCTTTCGTCTATGTCGGCTTTACCGTCGGCGAGACGTGGGAATGGCGGGTGTCGTCAACTTACGAGGCAACGGAGGGCGACTAATGCGCGTGGTTTTCCTGACATTGGCCGCGATTGTGGCGGCGACGACGGCGCGGGCGCAACTGTTCGCGGATCGGGGCGCGACTAATATCGTCATAACGTCCGAGACTATAGAGGAACCCGCGTGGAAGCGGCGCGTCGTGATGAAGAGCGGCGAGACGGGCAAGATCATGAACGACGGCGGCACGGTTGGGGACGCGGCGAAATCGGCGGCGGCGGGCGAAGCGGCAGAACGTGCGGCGGAAATCGGGGAAGCGGCCAACGTCGCCATGACGAACGCCCTGCAGACGCTTGTCGCGGCACAGGCGAACGCGGCGACGAACGCCATCGCGCTTGCGCTTGTAATCATGCCGGAGACGAGCCGCACGAACCTCACCGCCTACGTCGTGAAGACCGAGACGGCGGGCGCGGTAGATACGCAGTGGGTATGGTACAACCGCCAGATAGACCTCGCGCCGAACCGATACGTCGTCTATGAGACGCACGACCGCGCCGCCACAAACAAGGTCGCGTGGGTTGACTGGCAGACGACCGAGACGATCACCCACAACGGGCGGACGTGGGAAGGTTGCCACCGTTGCACCGTCACCCGCCCGACATGGGCGCAGGGCGTGACGTGCCTTGACTTGCCGAACGACAGGCTCGGCGGGCCGTCCGGCTTTGATTTCGGCGACCTACTTGTCACCGTTGGCGGCGATCCGGCCTACACCGGGATCGTCTCGAACGGCGTGACCGGGGCCGTCCTGTACTTCGACAACGGCTTTTGCAAAGGAACACCCCAATGAAGAAAATCGCCCTCGTCCTGACCTTCGCGGCAATCGCCGCAACGTCCGCCGCCGCCGTGCTTACGAAACAACAGGCGGACTACTTCAAGAACCGCCGCATTTGCGTGAAGCGCGACACGACGACCTTGCCGGGCTACGTCATAACGGAGTGGCACAGGAACGGCAAGCCGGACACGAAAGGCCCCGCCGTCGTCACGAACAGGCTCCAGAAGATCGTCGGCAAGGAGCAGAAGAACCCGATACAGGAACTGGCGGAGCGGTACAGGCAAGCCGCCGAGACGTGGCGGACGAGCGCTACGAACAACGCCGCCCGCGTGGAGAGAGCGACCGCCGCGCTTGACGACCGCCGCGCCGAGTACGTCCAGAAGCGCGACGCCGCCGCGTTGCCGACCACAAAGGCTATTTATCAGGCGTTCATTGACGCCATAGACAGGATCAAGGAAAGAATGAACGCGGAGGGCGACTAATGTGCAACCGTGAATCATTCGCAAAAATCCGCGACGCAATCGGAGAACTACAAAAGGCGGACGCCGTGCAGAGCGAACAGATAAAGACCCTTTTTCACGTCACCGAGCGGCAGGGCGACACGCAGACCCGGCTCGTAAATCGGCTCGTCCTGGCCGTCATCGGCGTTTTGATCCTTGCCGTGCTTGCGCTCATTTTCGGCGCGTTGGGGGAGCGCGGCTTTAAGGCCGTCACGAACGCCGCGCCGACCGCCGTTGCCCCGCGCTGATTTTGACCGCCGCGCAGATTGTAGAGGGCGCGGCAATTCCGCCAAGCCCGAACGAAAGGACACACACACGATGAAAGACAAACTCCTCGCGTTGGCGTTTGAGTTTCTCTTGACGAAGGAAACCGCCAAGAAACTCGCCCGGACGCTCAACAAGAAACTGGCCGAATCCGTCGCCATCGACGGCGGCAAGGCGAAATACGCGGGCTACCTTCGCGACGGCATGGCGACCCTTGCCGTGTATTCGGAAGCCGTCGCAGACGACGGCAAGATCAGCGACGCCGAACTGGAGAAGATCAACGCCCAGACCGACGCGCTTATCGACAAGTACGTCAAGTGACAGGGGGCCGACATGGGAAAGACCATCAAGGGCAAGGACAAGGCCGCGAGGAAGACGGCGGCGGCGAAGCGCAAGATCGCCCGGAAGACGCACGGCGGGAAGGTTGCGGCCATTGTCGCCGCGTTCGCGCTTGCCGCGATCCTGACGGGTTGCACCACCGCCGATAGTGCGCAGCCCGCCAAGAGCCAGACACAGGAAAACCGCTTCGACGGTTGCACGTTTGTCATGGCGGCGCGGGCCACGATCAGCAACGGCGTGATCGTCGCCGAGGGCGAAGCCGCCCCCGCGCTCGAAATGTTCACGCAGACCCAGAGCCTTGAAAGCACCGGGACGACGGACACCTTCGGACAGGCGAACACCCAGACGCCGACAACGGACATCAAGCCGGACATTGACCTCCACTACAATGACGCGGTGGGGACTGGCGGCAACGCGGCCTCGGCTTTCCTGTCGTCACTTACGGCGGAATCATTCGCCGCCGTCCGCGACTACATAAAGAGCGGCAAGAGCGGCAAAGTGACCGTCACGACGAAGGACGGCAAGACCGAAACGCTCGACTGCGCCGACGGGACTTGCGCCTATTCGGGCGGCAAGATCACGGCGGCAGATTGCGACGCCTGTACGGATTGCGCCGTAAAGTGACCGCCGTTGTGGTATAATATCGGGCGTGGTTTTCGGAAGTCGTCCTTTCGGCCACGCCGCCCCCGTTGCCTTGCCCGGCGCGGGGGCTTTTCTTTTGCCCGGATCGGCCACGAAAAAAAGTGAAAAAAAATTCTTTTTGCTATTGACACACTACGCGGAATATGATACAATACGCGTAGAATTTTTGAGGGACACCAGAGGCCGGGGCAACGGCCCGCCCTTGAAAACCGAAAACAGAACCGAAAGGACGAAAACCATGAAAACCAAAAAGAACACCGCCGCCAAGAAGAGCGCGAAGAAGACCACGAAGAAGGCCGCCGCGCCGAAGTACACGCGCCTCGACTGCGAGGACATGGGCGAGATCGTCGCCTCCGCGTCCGCGATCCTTGTCGCCAACCGCGAACTGGCCGACGACATAACCGAGCGGTTTGAAGTCGAGGAATATGAAGATGCCGCCGGAACCTTCTTTATCCAGTATGACGCGAGGACATGGCGCGACGCCGCCGCGTTCAACGCCGCGATCATCGGCGCAGCGTTCGCGGCGGGATATTTCGCGGAGCCGTCCGCGAAGTGGGAAGACGGACTCGACGGCGAGAACGGTTGCCGCCTTGTTTCCGTATTCGTCGCCGCCGCCGATTTCATGGGCGAAGACGGCCACGCCGTCGCCTGAAAGGAAGGGCCGAACCATGACACAAGCCACGCCCAAGATCGTGCGGAGCATTGAGACGCGGAAACCATACCGCGTCCTCCGCGAGTACAAGACGAAACTCCTCGTCGCCCCGGCATGGAAGAAGAACGGGCTGCCGTTCACTATCGACCGCGCCGACGTGGAAGCCTGAAAGGAAAACCACGGCATGAGAAAACGCGAACTTCATGCGATCAGGAAACGCGCCGCCCGCGCCGCCCTTACCGAAAGGTGGGGCGGCGACAAGCGGACGCCATCGAAGCAGATACGCGTCGACGCGGACGCCGCCGACCTTCTGGCCCGTGTGCCGGATCGTGACCGCCGCGCCGTTGCCTCAAAGGGCGTCCGCGAAGCCGCCGCCGAATATCTGGCCGAGAACGGCGACGACTAACCAAGGGCCTCGACCGCAGGGGACGCCGTGCGCACCATTTCGTCGGCCACGGCGTCGAACGTGTACACGTCCGTGATACACCCGCCGCCCCTATGCCCCAGAACGGCCCGCGCCGCTTCCAGACCGAACGCCCGGCGAACCTCCGTGCCGAAAGCGTGGCGGAGCCTGTTCGCGCCCCACGGCGCGACCCCGGCGCGGCCACAGGCGGCGTGGATCGTTTTGGTATAGGCGTCCGTCGTCCATTGTTCGCCGAGTACGCGGGGGACGTGCGGCGCGTCCTTCCGCTTGCCGTAGATCGGCGTGACCCGTGCGGCCCGCCGCGCTTCCAGATATTCGGCCATCGCCCGGACTGGCGAGAACGGCACGTCGCCGCCGTCCTTGTGGCGCAAGAGGATCGCCCGCGCTTTCGGGCCAATGCAGACGACACGCGGCTGACCCAATTCGCCGCGCCATTCGTTTTTGTTCACTTCCGCCGGGACGCGGTACACCCACGGCTCCCGGCTTGTATCTATCAGCGACCATTTGAGGGCGCACAATTCGCAAGGGCGCATCCCCGTGTATCTATGGACGCGCACCATGTCCGCCGTGTTGGGCATCATGTGTGCGACCGTCGCCGCAATCGTCGCGTCGTCCACAGGGCGGACGGGCTGACGTTCCGGGGCGGCGGATCGTCCGCGCTTCACGCCCTTCACTTGCGTCAATTCGGCCTTGACCGTCGCCGGGATAAGGGCCTCGTCCAAGGCCCACCCGATCATGTACTTGACCCGCCAGAGCCGGGCGTTGACCGTCGAGCGCGAAACCCCGGAGCGAACGAGCGCGTCCCGGAGTTGCAGCATATCGCCGTGCGTCAATTCGGCGAGGGCCGCGCCGCCGAACATTTCGCGGAACAGGCGCACGTCGAGGACGGCGTTGACCGCCGTCGACGACGGCTTGCCGTCCGGCCCCCGGTAGTATTCGCGGCAATGATCGGCCCAAGCCGCGCAGAGATCGGCGACCGTTGCGCCGCGAGGCTCATGCCGTGCGGCTTGCCGCGTGTGTTCCTCCCAATAACGCGCCGCCGCGTCTTCCGCCATCTTGCGCGGGCGATCCGTCCGCATCGTATGTGTTGAGTTGGGAGCCTTGAGCGGCACGTTCCGCCGCGTCTTTTCGCCCGGCAGTTTCACCGAGTAATACCAGAGGCCGTGATTGTCCCAGACCGACCCCGTTTGCTTCATTTTCATTTGTGCGCACACTTTCCGCCGTTTCCGGCAAACCCGTGCGGCTTGTCTTAAAGTGTATTAAAACACCCCAAAACGCCCCGTCCGGGCGGGCGACCGCGAGGATGAGAACACGCGGAAACCCTTGTATTTGCACACAATCCGAACTGGTGGAGATAAGGGGAGTCGAACCCCTGACCTTCTCAATGCCATCTTGCACCAATACAAGAACGGCCGGGGACGGCCAGAGACAAACCCGCATTTTTGCGGCCTGTCGTGCGTTGCTCGAATCCTTCCACCCCATACCCTTCCGGCTTGTGTATTAGTTTTGTCTTAACCCCCCGCCGCACCCACGGCAGGGAAATCGTCACGCGCTTTCGCGCTTGCGAAGTCGTCGCAGAAATTCCAACTCGTCTGCGACTTCCTTCTCCGTTGCCTGTCGATCCGCCCGGAGCGCACCGCGTTGGCACGTTTCCGCGCCGCCGTCCGTCCGAACCTTGTAGAAGCCGCCGAACTCCGGGGAATCTTTCAGGAACGCCAACTCCTTCTCGACGGAATCCAGACAGGCGAACGCGACGCTCCGCGCCTTTTTGCCCTTTAGCGCGATACATTCAAAGACGCGATTTTTCCCCGCGTCATAGTATCTGTTGCCGACGCGGAACGCAAGAGCAATGTCGCCCGCTTGCATGGTGTACGGCGAGGGCTTGCGTTGCGGTTGCGGCGGGCGTTGCGCCGCCCGCTTGCCGCCGACATTGCGCGAACTCCACCAGAGCCAGACGCCAAAAGCACCCGGCACGGCGAGAAATAAGGCTATTATTGCGGCAGACATTGGCGCGTATTATATCATTATGGGCGATAATGGGCAACGATTAGCAACGATAAAAAAAAATAAAAAAAGTTTATTAATGCCCATTGACAAGGGTACAACGAACCTGATATAATATGCGCCAGAAAACCCCCACTAGGGCAAACGAAAGGACGAAACCAATGAGCAACAAAATGCCATATTACGCGATAGACAAGGTGGCCGCGACCATCAGCCTCGACGCGAAAGCGCGGGTGAAGTGGGAAAACCGCGCCGCCGCGTTGGGCGAGAAAGTGACGACGCACATCGCCAAATTTCTCGAAGCAGAGGTGCGCGACGATCCCTTCACGATTGCCGACAAGCGACGCGCCGACGCCTACATGGAAGCGAACGAGGCGAAGCGCACGGCCCGGAAGTCGAAGAAAGGGGTGAAGTAAGATGAAGAAGCGAATCGACGTAATCGTCGCCCAGAACGTGTTGACGATTGAAATGGACTCGACGGCCTACGTCAAATGGGAGAACAGGGCGAAAGCGGCGAACGTTCCGCTTTGCCTGTTGCTCTCTCTTTTTTTGACGGAAGAGGTACAACGAACCTAAAGAGCGGCCCGCATTGGGGGCGATTTTTTTTGACCCCGGCGGGTACAACGAACCCACGAAAGGACGACGACATGACGACGAACGAGGAAATGCGGACGGCGTTGCGCGAGATCGAGAACCGGGCAGCCTCCGCCCTTGCGAATCAGCCGAACAACGCCGACAAGTGCGGGCGGCACTTAAACAAGGCCCTCGCCGGAATTGAACTGAAGGCGCACGTTGCGCGGTGGGGGCAAGAGTGCTACCCGCCGCCGAACAATCGAGAATCGCCGGGCGCGGGGCGTGGAATCCCAAGTACCGCGAAACGGGGAAGCGAAAGCGGACTGCAGCCGCCTAGCCGTGAAGCCGTGGCGAAAGAGGGGACGCGCTCGAATACTCGCCAATAAACCTCGGCGCGGGCCGCGCCGAAACCGCGCCCTGCGGACGGCCCTTCTGAATTGCACACACCGCCGCCCGGCGCGGTGATGAGAAAGCCGGGCAAACCTTGAACCACCAACCACCGAAAGGAAAACCGAGAAGATGAACACGAACGACCAGAACGAACCCACGACAAGCGCGGACGCGACGCCGCCCGCCGACGCCGAGCCGAAGACCGTCCCGGTATTGACGCGCTTTGAACGCGCCGAACTGGACGCCATGAAGGACGAGACGGGGGCGACCGCCGACGCGACCGCCGTTGCCTGTTTCGTGAGGAAGAACCTCCGCAAGCGGGGCTGAAGATGAAGCGACCGAGAGCCAAGCCGACCGACCCGCGCGTCATGTTCGACGCGGACGTCGCCGCGTTTTTCGGAATCAGCGTGAAGACGCTGCAGAGGCGCATTGCGACGCCCGCCAAGGGCGAGATCAACCCGAACGACGCCCGGCCCCAGATGATCGGGAGCCGCCGTTTGTGGCTACGCGAGGACGTGGAACGGCTTGTCGGGATCGGGACAACGAGAAAGGACAACGCACGATGACCATCAACGACATCATGATCCGCGACATTCAGGAAGCGGAACGGAAGGAACGCGAAGAGCGCGAGGCGGCGACCATTGGCGACCGTTGCGGCTTGCCGTGGCTTGCCGTTGCCATTTGGCTTGCGGTTGCGCTTGCCGCATTGGGCGCGGCGTTCACGGGCGGCATTTGGTACGAGAGCCGCCGCGCCCTGAAAGCCGACCGCGACTTCGCGGCATGGAACGAGCGCGTGGAACGCGAGGCGACCGAACGCGCCCGCGCCATGAGCAACCAAGAACTTCTGAACGCGACGAGGCGCAAGTGCGCCGACCCCGCGAACAGGTAAACCAACAACCGAAAGGACGACACACAATGATGAGACAAGAGTACATCGCCGGGCTTGAGGAAATCCGCAAGCAGACGATCAAGATCGGACAGGCTTTCGCCGCCGTCGATTTGACGGACGCGACAGGCATGGAGCGCGACCGCCGGAAGAAGACGGCGAAACTTGTCGGCGACCTTGCCGACCGCCTGTACGAAGACATCGCGATCAGTGCGAAGGTTGCGGCAGACAAAGCCGAAGCCGGACAGGGCGAACAGGACGACCTCTTCGCGGCGGCAGACCGCAAGGAGAAGGCCAGGGGCGCGGCGACGGCGGCGGAGGAAGCCGAGGTCGTGGACGTGCCGCAGATCGAGAACAAGCCGCTTGCGCTTCCGGCCCCGAAGCCGACGAAGAAGAACGGCAAGGGCGGCAAGGGCAAGAAGCCCGGCAAGAAAGGCGGTGCGAAATGAGCTTTTACAATCCAGAAGTGAAGATCGCGCTTGACAAACTTTGCGACCTGAAAAGTGCGGCGGATTGCCTGTCGATTGTCCGCAAAGAGCGCGACGACGCAAAGGCGGCGACGGCCAAGGTCAGCGACGAATGCGCCGAGGCAATCTGCAAGATGAAAGCGGAACTCAACGCGGCGAACGAAGCCGCCGAGAAGTTGCGCAAGGAGTTAGACGAGAGGGCGGCAACGATCCCGGCGTTTCCTAAAATGTCGGTAGAATTGGCGGCGAGTTTCGACCGTGCGACAAAGACGATACAAAACGCCGACAATCCGCAACCGCTTATCGCTACACCAGACAGAATCATGATCCTCGACACTTTGAAGGACATCATCCACGAAGTTGCCGTCTATTTCACCAAGCCCACAGACGGAATCAAGGAGAGTCTCTGACATGAGCGCGACACCGACAACCACGAAGACCGCCGCCGACAAGGCACAGGCGGAAGCCGCCGCGAAAGCGGCACTCGCCGCCAAGCGCAAGGCACGGGCCGAAGCCGAGGCGGAACAGGCGAAACTCGACGAGTGGCGCCGCGACGTGCCGCCGGGGATCGGCGAAGTCGAAGCGGAACTCCGCGCCCAGATAGACGAGTTGAAGAGCAAACCGCCCGTCCACCTTTACGCCGCCATTCACGCGGCACAGGCGAAGATCGAGACGGTGAGGAAGAACGGCGAGAACCCCCACTTCCGTTCCAAGTACGCGACGCTCGACGAGATTTGGGAAAGCGCGAAGAAGCCGCTGAACGACGCCGGGCTTGTCGTGTTTTGCACGATTGAGACGGCGAACGGCGGCAAGCAACTGACGACGCACGTCGCCGAGGTAAAGAGCGGCGAGGAAATCTCCTGCTCGTTCCCGATTGTCGCACAGGCGACGGGGCCACAGGCAATCGGCAGCGCGATGACCTACGCCCGCCGCTACACGTTGACGGCCCTTCTGGAGATCGTCACGGGCGACGGCACGGACGACGACGGCGAGGCCGCCGAGAACAACCACAACACACCGAGCAACGGCACGACGCGCAACCCGTCCGCGAGGGCGGCGGCAGACGCGCTCGGCTTTTAATCCATCCACCGAAAGGACGAACACAGATGAACACGAACGAGAACGAGAGCGCGGCCCATTGCAAGATCGGGCCGTCCACCCTTCCGGCGCGGGCCGTTTGCCCGTGCCACGAATCCGCCCCCAGCGGCGCAGACGCGCAGAGCGGGACGCGGAGCCACAAAGTCGTCGAGGCGAATATCGCCAACGGCCAGAGTTGCACCCCGCCCGACCCCGGCGTCATGGGCGTGATCGAAACCCCCGAAATGATGGGGATAAAGCCCGCCGACAACTACCTCCCCGGCACGACCGAGGACGAGATCGGGCGCGGCGTTTGGGGCGCGAACACGATCAAGCGGATCCGCGACGAAACCGCGCCGGGGGCCTACATCCACACCGAGACGCGGGTGGAGTTTGCCAACGCGCTTTCGGAGTTTTCCGAGAAGGAGCGCGACGCCTTGCGCGGCAAGTTTGGAACGGTTGACGCCTACTGGACTTCGCCGGACGGCGCGACCCTGTACGTCGCCGACTACAAGACCTACGCGACCGCCGACGGCGAGAAGTGCTACAAGCCGCAAGGCATGATGTACGCCGCGCTCCTGAAATCTGGCGAGGCGAGAAGCGCGACCGCCGTCGTGTTTTTCGTCGTCGCCGGGGGCGACCACACGGTTGCGCGGTACGACTTCGCGCTTGCCGACGCGATCCGCGAGACGGCGGCGACGATCCGCCGCGTTGACGCGATCCAGAGCGGGGTGGTTTTCGCCACGGGCGACGAGGCCCGGACGAAGTGCGGCAAGCCGTCCGCATGGTGCAAGACGTGCGCACACGCGGCGACTTGCCCGGCGATTTCCCGCGCCGTCGCGATTGTCGAGGGCGGCGGAATCCTGACGAAGCCGCTTGCCGTGCGCATGGCCGTCGTTCCCGTTTTGGAGTCTTTCGTGAAGAGCGTGAAAGCCGAGGTCAAGGCCGCGCTCGACGCGGGGGAGCGCGTTTACGACGCGGCAAGCGGGATCGAGTACGCTTTCGCCGAGCGCAAGGGGCGGGCGAAACTGGCAGACCTTCGCGGGCTTGCCGAATCCGTCATCGTGTACGGCGTGAAGCCGGACGACTTCGCCGCCGCCGTTTCGATTTCCAAGACCGCCGTCGACGGCTTGCTGAAAGCGGTGGACGAGGCGAACGGGCGCAAGGTGAAGAAAGCAGACCGCGAGGCGGTATATGTGCGGTACTTCACCGAGCCGGGCATGGAACGGTACGTGAAGCGCATTTCGTAAAAACCCGAAAGGAGAAAAACAGACATGAGCGAACAGGCACAGACAAGCACCGGGCGGACGCGCCCCGAAATTCGCGGCAAGGTAATCGCCGTCCTTGACGAGTGGCGGAACAACGCCGGGACATTCTGGAAGCGCGAGGTCGTCGTCGAGACGGGCCTCCGTTTCCCGAACCCGCTGAAGGTATCATTCCAGAAGGAAGCGACGAGCCACCTTGACGGCGTGACCGAGGGCGATTGCGTGATAATCCCCTACGTCCTGAATGGGCGCGAGTACGACGGGCGGTATTATGTCGATATTATCGGCATGGGCCTCCAGAAGATCGTCGGCAATGGCGGCGCGGCCCCGGCACAGGCGGCGGCGAAGCCCGTCCTCGGTTGCACGGCGGCGTCCGCGATCGAGGAATGGGCGAAGAAGCACGGCGACGACAAGGAGGGCTTTGCGGAGTTTTGCAAGCAGTTGAAGCCCGGCAGGCCGTCGAAGTCTTACACCATCAGCGATTGGGCGGACGTGGTGAACGCGATACAGGCGGCGGACGCGCAAGCGGCGCAAGAGGCGGCGACGAACAACGACGACGATCTGAACTGGTGAGGAAAGAACCGCCGGGCGGTGATCCACGAAAGCGGACGCCGCCCGGCTTTACTTCCAACAACACGAAAGGACGACAATGTGGAAAGACCAAAATACTCGGTTCATCTTTTCGCCGGGGGCGGCGGCGGAATCCTTGCCGACTTGCTCGATGGGATCACGCCCGTGTGCGCCGTCGAAATCATGGAGTACCAGAGAACCGTCCTCGGCTTGCGTTTCCCCGGCTTGCCGATTTGGGACGACGTGCGGACATTCCGCGCTGACAATCCAGAGTGCGCCGGAATGTTCGACGACCTACGAGAACACCGCGACGAAGTTGTCATTGCCGGGGGCTTTCCTTGCCAAGATATTTCATGCGCGGGAAAGGGCGAGGGCATACGCGGAGCGCGAAGCGGACTGTGGGCGGAATATGCTCGTATCATTCGCGAAATTCGACCCCGTTTCGTATTCGTGGAAAATTCCCCATTTCTTGTTTCAAGGGGACTTGGCGACGTACTCGCAGACGTGGCCGCGTTGGGGTATGATGGTGCGTGGGGAGTGCTACCCGCTTCCGCCGTGGGCGCAAGACACAGGCGCGACCGCTTTTGGGGAACTTTCCGGCGGCGGGATTGAGACGGCGGCAGAATCGGCCCCGTGGCCGACCCCGACCGTATTTGGCAACGGCAACCGCAGCGAATACGGTGGCAAGAGCGGCGACGGACTTGACACGGCGGTCAAGCGGGCCGCAGAATCGGCCACGGGGCCGACACCTACTTGCGCGGGGCTTGACGGCGGCAGTAATTCGCGCAAGGCGGCGAAGCGGCGCGGGCGGTACATCGAGGGCGCGGGCGCGAAATCGGCCACGGGGCCGACACCTACCGTGAGAGATAGCCACGGGATCACCCAGACGGGGAAGCCAATAGACCTCCTCGTTTACGCCGTGGAGAGGGGCGAGACGAAAAGCCGCGAATATCCGGCGGCGAAATCGGCCACGGGGCCGACACCATGCGCGACAGACCACAAAGGGAGCGGCAAGAACGGATCCGACCGCGACCGCCTAGATTATGCCGTTGAACGCGGCAAGACGAAAAGCCACCTTTACCCGACGGTCGGCACACAGACGATGGGCGGTTGCTCCGGCTCATTCGCGAAGTTGAAGGAACTGGAAGAAATCGGGCGTCAGACGCCCGAAGAACGCCGCGCCATGTCGTCGCACCTTACAGGCGGCAAAGACCCGGACACCGCAAACTGCGGGATGCTGAACCCCGACTGGGTTGAATGGCTGATGGGTTGGCCGATTTGGTGGACGGACGTGGAGTTTTTCAACGCCGACGGCGGGCAATGCGTCATGCCGTGGCTTGACCTTGCCGACGATCCGGCGGACTGGCCGACGCCGCTGATGGCGAGGATCACGACGAAGAAGAAACACCGCGTCCCCAGAATAGAGACGCTCGGCAACGGGCAAGTGCCGCTATGCGCCGCCGTCGCTTTCGTTTGGGGCTTTGAGATTTTGCGCGTAATTGTCGAAGGAAGGAAAGCCGCATGACCACCCCATATTACCAGAGCCGCGCCGTGACGCTTTACAAGGGCGACTGCCGCGAGGTATTGCGCGAGGTTGCGCCCGGATCGGTTGCCCTGTTGCTGACCGACCCGCCGTATGGCATAAAGGTCGAGAGCGACCAATTCGCGGACGCCGCGACCGATTGGGACGACGGCGACCCGACCGAACTGATCGACGCCATGCTTGCCGCCGCCCGCCCGTGCATGAAGACGAACGGCGCGTTTTACGTCTTCGGACACCCCGGCCAATTCATGAACGCCCGGCAGCAGTACACGCGGGCGGGCTTTATGCCGCTTCAGGAGTTGGTATGGGTGAAGAGCGCGGACGGGCGGTTGCCGAACCAGAGCCGGGTGAACAAACAACACCCGGAAGCCCTGCGCACCTACTTCCCCGAAACCGAGCGCGTCCTCTTCGGCGAGGTTATGGCGACAGGCCGCACGAAAGAGAAGGACGCGGAACGGGCGTGGCATTTGCGCGAGGAAAAGGAACACGACGCGAAGATGCGCCCGCTTGTCGAATACTTCAAAGGCGAACTCGCGAAGACGACGCTGACCGTCGCCGACGTTTGCCGACTGATGAAGGAGCGGACAGGGAAAGGCCCGATATGCGGCCACTATTTCAGCGGCCACCAGTTTGTGTTGCCGACCGAGGAAATGTACGGACACCTCCGCGAGATTTTGAACGCGCACCTGAAGCCAGGCGTCGTCGCGTGTCAGACACGCGATTTCGCGGCCCAGGGCCGCGAGTATTCAAGCCTAAAGGCGGAGTACCAAGGGCTGAAAGGCGAGTGGCAAGAACTCCGCGACCAATGGGAAGCGTTGCGCCGTCCGCATTTCGCGCAGCCAAAGACGAAGAGCGACGTGTTGCGCTATGAAGTCGTGCCGATTGCGGCGCGTTGCGGCCACCCTTGCGAGAAGCCCGTCGACCTTCTGGCCGACCTGATAAAGACCTCGACGCGGGCGGGCGACCTTGTGCTTGACTGTTTCGCGGGATCGGGTGCAACAGGGATTGCGGCCAAGGCGACGGGACGGCGGGCCGTCCTGATCGAACAGGAGGAGAGTTATTGCCAGATGATCCGGCGGCGGCTTGAAAACGATACGCCGCTTTTCGACTTCGCGGAGGGCGCGAACAATGGCTGACGAACTCACGATGGCGGCGGTAGTTGACGCCATTATCGAAGCGGGACTGCGGAACCACGACGGCGGCGAATACCTGACACCAGAGACGCCGCTCCGGGAGATCCACTTCAAGGGCGGCGACCGCACACTTGCGGGCGTCGAATTTGTCTGCGCGTTTGAGAATCTTCACGGCGAAACGATCCCGAACCGCCACGCCCGTTCCCTCATGTCACGGCTTGACAACGGGCGCGGGACGGTTGCCGACCTTGTGGCGGTGATCGACCGTTGGAGGAATCCGCCGCCGCGACCGAAGCGGGCGAAATTTCAGCCGGGGCAAATGTGCCTCGGCCTGTAAAACCACACACCAGAAAGGACGACAAATGCGAATAATCATAAACATCGACGAGGCGAAAGACCCCGACAGGCCCGGCAAGAAGACCGTCCGCGTCCGCACGGGCTACTATTTCAGCAGCGGCGACAAACTCCGCATCCAGAATTGCGGCGTCGAAATTTACAACATCCTCAAGGATGGCTTCGGGCGCGGCTTTGAGGGCGGGATTATCATCCACGAAGGGGAGAAGAAATGAATATTTACATTGACCTCAATTACGCGAATGACGCGCACGACGTTGTCGCCGTTGACGCCCAAGCCGTCGTCACGTTTTCGCCGCGTGAAGGTTTCGACGCGGAGAAGATCGGCGAACTTGAACGCGACCTCGGCCCGTATATCTCGAAAAGGCTGAACGACGCCCTGAAGAAAGGCGGCGCGAAATGAGCGAAGCCATAAAGCCCGACCTCGTCTTGCCGCTTACGCGGGCGTGGTTTGCGAAAATCTGGAACGGCGAGAAGCGGACGGAATACCGCGCCGTGAAGCCGTATTGGACGAAGCGGATCGGGGCGTGGGTTGACGACAACGCGCCGCGCTTTATCCTGTTTCAGATCGGCTACGCGAAAGACGGCCCGCGCCTGTTGGTACAGACCACGGGCATGGACGTTGGGCCGTGTCCATATCCGGGATGGCGCGGCGACTTCTACCGCATCCGCTTTGAAATCTTGCAGCCGTACATGAGGGCCGACGGCGTGAACTTCCCGATGATGGAAATGCCGAGGATGAAGGAGAAAGGCGGCAAGGCCCGAATCGTCTGCCGCTTCACGAGGAAACAGATCGTCGAGGCGTTTCAAAACGGGCCGAAAGGCCCAGACATAAACGACCCCATATTCAGGCGCAGCCCATACACGGACAACTGCAACGGCGGCGACTGCGAACGGCACAGGCTATGCGCGGAGCCTTGCGCGGGTTGCCCGTATTGTGACGCGGAGGGCAATATATGAGCGACTCCTTCCACACAGTTTGCCCGAAGCCCGGCTCGCCGTGGTACGGCAAGGCCACCGCCGGAATCTACGACCGCGACGGCGCGAAGATTGCCGTCGTGCCGTCCTACCCTTACAGGAGCAAGCGCGAGGCCAGAGAACTTGCCCAAAAACTGGCCCAGACACTAAACCAAGCGGAGGCGCAGTTGTCATGATCCGGGTGAAACTTGACATCGTGCCGCCGACCGCGACCGCCCAGCAAAAGGGCGTATTTGTGCGGAATGGACGCGCCCACTTTTTCACGAAGCAGAAAGTGCGCGACGCCGAAGACTTCCTCGCCGCCATGCTTGCGCCACACGCGCCGGACGTTCCACTCCACGGCCCGGTGTACTTTCAGGCGCGGTGGTGCTTCCCTTATCGGAAGAGCGAACCGAAGCGCGTGACGAACGCGGGGCGCGAGATTGCGCACACCGTCCGCCCAGACCTTGACAATCTGGAGAAAGCACTCCTCGACGTGCTGACCCGCTTGCGCTTTTGGGAAGACGACGCCCAAGTGTTCACGAAATCCACGGCCAAGGTTTGGGGGCCGTCGCCCTATCTGGCGATTGCCATAAAGACCGAGGCCGAACTGTTCAACATGGAGAGAGTATGAAAAAGCCGAAAATCTACATCGCCGGGCCAATGCGCGGCTTGCTGAACTTCAACTATCCCGCGTTTAACGATTACGCGGAAGCACACCGCGCCGTCGGTTGGGACGTGGTAAACCCCGTCGAGATCGGCGCGGACTACGGAACGCCCGACCAGATAAACGCCGACCCCGCGCTACTGGCCGCAGTAATGGCGGCGGAAATCCACGCCCTTGAAACGTGCGACGCCATCTATCTTCTGAACGGTTGGCAGAATTCCGAAGGGGCGCGGAAGGAACTCGCCGCCGCATTGCGTTGCGGCCTGAAAATCCACCTCGCGCCCGTCGTATACATCCCGCTTATCCGCCGCGAACCATGACCGACGAAGCCTTCCAGACGCGGCAGCGCGGCAAGTACGCGACCGCCCTTGCGAATCTCATGCCGGGGACGCGGGACGCCGGGCTTGTGACCGTGACCCTTTACGGGCGACAGGCCGGAATGACGCCCGACGAACTTTACGCCGACATTATGGCGAACGCCCCAGGAGCGACGCGCCCGAACCCGTCCGCCGTCCGCCGCGCCATTGAACACGCGGCCCGCACCGTCGAATTGGGCGGCGTGAAGGATTGGGCCGAGAAGAACCGCGCCTCCGCGCCCGCCACCGCGTATGATCGAATCTGGAAAGCCCCGAAGGAGCCGACCGCCGCCGAGAAGCGCGAAGCGGCCCGACGCGCCCTTCCGCCGAACATTCGCGGCACGGTTGCCCGGCTTATGATCGAGGGACGCGGCGCGACTTCCAAGAGCCTCCGCGCCATGTCGCCGACCGCGATCCCGTCCGCCCCGGCGGAACAGGCGGCGGCGCACCTTCTGGCAATCGGCGCGGACTGGCGTTGGCGGATATGGGCCGGGACTATCGGCGCGACAGGAAAGCGTGGCGGAATTGTCACGGCTTGCGCCCTTGCCGACACGATCCGCGCCGGGCTTGCCGACATACCGACCCACGTTTCCTTGAATCCGCTGACCGGGAAAGAGGGGCTGACGAAAGACGGGCTCCCGTCATTCGACTGCGCCGCGACCGTCGCCGCGTTTCCGTTCGCCCTTCTGGAGTTTGACGCCATGCCGCTTGCCGACCAATGCGCCATATTCGCCGCCCTGATCCGGCGGAAGCCGGGCCGCGTTGTTTCGCTTTGCTATTCCGGCGGCAAGTCGATCCATGCCGTCGTGTTGATACCAGAGGCGCACGACCGCCGCCTGAAAACCCTGCCGCCGACACGCCAACTCCGCGAGGATCGGAACGAGAACGACGACGCCAAGTGGCGCGGCGAAATGGACGCGCTTGTGCGCCTGTTCGCGTCTTCCGACAATCCGGCGGAGCGGATAGACCTTGCGCCGACGATGAACCCCGCCATACACACCAGACTGGCCGGGGCATACCGCGCCGACAAGGGCAAGCGGCAGACCCTTCTTTACCTTGACGCCGACCTTGCGCGGCGCGAACTGGAGATATTTTAGCCATGAGCGACGAAAAGAACCTAACCACCCACGACCGCGAGTTGATTGTGTTGGCGTCACTAATCGCCCCAGAGACGGCCAAGGCCGCGAAAAAGGCGATCAAGGCGGCGAAATTCGACCCGCACAAAATGTTCACAGACCCAGAGGCGCGGGACAACTTCGACGTCCTTTGCCACAACGGGCCGGAAATCTTCGTGGGCAATATCGGCGGGCGACCGCTTTCAGACCTTGCGACGCCCTACATCGAAGCGCACCTCGCCGCCATTGTCGCCGACTATCGACGACGGCTTGCCGAGAGCGACCGCACCCTTGACACCTTCGAGACGCCCGGCCCGGACACCGACGACCCCGACTGCTTGTTCCAGAACCGTTGGCTCCGGCGCGGGGCTTGCGGCGCGATTGTTTCGACTTCCGGCGTGGGGAAGTCATCGCTATCCATGCAAGCGGCGGCAGTTTGGGCGGGCGGGCAAGAGTGCCTCGGCGTCCGCCCCTTGCGTCCGCTGAAAATCGGCATTTTCCAGAGCGAGGACGACGAGTACGACGTCGCCAACTTCCGCGACCGCATACGCATCGGGCTTGCCGCCGTGCTGGACTGGACGCCCGAACAGATACAGGAAGCCGAGAGCCGCGTGACCTTTTGCGCCCTTGACGGATCGACCGGGGCGCGTTTCGTCGAACACTTGCGCCGGAAACAGACGCAGCACCACTTTGATTTGTTGATAATAAATCCGCTTTTCGCGTTTTTCGGCGGCGATATGAACGACGGCAACGCCATGACCGCGTTTCTCCGCCACGGCATAGACCCGCTCATAAAGGCCGACGAGACGAAATGCGGCTGCATCATCATTCACCACACCGGGAAGCCGAACAAAGACGCGCTGAACCAAGGCGAGGTTTTCAAAGCCTACCTCGGCAGCGGATCGGGCGAATTTACGAACTACATCCGCTCCGCCCTTGTGCTGACCCCGTGGAACGGCGGCAAGTTGCCCGGCGTTTTCGACCTGATAGCGGCCAAGCACGGCGACAAACTGGCATGGCGCGACCCAGACGGCAAGCCGACGACGAAGAAAACGGTCTGCTACGCGAACCGCCTCCCGGAATACGCCGACAAAGGCATGATTTTTTGGGTTGAGCCTGACGAGGTACAGTTTGCCGAACTCAAAAAGAGCGCGAACGCCGCCGCGACCGCCAAGACGAACCAGCCGCCCCCGATCGAACGTTGCGCCGCCGTCGTCGCCGAACTGATCCGCACGGCATGGACGGCGGAAGCCCGGCCCGCGAACGCCAAGAACGGCCAACGGCAATGGGTATCCAAGGGGCTGAACTCAAAACAGACGGGCGGCTTTAGCCGTTCCACCCGCGAAGCCGCCTACAACCTCATCGCCGCCGATCCTTCACGCTTTGGATTGCGCGAGATCGGGAGCGGCCACGGCGCGTTTTTCGTCGCCGCTGAATCCGCCGCCGTTCCGCCGCCGGACTCCGACCTGAACCCCGAACAGGAGATGCTCTTTTGATTGCGACAAACCAGACTGCGACAGGCATTGCGACAAACCGCCCACAATGGGGGAGGAATTGCGACAATGCGACAGGGGACACACCCCCCCCTAAAGGGGGTGTGTTTCCCCTGCGCAGTTATTTGTCGCATTTCCCCCACCCCCTTCACCCCCTTTTGTCGCAACTTGTCGCAAGTTGTCTCAATCGCTGAAACGAGGTAAACCATGCCACGGAAACCGAAAGCCAAAAAGCCCGCCCTCACCATCATCGAGGACACCAGAGAACAAACCCCGCTGACCGATTGGCCGGACGGCGTTGCCGTCGAGAACGGAACCCTCCACACGGGCGACTATTCGATCAAGGGGTGGGAAAACTGTTTCACCGTCGAGAGGAAGAGCCTCACCGACTTCGCCGGAACCATGCTCGGCGGGTATGAGGCCCAGAGCGAGAAGCCGAAAAAGCGGTTCAACCGGGAACTGGAGCGCATGAGACACTACGACCTCGCCGCCGTGATCGTGACCGCGACCGCCGCCGACGTGCTGACTTTCCGCCACCATTGCGGCATGGACGCCCACGGCGCGTTGTGGGGCTTTGCCCTGTCCGTCTTCGCCACATACGGCGTCCCCGTGTTTTTCCTGAATGACGAACGGACGGCGGCGCGTTGGATTGCCGACCTTGCCCGCCACTACGTCGCCGTTCGCACGAAAAAGAACTTCACGAAAGCCGACCTTTCGGCCCGGATCGTCGCCGAGTGGAGTTTTTAACAGTTTCGCGGAGGGTGATGACGTGATTACCGCCTGTCATAACTGCCGAATCGGCCCCTCCAAGGCTTGCCTGGCCTGTCGCCGGGTAAGCCAAGACGACATCCGCATCCAACACACCCCGCACAACCGAAGCGAACTACAGGCCACGACGACGGCCCCGGCAAGCCGAAAAGCCACCGACCTTCCCGACGAGATCGAAGACAAGCTGCGCCGTTTTCTCTTCGACCTTTTCGACCTTGACCCGATCCAACTGCTCATGCTTCAACACGTCAAACAGGGCGGGACGCCTGTTTCGTTTGGCCGAACGTTCGCCGCGTTCCTGAAAGCGTCGATCAAGTACGGCGACCGCGACCGCCGCGCCGACTGGAATAGGGCGGTCGAAACCTACGGCGCACACATCGGCAGGGCCACGGCCAAGGCGATATGGGACGGCATGGTGAGGAAATCGCCCCTGCTGGCCGTCTTCCAGACATGGGACAAGGGGCATGGCGGACGGCAAGCCGAAGAGCCGGACGAGGACGAGCCGCGCCTCTTGCAGGGCGACCTCTTTGACCTATAAGCGAGGGCGTTTATATGTTCATAACTCACCCACCGCACCAGACGCACAAAAACGCCCCCACAAGCCCTTGCAACCACGGCAAGGAAAACCCACGGGCGGACAACGCGGACGCGCCACAAGCGATTGTGGGCGGCTCACGCGCGA
>ODAJ012181092.1_pt1 | contig 38916 bp, 32 predicted proteins | sample 1539241 | NCBI WGS metagenome assembly ODAJ01 (sample SAMN02144231, study PRJEB22623) | gut metagenome | biome: sheep rumen | host: Ovis aries | place: New Zealand
TGCCAGCAGTGCCCAGTCATTGTCGCTGCCCATGCCCAGCAGCGGAGCCTTGCGCTTCGTGCCGCCACGCTCGTAGCTGTCTGTCAGCAGCTTGATGCCGTAGGGTTTCTTGGCAGAGTAATCGAACGACGAGTTGCCACGATACTTGATGCCGATATAGCCCTCGTAATCGACCGTCTGGCCGGGGTGTGCTACGGTGTCTTCGTAGTTCACCCCCTCCGCATTGTTGATGATTTTCATCCATGCCGACACACGGTTGTCCCTTTCTATCTCGTGCCCAAGCGTTCTGATGAACACGATGGGCAGGTTGGTCACGCCGATGCGGATGTCCTTCACCACTGGCGGATAATTCTTTTCCTGACACCAGCCGACAGCACTTGTCAGTATGGCTACGGCCACCATTACTATTCTCTTATTCATAGTTAGTTGCAATTTTGGGACAAAATTACGAAATAAGTGAGAGAAATACAAAGAAAAACACGTGTTTTTCTTTGTATTTCCGAACGAAAGGTAAGTTCGACGAAGTCAAAATTACGAAATAAAATTCATAATTGAAAACTTTTGTATTCATAAACTATCCTAAAATCGAATACAAGACTTGTCGGAATTTACCAGAAATGATTACTTTTGCAACAGAATTCATGTAAGAAAGTAAACTAAGTAATCGTTAAAATATAACTTGGTACGAATCGAGGTGCGAGGTACGAGGTACGAGGTGCGAGGCTTCATTACGGCCGATGTTCATTGTGCAGGTATATCTTACATCACAGAAAAGTGATTGGTTGACGATAAGTAAAAAAATATGAACAAGCAACTTTTTTCATTATTATGTGCCTGTCTCGTGCTGTCGGCATGCGGACAGCAGAACAAACAGGAAATGACGATGGATTTTGTAGATAACGTGAAGGTGGCGCTTGCTGACGGAGGCCACATCGATTTAAGCAGTCTTCAGTGGACACGGGAGCCTGCGAAGTGTGAAATCAAGGATGATACCATTCGCGTTACCACCGCTCCGAAGACCGACCTCTGGCAGCGCACCTACTATCATTTCCAGAACGACAATGCGCCTGTGCTGCAAATGAAGACGCGCCAGCGGTTCTTCAGTTTCGTGGTGAAGACCGACTTCACGGGCAGCCACCATCGTTTTGACCAGTGTGGCATCGTGATGTATCTCGACAGTGAAAACTGGCTGAAAGGCTCGGTGGAATACGAGAACGGCGAGTTCCAGCATCTGGGCAGTGTGGTGACGAACAACGGCTACTCCGACTGGGCCACAACGGCCATCCCTGCCGATGTGAAGACTATGTGGTACCGATTCTCGCGCCGCGAGGATGACTATTGCATCGAATGCTCCACGGATGGCGAGAAGTTCAGTCAGATGCGCATCTGCCACATGCATGCTGGTGGTGATGAAATTCGTTTTGGCATCTATGCCTGTTCGCCAGAGGAATCTTCGTTCACGGCCGTCTTCTCGGATATGAAAATTACGGAGTGCGCATGGAAGGCTCACGATGGCCAGCAGCCTGACAAGGAATAGTACCAATATTACGCAATATGACCATACAAGAATTCAGAGATTACATGGCGTCGGGCAAGCCCGTCGCAGGCGGCGGTGAAGTCCACATGATGTTCCATCAGCTGTCGCAAGAGGCACTGAAGATTACAGCCGAGATTAACGGCAAGTATCACACTCCAGAAGAGCTGCACACACTGCTGGAGCAGCTTTGGGGACGAGAGGTTCCCAAAACCGTAGGGATGTTTCCTCCGTTCCATACGGATTGCGGCAAGAACACCGTTGTTGGTGAGCATGTGTTCATCAACATGGGCTGCAAGTTCCAGGATCAGGGAGGCATTACCATTGACGAGGGTGCTCTCATCGGCCACAACGTCGTACTGGCCACTCTCAACCACGACCTTGACCCTGCCAAGCGCCAGAGCATGTCGTATGCCCCCATCCACATCGGCAAAAATGTCTGGATAGGAGCCAATGCCACCGTACTTGCAGGCGTGACCATCGGCGACGGAGCCGTAGTAGCCGCCGGTGCCGTAGTCACTAAGGATGTGGAGCCGAATATGGTTGTTGGTGGCGTGCCAGCAAAAGTTATCAAGAAAATAGAAGTGTAACAAAATACATACCCATAGATATATAACATGTACAGCCTGAATTATAAAGTAACCACCAGCACATGCGACAGCGAGGGACGTCTGAAGCTTTACTCCGCCCTGCAGATGATGCAGGACTGCTCTGAGATGTGGATTGACTCTGAGCTGGGTGTCAAACAGTTTTTTTCTAACCAGAACATGGCTCAACTCTTGGCCTCGCGTCAGGTAGAGGTTGTCCGCGTGCCGCAGTATAAGGAGGAACTCACCGTCACCAGTTCTGTCTATGGCATGAAGCCCATGTTCGGTTTCCGCAATACGTTTATCTACGACGCAGCGGGCCTGCCCTGCTACCGCACATGGAGCATGGGAGCCTTCGTTGATAAAGCCAACGGTAGGCTGAAGCGCGTTGACGATGCCACCATCAGCTCCATGCATCTGGAACCGCAGCTGCCCATGGACTACCGCGACCGCCGCATCATACTGCCCAAAAACGGTGCAGCCATAACGCTCGAGCCGGTCAAAGTGCTGCGTGCCGACATTGACTACAACCGCCACATGAACAATGCCAACTACGTCCGCATGGCCATGGAATTCCTGCCCCAAGACTTTCAGGTGAGAGGCCTGCGCGTGGAATACAGGGTGGCAGCAAAGTTAGGCGACGAACTCACCCCCACGCTCTATGAGATAGCGGGCGGGTGGATCGTCGCTTTATCCGTTGGCACCGATGTGTGCGCCATTATCGAGTTTACCTAAGTAGGGTGGGCTTGCCCCCCCTCTCTTCTCTGGCGCTTCAGCCCACCTCAATTTATTTGAATGTGTACTCGGTGTAGTTGCCTTTTCGCTCGTTCATGCGAAGCCGGCGCATGGCTGACGTCTTGCTGTCTATCGTCAGCTCGAACGAGGTGAACAACTGGCGTTTCTTCTTGCCTTGAGGCGTAATGGTTATCAGCTTCTGTCCGTTCTTTGTAGTCACGCTCACTTCTTCGCCCTCGGGTATGGGCTGGTTGTTAATAACGGCCTTCAGCACCTCGTGGAACGTGGCAAACTGAGCATTCTTGCGGCTGTCCGTAGTGTGCTTCTTGCTGCCCATGGTCATCGTAAACTTGGTGCCCTCCATGATGAGCTGTTCCTTGCCGTTGTCGGTGGAGATGCAGATGTAGTCTGGCTTCCGCACGGTCATGCTGCCTGTGCTCACTGCGTCCTGGCTGATGGCTGTACGGTGCTGCGTGCGCGTCACGTTTTGCGCTACGCTCAATGATAAGTGACAAATGATGAATGATAAAATTAAAATCAGTTTCTTCATAACTCTAAATTCTTTAACTTTTTAACTCCTAACTCCTAACTACGTATAAAGTCCTCCGTTGATGGAAATGACGTTGCCCGTAATGTAGCCAGCCTCCCTCGACGCCAAGAAGGCTACAGCGTGGGCCACCTCCTCGGGGGTGCCGAAGCGCTGGGCGGGAATCTGCTTGCGGAGTGCTGTCTCGTCGAGTCCTTCGGTCATGTCGGTCTTGATGAACCCCGGTGCAACGGCGTTGACGGTGATGCCCCGGCGTGCTACCTCCTGGGCCAGTGCCTTCGTGGCTGCTATGATGCCACCCTTGGCGGCCGAGTAGTTGGTCTGGCCGGGCAGTCCCTTCAGTCCGCTGACGCTGGCCATGTTGATGATGCGTCCGAACTTATGGAGCTGCATGGCTGGCAGCAGCGGCTGGGTGACGTTGAAGAAGCCGTCCAGCGAGATGGCTACCACGCGGTGCCAGTCAGCCTCAGGCATGAGGGCCATCACGTTGTCGCGTCTGATGCCTGCGTTGTTGACTACCACCTCGATGTACGCGCCTTCGTGTTTGTTCTGCCAATCGGCCAGAGCCGTGCGAACCTGCTGGCTGTCGCTCACGTCAAAGGGCAGCAGTTCGCCCTGTCCGTGGCAAAGCTCGAGCGTCTTCAGGGCTTCCTGCTCATTGCTCGCGTAGTTGATGATGACTTGGTAGCCCTCTTGGGCTAACCTTACTGCGACGGCTCGGCCTATACCGCGGCTACCGCCCGTTATCAATGCATACTTGCTGTTCATATCTTCATTCCTTTTATAATGTCTAATGTGTTAAATGCCGTCTTCGTTACTCCCTCCAGGCCGTGCAGTGCCAGGCTCTGGCCTGTCAGCAGAAGATTCTCCAGTGGCGTGCGTGGTGAGAGCATGGTCAGCAGAGGCTGTCGGCAGTCCTTCCTTACGCCAAAGGCCGAGCCGCAGGGTGTCAGGGTGTAGTCGCGCCACGTCAGCGGTGTGCTCGTGTAGCGTCTCTCCACTATGTTTCCAAGACCTGGCAGGACGCGTTCTGCCAGTCGGATGCAGTCGTCGGCTATGCGCTCCTTCTGCAGCTCGTATGTTTCGCCCCGCCGTCCTACCGTCGTGGCCTCCCATGGTTTGCAGAGGTTCCAGGCCATGGGGGTCAACAGGTCCAGCTGCCTTACGTGCTTACTGCCGTCTTCTGGTACCCGTGCACTGATCAGCACACCGCCTACGCCTTCTTCGTTCTCGTGAATGGTCCATACGTTCGGCTTGCGGAACACGTACTTGTTATGGTTGAAGTAGTCGAGGGCGCCGGGTTTCAGTACGAGTGAGGCGGTGAAGAGGCCAAAGGTGTTCTCCAAGGCTGCTATGCGTCGGCGGAACATGCCCTTGAGCCTGCTCGAGTCCTTCAGCCAGCCGAACGTCAGCTGTGGGTGTACGTCGCTGATGAAGAGTCGGCCTTCGAAAGTTTTGCCGTTCGGACAGCGTGCAGCCACAATGCGCCCGTCCTGCTCCTTCAGTTGGCTGACCTCCATGCCGCAGTAGATTTCGCCGCCGGCTGCCTGAATGTCGCTGACGAGCGAGTTGACAATCAGCTTGCCGCTGCCCTTGAGCCGCCAGCTGCTCTCAATGTAGCTGTCCAGCCCGTGGGCGTAGGTGAAGAGCGGCAGTGACTCGCGGCGCAGTTCCATGCGCATGGCGGCTGACGACACCACATTGACGAGTAGCGGGTCACGGAACAAACCGTTCAGGTAGTCGTAAGCGTTCACGGCGATGTAGCCCATGGCTTCCGCTCCGCTGCTGTGCGCCACGTCGTGGAGGGTCTTGACGTAGCTTCTCAGTGCCTCTCGCTCCTCTGGGAAACGTGCAGCCAGCGTCTTGACGAAGTGTTCGTAACCCTGGGCCAGACAGAAGGTTTCGTGGCCTATGGTGACGCGGTCAAAGCCGTCGGCATCTAACCGCTGCCAGGGCAGACTGAGCAGCCCCAGCTCCCCGAAGGCATCGTGGAGAGACTCCCCAGGAGCCAGTCCTCCCACGTAGTGTAGCCCGGTGTCGAAGTCCATGCCGCCCCGTCGGTAGCTTTGCAGGCAACCGCCGGGCGCGTGCTGACGCTCCAGCAGTGCCACGCTCCTGCCGCTCCTGGCCAGCTCTCGGGCACAGATGAGACCTCCCAGTCCGCTACCTATGACGACGACGTCGTACTTCATGAGTCATTTTTTCATAAATCACCGGCTGCACAACATAGGAGAGAATGATAGCCGAAAGCAGTCCGACGAGTGTGGAGAACCCAACGCTGCGTATGGCGGGGTGGACGGCCAGCAACATGCTCCCCACCGTAACCAGCAAGGTGATGGCCGAGAGCAGGACGGCTGTCTTGTGGTAGCCCAACTGTCCGCCCGTCAGCCCCTGCATGACGAAGATGCTGTAATCCACACCGATGCCGAAGATGAATGTCGAGATAATGATGCTGATGAGGTTAAATTGTTGGCCAGCAAGGTTCATGGCACCCAGTACGATGAGCCAGCTCAGCAGGATGGGCATAAAGGCCAGCAGCGTGTGGCGCAGATTGAACCGGAACGACACCAGCAGTACCAGCAGCACAAAGCCCATGGAGAGCCACTGCAGACGGTCGAAGTCGCGGCTCATGGCCAGCAGCGTGTCAGTAGTATAATAATAGGTGTCAAGCACCAGCAGGGCAGGCTCCTTTGCTATGGCGTCGCAGATGCGTATGTAGTCACTCTCGCTGCTGCGTACGGAGTCGTTCTGGCAGCGTACGGAGGTGAAGCAGAGGTAGGTTCCGTCGTAAGAGCGCTCCATCAGCGTTGACTGGTAACCTGCGGGAATGAGGCCCGTCTCGTAGAGCGCGTCAGGGGCGTAGTCGGCTGTGGCTGCCTCAAAGAAGGGCTCGAAGGCTCCGGCCTCGAGGCCGGCGGCAGGAGCCGTTTCAGCTATGAGCCGCCTCACCTGCTGCAAACGCTTGTCGTTCCAGTAACGTTTCCATTTGTCAATGCGCTGCTGCTGTTCTGACAGAGGAACGAAAATCTGCCCTGTTGGCGTGTAGCTCTTCACCAGTCCTAACTGAGCGAGCGAGTCGAGTTTACGGCTCAGTGTGCCGAAGCCTGCCAGAGCCTCCTCCATGGTGCGTCCTTGGCTGGCAAAGTACTTGGTCTTGTCGCCGGTGTAGGTCTTGCTGCGTAGCAGCTCCTCAGAATGCAGCACCTCCGGGTGGTCATATCCCAGGTTGTGCATGTCGGCATCGAAGTGGGTGCCGCCCACGATGAAAGCGCCTACAGAGACCACGGCCAGTAGTCCGATGACGTAGAGCAGTGGCTTCTTTTGGTCGAAGGGGTAGTTGTTGATGCGGTCAATGAAACGTGGGAACCCGTCGGCCTTGGAGTAGAGCATCTGTGGCAGATAGATAAGCGAGAACAGCGTGGTGCCTAAAATGGCAAAGGCTGCGAAGAGTCCGAAGTCGCGCAGCAGGTCGGTCTCGATGAAGATGAGGGCCGAGAAGGAGCCAATGGTCGTCAGACAGCCCAGCAGCACGGGCTTCACCTGTTCGCGCAGCAGGGCCTCTCCGTCGCTCACGTACTGGTGGTGGGTCAGCACGTGGAGCACGTAGCTCAGCGCCACACCCAGCACGACGCCGCCAATGCCCAGTGCCAGTAGCGAGAATTCGCCCTTCAGCCAGTACATCATGGCCAGCCCGAACAGGGTGCCGAAGGCTACTGGCAGAAGCAGCAGTGGAATAGCAGACCAACGGCGGAAGCAGACCAGCAGGAATACCAGCACCAGGACCAGGGCTCCGGCTATGGTGGTGGTCAGGTCGTGCTTGATTTGCGTAGCGTTGTAGTAACCGCTGGCTGGCGTGCCGTGGTAGCTGATGCGCACGCCGGGGTGCGTCTCCTTGAACTGGTCTATCAGCCTGTTCATGCGCTCAAAGAGCGCCGAACCGTCGCCCGTGTTGGTACTTGAGAAGCGCGGCGTGATGAAAGCTATGCACACGGTGGAGTCGGGCAGGAAAAAGTGGCCCTCCAGCGTCGTATAGCTTCCGGTTTCTCCTTTCAGCATGGTCTCCATCTGTTTAGCCAGTACGTTGCGCATGCCTATGGGGTCCGTCTGTATGAGTTCGGGGAACATGCTTCCAAACTCGCCTGTCAGGTCTTGGCGGTTTTGCTGCATCTGCTGCACCATGTGGTCACGCGTCAGCAGCGAGTCGATGGCGGTGTAGGCCGTAGTGTCGATATAGGCCGGCAGGTGGGCCGTCAGGTAGTCGATGGCATCAGGCATCAGGTCTTCGTCGAGTGTGAAGAACACGTCCTGAGTGAGCGCCGAGTCCTTTGCGAGCGAATCGACAAAGGCATCACAAGTCCCGGCCAGTTTTTCCACGCCCTTTCCCTCAAAGAGCAAGAACACCTTGTCCTTAATCTTCAGGTCGGCAAAAGCCAGTTTCGTGGTGCCGTCCTCGTTCTTCGACGACGGCATGAGCTGGTTGATGTCTTCCTCCAGGTGTATCTGCGCAGCAAAGTAGCCAAACAGCAGGAAGAGCGCAGCCATTGACGTCCAGCAAACCAGTCGGTGGCTGCGGAAGTAATGGTATATATGGATAAAAATTTCGGTCATTCGACGTATATTTTCAAGTCGGTTTCGCTGATTGTTTCACCTCCTGTCGAGGCGGTGCAGTGGGCCAAGGTCATTGGTCCGAACGTCAGTCCGAACGTTGCCTTGGTTTCTATCTTGTCGCCTATCGTGGGGCGACGCTTACAGTAGAAGTTCTTGACTTCCACAATCATGCCTATGGGAGCCGACGTGCCCTGGCTTAGGCTGCCGGCCAGTGCCGAGCACGACTGCGCCATGTGCTCTATAAGTCCTGTTTCTGCCATCGTCTTGTCAGGCAGCAGGAAGTAGTTGCCCTCGTGGACGGTGAGCGCAGTGGCGGCCTCATGGTCGCCCTGCTGCTCAAACTCGTCAACCATCACGAAGGGCCAGCGTTGCGGCAATAGCCGCTCCAAGTCCTTGCCTTTCAGTATCATGCGGGCAGGTGACTCTCAATGTAGTCGTACAGGTCGCTGAAGGTTTGTATCTTCTTCAGGTCTTCAACGGGTATGGTAATCTTGTAAGTCATTTGTACCAGTGCGATGAGATCGACCAGGTTGATACTGTCCAGGTTGAGCGTCTCCTTCAGGTTCGCTTCGGGTGCAAATTCGCTCTCTTCGATTTCAAACTCCTCAGCCAGCAGGCTGTTTACTTGTGCGATAATTTCTTCTCGTGTCATGTTGGTTTACTTTTTTATTATTACTAGATGTTGCGTATAATCAGTGTCGAGTTGGTGCCGCCGAACCCGAACGAGTTACTTAGGAACATGTCGAAGTGCTGTTGCAGCGTTTCGGGAATGACGTTGATGCACTGCGTCACCTCGTCGGGGTTCTCAAAGTTCAGCGACCCGGCTATGAAGTCGTTCTTCATCATCAGCATCGAATAGATAATCTCCGAAGCCCCGGCCATCCACATTTCGTGACCCGTCAGGCTCTTTGTTGAGGTGACGGGAACGCGGTAGTCGCCAAACACACGGGCAATGGCTTCCGCTTCGCGGCTGTCGCCGATGGGCGTTGAGGTGGCATGGGCGTTGACGTAGCCGATGTCCTTGAGGTTGACGCCTGCACTCTCTAAACAGCGCAGCAGCGAGCGGGCAGGCCCCTCGACGTTGGGCGTAGAGATGTGGTCGCCGTTGCCAGAGAAGCCCCAGCCTACAATCTCAGCCAGGATGGGTGCCCCACGCTTTACCGCGTGCTCGTAGCTTTCAATGATGAGCGTTGCCGCTCCACCGCTGGGTACGAGTCCGTCTCTGTCACGGTCAAAGGGCCGGCTGGCCTTCGTTGGCTCGCTGATGCGTGTAGAGAAGGTTTGCAGCGCGTCAAACGAGGCAATGCCGTACATGTTGTTTTCCTCTGCTCCACCGCAGACGATGCAGTCCTGCAGGCCGTTCTTGATGAGCAGGAAGCCCAGGCCCAGCGACTGCGAACCACTGGCACAGGCAGCTGAAGCCGTCAGGTTGATGCCTTTCAGGTGGAACAGCGTGGCCAGGTTCATCGTCACTGTCGAGTTCATTGACTGGAAGATGGCTCCGCTGCCACAGGCGGCCGTGGAGCCAGCTTGACGGAACTTGTCCATGGCTACCATCGTCGATTCGGCTACCGAATCGTTGCCATAGATGATGCCCACCTCGTGCGAGTCTATATAATCCTGCGTCAACCGAGCCTGTTCCAGAGCCTGCAGCGTGGCCACGTAGGCATACTGCGCCTCCTCAGGCATCATCTGGCGCACGTTTCTGCTCAGCATTTTCTTTAAGTCAGGATGCGGTACGTTGCCGCAGATGGGCGACCGGAAACCGGCATCCTTGCGCTCCTGACTGAACACGATGCCGCTGCGCCCCTCAAACAAGGACTGGCGCACCTCGTCGAGCGTCGTGCCGATGCACGACCAGATACCCATTCCTGTAATTACTACTTTTCTTTCCATGTATTTATAAAGTTTTTTTCTTAATGCTTGTCACTTATTGCTTTCGTGTAGCATCTTCTGCGTTTCACGTACTGCGGATTGAGCGGTTTCCACTGCGAGAGTTCCCGCACGTTGTCCTCCAACTGGGGGCCCGTCTCCGCCCAGCTGATGCCACACTTATTATAAATAGGTATTAAATCGTCAAAGAACAGCGCGTTCACGCCCAGACCCTGTAGGTCGGGTCTGACGGCTATGAGCAACATCTCCACGTGGTCGGCATGCTTCAGCTTCAGCGCCTTCAGCAGGTGCCACCACCCCGTGGGCCACAACGTGCCGCCGGCTTTCTGCATGGCCTCTGCCAGACTGACCATGGTGACGGCTGCTCCTACTGGCTCACCCTTGTCATTCTCCACTACGGGAATGAGACGTGTGTCTATCAGTGTGAGGTAGTGCTTTAGAAAATAGTCTATCTGCTCGGCCGATAGCTCCGAGAAACCGAAGATGGGCTTGTAGGCCTCGTTGAACAGAGCAAACACTTCGTGGCCTTTGCTGTCCATCAGTTCCTTTGAAGTGTATTTCTTCACATGTAGTCCGGCACTCTCGCGCAGGTATTGTGCCACCCTTGCGTACTTTGCCGGCACCTCCTTGGGTATGCTGATGCGCACCTGCAGCCAGTCAACCTCCTTCTCAAATCCCAGAGCCTCCATGTGGCGGGGGTAGTAGTCGGGGTTGTAGATGGCCGTCATGGAGCCTGCAAGCTCGAAGTCCTCGACGAGCATTCCTTCTTTATCTAAGTCGGTAATGCCCAACGGCCCTTCTATGTGGTCCATGCCCATTGATGCGCCCCAGTGGCTTACAGCCTCTATCAGACCGCTTGACACGCGCTCGTCGTCAATAAATTCTATCAGCGAAAAACGTACTTTGTGGGTGTTCCATTTCTTGTTGGCCTTGCGGTTTACTATGCCCACTATCCTGCCTACGGGCTTACCATCGCCGTAGGCTACGAAAGCCTGAATGTAGGAGAAATCCAGTCCCGGGTTGGTTTCGCGTCTGAAGAGTCCTCGGGTGTCACTCTCCATGTCGGGCACGTATTGCGCCACGCCCTTATATATGAGTCTGGGCAGCTTGACGAAGTCGTCCATGTCGTTTTGGCTCAGCACCTTTCTTACCTCTATCTTCATCCTAACTGCCTGCTTTTGTTCCTATATTCTAAAGGCGTTATGCCAGCTTCTTCCTTGAAATACTGTCCAAAGAACGATGAATTGGGAAATCCCAGCTTGTTGGAAATCTCCTTTATGCTCATGTCCGTGTTATGCAGCAGTTGGTATATGTCCTCCATCACGCTCTCGGTAATCCAGCGTATGGGCGACTTTCCGCTTACCTCTCTGCATACCGTTGAAAGGTATTTGGGCGTAATGTTCAGTTTCGAGGCGTAGTAGCTTACCCGTTGTCGTTTTTTTTGTTCCTGTGACAGCAGCAGCATAAACCGGTCGAAGATGCTCTTCTCTCCCGAAGTCGAAGCCGTAGGGTGGGGAGCGCTGCTTTCTGCTGACACGTTTTGTCTCATCAGCATTTCGCAAATCATCAGGAATAACGTACGCAGAAACGAGAGCACCAGTTCACGAAACAGCTTAAACTTCTTATCGCCGTTGATGTCTTGAAAAAAGGTTCTGGCGTAGCTGTCGGCACCTTTGCTCCACAACCCGCCGTCAATGACGTATATTTCGTCCAGGAACATGGCTCGGTTCCACAGGTTAATCTGCGGTCCCAGTACTTCGCGTAGCACCTTGTCGGAAACCAACAGGATGGCCACCTCTACGTCGGTACTTACCATCATGGGCTGCATGAGTTTGTTGGCAGGTAGCAGCAGCAGTTCGCCGGCCTGGGCCTTGATTTTCTGTCGCTGTGCTAACGCGCCCTCGGTCGATAACGCACCGCCTATCTCCATCTCTATACGTCCACGTAAACAGTGTACCACGGCGTTGTAGCCAATGCGCACAGCCTGATTAGCCATGACGGGAATCTCGTGTAGGTTCTTAATGAATATCACCTCGTCGTCCAGTTTCAACATCCCCTCACGACTGTTCCTTACCAACGTATGTTCGTTGGTCTGGTAAACGTCGCTTTGTGCGTATCCTGTATTCATTTTAATAGAAGAATTTGTTATCTCGCTCTTTTGGGGTGCAAAAGTAAACATTTTTTCGTGTATTCCGACGTTCTTTATTTCGTGTAGCGTGTCTTACCTTGTTAAAAGATGAAATATTAGTAATATTTAAGGAAAAAACAAACAAACTGGTCTTGTTTAGTCTTTCAGTTGTGTTATTTCCTCCAATAATGTTTTTTGGCATCCGGGCATGATGATGTGGTGGTTGCCAATGGGGCGGGTAAGGAAATAATTGGCATCGGCAGGGTTGGCGAGCCGGATGACCTGTTGGGTGCGGCAGAGGTCGGGTCTTGACTCGTTACAAAGTAGTTCGCCTTCGGCTGTGAAGCAGCGTTGCAGGTCGCCAGATACTTTGAAGACGGTGACGGGGCCGGTCTTCATGAAGCCCCGAACGGCAACACCAATGCCTGACTCGAAATGAGTATCCAGTTCGTAGCGCTCTACCATGTTGAGCGGAATGGTGCAGTGGGCAAAGGTTATCGTGCCCTGCTCTATGTCGATGTTCGACGGGTTGGCCTGGAAGCCGCTGATGTCCAAGAGGGCATTGACGATGCTCATGGAGATGAGGGCTGGCACGTCGCCCTCGCAGCCAGCCACTATTCCCTCAGCATTCAGTTGTGCCAAAGCCATGCACCCCGTGTCGTGCAGAGCGGTGAGCAGGTCGAAGCAGCGCAGGGTGAAGCCCTGTAGGTGATGTTGCTGAACGATGGAGCGCAAAGCGCAACGTAAATCAGGTAGATGGGGTGAGGTCAGCAGTTCCTCAATGGGTATATCCACCAGCTCTATACCGAGGCGTCGGTGCAGCGCGTCCTTGTCGGCATGGCTGGCAATGAGCCAGTCAGAAGGTTGGCCGATGACACCGAGGCGAATGCCCTGCAAGCGCTGACGCGCCTTGGCGCTTTTTGACAAGATACATATTCTATTATGTATATACTCGCCGTTGCCATGGATGATTTCGCCCTTGTAGCCCTGCTGGTGGAGATAGGAAAGAATCTCCATGGAGGCTGCCAGCGAGTTGCTCTTGCCTGAGGTGAGCAGATAGAACGGCCTTTGGCTCTGCGCCAGTAGCTGGGGCAGCAGTCTGAGGAAGATTCCCTCTGTGCCACCCGTCCGGACGTAGATGAGGTCGAGCGTGTGGGTGCCGTAGTCGGCATAGTCGGTGCCTCGCAGCTCGTAGTTAATCTGGAGACTGTCAAGAAATTCGTTAGATGTGGCTGCCACGGCTTGAGCATCGTGCAGCTCTGATGTAAGGGTATAAATGGCTATTGGTTTCATGTGCTGTGAATCTTGGATGCAAAAGTAACGAAAATCCTCCGAACATTGTATGTCTGAACTGTTTTTTCAACATCATTTAAGAAAACTACTAAGTAACATGCAAAAATAAGTTGAAGTTTTCGGAGGTACGAGATGCGAGGTACGAGAATAGCTAAGAAGTGTTCTTTTTCTGTGAAAATGGCACCTTTACGCCAGTCAAAGTGGCCACTTTAAGAAAGTTCCATGGGGTGGAACAGTTTATTCCATGGGGTGGAACAACTTGTTCCATGGGGTGGAACATTCCTAAAGGTGCCACATTGACGACCCAAAGTGTGCCACATGTGGAACCAAAGTGTGCCTGCGGAACCGAAAGTGCTACATTTGCTGACTTGCCACACTTGCCACCATAATGCCACGCGCAACTCTCTGACTCTCAACGTGTTTTGCAAGTGTGGCATTTTTGCAAGAAAAATAAAAAACTCCAGTATATAAATTACATATTGCTATCGTCTTTTTATTACTAAACTTTCATAAAACTGAGGCGCACAGTGAAGAGAAGTGCGGTGAAATGTGTAATTTTGCAGTTCATATAACAACAATGTTTAAGACTAACGTAGCGAATGAGAAAAGTAGTGTTTTTTGCAGTTTGCCTCCTCTTGGTGGGAACTGTAACGACGAAGGCGCAGTTTGGCCCGCAGGGCGACATGGACAGCAAGTACGCAATCAGTCTGATTAGTCAGGGAACAAAGGCCCCCGACTTTGAGATGCAGACGCCGGAAGGTAAGAAAGTCAAGTTTTCGAAACTGGCCAAGGGAAAGACCGTGGTCTTGGACTTCTGGGCATCGTGGTGTCCCGACTGCCGGAAAGATGCTCCAGAGGTGGTGCGCATGTATGAGTCATACCGCCAGTACGGTGTGGAGTTTATCGGTATATCAATGGACACCGATGTGAAGGAGTGGCAGAAGGCCATAGAGAAGTATGGCATAACATACCCACAGTTGAGCGAACTGAAAAAATTTAAGCAGACCGACATAGCCAAGGCCTACGGCGTGGAGTGGATACCCTCGATGGTGGTGGTGGGACCCGACGGTGAGGTCAAATTATCGACCGTGCTGACCTACAAGGTTGATAAGTACCTGAAGGAATTGACCACGGGTGCCTGGAAACCTCAAGACCAGCGTGGCGAGCGCATCAGTATAGACGGCGACCACGGCAAACTGGCAGCCTACGTGCAAAAGCCAGAGTTGCAGCAAGGGGAGAAATGTCCCATGGTGGTGTTCTGTCATGGCTTCGGCGGAAGCAAAGAGGGCCCGCTCTTTGAACTCATTGCCGACACGTTGCAGGCGCACGGCATAGCCTCCATTCGCTTTGACTTCAACGCCCACGGCGAGAGCGAGGGCGAGTTTCAGGACATGACGGTCCCCAACGAGGTGGAAGACGCAAAGCGGGTGGTGGAGTATGTAAGCAGCCTGCGCTATGTGAGCGACTTGGCCATAGTGGGCCACTCGCAAGGTGGCGTGGTGGCAGCCATGACCGCCGGCACCCTGAGCGAAGCGCTGGGCCAGCCGGCCTTCAAGGCTGTTGCACTCATGGCTCCGGCCGCCGTACTGCGCGACGATGCCATCAGAGGTCAGACGTTCGGCAAGATGTACGACCCCTTCAACCCGGGCGAGTACGTAGAACTGCCCGGCGGCAAGAAACTGGGTGCCAACTATATACGTACGGCCTTTACGCTGCCCATATACGAGACAGCAGCCAAGTACCAGGGTCCGGCACTCATCGTGCATGGCACGGGCGACCGCATCGTGCCCTACACCTATGGAGAGCGTTTCCACCAGATTTGGCCTGGCAGCTGCCTCGTCTTGCAGGACTACTTTGACCATGGTTTCTCGCAGAACATTTACCGCTCGACGGACATCGTGGCCAAGTATCTGATCGAGCAGTTGGGGGGAAAATAATCATGAACAGCGTGAAAGAAGAGTGGCTGCGAAGGTGCGGCACGCTGCCCCGCGAGGATGCCCTGCGAGTGGAAAGGCGCATTGACGACATCGTTGACTGCATGAACAGCAGCCATGCCTACAAGCAGGAGATTCTGCACATGCTCTACGGAGTCTTCCTGCTCGAACTACATGGCATGGAGAACGCCACCATCCGCGAGCGACGACTGCCACCACGAGTGGAGGAAATCTTTGGGCAGTTCCTGCGCCTTGTGGCCTTGCACTTTGTCGAGCACCACGACATAGGCTTCTATGCCGAGAAGTTGAATATATCGACGGTCTATCTGTCACGGGTCGTCCGGCAGGTTGCTAACCGTACGGTCATAGACTACATCAACCAGATGCTGCTGATGGAGGCCACCTTCCTGCTCAGTACTACGACGCTCAGCATCAGCCAGATAGCTGAGCGCCTGCACTTTGCCGACACGGCGTCGTTCAGCAAGTTCTTTTCGAGGGAAGAAGGTGTGTCGCCCAGAAAGTACAGGGAATCGTGAGCAAAGGTTTTTAGAAAAACATTTGGCAGAAAGCGAATTATTGAGTACATTTGCACAGATTTTTAACAACTGAACTGAAAAATGAAAAGGAAACTACTTTTTTCTCTCTTAGTACTGCTGCTTGGCATGGCAACGGTTGCTGCACAGGAAGCAGCGATAAGCGACCTGCAGAAACGGGCCGAAACGGAACTCAAGGAAGGTAAAACGGCTGGTGCTCGCTCGCTCTACATCAGGGCTTACGAGGACTATGCCTCAAAAGGACAGATGCGTCAGAGCGTGGCTTGCGGCGTGAAGGCTGTGGCGCTCTACTACAAGGAGAATGCCTACCACGAGGCTTTCGAGCTGTTACGCTTCATTGACCAGACCATCATCGGCGACAAGTCGGGGACGAACAAGTCTTCACTGCACTATTATACCGCAAAGGAGCGTATGCAGATGTATGTGAAGCTGCGCAAGAGTGTCGAGGCGAAAAACCAGTTGGCCATCATGGAGAACCATGCCAACAACTCGGGTGACGAGGAGATAAAGAACGACCTGCTCTACAATAAAGCCATTTACCACTACACCTTCGGGCAGACTGCACAGGGCAACGCCGTGTTCAAGGAAATGGCCCAGAAACTGACGGCATCGAAAGAGTATGACAAGATAGACGAGGTGTATAAAACGCTCATCAGTAGCGCACGCTCGTCGAACAATGCCAGCATGGTGGCGCAGACCTACAGCAGCTACATCGTCTGGAAAGACTCAGTGGCTGAACTGAAACGGCTCGACGAGACGGGAGCCCTGAAGAAGCAGATAGCTGACAACGAAGCTACCATAGCCGACAAGGACAGCTCGCTGACGGCCCGCCAGGCTGTCATCGTGGGACTGGCCGTGCTGGCCGCAGCCCTTGCTGCAGTCCTGGTGTTTGGCGCCCTGGTGCTGTTGCGCTACATGGCGCTGAGCCGCAAGCAGAAGAAGACCATCAAGTTGGCCAATGAGACCAATGCCTTGAAGGCAAAGTTCATCAGCAACATTTCGGCCCAGCTGGAGCCTACGCTCAAGAAACTGGACAGCCGGCAGCCCGAGGTGAAGGCACTGCAGGACTTCTCGCAGCACATTCAGACCCTCTCGTCGATAGAGAACACAATGGACGAACCCGTGGAGACGGAAGACACGCCACTGCAGCCCTTCTGCGAGAAGCTGATGGATGCCGTACGCGGCCGCGAGAAGCGCGACGTGACGCTGACGGTCAACGCCCCGAAGATGTCGGCAAAGATTAATAAGGAGTACGTAGGCCACATACTGAACCATCTTTTAGAGAATGCCGTAGAATATACTCCCGAGGAAGGCCACGTCTGGCTGGAGTACAAGAAGCGTGGCGCCAGGACGCACCAGTTTGTCGTTTCGAACACGGGCGAGCGCATTCCCGAGGAGCGGCGCGAGGATGTCTTCAAGCCCTTCCTCGAAATACACGACTTGACCAAGGGCGACGGCCTGGGACTGCCCATTTGTAAGCAAATGGCCCTGAAGATGGGTGGCGACTTGGACATTGACCCACAGTTTGTGAAAGGTATGCGCTTTGTATTGGAACTTCACGCATAAAGAAAAAGAACGAATGAAGAAGATATTGTTAATCATGGCCGTGCTCTTCGGCTTCGTTGTCAGTGAGGCCTGGGCCTACGACTTTAAGAGTGGAAACCTGTGTTACACCATCGTCTCGAAGACCGACAAGACGGTTGAGGTGGCCTATAGCAATGCACGTCATAGCGGAAAGGTGACGGTGCCCTCGGAAGTGACGTACCAAGGCAGGAAATACCGAGTCATCGGACTGGGACCTGATGCTTTCTACGGCTCGAAGCAACTCTCGGAACTGGTTTTGCCCAAGACGCTGAAGTATGTGGCGGGCGGAGCCCTGGAGCTGTGCAGCAGTCTGCGCCAGCTGCGGCTGCCGGCCGGAGTGACGCTTCGCACCTATGCCTTGCGCAACAGCGGCATTACGTCGCTCCACGTGCCGGGTTCAATACGTTGGAGTCCCAGAACGTTGGGCCAGCTCTCTAACATGCCGAAGCTGACATCGCTCGTGTTGGAAGAAGGCATTGAGGACATTCCCGATGCTGCCTTCCAGTTTGACAAGAAGCTGGAGTTCCTGACGTTGCCCACCAGTCTGCGACACATTGGCCGTTATGCCTTCGTGGGCTGCGACGCCCTGAAGCGCATCGACATTCCTGTCGGCGTGCGCTCCATAGGCCGTGTGGTTGATTTCGGCGAGTGTGCACTCGAGGAGATACACGTTCACTGGACGCAGCCCATAGCCATTGCCGGCAACACGTTCCCGCTGGAAACCTACAACGAGGCAGTGCTCTACGTGCCACGGGGTACGAAGGCCCAATATCGTGCGGTAGTGGGGTGGAGCAGGTTCAAGAATATTGAGGAAGAGTAGGAGGGGGCTGGGGGCTGAGGTCTCCTTATTCTTTCAGCTTCATCAGCAGGATACCGATAAGAATCCAAAGTATCTCGCGCACACGACAGATGATACTGACAAAGATACCAAGGGCGGCAGCATCGTAGTTGTCGCCCATTTTTGCGCTCATGCCTATCAGTGCTATGGAGATCATGAAGCCACCCTCCTGCACGCCGAGTTGCATGGGCAGGAAACCGATGAGGTTGGCCAGAAGCGTGGTAAACGAAAGAATCAGTACCGAATAGAGAAACGCGAGCAGCAGGCCGTCGATGCCTCCGCCACAATCGATGCCGAACAATAGCAGCATGAAGAGTATCTCAAGACTCTGCACAATGCGCGAGGCGTACTCTAACAGCAGGCTGGAGTAGAACGCCCGTTTGTCTTGACGGTGGAGGGCGGCTATCTGTTGGTCAATGTTCTGCAGTGCCTCTGCATGACGCTCTTGAAAGCGCGTGCTCCACTTCTTGAGTCCTGGCACCTTGCCCAACCACTTGAAAATCTTGACCACCAGTCCGTTCTTGTAGCCCCGCGAGAAAACGTAGAAGGCTGCTAAGCAGAACACGATGGCAGCTGCCATCGATGTGCCGATGGCGGGCGACATGGGGCAGTAGCCAATGGCGGCCAGGGCCAGAAAGAGGAAGATGGTGCTGAACCAGAGCCAGAAGTGGGCAAAGAAGTGCATCATGGCATAGAGAATGACTGACGAAGTGGCGTGCTGGTTGCTCACGTCCTTCGAGAGTTCCATGATGCGGTACGGCTCGCCCCCCAGTCCGCCTACGGGTGTGGCGTAGTTGAGGGCATAGCCCGTCACGGTGAGGCGGAAGATGCGCCAGAAGTAGTGCAGGCTGTCCAACCTCTTACGGCTGACTTCGTCCTTATCGGCATTGCTCAGAATGATGCAGCGCCAGGCCATGGCGTTGAGGCCATAGACGAAGACCCAAATGCCGATGATGGGTATGAGCCAGTAGCCGGCATGCATCAGGTGCTGCCACAGTTCGGCGAAACTCACGTCGAACGTCAGCACCATGACCACCACGGCCACGACTCCCAGCAGGAAGAAGAAGTTGTTCAGTTGCTGCTTAGTCCACTTCATAGCTTGTCGGCCATTTGCTTACAGAAGGCTTCGTGGCGACGGTTGACGTACAGCCACAGAAGACCCATGCAGAAAATTTCGAACACGAAGTTGCAGACAGGAATGTCCAGCAGGCAGAACAGGAACAGCCAGAAGGAGCGGAAGTTAAACGTCAGCAGGCCGTTCAGTTTGATGACAGGCAGCGAGTGGCGGCGGAACTCGTCGCGCACCTCCTGAGGTATCTGGTCGCTGCTGCCGTACTTCTCTTTGAGACGCTTCAGTAGGCGCTGGAACTGGGGCGTACGGGCTTCCTGCTTCTGCGTGTAGCCGATGTACGACTTTTGGAACATGCGCTCTACCCGCGAGGAGTTCTCTGGGGTCATCTGGTCGTATATTTCCTGTTGCTTCTGCGAGTTGTCCAGTTCGGAACCCTTTTCACCCTTCAGGAAGAACAGGTGTACCTGGATGTAGTAGTCGGCCAGTCGCTGCTGACCGGCCAGTCCGCTGAAGCCTGACACGAGTCCTAAAGCGAACACCACGGCTGTGGCGATGAGCGTGTTCTGCTCATTATTCTCTATGCCGAACCAGCCAAACTCAACGTCGTGGTGCAGGTAAAAGCGATAGACCAGCAACACGTAGAGCGGAACGAACCAGACGAAGCCGGCCATGCCGTCGAGTATGCGCCCCAGCCGGCTCTTCTTGCCCGTCATGCGGGCCAGCTGACCGTCGGTGCAGTCCAGCACGTCGGCCACCATGAGCAGCAGGACGCCCAAAAGGTTCACGAGCAGTCCCTGCCAGCCGCTGTAGATGAAGCTGCTGTGGGTAAACGCCACGGCAGCCAGCACGCCCACGACCATCGACCAGATGGTGACCGTGTTGGGGTGAATGTCGAACTTGGCAAAAAAAACGGCCAAATAGTAGCAGAAGGGGCGAATGACGTGCAGGTCGAGCCAGTCTTCGGTTTCGGCCGATTTCAGTGTCTGATAGTATTTCTTGTCCATTGTTTTCTTTTCCTTTGATAATTCAGCGTGCAAAGGTAATAAAAAAACGGCAGAGCATCAAGGTTCTGCCGTTTTTTTTTGCCTACTGGGGCTACTGAGCCTACTGGGGCTACTGAGCCTACTGGGGCTACTGGGCCTTCTGGGGCTACTGAGCCTTCTGGGGCTGCTGGGCTATTTTAGTACAACCTTTTTGCCATTGACGATATAGACGCCCTTCTGCGGGGTGGCTACACGGCGGCCGTCAAGGGTGTAGTAGGCTGCTGGCAGCTGGGTGCCTGCTGCGGGGTGCTGGCTGATGCCGGTCGGAATGTTACCCTCGGGCACCGTCTCCTCGCCCTCGGCTCCAAAGTCGTCGAAGCAGAAGTAGGCCGGGGTGTTCATGCCCCAGTTACCGTTGTCGGTGCTGGTGAGCTCGAAGCCTATCTTGCTGACTGCTCCGAGACCGGAGAGGTCAACGTAGCGCCAGTCGTTGATGACGTAGTGCTTCGTCTCGTCCTCGTCGCGCAGGTCGGCTAAGTAGTACTCCTTGGTGCCGGTCACCTCGTCTGCGGCGTCGTAGCCGGTGATGGTGAGCTTGAACCAGTCGCCCTTGGCAAACTTCTTGGCCGTCGCGTCACCGTTGGTCATGGAGGTGTAAGCGTATGAGCTGTTGGTGATGTAGAATCCGGGCACCACGATGGGCGCACAGGTCAGCACGTTGACATAGCAGGGACCGTTGAAGGCTGCTGCGTAGGCCACGCCGTAGTTGGCCGAGCCGTCATAGCCGCCGCCCACGATGTTGTTCCACTGGTCGTCGAGCGTCTCGAACTTCGTCTCGGTGCGGTTAGCATAGCCGAACCAGTACCAGTAGCTGTAGTCGCTCATGCAGCCCGTCTTGAACTCGAAGCTGCCGCTGGTGAACTCGGTGCGCTCGTCGTCATCCTCGGTGCTGACGCTCATGTGGCCCTCGCTGCCTATCTCGATGTTCTCGAAGTCGGCCACCTTCATAATGGGCACGTTGGCCTCGGGCACTTCCTCCACGCCCTCGGCTCCGAAGTTGTCGAAGCAGAAGTAGGCCGGTGTGTTCATGCCGTAGTCGCCGTTGTCGGTGCTGCTGAGTTCGAAGCCAATCTTCTTCACTGCACCGAGACCGGAGAGGTCAACGTAGCGCCAGTCGTTGATGATGTAAGCCTTGTCGGCCTCGCGCAGGTCGGCCAGGTAGAACTCCTTGGTGCCGGTCACCTCGTCAGCGGCATCGTAGCCGGTGATGGTGAGCTTGAACCAGTCGCCCTCCTCAAACTTCTTGGAGTAGGGGTCGCCGCCGTTCATGGAGGTGTAAGCGTATGCGCTGTTGGTAATGTAGAAGCCGGGCACGACGACGGGCTCGTCCTTGAGCACGTTGATGTAGCTGGGACCATTGAAGGCTGCAACGTAGGCCACACCGTAGTTGGCCGAGCCGTCATAGCCGCCGCCCACGATGTTGTTCCACTGGTCGTCGAGCGTTTCGTACTTCGTTTCGGTGCTGTTGGCGTAGCCGAAGCCATACCAGTAGCTGTACTCGCTCGAGCAGCCCGTCTTGAACTCGAAGCTGCCGCTCGAGAACTCTGTGCGCTCGTCGTCTTCTTCGGTGCTGATGCTCATGTGGCCCTCAGTGCCTATCTCGATGTCCTCGAAGTCGGCCACGTCGAACTGGGCCACCTTCAGGCTGATAGCCGGCACGCGGCCAAAGACTGCACTCTGCGAGATAGCGGTGAAGTTAGGAGCACGGCCGGTCACCTTCGACGTGGCACGGTGGTTGCCCACGGGGTCGCCAAAGCCGCTGATGCCTAAGACACCGTCCTCGATGACCACTTCGCTCTCCGTCCAGTCTTCGGGCACGGTGAAGCTGATGCACTGGGCCGTAGCCGTTGAGGCCATGGTGTATTGGTTGTTCTTGCCGTTGGTGACGGTGATGCCCTCGGGAGCCTTCTTGTAGCTTAGGCTTGCCGAGAAGTTGTGGATGCCGGCCAGCTTGCCTGCCGGGTGGAAGAGTCCGCTGTACTGTACGGTGACCTTGTCGCCGGGCTTCACCTTCTCAACGGCCACGTCATCGACCAGGATGTCGCGGTGGCAGGGCTTGACGGTGATGACCTGATAGACGCTCTGACCAGCAGCATTGGTCAGACAGACAATGTTGCGGCCCTCAGTCAGGTGCAGGGTGTAGCTGCCGTCGTCGTTCTTGGTGACGCCGTCGGCCTTGAAGCCTTCGTACGACGCAGCGTTAGTGCCCAGTACGGGACGTGCCAGCGTGACGCTCTCAGCGCCCTCAGGCGTGAAGGTGTAGTCGTAGCCGTCCTCGGTGTCAAGATAGTAGAGCACGTCAAACTCCGCATCGACGTTCTGCATGGACAGCTTGGTGTCGATGGGGTCGCCGCCGCCCCACGGGGTGACGGTGGTCAGATAGTCTTCGTTGATGGTGATGTTGGGCGTAATGCCGGTGGCCTGCTGGCCCACGGTGACTACGAATACGCCCGTGTTCTCAGGCCAGATGGCTCCCCAGTCGGCGCCGCCCACAAAGTCTTTCTTCTCGGTTCCGCTCCAGGTGTTGACGTGTATGGCGTCGTAGGTAACGAGCACCAGGGCCGTACCTTCGCCCACGGCGGTGAGCAGCTCGTCCTCCACCTTCACCACGCTATTGTCGGCCTGTCCGTCCAGATTGACGACGGTGAAGTGGTAGTCGGGCTCAATGAAGTAGTTGCTGGTAATGCCGTCAATGAGCTCCCAGTTGCGCAGGGGCAGCAGGTCGTAAGTGTCGCCTACGTTGCTCAGTTGCAGGTGGCCGCGCTCGTTGATGTTGAGGAAGATGTCGCCCACGTTGTAGCCGTTGTTCGACGCCACGTCGTGGTCAATGTAGGTAGGCTCCTTGGCCTCCATGTCGGCCGTGGTGAAGATCAGCTCGGGCTGCTTCGTCTCGTCGGTGCTCCAGGTGAAGATGCCGGCCTGTGTCAGTTTGCCCGTCAGGCTGACGCGGTAGTTGTACTGCTGCTTGTCGGCCAAGCGATAGGTGACGGTGGTCTGCTCGCCCTCGGTGGCCTGGCTGATAGGTGTTACCTCCTGGAACTTGACGTAGTGGGCGGTCTTTGTGCCTACAAACACGTTGGCTCCTGCCGGCACCTTGATGGTGGCCAGGCTGCTGATGGGCATTTCGGCCTGAATGGTGGTGTTGAAGTTCACCGTGCCAGTGTAGGTCTTGGGCAGGTAGCCCTCAGCCTGACGCTGGTCCGACGGTGTCAGCGTGAGGTAGTAGGTGTTGCCGTTGAACACCATGAACATCTTGTTGCCCGACGTGTAGCTACCCAACGTAGTGTTCACCTCCTGACCCAGGTTGTCGGTCACGCGGAGGCTCATGGTGTAGTCGGTGCCGTAAACCCAGTCAGCATTCTTCACGCGAACCTCGGGCGAGAAGATGCTGAACGCCGTGTGGCTGGCATCTACGGTGAGCTCAATGGTGCCACTGATGGTCTCGCCGTCGTCGCCAGCGGTGGCCGTCAGCAGGTAGGTGCCGTCGGGACAATCGAAGGTGTACTTGTTGCCGCTGGCAGGTTCACCCACGCTGATGAGCTCTTCAGTCGTCTTGTTGACGAACGACTTAATGAGCTTACTCTTTGCATTCATCGTCACCTCAATCTGGGTGGCAAAGCTGTTCATGGTCGCCAATAGCGCAACTGCCACGATGCTTAGTAAACGTTTTCTCATAATCTGATAGTTTTTATTAATTAATGTATGTGTGTAAGATTATCCTTAACGAACGTATTTCTTTCCGCCCTTGACGTAGATGCTGCCCGGGCGCAGCGCTTCGGGGCTGACGCGGTGGCCCTGCAGGTCGTAGGCGGCAGCGTGGGTGGTCGAGGCCGTGGGGGCTGTGGGGTGGCTGATGGCGGTGAAGTGGCCGTCGGGCGGCAGGGCCAGGAAGTGGCCCGGGTTGATATACACCTTGTGTTTGCCCAACAGTGCGCCCTGCGGACTCCACTGGTACAGGTAGCCCGCGTTCTCGAACGACGTGGCGTCGGTGCCGTACATGTAGCCCGTGTAGGGGTTCACATAGAGGCCGTAGGGCTGGCCCATGGCCTCAATGTCGCTCTTCATCGTGCCGGGCAGCGTCTGGCTGATGCCGCTGCTGCCGTTGGTGCTCATGACCTGGTCGGGGTCGATGGTCATGCAGCAGAAGTCGTACTCGCCTGTCAGGTACGAGAAGCTGGAGCCCACGGCCATGAAGCGGCCGTCGAGCGTGGTGGTGCTGTAGGTGGCCGGCAGGCTGAACGTGGTGTAGCACGCCTGGCCCTGCAGCGCCTTGTTGCAGTCCATGATGAGGCTGCAGGCCGAGGTTTCGTAGTAGTCGCCGGGGGAGTTCAGGCAGAGGTAGCGTCCGCTCTGAGAGAGCTTGCCGTAGAGGTTGGCCACGTGGGTGTCGATGGTCTTGACCACCTGCATGGTGGCGGCATTGACAATGCTCACCGTCGTCTCGAAGTCGTGGCTCTCCTGCAGCGCATAGCCGCCCGTGTTGGCCACGAAGAGGTGGCCCTGATACAGGGCTATGCCTTCGGGCTCGTAGCCTACCTCGCAGGTGGCCACCACCTTGTAGTTCGTCAGGTCTATCTTGGCCACAAAGCCCTTTTCGAAGTAGCGGGTGCCGCCGGTGGTCTGACACTCGTGGCCGTAGCTGGTCACATAGACGTACTGCCCGTCGCTGGCCAGACAGCGGTTGTTGGGTATGTCCTCGGTAGCTGCCACGGCCAGCCCCTGGGGGGTCATGAACTGTACGATGTTCGACCAGTTCAGGGCTATGGCTATGAGGTTGTCGTTAATCTGGATGATGTCGTTGGGCGTGTCGCCCAGCTTGGTGCCGTTCTTGTCGCGGAACCACTGGTTGCTCACTATGGTGCCGTTCTCGAAGTAGCTGAGCCGGCCGTTGTCGGCCTGCCAGACGCCTTCGTTCAGCACGATGAGTTTCTCCTGTGCGCTGGCGGCGGTGGGCAGCAGCCCGACAGCCAGCAGGCCGATGAGGGTGGTGTAGAGTAGATGTTTCATATTCCGAATGATAATGTCAGTTTGTAGTTGCGGCCTGGCATGGGGTAGCGCGGTATGTGCTCGTACTGCTCGTCCAAGAGGTCGTTCACCTCAAGCGTCAGACCCACGGAGACGGGGTGGCGGCGGGTGGGGAAGAGGGTGTGCGTGTAGGACAGCTTCATGTCGAGGTTGTTGTAAGGCTCGAGCACGTCCTCGGGGTCGGCATACGACCACATGCGCTCGCCGACGTGCAGGTGCGAGAGGCTCAGCGAGAGCCGCTGCCACATGGCAATGGCCGTCAGGCCGAACGACAGCTTCGGCGCGTAGCAGATGGGCATGTCGTAGGTGTCGGGGTCGTCGGGGTCGGTGCGGTCAACGTCGCGCTGCCACGTCAGCGAGTTCAGCAGCGAGAAGGTCCACTGCCCCGTGCTGTAGCGGCCCTGCAGGGTGGTATTCAGTCCCTGGCAGAAGGTGTAGCCGTAGTTCATCATGCTCCACGTGTAGGTGCCCTTCAGCGGCAGACAGACTATGCGGTTCTCTATCTTGTTCTGATAGACGTCGGCCTGCACAGAGGCCTGCCAGGGCCCGTGGGCGTAGTGGTACTCCACGCCGAGGTTCCACTGCTTGGTGTATTCGGGCTTCAGGTTGCGGTTGCCCACCTGCGTGTAGTACAGGTCGTTCAGCGTGGGGGCTCGGAATATCTTTTTGTACCAGGCCCTCAGCGTAAGGCCCTTGATGGTGTAGCCCAGGGTGAAGCTGGGCGTCCAGCGGTCCAGCGGGTCGGCGGCACCCACGTGGGCGAAGGTCCAGTCGTGGTAGTGCTGGTGCAGCATGGCGACGGCTGCCTGCACGCCCCAGTAGTCGAACTTGGCGGCCACCACCTGCTTCTGGTCGAGGCGGAAGACGTTGTCAAACTTCTTCAGGTCGGCCCGCAGCTTGCTGTAGCGCACGTCGTAGCTGGCCGACAGCGAGAGCCACTCCCATGGCGCGAAGCTGTAGCAGAGGGCTCCGTAGCCGTCCTCCTGGCGGTAGTGGTTATCCACGCGGGCCGTGTTCTGGTTTTCGGGGTAGTCGGTGCAGTAGCGCAGGTACTCGTTGGTGTATTTGGCGTTCACCTTGAAGCGGTGGCGCTGCCAGAGTTGCTGCTCGTAGGAGGCCTGGACGAAGAAGTCGCGGTCCCACTCGCGGCCCACGTTGACGTACTTGTCGCTCAGTCTTCGCACGATGCCCCCCGGGCAGCCGCGCTCCGAGTCGTAGTAGTATATGTGCGACGAGAAGCCGCCGCTGAACGCTGCTGCCTCCACGCGGGCGTAGCGTATGTCGCTGTTGGCGCGCCGGCCCACCGTGTCCTCGTACTCCGTTTGGTAGCGGAAGGGGTAGTCGCCCTCCGAGTCGCAGTACTCACCATCGACGAAGCCCGACCAGGCGCCCCACTTGAACTGGGCGTTGCCCTTGACCATGTAGGTGCTGAACGAGGCGCGCCTGAGCTGTAGCGACACAGAGTCGCCCACGGGCCGGCGGGTGCGCAGATAGACGGTGGCTCCCGAGGCGTACTCGCTGGCCGACTGGCAGTTGTCGGTCTTGTTGGCGTTGTAGAGTGAGACGCTCTCCATCGACGAGAGCGAGAACTTGCCCAAATCGACCGTGCCGTTCTGGGCGTTGGTAATGCGTATGCCATCGACATAGACGCCCACGTGCTGGGCTCCTAAGGAGCGCACGTTGAGCGTCTTCATGCCGCCCAGGCCGCCGTAGTCCTTGATTTGCACGCCGGCAAAGTACTTCAGCGCGTCGGCCACCGATGTCGTTGACAGGGCCTGCAGCTCCTCGCCGCGTATGGTCTGCGCTGTAGCCAGCGGCCTCCGCCCATACACCTCGACCTCGCCCACCTGCTGGATGCTGTCTAACCGGCCGGTCGTGTCGTCCTGTGCGTAGAGTCCCAATGTCACGAGGCAGCCTAACAGAGCCGCCATGATGAATCGCTTCATGCTTCGTTGCTTCATAATAATGTGTCCTCCGTCAAGCGCCCTCCTCGAGGCGGGGTGACAGATGCTCGTCTCTGGTCAACGGCAGGTCTTCTGACTCGTCGCCCAGGTGTAAACGCCTTCCCGTCAGTCGGACAGTGGCTTTCTTCGTGTTTACACCCTTCGTAAAGGCGGCTCACAGCAGCGGGACTGTTCAGGACTTGCACCTGATTCCCTCTTCGTCACCCCAGGGGGTGAACCAATTGACGGTGCAAAGGTACTGCTATTATTTGACATAACCAAAAAAAAGCGCCGATTTCTCGGCGCTTCATTCCTTTAGGGGCTGCTGGGGCTACTATGGCTACTGAGCCTACTGGGCTATTTTAGGACCACCTTCTTGCCGTTGATGATGTAGAGACCCTTCGCAGGCTGCTGAACGCGACGTCCGTCGAGCGTGTAGCAAGCTCCCTCGCCTTTGGAGAGGGCAGGGGAGAGGCTCTCTATGCCCGTCTCTATCGGCGTAGCCTGACCCAGCACGATGTCGCGCAGGCGGGCACCGCCAATCTCCACACCGTCGCTCAGGTCGTCGCCGTCGGCCCACATGCAGGCAAAGGTGTAGCGGTCCTGAATCTTGTCAACCACGCGCGTGCACAAGCCCGTAGTCACGTCGATGGCGTAGAGCGACGTGTCGTACTTGCCGTTGGTCTTCCAGGTGCGGTCGGGCAGCTGGCCCCATGAGCCGTAGTCGTTAATGCCCTTGCCGCTGTTGTAGAAGCCGTTCCAGTACATGATGTTGGGGTTCGACTTCGAGAAGCAGGCACTCTGGCGCCTGTACTGTGAGCAGTAGCCCAGCGCCGTCTCCGACTTCAGCAGACCAGTCTCCAGGTCAAACTCGCAGAGCGTCGTGCCGGTCAGCTCGCCGTTAATGTCGTAGTACTTGCCGTCGTCGGCAGCAGGAGCGTTCACACCGCCGCTGGTCAGTGCGAAGGCGCGGCCCTCGGCGTTGATGGCAAAGGCCACGAAGTTGTAGTAGTACAGGCCCGGCGTAATGGGCGTTACGGTCATCGTGGCCAGGTCGATGGTGCACAGGCAGTAGCCGGCGTCGCCGTCGGTCATGTCGGCATCCTGGTCCTCAAAGTATTCGGGGTCGCTCGTAATCTCCTCGGGCAGCTGCTGGCCAGTCAGGTAGAACAGACCATACACCTTATTATTATAATAGGCCATGCCGGCCGACTCGATGGTTGCTGACTTCGGGTAAATCTTGTCCGACAAGAGGTCGCCCGTCTTGGCGTCCCACTGGCGCACGGCAAACAGCTCTTCATCGACCGTTGACTGCTCGTCGCGCGACATGACGGTGGTCACGATGCCGTCCGTATAGACAGCACCCGAGTTGGCGTACATCAGGTTGAAGTTGGTGGCCCACTGAGCCTTGTCAATGTCGATGTAGCCCTCGTCGTTCTGTACCACGGCCTTCGACACTTCGGGCTCCTTGACGGGGGCCGACATGGCAGAGCCGTCCCACGTAAAGGTGTAAAGACCCTGCGGCACGAAGTAGAGCGTCTTGCCCGTGTAGTTGCCCTCGCTGTCGTAGATGGAGCCCACCCACTCGCGGTTGACCTCGTCGCCATCGTTGTTGCGGGAGTTGTGATAGACGGTATTAAATTTGACTGTCTGTGCACTTACCATAGTGCATCCAAGCATGGCCAAAGCCAGCGTAAGTAGTTGTTTGTTCATTTGTTTAGTGATACTTTTGATTTAAATTTGGCCGCAAAATTACAAATAATCAGCGAAACCTGCAACTTTTCTACATTTTTTTTATATTTTTGAACCTCTTTTTCAAGACATTGGCATTCTTATTTTGCCCTGCAAGATTCCGTGTGGATTAATTATTGCCCCCAACTCTCTATGGGTTTGCTCCCGCCTCCTTGCCACGAACCCCGTAGCTTGCTCCTCGATACCCGCCGCCTGACGCTCTGACGACGGCCGCTGTCAATACAAACAGCGCCCGCTGTCAATTCCGACAACGGGCGCTGTTTGTTCTGACACCGGGTGCTGCCCATGCGTTACTCTTTCTGCTCTGTTCCTGACTGAGGAAAGAAGAAGGCTATGTTGCCTATTTTCTCCTTCTTCAGCTGCGCGTGCTCGCCCTTAGAGTGGGCGTTCAGGAAGTCGCGTGCCGTGCTGTAGGAAATGCCCGCATGGTAGGCAAACCACTTAATGGTAAACGAGCGGCGCTTCAGAGCCTCCTCGTAAGCCTGCTCCAACAGACCCTCTTGGCGCAGCTCGTGTAGCGGGCGGCGCTCAATGGGGTTCTTCTTTTTCTGGAATCCACCAAGTATTTGTTCCTTCAGCTCCTGCGCGAACCGCTTGGCAGGCTGAAACTCAATACTCTCCAGCCTCACGTCCTCGTCCTTAATCTGCTCGGGGTCGGTAAAGTCGCCGTTCAGCTTCAGCTTGGCCTGAAACGAGCCTATGGGCGTCACCAGGCGCGCCCCTTCGCTCATCAGGATGCTGGCAGCCTCAATGAAGGCCTCGAACAGGTGCATCATCTCGCCCTTGCGCAGACCACGATACTTGTAGCAGAAATCGTCAAGACCACGTATGTCGTACGTCGTGTCGCCAACCGGCCGCACGTACAGCAGCGGCTTGCCGTCGGCACCCTTCGTAGGGCGAGGATAAACCTCGTAACTCATCGGCTTCTTTCCCATCAGTTTCGTCTTTTTTCTTTCTCTCATGCAAAGGTACGAAATTTTTGGGAAGTATCCAAATTATTTCTTATTTTAATGAGTGGAACCCGAAAGAAGTTGCACTTTTCCTATACCCCTGCTTTTTTGCCGACCAACGGCACTTCGCCACAGACGTGTGTTAAATAAACGTAACACACTTGATATTTGTCAAGAAATGTTTGGGTGTAAGGTTTACATTTATTACCTTTGCGCCCGAAGAAATACCACAAGGTTATTTCACCTTCAAAAGTGCATCTGGGTAACTGGAGCAACAAACTACTTAAACAAACAATTTATTAAATACACTAACTTAAATTTTTAAAACATTTATGATGAAACAATTTTTACGTAAAGCGTGCCTCGTCCTATTAGGCGGGATTCTCATGAGTACGTCGGCGTGGGGGGTAAATCCTGTTACTGCTGGAGTTGAGGTTTCTATGGGTGACTTTTACATTTATAATTTAGGCTCAGGAAAATATTTAAACAAGGGCGTAGCTTATGGTACTCATTCTGATGTGGATGCTGCTGGTGCCGTAATAAATATTACTGGCAGTACTGATGCCTATCTCCTTCACTTTGAAGGCATAGAAGAAGGAAAATATTTTGGAACAGATGCGTATGTTGATAAATTAATGAACGCTGATGGATATACCACTTGGTCATTTGAATCGGTTGAACTATCAGGTTACTCCAATGTGTATAGGATAAAAGCTAACAAAACGAGTACTTATTTATATTGGGCAAATTCCACAGGTAATCCATGGGCAAATGAGACATGGCTTGCCAATGATGCCTCGGGGGAAAATGCTTATTGGATTCTTATACCGAAGGCCACGCGGCAGGATTGTTCTACTGCTTCATTGACTAATCATGTAGATGCAACCTGGCGCTTAACTGACCCAGATTTTGAAGGTTATAACAATGGTATTGGACAGCAGCTAACTACATGGGATACAAATGGCTTTAAAATTCACTCATCAATTCAAGATGGCTATTCCGGTATTTTTGCTGAAGCTTATATAGAAGGTGGTAGTAATCTTGGAGATTTAACTCAGTCGCAGGCATTATCAGGCTTACCTTTCGGAAAATACCGTCTTTCTGCCACTGCTGGAGCTGTTCAGCAAGGAGATGCTTCGGTGAAGGTTACTGGTGCATTAATTTTTGCTGGTGACCAAACGACTTCTGTGACAACGAGAGGCGATTATACTGTAGATTTCACGTTTACTGGCAGTCCGGTTGAAGTGGGTATGAAAACCAAAAGTACGACAGCTAACTGGGTGTCCTGCGACAACTTCCGTCTTTACTACATAGATCCTTACGTCTCTGCCATAGCCAAGGAGTTCACCAGCGGCGGTACGTTAGAGGCTGACCAGTGGTACTATTACACGGCTTCTGCAACCACAACTTACACGATTACTGCAAGTTCTGCGCTTACTGATATTATATACACAGCAACTGGCGACCAGCTGAGATCGGTGGCAGACGCACTGACCGACAATTTTAGTGCTTCGCAGAACCTGACTGCCGGAACAGTATATTTCAAGTCTGCTTCAGCTCAGACTTTAACTATTGAGTCTGCTGTGGCAGAAGTGACAAACCATACAAATTATATTATAGCCAACAAGGGTGACATCACTTCGTTCATCAATGGAACCTTCGATGCCAATGCTGACGGATGGAGTGGTGGACAGTACTGGAATACAGATTGGACGACTAGAAGCTGGCGTGGTACGTCAAAAAATGGTTTCTATGAAGCAAACGCTTCTAATGTAGGTCCTTTGACATATAGTTTGGAGAATATGCCAGCAGGTACTTATAAGGTTGTAGCTGCTACTCATGGATTCGCGGGTTGTACTATTACTCCAAGTATAGCAGGTACACCAGGTACTACATATACCTTGGTTGGTGACCAAGCAGTCGAACGCGAAATGGAAATAAACACCAATGGTGTAGAGATGCCTTATAATAGTCTTGGTGGGTTCACAACTAATGAGTGGGGACATCGTTGGCATTGGATTACAGCAACAGGAACTCTGAGTGAAAATGGTACTTTGACAATAAGTTTTGCTGTAACAGGCAACAATTGGGTGGCCATTGACGATGTCCACCTCTATTGCACTTCGCTTAACGGAACGAGCTATACTCGCACGGTAGTTGATAATGGAGGAACGATAATAAATGCTGATAATTACGTTGTGACTGCTGATATTATCTTGAGTAATCCCAATACCGTCTTACGTACAACAGGTAGAATAACCACAGCAGCTGGTGAGTATATGAATAATGACCAGTATAAAAGTGGAGAAATTACAAAACTTGTATTGTATGACGGATATGACTTCGCAATTTTAAATGACAACGTCATTGCAAACAATGGTGCAGTTCTCTATCGCAGTATCGCAGCCGATACATGGAGTACGTTATGTGTTCCTTTCTGGCCCAAAACATCGCTGACGATGAAATATCCTACCGCTTATTCTGATGGTACTTTAACCTTCAGTGATGTAGAGAGGACAACGTGGGATGGTGTAGATAAGCCCATGCTTATAAAGAGCAGTACTGCTTTGACTAAGATAGAAGGAGTGATAGCAAGTGTGAACGGACGTGGTTCTGGAAATAATCATAACCCCTCGATGACCTCAGGTGCTGGTGCTCCTATGCATGGTGTATATTCAGAAGGCTATGTGCCCAAGTCAACTACCGAAAAGACATACTATGTTGTTGGCACAGATAACAATCTTCATAAGGTGGACAGCGAAGTCAGCATTGCACCATTCCGTGCTTACTTCGAATTGCCCGCATCAAACGAGGCTCCTGCATTGATTAACCTGAGCTTCGATGGCGAGGGAACAACGGGTATCAGCCCCATTGACAATGCCCAGACGAAGATCGAGAAAGTTTATTATGACCTCAGCGGCCGCCGCGTAGCACAGCCGACGAAGGGTCTTTACATCGTGAACGGTAAAAAAGTAATCATTAAATAATAATAAGGAGGAACATCACAATGAATAAGAAAACATATATCGAGCCCAGTGCCAAAGTAGTAAAAATACAGCTTGCTGCTTTCTTGGCAAATAGTATTACAGGAACAAATGAAAGTACACTTGGTGTTGGAGGAAGCACAGGACAATCAGTTATCACCTCTGCAAACTCTTCCGACTGGTTCGACGGAGACGACAGCGAAGACTGGTAAACGAAACAATCTTAAAACTTAAATAAAACAAAGGTATGAAAAGAACAATTATGAAGACTGGCCTTTTGCTCCTGTCTGCTGCATTGGGCACAGCGGCTTGGGCACAGAGCGCCGGCGACTACAAGTACTTCAATGACTTTGAGCTTGGAGCAGCTGACGCTACGCTGACTGTGCACGGAGATGGAACGTTTGTAGATAATGGTGACGACATGGGCTATGTATTCCAGAATGGCGGTGGAGCCGTACGTACCCACTATTTACAGTTGCCGGAAGACGTGTTGTCACATTCTGCAACAAGTCACGAAATGACAATTGGCTTTTGGGTAAAACGAAACAATGCCACTGACTTCTGGTTCTCTCCCATCTTCACTGCTTACGGTGCAGCCCCTTCGGGAGGAGTGAACACATGGCCGATGTTTGCAGTTGAGTCTCGTGGCTTAATGTATGTAAACAATGCTGGTTGGTGCGACTTTACTGCTGAAGACAATGACAAAAATGCTAATTATGAAGGTACGTTCTGGCTGGATGACAATAAATGGCATTACTTTACCATTATCCTGACAGAAACAACTGCAAAGGTTTCTGTGGATGCTAACAACGTACTGAACTCTTGGACTGTTGACAATACCGATGGTCACTATATTAAAGGTCTTTTCGATAATGGAGCTGACCTGAAATACATTTGTCTTGGTGGTAATCAGGCTTGGAACTGGGCTGATAATGACCCTGCCTACGCTTTTGATGACATCATGATCACTAACAAGGCTCTGACAGATAGTGAAATCAGGCAGATTATGACTGATAAGAACCCAAAGACGCTGGTCGGAGAGAAAGATAATACTACAGGCTGGTGGACGGCATTCTCTGACTACTACACCATTGCCGAAAACAAGACGCTGACATTGGAGTTTGACAACTATAGCAGCAAAGCTGAAAACTGGTTTAACTGGTTATTGGCCGTGACTACTGATGCTGACCGTGATGCAGAGGGCTATTCTGAGTACATTGTGCTGCGTGCCGACAACTATGCTTGGCAGTATGGTCTGAACACAGGACCTGATAGCTCGCACGATTGGTTTACGGCATTGACGAGCAACTATAATTGGGATGCGTTTAAGGATGCTATGAATGGTTCTCATGTAGTAATGACTATTACCCGTGGTGGCAATGTGGTAAACATTCATGCTGACATAACAGGTTCAGACAATAATCAGTATTTCGAGGACTTTGTCATTAACTGTGGTGACGGAACTCAGAATATACGCGCCTTCCTTACAACCCAGAATGGCCATCTGTTAGTTAACGACCTTAAGACCACCGTGACCGACACGAAGATAACGGGCACCATCACGGCTTCGGGCTACAACAGCTTCTCAAGCTACTTCCCCCTCAACCTGACGGGCATTAAGGCTTACAAAATAACGGGTGTGGATAACGCTAACAAGGTAGTGATGAGCGAAGTGACGGGCTCCGTACCCGCACAGACGGGTCTGCTGCTCGAGGGCACAGCCGGTGCTGACTTCACCCTGCTGCCCACCAGTGCTGCGACTACGGCTCCTGCCGGCAACCTGCTCGTAGCTCTGCCTAACGGCGGACAGGTGGCCAAGGCTGAGAGCGGCACAAACTATGTCTTCGGTTGGGAGGATGCCTCGAAGCCCGGCTTCTTCCGTGTCAACGACGTACTGCCCACGCTCGGTGCCGGCAAGGCCTATCTGCACGTGCCTGCTGCAGAGGCTCCGTTCCTGAGCATCGACCTGGGTGGTGAGACCACGGGTGTAAAGAGCCTCACCCCGACCCTCTCCCAAGAAGAGGGGGCTTACTACACGCTCGACGGCCGTCGCGTCAGCCAGCCTACGAAGGGACTCTACATTGTGAATGGTAAGAAAGTAATGGTCAAGTAAAAAAACAGAAGAAGTATGAAGAAGACATATAGCAAGCCGCAATTATCCATGCTCGGACTCGACAGCGATGGTTCGCTGCTCACCCTCTCAGTACAAGGCGACTATAAGGACGGTGTGACACTGGGAGCTCCTGGTCTCTACCGTAGGAATTCGGATGACGACATCTACGAAGACGAGGATGAAGAGGACGACGAGGAATGGTAAAAACGAAAGATTCTTTTCATAATTGATATGGTTGCTGCCGTCACCGCTGCCCCAACCGGGTGGTCGTGGCGGCAGTTTTGCCCAGAACTAAAATCCTTTTATTATTAATAACTTCAACAAAACAGTAACTTTATGAAGAAACATTTACGCATGTATTTCATGGCCTTCTTGGCCATGATGGGGCTGTCGGCTTCGGCCACTATCGTTGGCGAGACAGACAACACGACCGCCTTCTGGACGGCTTTCTCTGACTATTACACCCTCGCCCCCAACAAGACGCTGAAGGTGGAGTTCAAGAACTACTCAAACAAAAGTGCTAACTGGTGCAACTGGTTGGCCGTGGTGACGACCGACGCCGACCGTGGTGCTGAGGGCTATTCTGAGTACGTCGTGCTGCGTGCCGACAACTGGGCTTGGCAGGGCGCTCTGAACACAGGTCCTGACAGCACTCACGACTGGTACACCTCGCTGACCAGCAACTATGTGTGGGAAACGTTCCTTGAGGACATGGACGGTTCTGATGTTGTGCTGACCGTGAAGCGCCTCAACGAGGTAGTGACCATTCATGCCGACATTACGACTGCTGGAGGAAAAAGCTACTTCGAGGACTTCGTCATCAACTGCGGCGACGGCACACAGACCATACGCGCTTTCCTGACCTGCGACGGTGCTCACTTGGACATCGACGATGCTTCGGTAACCATTACCGACACCGAGACACCCCAGCCCGAACCCGAAGGCCTGGTGGGCAAGATGGACGACACTACTCCATACTTGGGCGCTTTCTCTGACGTGCTGACGCTGACCGACGGACAGATGGCCAAATTCGAGTTTACCAACTACCGCAGCGGTGCCAAAAACTGGAACAACTACGTGGTATGCGTGGGCGGCGAGACCTTCGATGCTTCCGCTCTGCTCATTGCCCTGCGTGCTGACAACTGGGAGAACGTTCAGGGCAGCAGCGAGGGCGTAGCCAGCAACTTCAACTGGGACACGTTCCTCACCGACATGAGTGTGGCTAACGTGAAGACCACTGTGAAGTACGTTAACGGCAAGGTGACCGTCCATAACGACATCACGACCGAGGGCGGTACTACTTACTTCGAGGAGTTCTCGAAGGAGGGCATCACCGGAACCGTTACCACAGCCCTGTCGGTGGACCTGTCGCACCTCATCGTGCTGAAAGCCGAGGTGACCCAGGCTCCCGTCGTGGAGGAAGGCCATGTAGGCTACTCTGACAACAGCTCGGCTTACCTGGAGCACATCTCTGACGTGCTGACGCTGACCGACGGCAAGATGGCTACCTTCGAGTTTGTCAACTACTCAAGCAAGGCCAACAATTATAACAACTGGGTAACCTGCGTAGGTGGCGAGACCTTCGACCTGGCCGCTCTGCTCATTGCCCTGCGTGCCGACAACTGGGAGAACGTTCAGGGCAGCAACGAGGGCGTAACCAGCAACTTCAACTGGGATACCTTCCTGGCTGACATGGACGGTGCTCAGGTAAAGGTAACCGTCACTTATAAGGACGGCAAGGTAACCATCCATGCCGACATCACGGCTCCCAGCAACGAGCAGTACTTCGAGGAGTTCACCAAGGAGGGCATCACCGGCACCATCACCACCGCTATGTCGGTTGACCACTCGCACCTCGTCATGCAGAAGGCTGAGGTAACTGACGCTCCCGTTACCGACGGCATCAAGAGCCTCACCCCGGCCCTCTCTCAGGGAGAGGCAGCTTGCTACGACCTCAGCGGCCGTCGTGTCGATGCTCAGTACAAGGGCGTCGTCATCGTCAATGGCAAGAAGGTACTGAAATAATCTCAGTAGCCCCAGAAGCCTCAGTAGCCTCAGTAGCCCCAGAAGCCTCAGAAGCCTCAGAAGCCTCAGAAGCCTCAGAAGCCCCATTATCCTCAAAAAAAAATCGGCAGAGCATTTGGTGCTCTGCCGATTTTTTATTACTTTTGCCACCGGTTATGACAAAGGAAGAGTTTTCAGCCTATCAGAAGAAGTACGCCGACCAGATAGAGCGCATACGCCAGTCGGCCCACGAGTTGCATAAGAGTGTGAACCAGACTTACGGCGACATTCACCCTTACGGGTTCCACTTGGACATGGTGGTCGATGCCGTGCGACGTTTCGGCCATCTGGTGTGCGTCAGGGAGGACGACGTGCTGCCCCTCTTCTTTGGCGGCTATTATCACGACAGCATCGAGGATGCTCGACTGACGTATAACGACGTGATGGCCGTGGCCCGGCAGATGATGAAAGAAGAGCAAGCCTACATGGCAACGGAAATTGTCTATGCGCTGACCAACGACAAGGGACGCACACGTGCCGAGAGGGCGGGCGAGAAGTACTATCGGGGCATACGCGAAACTCCTTATGCCCCCTTTGTAAAGCTTTGCGACCGCTTTGCCAACATCAGCTATACCTGCTCGAACGATGCCGGCAAGAGCGACCGCATGCGTAAGGTCTATAAGGCTGAAGTGCCTCACTTCCTGGAGAGCATCAACCCTAAAAGCGAAGACCAGCGCTTCCTTGTTCCCGAAGAAATCATAGAAGAGCTGGCCTACGTCTTGCTTGACGACATGGAGCGCGAGGAGCGCGAAGGCATTATACCGTCTTAAGCTCGTCTTGGTAGCTTAACGCTGCTCCAATAGCCGTACAGAACTCAGAGTATTTCGGAATGTGGTAGTGTACCTTGTAGAGTTTCTCTAACAGGGGATACACCTCTTTGCACTGTGGCAGCAACGTCAGGTTGCCAATGAGCACAAAGTCGCGGATGTCGGTGTTCAAGGCCGACAGGACGCTGGCAGAGCCAATGGTCTGCAGCACCATGACAATGATGCCCAGGGCGATGTCTTCCTTCGGGGCGTCATACTGGGCGCGGCTGAACAGCGAGGCCGTAGCGTTCATGGGCAAACCCGGAAGGGGCTTGGCGCTGATGTCGCCAATGAGCAGGTTGATGTGGCTGATGTCGCCCTGCATGGCCATGGAGGCTACTTGCTTGATGTTGCTGGTGTTCAGCATGACGCGTGACAGGCCTTGAAGCGTTCCGCCGCCAATGCCGAGGCCGCCGATGTGGCGAATGCCGTGACAGTCACATTGTACGAAACTCGTGCCCGTACCCATGGACACCACAATGGCCTTCTTAAGACCCGACTCAAAGCGGGCACCCAGGCCGTCGGCTATGAACTCGTCGGTGTGCGCCGTAGGGAGGCCATAGAGCTTGCCGTCGATGTAGGCCGAGCCTACACCTGTCAGCATGACTTGCTCCACATCCTTGAGCTCTATGTCGTTGTCGTGGAGATACTTGCCAAAGGCACCATAAAGTGAGGTGATGGGGTCGGCTGCCGTAATGCGGATGGGCGAAATAACTTTTCCGCCCTGCAGCCCTACTATCTTTGTCGTGCTAATGCCGACGTCAATACCAATTACTATTCCCATATTGTTTTGCTTTTATATAAAAAAGAAACCCCGGCTCCATCGCGGATAACCGGGGCAATGAAAGGAGGAGTGGTACCTCCAGGAATCGAACCGGGGACACACGGATTTTCAGTCCGATGCTCTACCAACTGAGCTAAGGCACCAT
>ODAJ014775778.1_pt1 | contig 38904 bp, 36 predicted proteins | sample 1539241 | NCBI WGS metagenome assembly ODAJ01 (sample SAMN02144231, study PRJEB22623) | gut metagenome | biome: sheep rumen | host: Ovis aries | place: New Zealand
CGACTCGGCATAGTGGAAGTGCGCTTCCCTCTGCTCTTGCTGTTCGTTCGGTTGACCTTCGGTCTTCCTCACTCACGACTCGGCATAGTGGAAGCGCGCTTCCCTCTGCTCTTGCTGTTCGTTCGGTTGTACGAGCGGTACTCGTCGAAGGGTATCTCCACGTCGGGCTCCATGAGCATGCCGTCGTGGGGCAGGCGGAAGCAGAGGTACTTGATGGCGATGCCGCGCTCGCGCCACATCTGCTCGTAGTAGGTCTGGATGGATAAGTCAAATGAAGAATTAAGCGTGAAGAGTGAAGTAACCGGCTTTGCCGCTTGCGTAGCATTGTCGGAGCAAGAATTGGCTTCACTGTATAGGTCTCTTGTACAACATTCGGGGGTGAGGTGGTTGGCCCGGAGCATTTCCTCGGTGTAGGTGAAGAGGAAGTTGCTGTCGGTCTTGAGGTGGATGAGGCCTCCGTCCTGGAGGAAGCGGCGGTAGCGCTGGAGGAAGTAGGTGCTGGTGAGGCGCTTGGTGGCCTTCTTCATCTGCGGGTCGGAGAAGGTGAGCCATATCTCGGCGACCTCGCCGGGAGCAAAGAAACGGTCGATGAACTCGATGTGGGTGCGCAGGAAAGCGACGTTCTGCAGTCCCTCCCGTAGGGCTTCCTGTGCCCCTGTCCACATGCGAGCTCCCTTGATGTCCACGCCGATGAAGTTCTTGTCGGTGTATCTGCGTCCCAGGCCCACGGTGTACTCGCCGCGGCCACAGCCCAGTTCCAGCACGATGGGGTGAGGGTTGTGGAAGAACTGTTCGTGCCAATGGCCTTTCAGCGGGAATGGCGTTTCTTCCTTTATCGTATTGAAGGGTTGCTCAATGACCAGGGGATTGGCGGCCATGTCAGCGAATTTTGCTAATTTTCCTTTGCTCATGGGTATCTTAACTTGGAAATAAATATGAATTAAAGAAAGAAATTACCAGAAATTATCCAAAAATTTCTATAATAGTTATCTATGTTCATTCTAATTTATGGATTAAATTATTCTAATTTCTTTCGTGTGTTTTTTATTATACGAAGAAGAGGGAGGCTCCGAGGACAGCGATGATGGCACCGATGACTTCCATCGTGGTCACCCGGGTGCCGAACACCAGACGGGAGGGCCAGATGATGAGGACGGGGACAAGGGACATGATGGTCTGGGCGATGCCTGCCTGGGTGTATTGCAGGGCAAGGAGGCTGAGCGATACGCCCAGTGCCGGACCGAAGAAGGTGGTCAGCAGGGCGTATGTCATGCCGCGCCCGTCGCGAACGGCTTCGTACAGGCGGCCTACCTTCTTGTTGATGACCAGGAAGAAGGTGAAGCAGACGAAGCCGGCCAGGGTGCGGATCATGGTGCCACCGACGGGGGCCAGAAAGGAGGAAACGTCGGCTCCGGTCAGGGCGGCAGTGTAGTGCTCCAGTCCCACCTTGCTCAGCACGAGGCCCACGCCCTGGCCAAGTGCAGCCCCGATGCCGAAGACTACGCCCAGGATGGGGAACTTGAGGTTGAGAGAATGAGAAGGTGAGAAATTGAGAGCATGAGAATTCTCCTTACTCAGCACACTCATGCCGATGCCCACGATGGTGATGCACATGCCCAAGGTGGCCGTTCCCGACATGCGTTCGCCCAGTAGCACCCATGCCGTGATGGCTGCAAAGGGAGAGGCCAACGTCATGAAGAGCTGCGAGAAGCGGCTGCCGATGAGCACGTAGCTGGAGAAGAGACAATAGTCGCCGAAGCCGAATCCTACCAGTCCGCTCAGCAGCATCCACAGCCACGTCTGGCGGTTGGCCATGTAGGGGTAGGGGTGGCCCGCCATAAACCACAGGGCTGTCCCTAACATCAGTAGGGACAGCACCATGCGGATTACGTTGAGCGGTAAGGCTCCCTGTCGCTTGCTGGCCAGTTCGCCGAAGATGGAACCCGTGGTCCAGAGGACGGTGACAAGGAGAGCAATAGATTCGCCGAGCATTTACTTGATATCGATGACGGGAATCTCGTCCTTGTCGTTGTAGTAGAGGTTTTCGCCTGCCATGCCCCAGATGAAGGTGTAGTAGTAGGTGCCGGCAGCAGCGTGGATGCTCCATTCGGGCGACATGATGGCCTGTTCGTTGTGCAGCCATACGACGCGGCTCTCCTGGGGCTGACCCATGATGTGGGCGATGGTCTGCTTCTCGGGCAGGTTGAAGTAGTAGTAGGCCTCGATGCGGCGTCCGTGGGTGTGAGGCGGCATGGTGTTCCAGGCAGCACCGGGGTTGAGCTGTGTCAGACCCAGCTGCAACTGGCAGGGGCCTTCCTCGAGGACGTCGTTGACGATGAGCTTGTAGACGGTGCGGTTGTTGCACTCCTCGGTAGTGCCTACGGGGCCCCATACGGCAGCCTTCAGCGACCCCTTGCGACCGTCGAGTGTGATCCACTGGGTCTTGTAGTGCTGGTGGGCAGTGGCCGAGTTGAGGTAGAACTTGGCAGGCTTCTGGGCATCCTTCGAGCGGAACTCAACGACCTTGTTCACGTCCTTGCCGTTGGTGAGGTGGCCACGGCCGATGTACAGGGCCTCTTTGGGTGAGAGGGCATACTCCTTGCCATCCACGATGACCACGCCGTCGCCCTCGCCGCAGTTCACGACGCCCAGTTCGCGGTTGTAGAGGAAGTATTTCTCCTTGATGGTCTTGTCGACGTCGAGGCCCAGTTCGAGGAAGTTCTCCAGGCGCAGGGTCTTGTTGACGGGCATGGCGCCGCCGAAGATGAAGCGGTCGTAGTGGGAATAGGTGAGGTGAATCTTGTCGGCTTCCATCACCTTCTCCATCACGAATCGGTCGCGCAGGGTCTTGGTGTCGTAGTGCTTGACGTCGTCGGGGTGACAGGCGGTCTGGAACTTCACGTCCTGCTGGGCGTAGGAAACTGATGCGCTGATAAGCAGCATCAAGGAAAGAAATGTCTTTTTCATATTGTTTTTAGTTTAGAATGAGTTTTTTCAGAAAGAAATTATCATAATTAGAATAATTATATCCAGAAATTAGAATAAAAAAGAGTTATTCCGAGAATTTAGGGTATTATAGATTTATTCTTCATAGATATAATGTTTATAGTTGTCTTGTGTGAGTAGTATGAAGTTGTCATCTTCGGGAATATAGAGATACCGTTCGGAGCGTAGGCTCATTTCCCCGAAATTGAGAAGAATGCCACGATGCACTCCAGTAATGCGCATATAGTTGAAAAGTTGGGCCCGATGGTCGGAGCTAATGTCATCTACAGACTTCAGTTCTATGATGATGTCTTTATAGAAGAAGTCGGCATAATAGGTTTTTTCTAATAATCTGCCTTTGTAATATAGGTGGAGAGGCTTTTCACGTTCTGCCTCCATTCCCCTTTCCTTCATTTCTATGGCAAGGGCTTCCTGATAGATGGGTTCGGCCATGCCTCGCCCAAGTGTCTTATGCACCTCCATGGCTGCACCGACAACATTATAGATGTCCCTGTAATCTTCTCTGGTCATGGGCTGTATCCCTATGCGTAATAATAAGAAGAAATCAGCATAATAATTCTAATTTCTGGGTAAAATTATTCTAATTATGCTAATTTCTTTCCTTATATATTATTTTGCATTCTTTTCGTCTGCTGCGATGCGCATTTTGTTCCACACGAGCATGGCGAGGGTGATGAGCGTGAGCAGGCCCATGCCTATCCAGCGAAGGTACTTCACGCAGGCGTAGATGACATAGCCGAAGAGCGACGAGGCAAAGTCGAGGGCTCCGCCTTCGAAGCCGTCGGGAATCTTGGCAGCGGAGGCCGTCGGGTCGGTCTTGTACACCTCGTTGGCTGCCAGCGTGAAGGACGAGGCCATGTCGGTGACGAAGTAGAGACCTATGATGAGGGCCACGAGGCCGATGATGAGACTCTTGACGACGTTACCCTTGGTGTAGGGCAGAATGAGGGGGAAGAGGTAGAACATGCCGGCCAGCGATGCCAGGGGCAGGAATTGGTTGCCGGGCAGGAACACGGCAATGGCCAGGATGACGGGAATGAGGATGACGGAGCAGACGAGCGTCGTCGGGTGACCGATGACCAGGGCGGGCGACATGCCGATGTACACCTTCTTGCCGCTGAACTTGCGCTTGGCCACCTCCTGTGTCTTCTCGGCGATGGGCTTCAGACCATCGATGAAGAGCGAGGTGATGCGGGGGATGAGTTCCATGACGGCTCCCATGGTCACACCCAGGAAGAGCACCTTCTTGATGTCGAGCTGGGCTGCCCAGCCGATGAGGGCTCCCACGATGACGCCCAGTACGAGCGGTTCGCCCAGCACGCCGAACTTCTTCTTCAGTCCCTCGGCATCGATGTCGAGCTTGGAGAAACCGGGTATGCGGTCGAGGAGCCAGTTGATGCAGACGGCGAAGACCGTGAAGCTCTGGCAGAAGGGCTGGGGAATGGAGATGCCCTCCAGGTCGTAGTGGCGCTGGAAACGCTCAGCCGTGAGGTCGGCCATGACGAGTGTGATGATGTAGCAGACGATGGCGGCGAAGTAGCCCCACAGCAGGCTCTGGTCCATGACGAAGTAGGCCACGGCGCCGATGAAGGCGAAGTGCCAGTAGTTCCAGAGGTCGATGTTGACCGTGCGCGTGCAGCCCAGCAAGAGCAAGACAAGGTTGACACCGAGGCAGATGGGGATGATGAGTGCTCCTACGGCAGTGCCATAGGCTACGGCGGCGGCTGCAGGCCATCCCATGTCGAAGACCTTCAGTTGCAGGTCGTAGAGTTCGGAGATGGTCTTCAGGGGAGAGTCGAAATTGTTGGTGAGCAGGGCTGTGACGATGCCCAGGCCCACGAAGCCGACGCCCACGTAGAGACCGCTCTTGAGCGACTTGCCAAACTTCATGCCTATGCACAGGCCGATGATGGTGAACAGGATGGGCATCATGACCGATGCACCAAGACTGATGATGTAACTGAATACTTGTTCCATTTTTGTTATTTTAAGGTAGTTAAAAGGCTGTTTACTCGAGCGAGAATGTTGTGCCGCCGATGCGATGTCCGTCGGCAAAGATGTCGACGCGATAGGTGCCGGCGAGCAGGGTCTGGTTCACATCCCAATATACGGTGACGGGCTGTTCCTCGCCGGTGTATTCGATGTCCTTGCGGATGGAGTATTCCAGCTGGCGGTTCTCGAAGGGGAAGATGCCGCCTTGTGTCAGGGTCTCGTTGGTGGGAGTGAGGATGCGTACGTAGACGCTCTTCATGCCCGTCTTGGCCGTGACGTTGCGGCTGATGGTGAACGAGATTTGGAACTTCTTCACGTCCTTCACCTTGGAGGTTGTCCTGCCTCGTTTGTTCTTGCCGATGGCCGATATGCCGGTGGCGTCCAGTTGCGAGGCTATGGCCACCTTGTCGGTCAGGTTCTCCTTCTCGGTTGTCAGGTTCGATATGTGCTGTTGTGCCTGCTCGTTCTCCGTGCGCAGGTTCTCGTTCTCCTGGTTCAGCTGTTGGTTCAGTCGGTTCAGCGAGTCAATCTGCATGATGTAGTTGCGCAGAATCTCGCGCAGGGTGGCCAGCTCCTTCTTCAGTCGCATGATTTCGGCTGCGTCGTTGTTCTTCGTGCGTTTCAGTTCCTCTTGCAGTTCCTCCACGCGCTGCTGCTCCTTCTCCAGCTGGGCTATGAGCGAGTCGTTGTTGATCTGTGTCTGAAGTTCCCGATATTGGCGGGCAAACTCTTCGTACTCGTTCTCCATCTCCAGTTTGTCCATTTCGGCCAGGGCCTGATACTCTTTCATCTGTTCGTTGTCCTCCTCGGCCCGGTTGGTGCGATAGGCCAAATAGGCAACAACGGCACATAGTATTGGTATCAAGACTATGGCCGCAAGTGTTAATACATTCTTCTGTTTCATTATTATTTTTTGCGATTACCTCGCGAAGTTACAAATAAATTTGCACATGGCAAAGTGTAAGGCCTCATTTTTGCCTTATTGGGTTGATGGATGCAGACTTTGCTTGGTCAGTTGCAGCACTTGTGTGCAGTGTTCGACAACCGCCAGGCGGTGGGTGACGAAGAGCAGGGTCTGGCTGGAGCGTTTCCACTGGGAAAGGTTCTGCAGCAGGCGGGTTTCGGTGGCAGTGTCGAGTGCAGACGTGGCTTCGTCGAGCAGCAATATGCTGCCCTCGCGCAGCAAGGCACGGGCGATGCAGATGCGTTGTGCCTGTCCCTGGCTGAGGCCCGTACTGTTCTCGCCTACGATGCTGTCCAGCCCGTCGGGCAGCGAGAGCACAAAGTCGGCACAGGCTGTACGCAGGGCCTCGCGCATCTGTTCGTCGGTGGCGTCGGGGTTGCCCAGGAGCAGGTTGTCGCGTACGGTTCCGGAGAAGAGGGTGTTGTCCTGTGGCACGTAGACCAGGTTGCAGCGGGTGAGAGGAGACACCAGTTCACAATTGTTCAATTCACAATTCACAATGGGGGCTACGCCATTGCTCCTTTCCTTCTCCTGGCCGGAGGCTGACTGTGCATTGTTCATTGTGCATTGTGCATTGGTGGAATACATCTCCACCTTGCCCTCCGTGGGACGGAGCAGGGCCAGGATGAGGCGGATGAGTGTAGTCTTGCCGGCTCCGGTCTCGCCCAGAATAGCAGTGCTGCTGCCCGGGGGGAAGTCGAACGAGAAGTTGCGCAGGATGTAGCGTTCGTGTTCTTCGTAGCGGAACGATACGTTGGTCAGTCGCAGTCCGGCCCCATCCGAGAACTTCACGGGCTCGCCCTCCTGTTCGACAGGCGCCTCCTCCAGTTCCATCAGTCGTTCGCCAGCCGTGAAGGCACTGATGATGATGGGGATGAACTTCGTCATATCGCGGAAGGGACCCTGAATCTGGCCTACCAACTGGATAAAGGCCAGCATCATGCCGTAGGTGATGCTGCCCTCGTTGAGGCGGGTCACGCCCCAGATGAATGTGACGAGGTAGCCTGTGGCAAAGCCGGTGCTGATGAGCATGCCCGAGAGCGACGAGAATACGGTGCGATGGCGGACTTGCTGGCGCAAGTGCTGCTGTGTATGGTCGAGGCGTTCGGTCATGGTGCCGGTACGCTCCAGCGTCTTCAGGATGATGCGGTGCTGGATGCTCTCCTGCAGGATGCTCTGTATGCTGCTCTCTGTGTCGCGCACATCGCGAGTGATGGCACGCATCTTGCGCACATAGAATTTGCTGATGACCACGAACACGGGCACGATGCAGATGATGAGCAGGGCCAGTTTGGAATCCATTGAGTAGAGGAAGAAGAAGGCTCCGACGAATCGCGTCGTGACGCTGAGAGCCGAGGGCAACGTCTCGGTGATGACGTCAGTGACATCCTTCACGTCGCGAATCAGGCGGTTCAGCACGTCGCCGCTGTGTCGTGACTTGCGTCCGTTCCATTCGTTGGCCAGCAGGCGGCGGAAGAGGCGCAGCTGCATGAGATTCTGCGAACGCACTCCCAGCAGGGCACTGATCCAACGCCGGGCAAAGCCTATGCAGATGTTGCCCACCATGATGGCTATGAGCACGACAGAGGCGGAGCGCAGGGAGACGTCGGTGATGCGTCCCGTGGCAATGTCGATGCAGAGCTTGGTGGTCCAGATGAAAGCAAAGTCCAGACCCACGCTGATGATGCCAATGATGGCGTTCAGTGTGGTTTGCAAGCGCAGGTTCTTAGATATTTGCCAAAACCAGCGTAAGATGCTGCCAGCCGACTTCAGACGTTCACTCTTCACTCTTAATTCTCAACTCTTAACTCTTAATTCTTAATTCTTAATTCTCAGTTCCTTATGTCCGTTCCCCAAGAAAGTTTCTCGCGCAGCGTCCGGAAGAAACTGCTGTCTTGCCGCTTCACTACCTGTATGGAGTAGGGCGCCTTGTGCACCTTGAGGCGGGTGTCTTCGGTACAGGTCTCGCTGCGTCCGTCAATGGCCACCAGGAAGTTGTGGCTGCGGCTTCCGATGCTCAGCGTTATCTCCGCATTGTCGCAGATGGTTATGGGGCGTACGTTCAGACTGTGAGCCGCAACGGGTGTGATGCCCAGCACCGCAGCACTGGGCGAAACGATGCTGCCTCCCACGCTCAGGGCATAGCCCGTGGAGCCTGTGGGGGTGTTGATGATGAGGCCATCGGCCTGATAAGTGGTCAGGTACTCCCCATTGATGTCCACGCGTATGCTAATCATTGATGAGTTGTCGCGCTTCAGCACGGCCACCTCGTTCAGGGCGTAGGGGTAGGCCACTTGCTCCTTTCCGCTTGCCCCTTTTCCTTGGAACACCACCTCCAGCACGCTTCGGCCCTCCAGGCGGTAGTCCTCGTTGTAGATACATTCGATGGTGGATTCTATCTCGTCGCTGCCGACGTCGGCCAGGAAACCCATGCGTCCCATGTTGATGCCGATGATGGGTATGCCCTTGTTGCCCACGCGGGTGGCAGTCTGCAGAAACGTGCCGTCGCCTCCCATGGATATGGCAAAGTCGGCCCTGAAGTGGTCATCATCGATGAAGCCCTTGCAACTGACGTTGAGTTGCAGGTCGCGGGTCAGATAGTCGTAGAAGGGGCGGTCGATGAAGACTTCAGCTTCGTAGTTTTCCAGACAGCAAAGCAACTTCTTCACCAATGCCGACTTCTTGGCCTGATAGATGTTCCCGAATAAGGCAAATCGTAGTTTGTGGGTGGTCATAATGACGTATTTGTGGGCAAAGGTACAAATAAATTAAATATTAAGAATTAAGAATTAAGAATAATTTCGTAACTTTGTAAAAATATTGATACGACTATGACGAATCTGAGTGTTAATATCAACAAAATAGCCACACTGCGCAATGCGCGTGGCGGCGACAATCCGAATGTGGTGCAGGTGGCACTGGATTGCGAACGGTTCGGTGCCCAGGGCATCACTGTACATCCACGTCCCGATGAGCGGCACATACGTAGGCAGGACGTCTTTGACCTGCGTCCGCGCCTGACAACGGAGTTTAACATCGAGGGCTATCCGGCCCCGGAGTTTGTGGATTTGGTGCTGCAGGTCGTACCTGCACAGGTGACGCTGGTGCCCGATAGCCCGGAGCAACTGACGAGTAACCATGGGTGGAATACCAAGAGCTATCAGGACTTCCTTACGGAGGTGACGAACCGCTTCCACGAGAAGGGCATCAGGGTGAGCATATTCGTGGATGCCGACGAGGAGATGGTGGAATATGCAGCCCGTACCGGTGCCGACCGCGTGGAACTGTACACCGAACCGTACGCTACGATGTATCCCAAGGACCGTGAGGCGGCCATCGCCCCCTTTGTCCGTGCCGGCGAAAAGGCCAAGGCGCTTGGCCTGGGACTGAACATGGGGCACGACCTGAGCCTGGAGAACCTGGCCTACATGCACCAACGCATGCCCTATGTGGACGAATGCAGCATAGGCCATGCACTCATCTGCGATGCCCTCTACCTGGGTCTCGAAGAGACCATCCGGCGCTACAGGGCCTGCCTCATGAATGCCTAATCCCTCATTCTTAATTCTTAATTCTTAATTCTTAATTTATACCTCAATATGATTTACACATTTCTTGCCGAAGGCTTCGAGGACATAGAAGCATTGGCCCCCGTAGACATCATGCGCCGTGCTGGCCTGCAAGTAGAAACCGTGAGCATCACCGAAGAGATTGTGGTGACGAGTGCCCATGGTGTGGGCATCGTGGCCGACCGTACGTTGGCCGAAATAGATTTCGACGATGCCGAACTGATGTTCCTGCCCGGTGGACTGCCTGGTACCACAAACCTCGACGCCTGTCAGGACCTTCGCGAGGGACTGATGCAGCACTTCAAGGCCGGTCGACCCATCGCTGCCATCTGTGCCGCTCCGCTTGTGCTGGGACATCTTGGTATTCTGGAAGGAAAGAAGGCCACTTGCTACCCCGGTTTCGATACCGAGCTGAAGGGTGCCCAGTATACGGCAGCCCTGGTGGAGCAGGACGGTCAGTTCATCACCGGTAAGGGGCCTGGCGCAGCTTTCGCCTTGGGCTACGCCCTGGTGGAACGCCTCAAGGACAAGCAGACGGCTGACGCCTTGCGCGAAGGAATGATATACAACGAGATTAAGGATTATGAAAATAAGAATTAAGAATTATGCAGGATGCCCCTCAGACTATCAATTCTTAATTCTTAACTCCTAATTCTTAATTATGAATAACTACTGCATCATCGTAGCCGGAGGTAAAGGCCTGCGCATGGGTGGGGACGTGCCCAAACAGTTCCTGCCCATAGGTGGTATGCCCGTACTGATGCGTACGCTGCAGGCCTTCCACGATGCCTTGGAAGGCGAGGGCGGTGTGGACCTCATCCTGGTACTGCCTCAGGACCAGCAGGACTATTGGCACCATTTGTGCGAGGAGTATCGTTTCTCCCTTCCTCACCGGGTAGCAACGGGCGGTGCGACGCGCTTCCATTCCGTGCAGAATGGATTGGCCCTGGTGCCCGAAGATGCCGAGGGTGTGGTGGGAGTGCACGATGGTGTGCGCCCCTTCGTAGCGAAGGAGGTGATACGTCGTTGCTTCGCTGCGGCTTCCGAATACGGGGCTGTGGTGCCTGTCGTCCCGGTCGTGGAAACCATCAGGCAGATGCTGCCCGAGGGTGACAGCCTGACTGTCGACCGCTCGCAGTATCGGTTGGTGCAGACCCCCCAGACGTTCGGCATCGCACTCCTGAAGGATGCCTTCCGGCAGCCCTATCAGCCCTCGTTCACTGACGATGCCTCGGTGGTCGAAGCGCTCGGCCATCGCATCGCATTGGTGGAGGGAAACCGCGAGAACATCAAGTTGACTACGCCCGAAGATATCAGTTATGCCGAATACCTATGCCTATTGATGCGCTGAAGTATCCGATAACCTACCTGGCAAACGTCGGGGATGCACGTGCCAAACAACTGAAGGATGGCATGGGCATAGAGACGTATGGTGACCTGCTGTTGCAGTTTCCTTCGAAGCATATAGACCGCAGCAGGTTCTACTATACGCACGAACTTACCACCGACATGCCATACGTGCAGATGCGGGGACAGATACTATCCTTCGAGGAGGAAGGATTCGGGCGTAAACGGCGAATCGTAGGACACTTCTCAGACGGACATGGCATTGTCGACCTGGTATGGTTCAATGGTTTGCAGTATGTCGAGAAGTCGTACAAACTGCTTACGCCCTACGTTGTGTTCGGTAAGCCTGTGTTGTTCCGCGACCGGTTCAGTATCACCCATCCCGAGATGGAGTTGGCAGAACGCTTCAGCCGCTCGGGCATGGGACTGCGTCCCTACTACAGCATCCCCGATAAGTTGCAGAAGCGGGGCATCAACACACGCATGATGGAGCAGTGGGTGGCTACGGTGTTCCGCATTCTCCATGAGCCTTTGCCCGAGACCCTGCCGGAGTATCTGGTGCAAGAGTTGAAACTCATGTCACGGGACGAGGCTATCCGTGCCATGCACTATCCGCAGTCGGCCGACCACCTGAGCCGGGCCAGCTTCCGCCTGAAGTTCGAGGAACTGTTCTTCATTCAACTTAATATATTAAGGTATAGCCGCGAGCGCAACCGCCGATTCGCAGGCCATGTCTTCGCGAGGGTGGGGGACGTGTTCAACGATTTCTACTACCACCATCTGCCCTTCCCGCTGACAGGGGCACAGAAACGTGTCATTCGTGAGATACGTGAGGACGTGCGCAGTGGCAGGCAGATGAACCGCCTGTTGCAGGGCGACGTGGGTAGCGGCAAGACCTTGGTGGCACTGATGTCGATGCTCATTGCCCTGGACAATGGGTTCCAGGCTTGCATCATGGCCCCCACGGAGATACTGGCCGAGCAGCATCTCGATACCTTCCGGCAGTTCCTTGGCGACATGCCTGTGCGCGTGGAATTATTGACGGGAACGGTGAAGGGCAAGCGGCGTCAGGCCATAATGGAGGGACTGCAGACGGGCGAGGTGCAGATATTGGTGGGCACACATGCCGTCATCGAGGACAATGTGACGTTCCGTAACCTCGGCTTCGTGGTGATTGACGAGCAGCATCGGTTCGGCGTAGCACAGCGTGCCAAGCTATGGAACAAAGGGCAGGATGCCGAGGGACAGGGCTTTCGCATTGTACCCCACGTGCTGGTGATGACCGCCACGCCCATCCCCAGAACCTTGGCGATGACGGTCTATGGCGACCTTGATGTGTCGATAATCGACGAACTTCCGCCCGGCAGAAAGCCAATCACGACGATTCATCACTATGAGAATCGTCGCGAGGAACTGTATCGTGGCCTGCGTCAACAAATATCGATAGGGAGGCAGGCCTACGTCGTGTACCCGCTGATTAAGGAAAGTGAGAAGGTGGACCTGCAGAACCTGGAGGAGGGCTTCCACCAGTTTCAGAAGGCATTCCCCGACCTGCGCATCAGCATGGTGCATGGGAAGATGAAGCCAGCCGATAAGGATCAGGAGATGAGTCGCTTCGTATCGGGCGAGACGCAGATATTGATGGCGACTACGGTCATCGAGGTCGGGGTCAACGTGCCGAATGCTTCAGTCATGGTCATCATGAATGCCGAGCGGTTTGGCTTGGCACAGTTGCACCAGTTGCGAGGCAGGGTGGGGCGCGGAGCCGAACAGTCGTACTGCATTCTCGTCACGTCCTTCAAACTCAGTGGCGATACGCGCAGGCGCATACAGATTATGACGGAGACGAACGACGGATTCGAGATTGCCGAGGAAGACATGAAGCTTCGCGGTCCCGGCGACCTGGAGGGTACGCAACAAAGCGGCATCCCCTTCGACCTGCACATCGCCAACCTGGCACGCGACGGCCAGATTGTTCAGTTGGCACGCGACGTGGCTCGGCGTGTCCTCGACAGCGACCCACAGGGCGACAGACCCGAACATCAGGGCATGTGGCAGGCACTACGGGACCTGAACAAGAATACCATCGACTGGTCGGCGATAAGTTGACCTACCACGGATTGTTACCACGAATTACACGAATTACTCGAATTATTACGACCACGATTATACGGATTAAACGGATTAAGAGTACCACGAATTGCACGAATTACTCGAATTATTACGACCACGATTATGCGGATTAAGCGGATTAAGGATATTTATATTATTTGTAATTGTCCGTTAGGCAATCCGTTAAATCCGTTAAATCCGTGGTCGGAAATCACGTCCTTCATTCGTGAAATTCGTGCAATTCGTGGTCGAAGTTTGTGTAATTCGTGGTGATAGTTCGTGAAATTCGTGGTCTAAGTTCGTGTAATTCGTCGTGGAAGTTCGTGAAATTCGTGGTGAAAAGTTAATTTGCTGTCGGGAGAGCGACATATTCTTGCGTAGGGTGTGTATATAAGGGTAGAGGAGCAACCTCGCAAACATGAACTGCCTAATCAATGGAAGACCTGGAACAACGAATGATAGACGCAGCCCTAAGGGGCGAGCCTGAAGGCTACAGATACCTGATGAAGAGGTACGGCCGTCGGGTGCATCTGCTGGTGTCGCAGGTAATTCTGGATGCGAGGGATGCGGAGGAGGTGGCGCAGGATGCCTTTGTCCGTGCCTTCGAAAGGCTGGACATGTTCGACCAGAGTCGGGGGACTTTCGGGATATGGATAGGGCGAATCGCCTACAATCTCGCGATGAACGCGGTGCGTGGCCATAAGTTTGAGGCATTGGAGATACTGGACAATCAAGATTATCTTGAGGAACTTGACGAACCATCGACCCAGGCTCAGCGCCTCACGCTCCTGGACGAGGCCATCGGCCGACTGAGGCCTGAGGAGCGAACGCTGCTGCACTTGCGCTACTACGACGGGCAGTCGCTGAAGGAGATTGCCGAGGTCATGGACACGAAACCGGGCCCCTTGGCCAACAGACTACAACGGATAAGACAGAAACTCAGTAAACTTATACAGTTATGAAACAGACGATGGATAAGCAGACGGACAACATCTTGCACGAAGCTGCAGGGCCGTGCAATGCCGAACTCGATGGCCTCATTGGCGAGACCTTACGTCGAAGGTCAGACAAGGTGCCGACGCTGTCGGACGATTTCGAGGAACGTGTGATGGCAAGGATAAAGCCCCTCTCCGCTATGCCCGCGAGGATGGAGGGCCAGGCCTCGCGGCGTAGCAGCTGGAAGTTATGGGCATGGGTTTCCGGCTTTGCCGCCGTGTGCATAGCTATATATATAATGTTAGGCGGCAGGGTCCCCACGACAATCGCTCCCCAAGGCCATGACATGCCCACGGGCGCCCCATCGCTGTTGGCCGAAAACCCTAAGGACCCTAATGAAACTAAGGCCCTTAAGGTCTCTAAGGCCCCTAAGGTCTCTAATGAAACTAAGGCCCTTAATGCCCCTAAGGCCCCTAAGGCCCCGCTCCACAAGCCGGTGGCTTCCACACCCTCCCCTCGGGGAGGGCACGGGTTGGGGGTCGCATCCACATCTCCCTCCCCTCGGGGAGGTCAGGGGAAGGGGTCTCGGGCAGTGGAAGGGACTTCCGCAAACCCAGCTCCCACACTGGCCGACCTCTACGCTGCCATCGACCTGATGACGAGCGAGGCCATCGAGGAGGCCGACCGCATGATGGCCGAGGCCTTGGCGCGCGAATATACCGAAGATGTGCCGTCATAATTCTTCACGTTTAACTCTTAATTCTTAACTCTTATCTCTTAATTCTTAATTCTTAACTCTTAATTCTTAATTCCTTAAGACATGAAGCGCATAATCATTCTTCTTCTATTCCTGTTGCCTTCGTCCTTCACTCTTCAGCGCTTGTGGGCCCAGCCCCACGTCGAAGCCGCCTTCCGTTCACTGGTCTTGGAGGCCAACGGCGGGCAGATGCCCGAGGAACGACTGGCCGAAGGGGGTTCAGACTCCCGCTTTACGCTCACCATGCACATGTCCTTCTCGCTCCGTCCCGAGAAGCGTAAGCTGCTGACGGACCTGTATAAGGCCATGGACGACGACAGTGCATGGCGCACACAATACCGCCTCCACGACGCATTCTCGGCGCGTGAGTGGCGTTTGGACATAGAGACGCCGCACTCCCAGCTGCACGAACGCAGCGAAGAGTCGGTAAACAACCTGATGGGAGGCTTCTTCATTCCCGAACTGTCGCCCCGGCCACTCCTCCATGGCACCCAGCCCATCGACACCTCGCTCGTCCGACTCTATCGCTACTACGTGCTGTCGTATCAGGAGGACCTTGAGGGCAACCTGACGGGATCGGTAGAGCGTATCACTTTCGACGCCGATACGCAGGAGCCCCACATCCAGCAACCTTCGACCCCGAAGTACCAGGCCCTGATAGACGCCATCGCGGCCTTCTGTGCCGACGACAAGGTAATCGTGCGCCGCAACCTCAGTGAGCGCCGCGCCGCAGCCACGGGACAGTGGACCCACATCTATAACACCATCGGCTTCAACATGCCCCTCGACGACGAGGTACGCCTGCTGGGGCCGCTCTGGAAGGCCTTCCTCACGGTGCAGCCTCGCGCCTACCGCAGCCTGTCGAAGCCCTCAGGGCAGGTGGCCAACGACGTGCAGATCATCTACGACGAGCAGGGCCATACCCTGGGACTGGGCACGCAACAGCAGTGGAACATCACGTACGTGTACTTCAACGACGAGGACTTTCCGCAAAACAGGTACGTCTATGCCCTGTGGTATAAGCCCGACGTTCCGCGCCAAAGGATAGTGGGCGAGCTCGTCAAGATTAATACCCTGCGCCCCGAAGGCGGCAGTGTCAGGTGGCCCTTCGTGCAGCGCACAGTGCCCACATATCTGTGGCGAATGTCCGTCAATCCCAGCGACCAACGCATGGTGGCCGACCAGGACGTGCTGAGCCTTCCCTCCTATGCAGCCTCGCCCGACTTTGCCCGCATGCAGGGCATACTCCAGGACATCGAGGGGCTGGACATGCGCCCCCTGCGCTTCATGCTCGACACCCTGATGCAGCAACGCATCAAGGAATTGGATGCCTACAACGTGGAAATCACGGACATAGGCGAGCGCTATCGCGAGTCGCTGCAGGGGCTTGGCGGCATGCTGAAGCATAACATCAGCGCCGATGAGATTAAGCGCATGACGCCGCAGGAACGCATGGATTTCCACGAACAGGCCCGGAAGGCATACCAGGAAGAGTTGGACCGTCTGAACAAGATGTACCGGGAGTACATGGACAACATCGCCCGTCGTCATCCCTTGGAAGACCTGAACATCTTCCGCCGCGATTCCGTGGCCAGCGACGTGTTCCGGTCCACATTCGACGCCCTCGTCAGGGCCTATCGGGGCGATGCCTCGGAGCGCGACGCCCAGGTGGCCGAACGCCTGCGCCAGATGGCCGAGATGGCCGCCGACAAGGCCTCGCGCCAAGAGCGCCTGAGGATGTACGAGCGGCTGGTCAGCATCGTGAACCAGAGCCACCCCAACCTGCCCCGTAACCTGCTGTCGCCCTCGCGTCAGGCCCTCGCCGAGGCAGTTGTGGCCCTCGATGTCCAGCCCGATAAACCCGAAGACCCTGCGACATACCATGCCTCTGTCACTAAAGGCCTTAAAGACTCTAAGGACCTTAAAGACCATGAGGGCAAGCGCATTGTCCGCCGAGCCGAGCGTCGTCTGCGCCGCATGGCACGCAGGGCCGCACGGCTGATAAAATAAGGTTAATATGACCTGCTTTAGGATTTAAGTTAATTATGGTATGCTCGAGCCAGCCCCATGTTGCCCGCGACGGGTCGCATGGGGCGCGTTTGTTAAATGATGTAAAACCCGATGATATGTCGGGACTTTTGTGTACCTTCGCGTTCAGAATCATAATTTTCACTTCCCATGAAACGCAGATACCCACTCATGCTGATGTTTGTGTTCGGCCTCCTGGCCGTCTGGACGAGCTTGCAGAGCTACAAGATAGCCCGGCGCGAGATTACGAACCAACTGACCGAAGCCCTGCTCCTGACGCAGGCAGATGCGCCGCGCGACTGGCTCTCCACCGACACCATCCGGCAGTTCCGCTCCCACATACGCCAGCCCGAACTCAGGGCCTCGGCCGGCCTTGCCCTGTATGCCGGCGATGCCGACGACAGGTCGAGGGGACTGCAGAGCCGTGCCCTCAGCATCACGTCTTCGGTGCGTGCGCGCGGCTACCTCGCCTACAGTGTGTGGCAGGTTTGGTGGATGTCCGACCAGAGTCTCTCGGCCCTCATGGCCCTGCTCATGCTTGTGAGCATGGCGGCCTCGCTTCGCCGGTTCCGTATGTCGCCACTGAGTGGCGACAAACAAAACAGCTTCCGCCTCACACCGATGCAGGAGCAGCTGGTGGGACTGCTGATGGCGGCGCCCGGACATGAGATGCCTAAGCAGGCGCTGTGCCAAGCCTTGTGGCCCGGAAAGCCCGATGCCAGCGAGACACTCTACACCCTTGTCCGCCGCACAAAGCAGGCCCTGGAGGGCGAAGGCCGCATGCGTATCCGCTCGGTGCGCGGAGGGGCCTACCGCTTGGATATCGAAGACTGACCCTCGGCCGCACGCGCTCGGCGACGTAAGGATATGCTTGCGCAGCGCAGGGGGCACGGACTTCCCCTTTCAACAAAATATCCCCATTTCATCGACATCTTGACGATTGTCATGTAAATGTCAGATTAATGTCAGCCGATGTTCTTGGCCTTTGTGGAGCGAAGCCGTAACTTTGCCCCGCAAACCAATAACGCGACGACATGAAGAATCTGTTGACAATCGGCCTCATGTCCCTGGCGAGCCTGGGGGCATGGGCACAGACACAAGGAGAGAAGAACGACACGACGCAGGCTGAAGCAAGCGACAGCGTGGCACTGGAGGCCCGGATGCAGGACATCGCCATTACGGCGCAGCAGCAGCTGGTGAGGCAGGATGTGGACCGCATAGGTTACGACGTTGCCGCCGACGAGGATAGCCGTACGCTGAGCGTTCTGGATATGCTTCGGAAGGTGCCGTACGTGACAGTGGACGGCAACGACAATATCCTAGTGAAGGGAGGTTCGGCCTTCCGCGTCTACAAGAACGGGCGCCCCGACCCTGCGCTCACGAAGAATGCGAAGGAAATCCTGCGCGCCATGCCGGCATCGATGGTGCGACGCATCGAGGTCGTCACATCCCCGGGGGCCAAAGAGGATGCCGAAGGGGTGCAGGCCATACTGAACATCGTGCTGAAAGACAATGGAGGCATGGAGGGTGTGACGGGCAGCGTCTCCGCCAACATCAATACCCTGCTGCACCCCAACGCCGGAGCCTACGTGATGACGCAGGCAGGACCGCTGACCGTAAGTGCCAACTATGGCTATGGGGGAATGTCGAAGCGGGAGACCGAAGGCCGATACGAAGGCCACATGGACTATGCGGCGACGGGGCATCACGTAGAGAGCGACAGCCGGCAACGCTCGCCGGGAAGCGTGCACTACGCCAATGTGGACGTGAGCCTGGAGCTGGACACGCTGAACCTCATCTCCGCATCGATGGGCGGCTACTTCCACAACCTTAACGTGCAGGGCGACAGCCATTGGGCCATGACCGATGCGGCGGGGGCACCCCTTTACTCCTATTCGTCGCACTTCTGGATGCCCGACTATCTGCACCATTCGTGGCAGGGAAGGGCCGACTACGAGCGGCGCACCAGACGCAAGGATGAGCGATGGACGCTGTCGTACATGCTGGCCCTGACCCGTCAACACATCGACGACGAGACCACGTATTCCGACCTTCGGGACGTCCCCTTCGCCTACACGGGCCTGATGAGCCGCAGTAAGGAGCGCTTCACCGAGCATACCTGGCAGCTCGACTGGCTGAGGCCGCTGGCCAAAGGTCACCAGCTGGAGACGGGAGGAAAGTATATCTGCCGCCTGAACAGCAGTCGCAACACGCAGGAGTTTTATGGCCCTGCGACGGCGACGGCCACAGGGCAGGTCACCACGCGCACGACCTTCCACCATCGCACCCACGTGGCTGCGCTCTACGGCGACTATGCTTACCGCAGCGAGGCCCTGTCGCTGAAGGCCGGTCTGCGCTACGAATACGCCCGCATGTCGGGCAATGGTGTGCACCGTCGCCTGCACGACCTGGTGCCAAGGGCCGCGCTCCTCTGGCAGATGTCGGCGAGGCACAGCCTGAAGGCCGAGTACGTCACCACCATACGCCGCCCGGGCATCGACTACCTGAACCCCGCCGTTGAGGTCGCGCCTTTCCGGGTGAGCCAGGGCAACCCCGCACTCAAGAGCAGCCGACACCAGAGCACATACCTTATTTATATGTATATGGGGCGGCGCCTGACGCTGAACCTTGCCCCGGCATGGAAGTGGAGCCGCGACGGCATCGGCACGGTGCTGACGGCCCAGGGCGACGTGCACCACCAGACCTACGGCAACGCCATCGGCCACCGTCGCCTGCAGCTGGAGGGCTACGTGCAGTGGAAACCGTGGGACAAGACCACCCTTACGCTGAACGCCAACCTGGGCCATGACCGATACGTCAATGCCACGTCGGGCCTGCTGTTGTCGCGCTTCTCGGGCTTCGTCTACGGGTATGTGCAGCAGAAACTCTGGTGGCGTCTGCTGCTGACCCTGGCGGGCTATGGCCAGGTGGGCCATGCCATAGCGGGCGTATATGGCTACGACGCCCCCTGGTGGGCCGGCAGCATGAGCCTGCAACGTTCGTTCCTCCGCGGCGACAGACTCAGCGTCCGCCTCTCGGCTGACCTGCCCTTCACGACCTTCAAGCGTAATGCTTCGCACCAGATTCAGGGCGACTACACGCAGGTGAGCCGACAGCAGACACGCAGCCGCGCCTTCCTCCTCAGCCTGACGTTCCGCTTCGGCAGCCTGAAGGCTACGGTGCGCAAGGCGGAGACCAGCATAGAAAACGACGACCTGGTCGGCGGAATCTCGCGACAACGATAGAACGAACTACGACCACGAATTACACGAATTTAACGAATTACACGAATTATACGACCACGGATTAAACGGATTAAACGGATTAAACTTACCACGAATTACACGAATTACTCGAATTATACGACCACGGATTATGCGGATTAAACGGATTAAACTTACCACGAATTACACGAACTACTACCACGAATTACTCGAATTACTCGAATTATACGACCACGGATTAAACGGATTTAACAGATTATGATTGTATGTATAATATATATTTGTCCGATAGGTCATCCGTTAAATCCGTTAAATCCGTGTTCGGAAATTACCTCCTTAATTCGTGAAATTCGAGTAATTCGTGGTCTACTTAATCCGTTTAATCTGCTTAATCGTGGTATATATAATTCGTTTAATTGTGTAGTTCGTGGTCTTAGTACGGTATGAGTATTATGTTTATTATGTATTATTAATGTAGTGACAATGAAAAGTTTACGTATTGCTTTCTTAATCGTGGTATTGATGGTGCCCGTGGTTATGGTGGTAGACCACTGGCGGGAGCACCTCCACGACGGGGACACTTACCTGGAAGAGTTGGAACATCGATTGGCCTGTGCCGATTGGGTGACGCACCGCGATTCGGTCCTTGGCTACGAGATGCGCTATCCTTCGTGCTTCATGCCTGCGGAGGCAGAGGGGGAGGGTAGCGTGCGCTTCGCCTACGTGGAGCAATTGCCGTTGCGCAACGTCGTGTACATCACGCTGGAGACCACTACCGAGGTGTGCAGCGACACCCTGAACCCGTACGCCGAAATGCGCAAGCGTGCGGAAAAGATGGGCGGGGTGTGTCTGCGACGGAGCAACGGCGAATACCTCCTGACGACACGACTGCAGAGCCGCGACCCCCAGGCCGATGCCTACCGCATGCATGCGAAGTACGTCCTGCACCAGCGCCTGTGGTTCGTGGAGACTCTGATATATCCGGTCGACTTCGCCCCGGCCATGCACCGCCTTGTCGACGAAGTCTACGACTGGCGCCCGTACCACTGACCGCGAACCTCTACCACGAACTACGACCACGAACTACTACCACGAATTACACGAATTTATCGAATTATACGACCACGGATTTAACGGATTAGACGGATTATAGATACCACGAATTACACGAATTACTCGAATTATACGACCACGGATTTAACGGATTAGACGGATTATAGATACCACGAATTACACGAATTTAACGAATTATACGACCACGATTAAGCGGATTAAGCGGATTAAGGATATAAAGATTATTTGTTATTGTCCGTTAGGCTATCCGTTAAATCCGTTAAATCCGTGGTCGGAAATCACCTCCTTAATTCGTTAAATTCGTGTAATTCGTGGTCGTAGTTCGCGTATTCGTGGTCTACTTAATCCGTTAAATCCTTTTAATCGTGGTATAAATAATTCGTTAAATTCGTGAAATTCGTGGTCGAAGTTCGTGTATTCGTGGTAGTATCATTCTCCCTGTGCGCTGTAGGTGCGCGTACGATGTTCCTGTGTGCTGCCGTCGACGCCCTTCTGTCGGCATTCCGTCCAGCAGCCATGGTCGTTGTAGCGGTACACGAAGGTCGTGAGGGAGAGCACCTTGGTGCCCGAGTTTGTGACGCGACGTTCCACGTCTCCCTGTTCGTTGTACTCGTAGGTCGTGCGCTCCTTGCCCTGGCGTGTCTCCACGAGGCGGCCGCGGTCGTAGCGCTTCCTGACGGAGGCCACCTTGGCAGCCTTGGGGAAGTGGGAGACGACCACCACGGAGTCGCCCTCCACGTAGTCGAACGTCTCGCGGCTGCCGTCGTCGCCTCGGAGCTCCTTGAGCAGGCCGTTGGGGGCGAAGGTCGGCGTGTATGTCACGGCCTTGCCGCCGGCCGGGGTGGTCATGGCCAGGTAGAAGCCCATGCCGGGCTCCTCGCCGTATTCCATCTCCGTCGTGCCCTTGCCTGAATATTGTATGCGCGAAAGCAGCCCGTCGCCGTCGAAGATGTAGACGCGTCGCTGCGTGGCTCCCTTGGCAGGGGTGATGTTCTCGACGACCGTGTCCACGCGCTCGTCGTGGATGTCGTAGGCGCGTCGGCCGTAGATGCTGAAGGCCTTGGCGCGGAGGAATGTGGCGATGATGCTGTCCTGCCGCAGGTCGTCGGGTATATTCTTGGCACTGAGGCGGGCGAACTGTCGGCGGCCGGCCTCGATGCGTCGGGTGCGTGCGTGGTCGATGTTATGGGCCCACTGGTAGTTTTGGCAGTACGTGTCGTAGGCCTTGTACGTATCCTCGGCCTCGGCCGTCGCCCAGGCGCAGGAGGCCATGCTGTCGCGTGCCTCGCCCAGGCGCGGGGAGTTGGGGAACTCCATGACGTACTGTCGGTAGGCCTTCTCCGTATGGTCCAGTCCCTGGAAGGCGTATTCGTAGAGGTTCTTGCGTGCGAGGTCGGCCATGCGTGCGTGCGGATAGTCGCGCAGGAAGGTGCGCATGCCCTGCTCGGTGGGCGGCACCATGGCGTAGGCCAGGCTGTCGCGATAGTCGGTCACCTGGGTGAAGTGGGCGCCGCTGATTTGCTTGGGGAATCGGTCGAGGTAGCGCGAGCAGGCCTCTATGTCCTCGCTCTTGATGACGCCTTCGTAGGCCAGTTGCTCGCATTCGCGGTTGAGTCGGTCGCGTATGCGCGAGTTCTTGCGCAGGTGTGCCAGCAGGTTTTCGTAGGCTGCCACCGTATGCTGCTCGGCCACTTCCTTATGGAGCATGTCCTCTATCTTGTCGATGATTTCGTTGCGTTGCAGGGGCAGTCCCTTTATCATGGACAGGAAGGCGTCGACGTCGCGCCAGTGGCGGTCCTTCTCGGCCCGCTTAATCTTCTCGTAGGCTGTCCATGCGTTGTGCTCGCTGTCCTCCTGTCCGTCGGCCTTCGGTGCTATGTCCATGAGGGCCTCGGCCAGGTCGGGCAGGGGCTTCAGTGCATCCATCATGGCCTCGGCGTCGTCGGGGCTTTTCTCCTTCAGCTTCTCGAAGCGTTCCTCCATGTCCTGCATCTTTTTCTCGGCAGCCTCGTATTTGTTCTCGGCCAGGTCCTCAAGGATTTTCATCATGCGCTTGGCATGTTTGGTGCCTGCGTTCTCGCTGAAGTGCTCGTAGTATTCCTGAGCCTGGGCGGGCATAGTCGCAGCCGTGGCCAAGGCTATCAGTATCATTACCAATTTTTTCATATATCTTTGGCTTTTTATGCTTATTGACCTGCAAAGTTACATAAATTTCGTTGGCTGCCCAAATATAATATGGTAAAATTTGTTTTTTATGCGGGGATGCCATTTTCGGCCTGGGCTTTTGTTTGTTTTTTCACATTTTTTAATCATTAACGGCGTATTTTCACGTCCGTTAATATAACGAATCTTAAACACTTTTAACGTAAGTTAAGACACTTGTCTATTTGCCGACAATGGCATATCTTTGCCCTCGTCAGAGATTAATAACACGATGTCGGACCCTAAACATTACGATGATGAAGCATGATGTTTATAACCTCGACGAACCCCCAGGCCGGACCATTCCGGGGCATCCTTACTAACCTTGGCCCCGAAAGGTTACTAACCTTAAGCCCTAAAGGTTACTAACCTTGAGCCTCGAAGGTTACTAACCTTGAGCCCGAAAGGTTACTAAGGATGAAATTCCCTTCCCTACGCGGATGGTCAGCCTTCCTTACAATTCTTATTTATTAACCTTATTAATTTTTACCATTATGGCAATACGTTATAGCTTGGGAGTACACTCCTCGAAACCGAACGATAAGTCTAGCGAAATGAAAGTTTACCCGATGGCTCAGTACACCGAACTTATGGACATCAACAGCTTTGCCCGCCACATACAGACCCACGGCTCCCCGTATACGAGGGACGTCATCATAGGAGTGCTGACGGCGGCCGTCGATTGCCTCAGGGAGCAACTCGTGGCCGGCAAGAAGGTGAACTTCGGCGACCTCGGCGCCTTCTACGTGAGCCTGCGCAGCGAGGGAGTGGAGGATGCCCAGAGCTTCGACCCGAACGTGCACATCAAGCACGTCTACGTCCACTGGGAACGCTCCAAGTTCTTCGCCGACCTCAAGGACGACCCCGACATCAAATGGGAGTATAGCCTGACCCACAAGGCCATGGCGGCGGCCAAGAAACAAGAGAAGCAGGACATCGACAATTCCGTAGCGGCAGTCCCGTCAGGGTCGGGCGGTTCCGACACGGGCGGTAACAACGGCGGTCAGGCCGACCCTGGCGACGTCACGCCGTAGCCCCCGGTGGCGGCCCCGTCGCCTCCACGGCGAAGCCCCCTTCGCCCTCCGCATCTCACCTGAGGCTGTGTCGTATCCTGCGGCACAGCCTCTTCCTTTCCTTGGCCTCTGGCCTGCACGCCCATGATTTTTCATCGCCCCGGCGCTGGCCTTTCGGGAAAATATCGCTAACTTTGCATCGCCGTAACCCTAATCCTGCACCGAACATGAAACGCTGGCTCATCCTTCTGGTCATTATCTCCTTTCCCCGCCTGCTCGCCCTCGCTTCGCCCCTGCCGCGCGGCATACTGATGCTGGACGTCTCGCGCCACTTCATGCCCATGTCGTTCCTCTATCGACGTATTGTCTGAGCCCCATCAACGTATTGTCTGAGCCCCATCGACGTATTGTTGTCTAATCATTCTCGGTAAATTGCTTCATGTCCTCCAGGGTGATGGTGCCGGAGATGTTGATGATGCTGAGCTCCTCCTCCTCGACGTTCAGCAGGGCAAACTCGCTCTTTCCGCCTTTGAGGGCCAGCTGGTAGATGACCACGCGCTCGCCGTCGTCGTTCACACGCATCACCTCTTCGTACCCCTTCGTCGTATAGGCGGCCTTGGCATCCCGCTTGATTCTCTCCACCAGGCCCTTGCCCTCGCAGTTCAAGATGCGTATGTTGTCCATCTTGCCTGCCAGGCGGCTCAGCTTCTTGTCCCCCAAGGCTGCGAAACCACCTGCCAGGGTGAGCATGGCCTTGGATACGAAGACGGTGCTGACGCCTTTGGTATCGTTCTCTCTTATGGTCTTACGGGCACGGCTCAGCAAGGCCCTGACGTTCACCTGCGTAAGCCCCGTCGTCGTGGCTATTTCGTCGTAGGGGCGGTCCTCTATGTCGCGGAGGGTGATGACCCGGCGCTGCCTTTCTGGCAGTTTGTCGATGAGCCTGCGGGCCTGCAGGGCCTGGTCGCGCAGCTCGGCTTCGTAGTATAGGTCGTCGGCCGAGGGCAGGAGGCTGATATCTGTGGGAAGTGATGTCTCTGTGTGACGCACACGGCAAAGGTCGACGTACCTCCTCCTGACGAGCTGTAGGCAATAGGCCTCTGCGTTCCCGATGTCAGGCAGTTGGTCGCGCTGTGTCCATAGGCGTAGGAAGACGTCCTGCACCAGATCCTCGGCTTCCTCCCTGTTCTCCGTCAGTCGCCATGCGGCCCAATAGAGCCGACGGCCCAGGGGAAGGAACCTCTTCTTGAACTCACTCGCTTCCATACTCCCTCAGTCTGTCAGGTCAACTACCTGTCCCAGGTCCTCCAACGACAGGTGACCAACAACATTGACAATAGACAGTTCCTCGTCGATGCTCAGGATGGCATATTCGTTTTTCCCGCCCTTTCGCCTTCGATGGTATATGCTCACGTGCTCCCCATCGTCGTTAACTTTCACCATCTCCTCATAGCCCCTTTGCTTGTAAGCCTCCAGGGCATCGGCCTTAATCTTCTGGGCCATTGCCTTTTCTTCGCACGAGAGTACGCGAATGTTTCCCAGCCGTTTGGTCAGCATCCTCACGTCCTTGTCCATTCTGCCTGCCAACCGCATCAGTATCTTCGGTACCTTCACGATGGTCACTCCTTCCTGTCCTTTGTACTTCATGAATACGTCCTTCTGCGCATAAGTCCCTAAGGACATCAGCATGCACAAGGCAATAGTCGCTATCTTTCTCATTGTTCTTTCGTCTTGGTTAATACTTGTTTCTGGTGCGCACTCAATAATTCAGACGAACCAACAAAGCATTTTGTGACAAGTATAGCCGTAATTTTTCTCCATAAACGACACTCGGCAGCATCCCTCATGATACTGCCGAGTGCCTATGCCACGTTACGTCCTAAGCTCTTCGCCTTCAGGGCCCTCAGTAGGCGTGGTCGTGGTTTATCTCGTCCAGGGTTATCTCCTTCCGGTCGATGGCTGCCCAGGCGTATGCAATGTAGGCCACGACGAAGGGCACCAACAGACTGACCCAAAACATCGTACGCAGGGTAAATTCGCTCGACGAGGAGTTAGCCATCGTCAGCGAACTCTGCAGGTCTGCCGTCGAAGGGTAGTAGGCTGTGTTGTTCCATGCCGTCAGCAACAGCAGCACCGTCACCGTAACCACCGTGCCGAAGCCTGCGGGCCATATCCCGTGGTTGTATGTAGGGGACACGATGGTGCGGACGATGCCATAGAGCACGAACACTACGCCGATGACCAGCATCACCAGCAGGGGCCACATCTCAAGGAGGTTATGCAGATACTTGTAAGGTTCCATCGATACCACCCCCGTCGATGGGTCGACGGCATACCCCTCGCCCAGCAGTACGTGCCCCAGGAATACTAAGAACGGCACCACGAACCCCAGGCTCGTGCCTATGATACGGACGGAACCTCGCGACCGCAAGTTCTCGTCGGCAACGTTGTTCATGACGTAAAGTATGCCCAGCGTACGTGCCAACTCTGCCACGGCAAGGCCGAAGACAACGTTCCACGGATTCAGCAGGGCATCGAGCCCATGCGAGGCATTTGCCCACCTGCTGATAATGGGCGTGGCCACGCCATCTATGATGTTTTCGCGCTCAACGATGAAGTTTGAACCCGTGAAGAACGTAGCCACGGCACCCCCAAGGAGCAGGGGGCCCAGTGCCCCATTCAGTACCAATAGCCGCCGGAACGTATTGGTACCAAGCAGGTTCCCTAACTTGCTTTGGAACTCATAGCTGACGGCCTGCAGCACGAAGGAGAAGAGGATGATCATCCAAAGCCAGTAGGCTCCGCCGAAACTGGTGGAGTAGAAGAGGGGGTAGGATGCGAAGAACGCACCACCGAAGGTTACGAGCGTCGTGAACGTAAATTCCCACTTCCGGCCCGTAGAGTTTATAATCAGCCGACGTTCGTCCTCGGTACGTCCCCAGGAGAAGATTAGGGAGTTGGCCCCCTGCACGAACATAAGAAAGACGAGCAGCGCCGCAAGCAGTGCCACTACGAAGCACCAGTAATGCTGAAGAAATGCGTAAGTCATAGTTCGGGTCCTTTCTTGATTTGTTTACACATGATACTTATCTCCACGGCCAAGAGCGTGGTGAAGAGGATGAGAAATAGGAAGAACGTGGTCATGACGGCCCCGCTGCCCAGGTGGCTAACACCTACCCATGTGGGCAGCATGTCCTGGATGGTCCAGGGCTGACGTCCGAACTCTGCCACCAGCCATCCGCTTTCGCTGACGATGTAGGCCACGGGGATGCACAGCAGAGCCGCCCAATGGAACCAGCGCACCTCAGTAATCTTCCTTTTATATATAAGGAATAGCGACAGCGCAAACAGCAGGACAAACAGGCATCCGCCCCCCACCATGATGCGGAAGGCATAGAAGCATACGGGGATGTAGGGTACCACCTGCGAGCGGTCCTTCACGTATCCGTAGCCGAAGTACGGCATATTCTCCTTGATTTCAGCCCCCAGCGTTGCCAGGAATTCCTCGGGCGCTCCGTCCTTTTTGGCCTTGCGATACTCCTGCAAGGCCGTAATGGCACACCGGCCACGCTCAATCTTTTGTTCCAGTGAGAGTGCAACCGTGCCGTCCGCCTTCGTGTAACCATCCAGTATGTCACGTATGCCGGGCACCTGGCCGTGGATGTCATTTGTGGCCAGGAACGATAGGGCGTAGGGCACGGAAAGCTTCATCGGTGGCTCGTCATCGTTCTCGAAGTCGGGCTGCTTGAACGGATTGACGGCGGCGATGATGGTCAGCGGTTGGTCGGTGCCTCCCTTATAGAGGGCCTCCATGGCGGCCAGCTTCATGGGCTGCGTCTGTGCGACGGTATAGGCCGAATGATGGCCCGATAGCATAATCAACACCGAGGCAACGAGGCCGAAGATGGAGCCCACCTTCAGGCTCTTCGTTGCAAACTCCGTATGCCTATGCTTCAGCAGATACCAACTCGATACCCCCACCACGAAGACGGCACCCAGCACCCATGCCGAGAGAACGGTGTGGACAAACTTGTCGACGGCCACGGGCGAGAAGGCTACGTCCAGGAAGCTTGTCATCTCGTTCCTGACGGTCTCGGGGTTGAACTCCTGGCCCACGGGGTATTGCATCCACGAGTTTGCCACCAGAATCCACCATGCCGAGATGGTGGCTCCCAGTCCTGTGAGCCACGTACTGGCCAGGTGAATTCCCTTAGACACCTTGTTCCATCCGAAGAACATTACGGCCACGAACGTCGACTCCATGAAGAATGCCACGATGCCCTCTATGGCCAGCGGCGCTCCGAATACGTCGCCCACGAGGTAAGAATAGTTGCTCCAGTTCGTTCCGAACTCAAATTCCAGGATGATGCCCGTGGCCACGCCCATGGCGAAGTTAATACCAAAGAGCCGTTGCCAATACTTGGCCGTCTCTTTCCAGAACTGATTGCCGGTCCGGTAGTACAAGGTCTCCATGATACCCATCACTACGGCCAGACCGAGAGTCAGAGGCACGAACAGCCAGTGGTAGATGGCTGTCAGGGCGAACTGAGCCCTTGCCCAGTCCACCATTGTCATGTCGATGCTTAGCAGATTCATAGATTTAAGGTTATAGGTGTTTTAGTTATTAGTTTCCAGTTCTGTGGCTACGAACTCGGCCTCGTCTCCCCGGGCATGCTCCTTCAGATAGTTGGGGAAGAAGAAGATTTTCAGCACGACGAAGATGATGAACAGCTTCACGAGAATGACGGCCCACAGCGTACGGCCAAGTGTCATGCTCCGGAAACCGTCGTAGTAGAGGTCCCATATTTGTCGTAGCCACTTCATTGGCAGCAAAGTTAATCATTATTTTTTAATATCCTCAACATTTTCCGCTATTTTTGCTTAACTTATTAATTTCTTTTTATTAAATAGACATTATGGCCACCCTTATCGACATAACCTTAGTGTTCAAAATTTCCTAATTTGTCTCAGTTTCGTTAGATTCTTTAGTGTTTTACGTTGCAGTGTCGCATTTTTTCCTTACCTTTGCACTCGTTTAACGAAAGGGATAATGAAAAAGATACTATTTTTCCTTTGTTTGCTGCTTGGCGCAACGCCTCGCATTCAGGCTCAGCGCGTGCTGTCGCTGGACAGCTGTCGTCAGATGGCCCTGAAGGGCAACAAACAGTTGGCTGCCACGCGTCTTGGTCAGGATTTGGCCCTCGACGTGAAGAAAGCTGCCCGGACGAAATACCTTCCCAAGGTCGAAGCTCTGGGCGGTTATTCGTATATGAGCAAGGAAGTGTCCATACTGAGCGACGAACAGAAATCGGCCCTCAGCAACTTGGGTAGTAATGCCGTCAACGGCATGAGTGCTTCGCCGCTTGGTGCGCAGTTGGCTCAGATTCTTTCCGGCTTGGGTATGAATCCCACACAGGTGCTGCCTGCTGCGGCCGCGTCCCTCAACCAGACCGGGGCGGGCATCGTGGATGCCTTCCGCACCGACACGCGCAGTATGTGGGCAGGCACGGTGCAGGTGCGCCAGCCTCTCTATATGGGTGGTGCCATACGGGCGGCCAACCGCATGGCCGAAATCGGTCAGACGATAGCCGACACGCGCATAACCCAGCAGACCCAGGAGACCATCTACGACATTGACAAGGCCTATTGGCTCGTCGTGTCGCTTCGTCAGAAGCAACGTCTGGCCGAGAGCTATCGCGAGTTGGTCGGCCATCTCGATGAGGATGTATATAAGATGATAGGGGAGGGCGTGGCTACGCGTGCCGACGGACTCAAAGTGGACGTGCGAGTGAACGAGGCAGACATGAAGATTACTGAGGTGGAAAACGGTCTCGCACTGTCGCGCATGCTGCTGTGTCAGTTGTGCGGAATGCCTGTCGATACGGAGTTTACCCTGGAGGACGAGGCTGAGATGACTACAGATGCAAACCTGACAGCTACCGATGACAATAGTAGGAAATATGTGACACGGCCCGAATTGCAACTGCTGGAGAATGCCGTGGAACTGGGTCGCCAAAGCGAGAAACTGGCCATGGCTCCCTATCTGCCCCATGTAGGATTGGTGGGTGGCTACACCTTCTCCAACCCCAATGTCTTCAACAGCTTCGAGAAGAAGGTGGGCGGTGTGTGGAACGTCGGCGTGATGGTTCATGTGCCTGTCTGGAACTGGATGGAAGGCAAGTTCAAGGTGCGTGCTGCCAGAACGGCAACAGCGGTTGCCCGCATGACGCTGGAAGACGCCCGCGAGAAGATAGACCTGCAGGTGGCACAAAGTCGTTTCAAGGTTACCGAGGCTCGAAAGAAACTGGCACGTGCCCGGAAGGACATCGAGAGTGCCGAGGAAAACCTGCGTTGTGCCAATGCAGGCTTCCACGAGGGCGTCATGGATGCCACCACCGTGATGCAGGCACAGACGGCTTGGCAACAAGCCCAGTCGCAGAAAATAGATGCAGAGATTGAAGTCAAGATGGCCGATGTAGCCCTGCGCAAGGCATTGGGCATATTGACCGCCGACTAAGTTGCTGCATGTGCATTTTGAATTGTTAATTGTGCATTAATATTTGTAATATGAGCGAGAAAACACAACACACTAACGTATTGCTGGCCCTGTTTGGCTTTGCGGCGGCAGTGATAGTAGTGGCCGTCATAGGCTTCTTCACGTTGGGCAACGAACCCGAGTTTATCCAGGGGCAAATGGATGTGACTGAATACCGCGTATCCAGCAAGGTGCCTGGACGTATACTGAAGATTTGTAAGCACGAGGGCGACTATGTGCATGTCGGTGACACCCTGGCCATACTGGATGCCCCTGAGGTGCGTGCAAAAAGTGCTCAGGCCAGTGCCGTCGAGGAGGCTGCTTCGGCCATGAGTGAGATGGCCGAGAAAGGAGCCCGCCAGGAACAGATTCAGGGCGCCTATCAGCTCTGGCAGCAAGCCAAGGCTGCATTGGAGATACATGAGAAGTCGTACCAGCGTGTTCAGCGCCTCTTCGACGAAGGCGTGCTGAGCGAGCAGAAGCGCGACGAAGCCTATGCCCAGTATACCGCAGCACAAGCTCAGGCCAAGGCTGCCGAGAGCCAATACAACATGGCCGTCAATGGTGCTCGCCGCGAGGAGAAAATGGCCGCTGCCGCTAAGGTGGAACAGGCCAAAGGCGCTGTTGCCGAGGTGCGTTCGTACATCGGCGAGACGGTGCAGATAGCCCAGATGGAAGGCGAGGTGACGGATGTGTATCCCCAGGTCGGAGAACTTGTCGGTACGGGTTCGCCCATCATGAGCGTAGCCATCATGTCAGATATGTGGGGCTCGTTCAATGTGCGTGAGGACCAACTGAAAGGCATGAAGATAGGCGACGAGATTGAGGCTTACGTGCCTGCATTCGACAAGACCCTGAAGATGAAGGTCTACTACATGAAGGACTTGGGTTCCTACGCTGTATGGAAAGCCACAAAGGCCAATGGCCGCTATGACCTGAAGACCTTCGAGGTGAAGGCCCGTCCTGCTGAGACCATGGAAGGTCTGCGCCCGGGCATGTCGGTGGTGATAAAGGATTAGAGATTAGGGATTAGAGATTAGGGATTAGAGATTAGGAGATTAGAGATTAGGGAGTAAGGATTAGGTGAGACGGATAATAAACATCGTATGGCGTGAGATGCGCATTTTGCGGCGCAATCCCATCTACATGTTGTTCATGGTGGTGATGCCCATTGTGGCCGTTATCTTCTTTACGACCATACTGAGTAGCGGTCAGCCAGTGGAGATGCCTGTGGGTGTTGTCGATCAAGACTATACCCCCATCACCCGACGCATGGCCCGCCTGTTGGATGCCTTCCAGACGACACGCATCACCGGACAATACGCAACGGTGAGCGAGGCGCGTCAGGCTATGCAGCGGGGGGAGATATATGCCTTCCTGTATGTGCCTAAGGGCACGTCGGCCAAGTTGCTGGCCAGTCGCAAGCCTACAATATCGTTCTATTATTCCATGACCTCGATGACCTCGGGCTCGCTTCTCTATCGTGACCTGAAGACTATTTCCTCCCTGGGCAATGCCGGACTGATGCAGGCTTCGTTGCGACAGCGCGGTGCCACTGAGGACCAGATTATGACCTATCTGCAACCCATCAGCGTCGACCTCCACCCACTGACCAATCCTGCACTTGACTACAATGCCTACCTGTCTACGGCACTGATTCCGGGTGTACTCACCCTGTTCATGTTCCTGCTGGCTGCCTATTCGCTGGGCACGGAACTGAAGTTTGAGACGGGGCCCAACCTGCTCTACGAGGCCGACGACAACATTTGGGTGGCACTCACGGGCAAACTCTTACCCCTGTTCGTCATCTCGCTGGCCATATTCTATCTCTACGAACTGTATGTCTATTACTATCTCGGTTTCCCTCATCTGGGCGGTGCATGGCCCATGGTTTGGCTGGGACTGCTGACGGTGATGGCCTCCTTGGGCTTCGGCATATTCATGTTCGGCTTGTTGCCTCAGTTGCGCATGTCCATGAGCATCTGTTCGCTGTGGGCCGTGCTCAGTTTCTCCATGGCTGGTTCCATCTTTCCGGCAGCCAGCATGGATGCTCCGCTGAAAGCCCTCGCATGGCTCTTTCCCCTGCGGCACTATTTTATGATATATCAGGCTGTGGTCTTCAATGGTTATCCCGTTGTGGGCGTATGGGAACATGTCGTCGCCCTTACAGCCTTTGCCCTGTTACCGTTGTTTGTCTTCCCGCGCATCAAGAAGGCACTGAAGTATTACGTTTATGTTCCATAGGTTATACTCGATAATATGCGAAGTCTGCGCGGTTTGGCGCGACGAGATGAAGAGCTTTGTCCACGACGAAGGCATCTTCCTCTTCTGCCTGCTCATGCCTGCCGTATATCCCTTGCTCTATGCCTGGATATACAATAACGAAGTGCTTCGTGAAGTGCCGGTGGCCATCGTCGACGACAGTCGCTCTGCTCTCAGCCGCGAGTTTATACATAAGGTCGACGCCACTCCTGACGTCCGTGTAGCCAGCTATGCCACCAGTCTCGACGATGCCCGACGCATGATAGAGGCTCAGGAGGTGCGTGGCGTTTACTATATACCCGCCGATTTGGCCGGTTCTGTCTATGGGGCCCGCCGCACGTTCATCAGTGTCTACACCGATATGGCCATGACGCTACAATACAAGGCGATATACATGGCTGCCAACGGCGTGGTGACTCAGATGAACAAGGACATACGCATCAGTCGGATGACCAAACTCACCACCCAGCGTGACGAGGATGTCTCCTCCGCGCCCCTCAAGTTCGAGGAAGTTCCCATCTTTAATCCCTCCGGTGGCTATGGCGGCTTCATCCTGCCCTGCGTGTTGATGCTCGTCCTTCAGCAGACTCTCCTGCTCGGTATAGGTTTGTCCGAAGGTACACGCCGCGAACGTCGCCGACTCATCACCGTAGCTCGTACCATTCCCAGTAAGGGGTATGGCCTTCGCTTAGCTTTCGGAAAGGGGCTGGCCTACTTCATGGTATATTCCGTCTGGGCGGCCTATTTGTCACTGGCCGTTCCCCGTATGTTCGGCCTGGTCATGATAGCCCAGTGGCGCGACCTCGTGGCCGTCATGTTCCCATATCTGTTGGCATGCATCGGATTCGGACTCACCCTTTCGTGGTTGGTACGCTATCGCGAAAACGTTCTCTTGCTGGTGGTTTTCACCTCCGTTCCCTTCCTCCTGCTGACGGGTATTTCGTGGCCATTGAGTTCCATACCAGCCTTCTGGCAGGGATTCGGTGCACTCATACCTTCCACCTATGCCGTTCGTGCCTATGTCCGCATAGCCACGATGGGGGCAACGGCAGCCGATGTCATGCCCGAATTCACGGCTCTGTGGATACAGGCCGCAGCCTATTTCGTTGCTGCCAGCATCGTGATGTACCGTACGCGCAAGGGCTGATAGAACCCTTGTCCGAAGGTAAATGTACTAAAAAACCTTAATACATTTGTCCCGATGCATTTTTTTTTGTACCTTTGCATCGAATATCGAAATTACATCTCATGGAAAGAACCTTAGTCTTATTGAAACCCTCCGTTGTGAAGCGCATGCTGATGGGCGAGATTATCAGTCGTTTCGAACGTAAGGGCCTCAGAATCATAGGAATGAAAATGCTCTATATGACCGACGCTTTGTTGGAGGAGCATTATTCCCACCTGAAAGATAAACCCTTCTTCCCCCTTCTGAAAAAATCGATGCAGGCTACCCCTGTTGTCGCTATGTGCCTCGAAGGCGTTGAGGTTGTGCGTGTGGTGCGTGCCATGGCAGGCGTCACCAACGGCCGCAATGCAGCCATCGGCACCATCCGAGGTGACTACTCCATGTCAAACCAGCAGAACATCGTTCATGCCAGCGATGGCATCTTTGTTGCCAAGGAGGAGATAGATCGCTTCTTTAAGCCCGAAGAGATATTTGATTTCGGCGACTTGAATTTCAATTCATTGTATGCCGTAGACGAAGTTGACCTGTAATGGTTTACAGACTGTTACCTTAAATCGAAAATAATGAATAAGTTAGCAATATTATTCCTCGGTATGGCCTTCGCGTTTCCTACGCATTCCAATGCGCAGGATTTGATGGCGCGTCAGGCTCCCATCGACACCAAACTGCGTGCCGTTGACTCTGTGGCCATCAACCGCCTGCTGAGGACCGAGACTATGGCTGAACCAGCCATCGACCTCTATCAGACGTGGTCGAATGAGTTTGTCAATTACACCCAGGCCCTGCCTGCCGAGCATCGTATCGACCTGCGCGATTTCCACATGCCTTGCGACAGTCGCGTTGTCAACTCCCATTTTGGCTATCGTCGCCAGTTTGGCCGTAACCACTATGGCACCGACATCAAGGTCTATATCGGCGACACCATCCGTGCTGCATTTAGCGGTAAGGTGCGTGTTGTCAAGGATCAGGGCCGATATAAAGGATTTGGTAAATATGTGATTATTCGTCACCCCAACGGACTGGAGACCATCTACGGTCACATGTCGAAGCAGTTGGTTGATGAAGACCAGTATGTACGTGCTGGCGATCCCATTGGCCTTGGTGGCAATACGGGCCGCAGCACAGGTCCCCATCTTCATTTTGAGACCCGTCTGCTGGGCGAGAAGATTGACCCCGAGAAGCTTTTCTGCTTCGAGGCTGGCGACATTCGTGGCGACTATTATGTATATCGTCGCTACGGCCGTTCGCAACTGATGGCAGCCCACGACGTCAACAGTCTGCCCCAGGATGCTGAGCAGAGCGTGGAGAAGGCTGAGGAGTCGCGTGCCTTCCAGCAGCAGCAAATTGCCAGCCGCCAGAACCGCTCGCAAATGTACAAGGTACGCAAGGGCGACACCCTGGGCAAGATTGCCAAGCGCCACGGCATCACTGTCGACCGTCTGTGCCGACTGAACAATATTTCCAAGAACAAGACTTTGCGCCCAGGACAGATTCTGAAATGTTCGTAACGCCAGCGTAAAATCAAATATAGGAAGCCCGATGTCGTTCGACGTCGGGCTTTTTCATGTTCCTTTGGCTTTACCGAATCTCTCTGCATCCTGAAAAGCAAAAGAAAAACATATTTTCCTTTCGCATTTCTCTCGTTTTTTTGTACCTTTGTAGCCGTAATTAAAATAATGTATGGAAACAGAACAGCAATTCAGACAAATTATGACTGAGTGCCGGACACTTTTTGCCAGCAAGTTGCACGATTATGGTGCAGCCTGGCGCATCATGCGTCCGTCATCTGTAACCGACCAAATCTTTATCAAGGCCAACCGCATTCGCAGCATCGAGACTAAAGGAGTGGCACTGGTGGACGAAGGCATTCGCCCCGAATTCATAGGCATTGTCAACTATGCCATCGTCGGGCTCATCCAGTTGGAACTGGGTTTCGCGGAGGTGGGTGACGATATGTCGGCCGATGAGGCGCTTGCAGCCTACGACCGTTGGGCCGAGACCTCTCTCCAGCTGATGCTTCGCAAGAACCACGACTACGACGAGGCTTGGCGTGGCATGCGCGTGAGCAGCTACACCGACCTCATCCTGATGAAGATATTCCGTACGAAACAAATCGAATCGCTCAGCGGAGCGACGTTGGTGTCCGAAGGCATCGACGCAAACTATATGGACATGATGAACTATGCGGTCTTCGGGCTGATAAAGTTGACATTCGGCGACAATGAAACCGAAACGAAAGAAACAGGCGAAGTGGCTGCTTGCTAATCTCTGCCGTCTGCTGCTCTTTGTGACGTTTGTCTTTTCGGGCGTGGTCAAACTCATCGACCCGAGGGGCACGCAGTACAAGATAGAGGATTATGCCGTGGCCCTTGGGGTGCACGAGTGGATGCCATCGTGGACGTCTCTGGCCATAGCCCTTGCACTGGCTATGCTGGAGTTCTACCTTGGCTTCAACATCTTCTTCGGCATCCGCCGACGCACGACGACACGTTTTGCCTTGTGCCTGATGCTGGTGATGACGCCCTTCACGCTGTGGTTGGCCCTGACCAATGCCGTTGGCGACTGTGGTTGTTTTGGCGATGCCGTGCACCTCACCAACTGGCAGACCTTTGCCAAGAACGTCGTTCTGTTGCTGGCAGCTATGATAGCAGCATGTTACTATCGTATGCTCACGCGTTTCATCACTGAACGCAACCAGTGGCTTCTGTCGCTCTACGCAATGGTGTTTGCCCTCTTCCTGGGCTTGTACAACATTCGCCACTTGCCAGTCATCGATTTCCGTCCCTTCAGCATTGGAACGGACATGCCCAAGGCCATGATGGACGAATGGCAGAGTGAGAACCTGGAACAGATGCACTATGCCGACTTTGTCTTGCAGACTATGGAAGGCGAGGACATTACCATGGAATGGCTTATGGAGCCTGGCTACAAGTTTCTGATGGTGGCTCCTTTCCTGGAGCAGGCTGACGATGGCACGATGGACCGCATTAATGCACTCTACGACTACTGCCGACAGCAAGGCTATCCCTTTCTGGCTGTCACTTCGAGTTTGGCGGAAAGCATCGACCGATGGAAAGATCTGACTGGTGCCGAATACGAGTTCGCCTTGTGCGATGGCACCATGCTGAAGACCGTCATTCGTTCCAACCCTGGCTTGCTTCTGTTCCACGACGGGGTCATCTACCAGAAGTGGGCATCTGCTGACCTGCCCGATGTCTCGCTGGATAGCCAGCCACTCGAGCAAAGCGAACTTGGCCGGATGCAGTCGCGCACTCGACTGCAGGCTGTCAACCGCTTGGTGATGTGGTTTGTGTTGCCATTGTTCCTCTGGACGTTGATCGACCGCATTTGGGTGGGGCGGAAATTCTACCGACGCAGGAAATGGCGGAAGGGGAGAGATTAGGATGAAAGATTAGAGATTAGTATTATTAACATATAAATAAAAAAGAATTATGAGAAAGAAGATTGTAGCAGGAAACTGGAAAATGAACCTGAACCTGCAGGAAGGTGTAGCCCTGGCTACTGAACTGAAGGCCGCCCTGGCTGCCGATGCTCCCAAGTGCGACGTTGTCATCTGCACTCCCTTTATCCATCTGGCTTGCGTTGCCGATGTTGTCAAGGACACCGTCATCGGTCTGGGAGCTGAGAATTGCGCCGACAAGGAGAAGGGTGCCTATACGGGCGAGGTGAGCGCTGCTCAGGTTAAGAGCACTGGTGCTCAGTACGTTATCCTGGGTCACTCGGAGCGTCGTGCCTACTATCACGAGACTCCCGAAATCCTGAAGGAGAAGGTCAACCTGGCCCTGGCTAATGGTCTGAAGGTTATCTTCTGCATCGGCGAGGTGCTGGAGGAGCGTGAAGCTGGCAAGCAGAACGAAGTCGTGGGTGCTCAGTTGGCTGATAGCCTGTTCGACCTCACCGACGAACAGTTTGCCAACATCATCCTGGCCTATGAGCCCGTATGGGCCATCGGTACCGGCAAGACCGCTACTGCCGAGCAGGCACAAGACATGCACGCCTTCATCCGTGGTGTCATCGCAGGTCGCTTCGGCGAGGCCGCTGCCGAGAACGTCAGCATCCTCTACGGTGGTTCCTGCAAGCCCACCAATGCCAAGGAAATCTTCTCGAAGCCCGACGTTGACGGTGGCCTCATTGGTGGTGCCGCCCTCAAGTGCGCCGACTTCAAGGGCATCATCGATGCTTGGAAGTAATTTGGAAAATGAGAAGTTGAGAGAATGAGAAAATGTGAGAATGAGAAGGCTTAACCGAGGTTGGAATAATATGGAACGCATGAAAAAGAATATTTTTATCGTATCTGGAAAGTTTCTGCTGTTACTTTCTCATTTTCTCATTTTCCCATTCTCTCAATCTCTCCTTGCCCAGGAATCCTTCACCGCCCGCCTGCAGCAGCCTGTGGTGGGGAAGGGTAAGGTGCACCTGCACCACGATGCCGACATCGAGGCTCTGCTTTTCGGTCGCCGAACGGCACCTGTAAAGCCTCATGTCCTGCATAGCATGGTGCGCGACACTTCTGTTGCAGTCTCCGACAGTCTTCTGATGGGGCTCGGGCGCAAGGTGCGCATCAATGGCTACCGTGTCCAGGTCTACGCCGGTGGAAATTCGCGCGATGCCAAGAATCGTGCCTATCAGATGGAGGCCCAGGTCAAGGCCTGCTTCCCCGACCAACCTGTCTACAC
>ODAJ012192557.1_pt1 | contig 38882 bp, 37 predicted proteins | sample 1539241 | NCBI WGS metagenome assembly ODAJ01 (sample SAMN02144231, study PRJEB22623) | gut metagenome | biome: sheep rumen | host: Ovis aries | place: New Zealand
GACGTGGAACTCCCGGTAATCAGGCACAGGCAGGGACCAGTATTCGTTTCGGACAACCGTCCTTTCGTCATCGAGGAACTGGCACTGGAGTGCAATGTCGGCTGTAACGACGACTACAAGGAAGACCCGGAGGTCCTCCTCGAATGCAGCAAGGATGGCGGCATGACTTACGGAAACGTACGTTCCGCCAAGTTCGGCCGGACCGGCATGTACAGTCACCGCGTGAGGTGGCATGCGCTCGGCATCACGAGGCTTGCCGTCATACGCATAACGTTCTCGGAACCGATGGATTTCGTGCTCACTGACTGCGACATCCGTGCGGGCAAGACAGGAGCGATGATATAATGTTGCGCGGCGGTACCATAGAACAGCATTCCCCAATAGAGATGGTGCGCAACGTGATGGTAGGCACCTGGGCGGAATATGTCAGGAACGGGTGGCATGTAGTGACCTGCCCGCTGTTCACCGTGATGGAGAAGGTTTGCCAGCCGGGTCCCGCGGTATTCCCGCTGGTCCCATGGGAGCAGACTTTCGTTGATATAGTTTTTGACGGCGGGAGCGAACAGAAGCTCATCAAGCCGGGACAACAGACATTGGACATTGAACGGGCATGCTTCATCAGGATCGTGCAGTTCGGTCAAGGAGACAAGTAATATGGCTGGAATCATGGAAAGCATAGGAAGCTTCGCCGCTAACCCGTTAGGGCTTGGTGATGCGGGATTTGGCTTCTTGGACCAACTGGGCGAACAGTTGGGACTGAGCAACAAGAAGCAGGTCCAGGCAGGCATGGAGTCGCTGGACAACCTGCTTGCCGAGGCGAACAACATAAGCAACCAGAACAAGTCGCTTTACGGTGACTACCTGGGCAAGATGCAGGGCTTGTATGGCGAGGGCGCCGGACAGTACGCGGATGCCGTCAACAGGCTCACGCAGGCAATCGGCGAAGGGCCCGAATCGTTCACCTACGGCGGAAACGTAAACGACTTTTACGACAAGTTCGCCAACCAGCGCCAGCAGGCGGCCATGAACTCCATGAGGAACATGGGCGGCCAGAATTTGTTCTCCTCGGACTTCATGAATAACATGGCCGCGAAGCAAGGAGCACTGGCTTCTGAAGCTTGGGAAAAGGCTTACGACAAGATGATGCAGGATCGCCATCAGCAGCTCGCCGAATGGCAGGCCGGTCAGCAGGCCAAGCAGGGCTACGTCAACAACCTGGGCACCGTTGCCGGCCTCTACGGAAACGACAGGAACCAGCTGGCCAACGCCATGGGCGACTACTACTCGAACATGGCATCCCAGAACAATGCCGACCTGCAGGCACGCAGCGACCTCACGCAGGCGAAGACGAACCTCGCCATGCAGGAAAACAGCGGCGCAGGGGCAATCCTCGGCGGCGCCGGCAAGGTACTCGGCGCAATCTTCGGAGCATAAGGAGGAATTATGGCACTTAACGTACAATGGCGTTGGTCGATGCCCCAGCAGGGCAATCCGGACTATGTGGCACAGGGAAACAGGAACGCGTTCAGCGAGGGCCTCGGAGCCATTGCGCAGGGCATCCTTAAGCATGGAGAGAACCAGCGCGAGGACCAGAAGCTCGCACAGGCGCAGTCCAACTGGGACAAGCAGTTCGCTGCCCAGCAGGAACAGAGGCAGCTCGCCAACGCGATGCAGAACCGCCAGTTCTACGAACAGAAGCGAATGAACGACCAGGCCCTGCTTAACCAGCAATACCAGTTGCAGCAGGCGCAGGAACAGCGTCAGTGGTTGCAGAAGTTCTACGACCAGTTCTTCGGCAATGACGACGAGTACAAGGAACTCCAGGAACTCAGGAAGAAGTTCGGCGGCAACGGCGACGCGTCGCTAGTTATGATGGGGTTGAATCCTGCTTTGAGGTAGTCAATGGCGAGCGAGAAGGAAAAGGTAGCCGAGAAGGTATTGCGTGCCGCTGCCGCCATGTTCGGTGGCGTGCTGGCGGGCATGGCCTCTCCTGGAATGCTAGGGCCCGGAAGCATCGGCACGGGCACGGCCACCCGTATCCTCGAAGGCGCCGCACCCGGAACCGTTGCCGACTACCCGACTCCTAAGAAGTTCCATTACAATGTGGACTGGGTTAATTCCGATGTTCCGAACTATAATGCGAACTACAAGGGAAATCCTGATTCGCGTGCAACCCGCATGCAGACCATTCAGGAACACAACCGAGCCCTGAACAAGTATATCAGACCGGGCATGGGACCATTGGAACTTCGTGCAGCTATCGAGAAGGGTAAGGAAGAAGAAAAGAAGCTTTCAAGTTTCTGGACCGACGATTCAGAACCGAGGCGCCCGGTGCGTTCCAGTTCGACTGCCGTGTCAGACGTGCACATTAACCCGGATGGTACCCTCTCTGTTCGTTTCCGTCAACAGGGAAAATGGTACACCTATGCGGGAGGTGCCGACCCTTACGAGGCCGCAATGGCTGCACATGACCTGGTGACAGCACCGTCCCTCGGAAAGGCAATCAACAAGAAGACAGGCTGGTGGAGCGTTGGAGACCACCACAAGATTTGGTAGAGGTTAACATGGACAAGGAATTTTCCTGGAATCTTCCGGACATCAACGCCATCCGTGAACGGCGTGAACGCGAACAGCTCGGTATAATGGAATCCGAGGCCTTGAAGGCACGCCGTGCCTTGCAGTTCCAGAACATGCTGGCTGGTGCCCGGCAGGCACAGCAGGACAATATTGCCGAGCAGGCACAGAAGGCCCGTTGGATGGAACTTGAAAACAAGTTTGCCCAGCGCACCATGGACCCAAGGATGAAGATGGCCGCCATGCTCACAATGGCCGGACAACCCGCACTGTTGCAGCAGTTGTTCATGCCGAAAGAAGACTCCACCTCCGCCGCGCAAACCGCGATGGACAACCTGGAATCCTCAATGGCCAACGACATGTTCGCCCTTGCCGGGGCCGACGACGACACGTTCGACAAGCTGACCCGCGCCATCATTCCTCTATACAGATCCAAGTATGACGAGCTGCTGAAAAAGGGTGCCAAGAGCCGCATGGGAAATTCCTGGGATGCAGGCTGGGGCGTTCATCTTAGCCGCAATGCAGGTGAACGGGCACGCAGGAAATCCGAGGCCGAAGAGAAGAAGGCAGCTGCAAAGGCGAAGAAGGCGGCTGAGAAGGGACTGCTTCCATAGGAGACCGCGATGACCAGGGAAGAACTACACAAGGCATTCACGCAGGACCAGATCGACTGGCTGCTCAAGAACAAGGCGAAGCCGGTGGGGAACTCCGATGCGGAAGTCCTCGCCAACTATGCGAAGTTGCTGTGGGATGCCAGGGAATGGCAGGGAAAGGATGGCGCCTTCAAGCTGAACAAGCTCATCCAGACGCCACAGGCCGTGTACACGTTACAGGGCCTTGCCGAGGCTGCCGGGTTCTCCGACATGCAGGAAGGCGACGACAAGATAAGCGCGGCGGAACAGTTCCTCGACGCATACTTCGGTGGCGAGAAGGACAAGGGCACCCGCGAACGCTGGCGCACTTCCATCGTGGACAAGTACGGCGAGGGTGCATGGGAAAAGGCACAGAAGGTAATCCGCCGTGCGGAGAACGACCGAATGAACGCCGGCATCGCAGAAGCACGCCGGAAAGAAATCGACCCGACATTCTCGGAAGCATCACTCCCGAAGTGGGCAACCAGCGCCCTCATGGGCCTGTTCACGCCGAGACGCAAGCAGGCGTTCCTGGAAGGTCGCGACCCCGAATGGAACGAAACCGTTGGCGACATCGGCCAGAACGTGCTCTATGCACTCCCTGTTGGAAAGATTGCCCAGGGTGCTAAGGCGGTGGCCGGTTCCAACGTGGCATCGAAGGTTCTCGGAAACCTGGCTGCACAGGCTGCCGCTCCTACGGCAGTGGTGGGCATGGACCAGCTCCTGGGAAACAAGGACTACACATGGGACGAGGCCCTTGTCGAGGCAGGTATCGGTACTGCTACGAACCTCGGCGTGAACAAGGGAATTGCGCGTCTCCTCGGACCAGCATGGCAGCTAGGCATGGGCAAGGTTCGTGGCCGTCTGCCACAGGGCATAATTAACTTCCTGGAAGGAAACGCTCCTGCCAAGGAGAAGGCACAGGAAAAGATAGACGAAGCCAGGGCGAAGCTGTTCGACCATTACCGTGAAACCGTTGGAAACTACTTGCGCCGCGTGGCCAAGGGAGAGAAGCCGGCCATGCTGAATGCTGAGGAGCTGCAGAAGGTGAAGGACATCGTCGAACTTGGTGACTACATCAAATCAGGTGAAGGCGCCAGTCTATCAGAGGCTCTCACCCAGGCAATCAAGCAGAACCAGCAGGGCGTCAAGGCCGTCGTTGACAATATCGGGAAGGAACCTCTCTGGCAGCTCGACACACAGACCCTCGACGAAATGCGCAAGCCGTTCGCGGAGGCGTTCGAGAAGGTGTTGAAAAATACCAAGGCCACCCCGCAGACCGATGCCGTAAAGCGTGCGATAACCTCCGACCCGGAACTCCTCTCTCTGTTCTACAAGAATACGCCTAGGGAAGCTTTCGATGAGGCTGCGGCCAATGCTCTCCAGACATGGGGTGTAAACAAGTATGGCTCCGACAGTGATGCGGGATTGGTACTGAATACAGTTGGTGCCCCGGTCAAGGAGCTCCGCAAGGACCAGGAGAAGAGCCGCCAGGAACGCACAAGGAAGGTATCCGCGTCCCGCATTCTCGGCGACCTGGAAAAGGCTGGCACCGAACTCACCGAGGAAGATACCAAGTGGTTGAAAAAGATCGAGCAGAACCCGGGCATGGTCCAGGGATATGGCGAAGGCAATACCCCGTCGTTCAGGAACTGGATGCTCCTCAGGGGATCCGACCTGCTCAGTGGAACACCCCTTTACAGACCCGCCTTCTCAGCGGAATAGTGGAGTAGTTTTATGGACGAGATGACAGAATTACAGGAAGAAATCTATGTCGAGCCGGCGTTCGATTCGCAGGTCATCATCGACAAGTTCAGGGACTTCCGCGACCGCTCCAAGAAGCAGTTCGACGGGAACTACAGTACCATGCGCGAGGACCGTGCGTTCCTCAACGGGGAAACCCAGTGGAACAGCAAGGACTCCAAGTTCGTGCAGCGTTCACGTTACCGTCAGACGGTGAACGTGATTTCGAACAACGTGAACTCGGTCGTGAACCAGTATTCACTGTTCGGATTTACGTTCTACACAGGAAACCAGGAAGAGGACCAGATTCTCGACCGCTTCATGAAGATGCCGGGCAACTCCGTGTGTTCCTCCGAAGCGTTGAAGAACTCGGCCTCCCTAGGCCTCGGTGTCATGGCGCTCGGCTTCGAGAAGAACGGGCTTCCTTGCATCTACTCCATCCAGGACTTCAACCGAATCGTGCTGGACCCGGAAAGCGTGGAACTGGACGGTTCCGATGCCGTCGAGGGCGCCCTGATCGACTACCGCGGAAAGCGCTGGGTCGAGCTGAACTACGGCTACGAATACGTGCCTGGTGAACGCGAGAACAACATAGTCCCGTGCCGCAAGGGGATGATTCCCATCATCACTTACTTTGTCCTTGAAGAGCAGGGGTGCCATGTCTACACCCTAATAAACAACAGGGCCGAGGATTCCGGCATCCTGCCGATAGACCGCATACCTATCTTCCCGGTATATGGCGAACGCTATTTCGACGACGACGGCGACATGCACTGGACGGGCATGGTGGCCAAGGGCCGCTCCATTCAGAAGATTGTTAACTTGTCTGTAACCCAGTTGGCCGAACGCCTCGCACTGTCGCCGAAGGCACAGTACATGGGCACGGTCGACGCATTCAAAAATCTCGATAACTACTACAAGGATGCCGGTTCCGGAAATAACCCGATCCTGCCGTACAACCGCATGGACAAGGACCGCAAGGTGGAACTCCAGCCACCGGTTCGCATGGACAACACCGTGCAGTACCAGGACATCTCGGGCATCATCGGGAACACGCTGGGTATAATGGGCTCTGTGACTGGTGTGGATTCTCACGGCCTCGTTGACCAGAACACGATGAAGACCGCCACCGAAATCAACTACGCAGCCGAAACGTTCTCCACGAACATCAGGCACTACATGGTCCACTTGCAGGCCTCCATGAAGGCTCTCGGCGAATCGCTGGGCGTGCTCCTCGGTATCGAGGGTCAGGTCAAGGTGTGCCAGGGCCCGATGGAATACCTCGGCTTGAAGCAGGCACGCGCCGAAATCGTTCAGCTCATCCAGGTTGCTGAACCGAATCAGAAGCCGTCCCTCATCGACGCCCTCATCGAGACCTACCCGGACAACCCGACCATGGCCAAGCTCTATGCACGTCTCCACAGCGTACCTGCTCCTACCCCGATGGAAATGGAAATGCAGCAGACTGTCGAAATGATGAAGCAGAAGATCGACCAGGATCAGCAAATCATGCAGCAGATGGACCAGCAGATCAAGTATTACGAGCAGCAGTCCAACAACAACGACAAGAACATCGAGTTCGAACTCACCAAGATGCAGTACAACCATCAGGCAAAGATGGAGGAGATGGCATTGCAGGCGCAGCTTGACGGCAACGCCAACGCTGCCCAGGTGGAAGCCGATGCCGCCAAGGCACAGGTGGAAATCGAGAAGGAGGCCATCGGTCTCGAACTCGCCGAGCGCAAGGCACGCGGTGAAATCGCCGTGCAGGATGCGAAGAACAGGCTCGCAATCGACAAGGCCAACATCGACCTCGCCGTGAACCGGGCCAAGGGTGCGGCCAGGGTGGCGCAGGCGAACAAGGAAGCCAGTGAAAAACCGGCCGCGACAGAAGACAAGGGGGATGAAGAATGATGTACTTTTCCTGGAACCCGGGAACCGTAGTTGACGAGGAGAACCGTCCGCTAGTTGCCGGACGGGTGACCGTATTCGTCCACGATTCGAATGTCCTCGCGGACATCTACACCCTGGAAGGGATGGACTACACCCCTCTCGCGAACCCGCTGTTCCTTGACGACTACGGGCGCCTTTCGGCCACCGTGTTCGCCGAGCTCGGCGTGTACGATGTGAAGATAGAGAAGGCCAACGGGGACGGGACCTACGAGGACTTCGACCACTTCGAAATCGGCATCGATGCGAAACTCGACCAGATTGGACGGGACTCCGTTCAGAGCATCGACGAGCTCATGGACCTGGACCCGTCTGTTTCCAGCCAGATCGTCACGGTCGAATCCTACCCCGTTCGCAGCTACCTGTGGGACCCCGAAGCCATCGACACGGCTGACGGTGGCGTGGTCGTGGATTCCGACGTTGCTGACCACGGAAAATGGCTGCTCCTGTGGGACAGTCCCTACCTACCGTCCAGTGTCTACGGCGTTAAAGAAGGCGATTCCACGAACATCAACGCGCTGTTCAACTACGCTTCCGTCATTGGAAGTATGAACATCCATACGCCTCCTGCAATCAGGCTGGAAGGTGGCGCCCAGTATGACCTCGACGGATACTATGTCTGTCCGAAGCACCTGGCGCTGGAACCGGGCGTGAAGTTCAGCGGAACCATCGGGCTCTACGACGACCTGGAACTCTTCGGGAGCCAGGAACCGGGGCATGCGTACGGCGACTTCGCCTTCCTGCACTCCGGGCTTACGGCGCACTCTTCGTGGTACCTTGACCTGAACAAGTTCTGGCACAGCGGCGCCGATATTCTCGTGGTTGACAGCACCAACTACTTCACGAGCTCCACCATCAAGACTGCCGTGCTTCTTGACGGCAAGACGGTTATCGGTTCCGGCACAAAGGCAACGGCATACGCGAACAGCGCCTACTTCCGCCTGGCACTCGATTCCACGGTTCCAGACAACTTCTTCATCCCTTCCTCCGACTTCGTGCGCATCGACGGAACGGGGTTCGGCGACAGCGTGTTCCGCGCCACGGGCACATGGGACCCCGGTCTCATCAACGATGGCCACCACGTCCAGTTTACTAATATCCCGGACCTGGACCTGTTCCAGAACACGCAGCGCTGGGTGGCTGTCATGGTGGAGCGCAGGAACCGCCTGAACTCTGTCGTATGGAACGACTACACGCTCGACCTCCAGGGTCGCACGTGTTCCTCGCTGCGTCTCGAACCCACGTGCTTCAACGTGGTCAAGAACGCGAACATCAACGAGATTGTCCTCGTGGGCTACTCCACGACCCTGCAGAACGTGAGGGCCACGGTGATGGTAAATTCCACCCACGACCTCGCGCTCACCCTCCAGGATTCCCATGTCACCATCCCGCGTTACTGGGCAAACGGCCTCGCGGCACTCAGCTCCGTGAACAGCGACATCAACGTGGCCGGCCCGGAAGGCATCGACCCGTGCAACTGCTCCCTGTCCATCTACGGGGGCACCTGGTCCGGGTACGTCAAGATGTCCGAAGAACACTGCAACGCCTATGCGCTCAGCAAGGAAATCGCGTTCCGCAACGTGTTCATCTCCGGTGACTTCAAGTGGAAGGTCAACCGCATTTTCATGGCGGGCTGCACGAGCAGCAACCCCATCGACCTCTACCCGGCTGCGGGTGGCGAGAGCTTCTGGTACAACTGCGAGCTCCACAACAACCATTTCACTGGCGCCTTCCGCCTGTGGATCACCTATTGGTGGAACGAGGCGAACCCGCACTACGAGGTGAACGGCTCTAAGGTCAAGTTCAACAGCATGTCGATTACTGACAACCGTTTCGACAACTCCGACCAGTACGGCATCAAGATGACGTGCTATCACGTAAAGAACCTGTCCTATTACTGCTGCACCGTACCCCAGGACCAGAACATGGGCACGTGGACGTATTCCGGCAACACCGGCAATTGCCCAAAGATGACTCCGGGAACACTGAACAACCGAGGCAACTGGTCGCACATGTATGAGGAATCGTACCTGCACACCCAGTACCGCCGTGCATCCACGAACTTCAACCTGTTCGTACCTTATTTCTACGACCGTTCCCCGGCCAATCTTCCGGATGTGCCTACACAGTACCTGAACCCGGCGAATCCTGCCCAGCGCGTTTTGGGAACGGTTCACGGCGACGACTGGAAGGATTCCTGGGCGTTCGCATGCACGTGGCCCGTGAACGGAGTGGGAACTCCCGAACAGCTTTCTGACGAGAACTACAACAACAGGTTCTTCACGGAAGTCTGGATGACCCGGGAAAACGACGATGTGCCTGACTGGCAGAATGTTGGGGACGGCAAACATGCCTACACAACGTTCAACGTTCCCATAGTCTAGCCCGCAGGCCCGATAATTATTAGGAGAAGAGGTTTAAGATGGCGATCCAGTACGCTCCGCTTTTTGCATTGGAAACTCAGTTTCAGACCAAGGACGGCCGCAACAACACGGGCGGCTGGTTGAAGGTGTTCCTTGCGGCCACCGACGACCCCGCAACCACGTATTCCGACTATAACGGGACACGCAATCCTGAAAAGATTGTGCTGGATGATGACGGCCGTGCCCTTGTTATTTGTGACAAGTCCAAGGCATACCGTCTCGAAGTGTACGACATAAACGGTATGCTACTCTGGACCGAGGAGCCTGTGTACTGCTCTGGCACCGGTGGCGGTGGTGTGTCCATCACGAAGGTCATCTCGACCGACGGCTCCATCGCGATTGACGAGAGCGTTGTAGGCTCCACGACGACCTACGACATCGGCCTGGCCCCGAGGGACAACGACGAGTTCCTTGAATGGATCAAGTGCAGCGAAGAGGACTGCGGTTCCACCTGGTACCCCGAGTACCAGGAGGGCACCATGGAGACGGAGGCCGGCCAGGGTGTCAAGGTGCACAAGGGCCAGCTGTACCACTTCACGAACAGCTTCACCGTGGACCCGAACGGCTCCGGTATCAACTATGATACGTTCCGCGTGACCATGTACTGCGGTGACGATGTCGTTGACGAGCGCGACTTCGACATCGACAGTTCTCTGAATGACACCGTCCTGTGCGAGTTCAGCCGCGACGTGGTCCCGTCGGAAGACACCCACGTCTATTTCAAGCTGTCCATCCCGGCCACCTGCGAAGTGTCCGGCGAGGTCCAGGCGCACCGCATCTACTCCGGAATAAATGCCGTTCCCGACACCTGCGCCACGAAGCAGTGGGTGCAGGAGACTTTCGACTACAACCTGTCCTCGAAGGTTGACTACTCAGCAATCGGGTACAACGAATACGGACAAATCTCCGGCATTTCCGGCAGCGCAATCGCAGGCGGTATGGACAGTGCTACCGTGTCCTCCATCGCCTCCTCGGTCGCATCTGCGTACACGGAGAGCGCGTTCAGCTCCATCAGCTCCTGGACGGCGGATTTATCTTCGATTTCTTCCAAGGCGGACCAGTCAGCACTCACTGCCTATCAACCGGTGAGCGCCATGAGCGGTTACGCCACCGAGGCGTACGTGGACGCCAGGATGGGGGACAAGCTGGATGCCACGGCTTCGTCCTTGTTCCTGACTGGTCTCCCGGATGACCTTGCCACTACGGGTGACGTAGCGTCTGCAGTCAGTGGGAAAATGGATAAGGCGGACGGGAGCGCCTTCTATCCAATGACCGGGAATCCTTCGGGATTCTTGACCGCACATCAGTCCTTGGCGGGTCTCGCGACGGTAGAATACGTCGATAGCTCCGTGAGCTCCAAGCTGGACACGTCCGCGTTCGCCTCGGCATCAGCAGGGTTCGCTCCTACGGGGGACTATGCTTACAATTCTAGCTTGTCTGCTTATTATCCTGCAAGTGCAAGTGGCGCGTTCCAGCCTAGCGGGCAGTACCAGACGGCTGGCGATTACGCTCTCAATAGTGCAGTTTCTGCTAAACTTGACGCTTCTGCATCTAGTAATTTTGTCGTGAATTCCGCGATGACCTCGTGGATTCCATACTCCGCGCTTGATTATTCGGGCACGGCCATTTCCGGCATCGGCGGGAGTTCCCTGGCCGGCATGGGTGGTGGTGCCGACTACACCGGAATCTACCCGGTGAACGTGGACAACACGGCACGTACTGTCGCCGTGGATTCCCTGCCGCTCGTCACGGATTCGTCCATGACGGCATACGGCTCCGCGGGTTCCTCCGTCATCGGCGTGAACCTGGACATCATGAGCAGCAAGCAGGACACGCTCGCATTCAGCTATGACGACGACAAGATTTCCGCCATCAACGGGTCGGCTATTGCTGGAGGCGGTGACTACGTGGAGAACAGTGCATTGGATTCAGCTACTGCTCGATCTGCGAAGAGCACTGAACTTCCTCTGGTTACTGGTGTATCGTCCATTAGCGGCAAGCCGTTGCTTCCGACATTGCTTGCCCAGCCTACCATGCAGTATGGCGGACAGTCTACGTTTGCTTACATGCCAGCAACTTCAATGTGGACTACGGCAGATGCGGCCACTGGTGTGTTCACTCCGCTTCGCTACGCAACTGGTGCTTGTCTTGCCATGGATGCTGGAGACTATTTCAAGGCATATTACAAGGGTAACGAATGGTTCGTGTCTAATACGCAGTACGGCATGCTCCGTGGTGAGATTCATCAGACACGAGGCTTGCGTATTGTAGCAAGCGGTGCTAACAGCGCCAGTGGTTTCGAGCTGAACACGAACGGTGTTGGTGGCGTGAGCAACAATGGTTCGGCATGGCAGTATGGTGTGTCCGAATACAACAACCTTACGTCCGTGCATGACACGGTCTCTTCCAACTCGGCTGCATGGGGACAGGGCGGAGTTGTCACATCGGTAGAATCCGGAACATCATATACTGGAACTACGACAGCAGTTGTTACCGGCATAACTGGAATAAATGGTTCGGGAATAGTCCCAGCCATGGTGTTGACGGGTTCCTTCCGGCACCCTGTGACCAACAAGAATATTTACGGGTACAAAAAGCTATGGAACCTAAATCTTATTGCAGAATCATCTACATTGGCCGGGTGTGACAACAAAGGAAGATGGATTTCTGCATTGCCGGACTCCGCCACGGTTTCCTCCATCGCTTCCTCGTATGCCGAATCGGCCGCTTCCAGCAAGCTAGACACGACCGCATTCAACTCCGGTGATTTCTATTCGACCGCGAACCCGTCCGGGTTTATCACCGGCGTGGACCTGACTCCGTACCAGACCACCGCGGACATGTCGTCCTACATTCCCACCTCGATGTCCAGCGACTTCCAGCAGGCATCGGCGATGTCCTCGTATGCCCTGTCCTCCGATGTCTCGGCCACCGTTGACCTCGTTGGCACACAGAGCGCAAACTGGGGCGGCTCCGCGCTTGCACTGTCGGCAGGACCGGGCGTGACATTGACGAAGAGCGGGAATGTTCTCGTGGCTGGACTGGATGAAACCGTGCTGTTCAATTCAGTAGACGGCTCATCTATTAGCACTATAACGGCATCAGAAAATGTATCGAATTTTGAACGTCTAAGATTCTATTGGTATCCTTGGACACCATTACAGGGTAAAGGCTGTCAGGTATCTGAAGTATCTAATTATAATGGAGGTGCTCATTATACATTGGAGTGTGGGTGGATACCTACAGGAAACCCAACAGGAAACCGCGCGGTATTCATTTATATGTATAGTAGCGATGGTACTGCATTTACGCAGATTGGTGGGGGATTTAACAATCTTGGGTCTGCAACAAACTGGTCAGAAGTAAATGATGGCCAAATGCGTTGCTACAAGATTGTCGGCATCAACCGCACGGCGGAGGCATAATGTCCAGCTCCTACTACATAACATACGGTGGCAACCGCCTGACATTCCCGGGAGTTACTGGGAGTGTCGCGTGGGAGTACAATGGCGAAACGATGGTGATGCTGGATCCCTACAGAACGTCCAACGGAGACTACCTGAAGATGCGTTTTGTTACGCCAGGTGGGAATGAAATCATCCTCGAAGACGGAAGTGCAGGTAATGTTTCAGCATCCGCCATGGTGCCCGCTGGTTCCACTGCATACTTCACGGCAAATGGAAATCAAGGCGGTGAGGATACCAGGTGGCATGTAACCGCTCTCTCCAATAGCGGTTTTAGTGGTGTATCTTCCGAAAACTGGTCAAATGTTAACACCGCGTTTTATGGAAACCCGAACGTGGAGACCCACGGATCGGCTGTGCTTACCGCAACTGGTTCGGCTTCCGCACAGGCAACTACCCACATGGTATACAAGTGTTCTTATGGCGAAGGTAATATCTACTCATCCACGATGTCGGCATCCGGATTTGCTCCGGCCTATACCGGTTCATGGAACGGTAATGCCGGACGCGCTATGTGGATACCGCGTGGTTCGAGAATCGGTTTTTCGGCAGCCTGTCCATCCGGCAATACTTACTCTGTCGATAGCACGCTCTCGGCAATTAGCGGTGCAGCCATAGCATGGGATCATAGGCAGGTCGGGTCTCATTCCCTTATTACCGGGTATGCTGACCGGACTACCGCATTCAGACTCAATGCCGGCAGAAGCAAGGGAATTACGGCACATGGTGTATTCGTTGCATGTGCAAATGCAAACTGCACCACATGGGAACCGTCTCCACGTATTACGTCGTTCACATCCAATCTTAATACAGGGTTTGCAACCAATACTTACCTGAGTGGTGGAAACAGCGCACAGAACTCTACTGCCCTGTACAAGATTTACGGTTTCGCTTCCGGCAGCAGCATGGGATCACGTCGCACGACCAGCAACACGTGGGTGGGCGATACCAACTCGAACAAGAATTACTGGTATCCGTTCAATTTCTCGATGGCGAGAAACTCTGCGTACGCATCAGCCGTATTCTCATCCAAGCGAACTGCTGCCTATTCTACTAATAACTCGGAGTGGATGTTCTATGGAAGAAATGCCAATGGTTCATACCGAGTGTCTAATGGAACCTACTCGTTGGGTGGGTCTAATGGTGCAACTGCTAGAATCTACAAGACGCAGGGGAACGTACGTGACGGAAATGGACAATATGGTATCCTGTGCCTTGACAGTACAGTGGTTACAGGCGTAAAAGCAATCTCACAATGTTCCGGTGTGTTCACCGGTAGCGGACATTTGTTCTAGGAGGAAACAATGGACCCGACGATTACAGCACTCATAGTCGCAGCCACCTCCCTGGTGGGCAACTTGGCCCTGTTGGTCAAGGTTGTCACCGATAAAATCAAGTTGACCAATGACCGTGCGGCCACTGCTGCCGCTCGTGACAATGCCGAGCAGCAGCTGCGGGACAAGGTGTTGCAGCTGGAATTTAGCGCAGGACAAGCGAAGGACAACATAGGGTTGCTCTTCACTAAGGTCGAGGATAGTAACAAGCAAATTTCCCTGCTGAACACGCAGGTCGCGCAGGTGCTCACGAAGATGGATTCCGTAATAGAGGGTCTTGGCGAGTTAAAGAAGGATTTTAAGGAGACGAGAGAATGAGCGAGCAAATCAATAAGGTTTTAGCGTCCACCGCACAGGCGTTCTCCACGGCCGAACAGGCGCAGGCACGCCAGAACATTGATGCACAGAAGACAATTGCCTACTCGTATGAAGGCAACCGTATCACGGCTATCGACAACTCCGCTGTCGGCTTGAACTCCGTGTCCGCAAACAACTGCATCAGCGGTGACGGTTCCTCCGGTTCTCCGCTCGGCCTGTCTGCAACTGCACAGTGGACGGCTGGTGCAAACTGGTATCCTATGACCGAAATCTCGGCGGGACACCTAAAGATTTCGGCCGGAGCATTTGCTGGTGCACAGATTTACCAGAACGAATCAAGCTTCTGCAACTGGAATCCGACAGGCATCACTGTACGACACACAGCCTCCGGTGTCGGTGGAGGAAGCATCGACAACTTCTATGGTGAAATCCTTAACCTTAACTACAATGCCGGGCAGTATTACTTGCACCAGATTTCGAGCGATGCGTCCGGCCTCCGAGCCAAGCAGAACGGGAACCCGAACAACGCATCCATTTTTGGTTTCGGCTCCGCGGCATTCAGCGACAACAACGAAACCAGCTGGGAAGTCGTAGATCCGTCTTCCATCCGTCGCTGGAACGGATACTCGGCATCGGGCTGGTCGGAATCGTCGAACCCGCTCTCCGTGGGTTACGGCGGAAACCAGGTGTCCGCGGCCTCCCAGTACAACGTCGGTCCTGGCAACTGGGCCGCACGCACCGTTAAGGCGAGCGGCATTCCGGACATGGACCTGTACGGATTCCGCAATCTACCTGTAGGCCAGGGCCCGTTTGGCGTCAACGGCAACGGCGCGTGGATCGACCTGAAACCTGAGACCCGATGGGAGTCCAGCTTCCAGGCGACAACGAACACATACGACCTCCTGAATATTCCGAAGAATGCGACGGCGTTCATCAACGTGCAGGGACGCTTCGACCATTGTAGCTATGTGAATATGACCACGTCAAAAGACGCATGGCTCTCCGTCACTGGCGGTGGCACGACGGCGGGAGGCGGGTTCAGGACGTGGCCGCTTACGAACATCACGACCGTGGCGAAGGGTGGAACCGCTGAAAATGGATACACACCACAGTTGCAGGTAGTGACGACCGGGGACACTACGGTCGGGTTCACCGTGAACATGGTGATCAAGGAGGCGTGATGCTCGGGACGCTGGTTTTCTGTATCGCAATAGTTTTAATCGGCTGGTTCTTCTTTGATAAGAACGACTGGCGTGGGAGGTTTTAATGGCTCTCGTAGGTAATATCCTTCTCGGCACCGGGGCAACCCCCGTCATGTCTTCCATCGCTTCCGCCTATGCGGAAAGTGCCGCATCCTCGCGCATCCCGTGGAGTGCACTGGAATACTCGGGCCAAACTATCACTGCCATTTCCGGCTCGGCCATCGGTGGCCAGGGTGGCGGAGGTGGCGACACCAGCCAGTGCATGCCCATCAGCGGCATGACCGCATATCAGACAGTGTCCTCAATTTCCTCGTGGACGGCTGACCTGTCATCCATCAGTTCAAAGCAGGATGCACTGACTTTCGGTTATTCGGGTGAATACATTTCCTCGATCAACGGTTCTGCAATCATCGATACGCAGGGCGGTGGAGGCGGTGTCACGCCGGAAGAAGTTTCGGCCATCGCATCTTCCTATGCAAATGACAAGCTGGACAAGACGGCCAGTTCAACATTCCAACCCTCGGGGAACTATGCTTACCAGAGTTCGCTATCTTCTAAACTCGATGCTTCTGCATCCTCTAACTTTGCACCTGCTGGCGATTATGCGTATAATAGTTCCCTGAGCGGGTACTTGAAGGCCAGCGCGTCCTCGACATGGTACCCGATGACCGGGAACCCTAGCGGTTTCCTGACGGCGCACCAGTCGTTGGCGGGATACGTTCCTAAGAGCGCCATCAGCTCGCAGAGCGCAGTGTGGAACACCGTTACGAGCAAGGTAGACAAGAGCGAGATCAGCGGCCGTAGCTCCACTTGGAACACCGTGTCCGCGATGGTTCCCAAGAGCGCCATTAGCGCCCAGAGCGCCACATGGAACACCGTATCCGCGAAGGCAGACAAGAGTGCAATTTCTTCATGGAGTTCCGATTTCGTTTACAAGAGCGCAGTGTCCGGATGGAGTTCACAGATTGCGACACTGTCGTCTACGCTCTCCTCGATATCCGCAATCGTGACCGCTATGACCGCCAACAAGTACACGCTCAGTGCCGGCAACGGTATCTCCCTCACGAACGATACTGCAAACAAGAGAACCATTATCGCGGCGGTATAGCATGACTGGCGGAACTCTTACAAACAGCCTCGGAAACTACCTCTGGAACGGGGTAGCTTTCATGGAGGCAGTCGACAGTACGGGGCAAAGACCCAATGTAAAAATAACACTTGGGTTTAACGACCCCGACTATAAGTTCGGTGCACTGGTGACGACTACCGGTGGAGAGACCATAACGTCTCTCCCAATGGGGACGGGAACACAGACCGCAAACATACCGCAAGGATCGATTGTGGATGTACAGATAAGTGCATCCAGATATCACGGTTTCGTGTCAAGTACACTACCGAACCTACCCGTTACATCACTCATTACTAAGATGGGTCTTGGTGCAAACAGTGCAGTCACCGGTGGCGTTGGTATGTTTGCTGGTATGAAAGGAACGGCTTCCGACAACATTGATTTTTCTAATGTTGTGCATGGCTTGAAGGTTTACAGGTTTACATCATATAATCGTACAGCCACCGCCAGATATTCAGCCGGATTATATCCATATTCCATCACTAACGTCAGGGGGCAAGCGTTCTGCCAAGCCGTTACGGACAACGGTACGGGAGCTTGTTATATTTCCAGTAACACTGGCTTGCGCAACATTTATAATGCAACGGCATTCAAGCACTTCTGGATGTCGAAACTGAACGGTAGATTCTCAAACGGTCTTACATTCTGCAATCCATATTGGAACAGCTCGAACTACTCGCTTGACCCTGATTACAGGAGCATGATGTGGCACTTCTCGGGTGCATTCAGCAGCACCAATGCAGTTAACCAGGATTCCGTCACTGGATATGGTTTCCTTGGAATGGGCGATGCAAAGAGTGCATTCTGGAAGGCGGCTTCTGCGACATCGGCGACCTATTTCGCTAACAGTGGGCGTGCTAATGGACCAGTCATTACGGCAAACAACCACATATCATCAACAGGTGCGACGACATACGACCCATCAGGAAACTGGGCACCATACACGCTATATGCATGGAGACAGTTCTCCCATACAGCAACGACAGCCGTGTGGAATTACAGCGGAAATTGGTCTGCATCCGGCGTAGTACCTTAATCATCATAGACTTGCACCACCCCGGTTTCCTCCGGTGAAATGGCGCCCTACGGGGCGCCTTCTTTGATATAGTTTCCTGACAGAGAGGTATAAGCTATGGTAGGCGGTGGAATCGCAGCGGCATTGCTTGCATGCCAGGTGGCAAGCCAGGCATACAGGGAGGAAGAACAGAGACAGGAGGAGGAGCGCACCAGGCGCAACAACTTCTACTTCCACCAGGGTGTCCGCCGATACAGCGAGACGGCATCCCCGTGCAGATGCGAGACCGCATGTCCAAATGAATTTACGACAGGAGTCTATAGATGAAAATTGTGACAGCCATTCCCGTGAAGGAACGCCCGGCGAACTGGGTCCCGAACGTGAACTACATCGAGAACGACGACGGGGCGCCCAGCCTCTGCAAGAAGCTCAACAAGGCCCTGGAATGGGCCAAGGAACAGGAGGCCGACTGGCTCTGCTGGCACCACGATGACCTTGAAATTCAGACCCCGGAACTGGTGGAACCGAACCTCCGCAGGGCCTATGCGGACGGTGTGAGGGTCGGCGGGGTCATCGGCGCCCTTACCGTGTTCGTACCCCAATGGTGGCAGAACAACCGCCCAGTGATGACCTGGGGCGCCATCATCCAGGGATACAAGGACGGACGGGAACAGCTCATGGCCGACCAGCCAGGGTACATGCCCAACATGGCCATCGTGGACGGGTGTGTCCTGTGGATACACCGGGACATGTTCGATGTCCGGGTGGATGACTACGGGATGCATCTGTATGATGATGACATCTGTTTCCGAGCATTGCAGAGAGGGCACAAGGTGGCCTGCCTGGACGTGCGCTGCAAGCACCTGAGCGAGGGCGGATATGAGTTCAAGGACTACCAGGAAGCATCCGACCGCTTCATGGACTACTGGCGTGCACGTGCAGAATTCCCGGTCATTTCCGGTCAAAAGTTTAAGGAGATAAAAAATGTGTAAATTCTGCGAGACAAAGCCACCGAAGACAATGGTTTGCGTACAACATTCGGATGACTGCGCTGAACCACCTGAAATCATCGACGAGATTCTCTGCGATGAGGACGTTGACCCGCAACATTTATATGAAATACTTGGCATACACGACCACATTCACCTTGCGTGGATTGACTGGTTCGGGGTGGAACCTGTTCTAAATGTTGCGGAGTGTGATGCTGCGGGGTGTGAAAAACCTTCGAAAACCATGCTTATTAAATATTGCCCGCTATGCAACAGAAACCTGATGGAGGAAAAGTAAATGTTAGCAGCTATCGACCAGGCACACCCGTACATCCAGGTAGTCACATCCGGTGGCAGTGGATGCCGATTCTACCGCGCCTCGATGCCGGCGTTTACCATGAACTGGATCGACGGACTGGGGGCGCATGCGATTGAAGTCCCGGCTCCTATTCTTTCTCCCGACATGCTCAATGTAACCCGTGCAATCGTGCTTAAATCATGTGCGGGGTGGCAAGGAAACCAGCTGATTAAACAGCTGAAGGCATTGAAGAACAAGTTTCCTCATCTGCGTATAGTGAACGATTTTGATGATATGCCATTTGGGAACAACGTAGTCAGGGAAGGGGATTCCACCTTCGAGGCGTTCGCCGCGAAGACCTGGGATGACCGGCACAATGAGTGTTCCATGGAGGCAGTATCCCTTTGCGACGTGGTCACCTGTACGAATGAATATCTCGCCGAGAAACTGCGCAAGGCCGGGGCCAACGTAAAAATCATCCCGAACGCCTGTCCGAAGTCCATGTGGAGTCTCCCAAGACGAAAGCCCCTGGAAGAAGACTTGAAGGTAGTAAACCTCACGCTTACACAGTGTCCACAGCATGCAGTTCCTGACCATGTAAATGAGAAGGGCGAATTTGTCAAGAGGCAGGTCGGTGACTACGATTCAGCGGAATGGGCAGAATGGATTATTAAGCACGTCAAGGATGGAGATATTCAACTCACACAGATGGGTGGACCTTCCTTCCTGTGGACCGAAATTCAGGACAAGGTAAAAAATTATCCATGGGTACCACCTAATAGGTATGCCTCCCTCATGTGCCGCACTAATCCCGATTTGGTGATTGCCCCGATGGTTCCCTGCGAGCTCAACAGGTGCCGGAGTGACCTCCGGTACGTGGAGGCCGCCATCTGCTCCGCCGCGTTCCTCGGCAGCGACTTCCCGGATTCTCCTTACGCACATGTACCAGAACTGTCACGCGTGCCACAGGGAGCAACGATGGAACAGCTGGACGAGAAGCTCCGGATGATTAAGGACCGCGATACCTTCAACATGCTCGTCGATGAGGGGTGGAAATTCCTCGTGGAAGACGGGCGCATCATGGAAAGCGACAAGTGCATGAACCGGTACGTCGAGGCATGGGCGATGCCTCAGCAGAACCAGATTGCCTTCGACCTGATTTAGTATGAAGTACCTGCAATACATCCTCTACGGCGTCATCATAGGCCACTGGCTCCTTAATGTCAAGGGGCGCCTGTGCACCGGCAAGGTTGAAGACCGGTATGCCGTCGTCGGCATGCATTCCAGCAAGAACGAATACATCTTCGTAGGCCGTTCTACCGAGAAGTCCAAGGCACTGGATGCCACCAACCATATTGAAGAGAACAGCATGTGCTATATAGGAATCTGCTATGACCTGTGCGACCCTGGTGATCGTGACGAGTTTGAAAGCAAATCAATCTGTCCTTACATGGAAGCTATCGACGTCAAGGTCATAGAAGAAGCGAGAGACATGCTATGAGAATTTGGCGGATCAGTCGAACACGCACAGCCATGGAAAATCTGTGGAGCGCGGCCACATTCGCGGCCAACGGATTTCGCTACAAGTATGTCAAGGCAGGTGTTGTCCTCACCGGAGAGGAATGGAGTGAGGCGATGGATACCATCGTACTTGTATCCGTGCGCCGCTTCCTGAACAAACTGAAAAACAAGAAATACGACCGCAACTACACCTTCTACCAGAACGTGTTTTCATGTGTGTTCAGCGTGTTCCATCAGCAGCTGAACTTCTACATGAATAATGTCGTCAAGAAGAAGATGAACAGCCTGGACCGGCTAGACCCGGAGAAGGCGCAGTTTCTTGTAGACACGGCTTCCAGGCCCATGTACAACTCCACGAAGGAGGACAGGAAGATTGCCATGAACAACTTGAAGTCATGGCTCTCCAAATGCGAACACGTGTCTCATTTGAAATCCGAGTGGGAGTATGATTTTTTCATGTACGTTGAATCCTGCGAGGAGACGGGGATACCGGTGAACAAGATGAACCCCATGTACATTCTAGGTGCCCCGTATGCAACGGGCGAAATAGTAAAAGGAGTGAAGATGATTATCATTCGAGATTCGATAGAGGGAGATGCCGTCTTCGGTTCCCTTCTTGTCGGGGGCATTAAAGTTTGCGACACCCTGGAAAACAAAAAGAAGCTGATACCATGCGGGGAATACAGCCTGAATGTATCCAAGTCACCGAAGTTCAACAGGTTGCTGCCGCTCGTCTACAACGACAAGGTGTCAATGATCCGTGGGATTCGCATGCACGCTGGAAATTCCGCCAAGGATTCCGCCGGGTGCATTCTCGTTGGTTTCGGGCGCAACGGTGACAAGTTAATCAACTCTCGGAATGCGGAAGCAGCCGTCACGGGACTTGCTGCCAATGACGCGAAGTTGATTATCACAACGAACGGTATGATTTAAAAATGGCCCTGGTGCCGGGAGTTTCGAGCTCCCGCACACCCGGGGTGAATAACCTGATGCACCAGGACCCGCGCGTCAATCTAAGTAGTTATCCGTTTCGTCCACCGGAACCAAATCTTCTAAGCTGTTGCACCATGGCACCGGGAAGGAGAACTTCGGCCGTGTGGCGACATATTCGCACATCGCGTCAATGTATGGCTTGGACAATTCATTGAATAGGCGAACGGCCCTAGGTCCGGCATCCGGTTCCCAGGGTCTTATCCGTTCGTTGCACATTTCCGCGATGGCGTTGATGTGCTTGAGGAGTGCGTCGATGATAGGGTCATCAAGATCGTTCATGCTCGGCCCACATGGCGTCTTCCTGTTTCTTCTTGTCCTGCGGTCCAATCCACTTCCAGGTCCAAGCTGGACCACCGTTCCGGTTGTCCCTTGGCTCCTTTACGCATTCGCTGCGAAGATGCCACACGGGGTGACCATTCTCCTGGCACCTGACGCGTTTCGCCTTCCATGCGTTCACGGCCTTTGCAGCTTTATCTGGACTTGCCAGGTGATCATTCAGCTTGACTGCTTTGAGGTCCTTGAAGTCTTCACTGGTAAGGGCCTCTTCCTCCGCGGGGAGATTGTCCGGTAAGTCACTCTGGCACAGACCCTCTTCATCAATGGTGTTGACGCCTGAGAGCCGGCGGAGCCTGTCGCGAATTTCGAGCTCAAGGCCATTCAGCACCTCGTCGTGGTCCACTTTCCAGCGTGCGCTCTCGAATAACAAATCAATCAAGTATTCACGTTCCTCAAGTTCCGTCATTGTTTCTGTTCCTCATAATTTCGCGCCAGCTTTTCACGAGTCCGGTGTTCGGCGATGGAGGCAGCGCGTTGAACTCCTCGTCGGACATTTCTATTAAGTTTCTGAAGTCATGCTCAGTGCACATTCTGTTCAGGGGCCGCACGTCGTCGAAACGCCATGTGAAGCTGTAGATGTTGTTCCGGACATCAGTTTCAGTCCACGTATAGATTTTGGAAATACCGGCCAGCAACATGTACGTGAACATCTTGCGTTCAAGCTCCTGTGCCAGGCGCACCGTAGAGATGCGGGTATCCGGCAATGGACGGAACAGTTCATCGCCGAGTTTCCGGTCCACTTTCGACCAATCGAGCTTAATCGGATTGCGGTTCCCCATATTGCTCCTCGTAATCGGTGTCCCAGTCGTGCTCCGGGAGGCCGCACTTCCTGGCGAACTGGTCAAGAGAGAACTCGATATCCTCTTCTGCTTCGGAGTCGCTTAGGTCATTCGCATGGATAAAATATGCAATGACGTAATGAACCTTCTTTACAAGCTCGCTCCAGTGTTGTGTAAGTTCATCCATGAGAGCCTTCCGGTAAGCACCAAGTTCTTCACCGTATTCTTTAGCGCTTAGTCCAAGTTTTTCCGCAGCAGCCATTACCTGTTCCGGAGTCCCTATCCAAGAACCTTTGCATGGTCTCAATCCAGCTTCGAGAGACACCTTAAATAAAACATCCTCAGGAATCTTGCTCATGAGAACCTCCTGGGAGCCATCGCCATCGCATCACATCCATCTACGGCACGTTTTGGGCGCAGTGCCTCTTCCAGTTCGGACACCGTTCCAATGGATGCCAGTGCGGCACTAGGGTCGCCCCGCATCAGGCGTGCGTCGACTTCGGCGACTGGACGCTTCGGCTGGTGCTCGCGGAGCCATTGCTCACGAGCATCCCGCATGGCGCGATAGGTTTCTTCCTTGGCAACTTGTTCAGGGTGCCTTAACTTTCGTACGGTTTTCATCGCAAAGTGCGATAAAATAATCGCGCTTGCACACAGCATGAACTTGTTCATCTGTAAGTCCCATCTTTTTAAGGTTTGATAGTTTGTAGTTAAAGTCGGCGCGGCGCCTTGCGGCCGGTGAGCAGTCGACCCGTTCACCTCTGAACTTATCAACGTTAAAGCACACAAGGGGCATCCGCGCCTCCTAAAAGGTGCCCCACCACCCGAAACAAAGGATATCTTTTGGCAAAGAAAGAGGTGGTGGGGCAATTTGTGGTGACCCAAATGCATGCGTAAAAGCCTCGGTAAAAACATACATTGGGTCACTAATAGTTGCCCGACCCCTATACAGAATTTCCCAATCTTGCAGAACAGGGTGGGGCCGGGCTTTTGTTAATTTGTACTAAAATGGGAGATCATCTGTGGGATCCGGAATAATTGTAGCCTGCTGTGCCACCGGTTGTGCCACAGGCTGAGGTATCGGAGCTGCGGGGGGCACATACTGATTGGCAGGCTGCTGTGCAACTGGCTGAGCGGCAGTGGCGCCGAATACAGGGGACATCGGATCTACAGCGGGAGTTGCCTTTGCATCCTGTTCCTTGTGACGAATCTGGATACCGTCGGCCAACTTTGCCTCGACAATGTCTTCACCTTCGACCAAGAACCAAGGCACTTCACCATAGGTAAAGGCAGCCTTTTTCTTCGTCGGGGAAATGCTGCTGATGACGTTGTACTTGGCACCCTTCTTGGATGCCTTCTGGGCAACGAGCAGCTTACCGCGTTTGCTGATGAAAGCGTCGAAGTTGAAGTGGGCGCTACCGTCTTCATGCTTCACGAGGATTCCACCCTTGACCAGGATTTCACAAACCTTTGCCCAGTCCTGCGTATCAAACCACTTCGAGAGTTCAATGCGCATCTTGGATTTTTCGTTTGCGCTGATGGTCCAGCCATTGCCGCGGAGAGTGTGGACGTTGCCTTCTTCGTCAGCCAACTGCCAGATAAGCTGGACGAGCAAGCGTTCCTTGCCTTCGAAGTTGGCCTTGTTAATGGTGTAACCACAAACGATAGCACCGTCGTAAGACCCTTCTTCGAGAACGAAGGAACCGGAATTGCCGGCTTCGAATTCATCGAAGGATTCAATGGTGAGAAGTGCCTGAGATTGTTCTGTCATATAGACCTCTTTATATTGGGCCCAAAAAGTAAGGGGCCCGGGTTTCACTGCTCTCCGTGAAATTGCCGGGCCCCAACTCGAGTTGAGAATCGGTGGGAATTGAGGAGAGCGGTTCAATTCCCTGACATTACCAATGTAGCAAATAACTACCGCATTGGCAACGCCATTGTTAAAATCACATGTAAATTCTCTTTAACATTCCATTCCATTCGTGCATGCAGTCGCTCGGCACGTCAATCGTGCAAGCGTCATCAAGAGGAACACCCTTCTTTTTCATGAACCCAATGACACCGAACATCGTATTGTTCCTGGTTCCTTCGACCATGAGGTCGATTTTTTCCTGGGCCCATTTGAGAATAGGAGTATAGTCGGTGCGGTTCTGGGAATGTTCTCCGTTGAACCGTTCGACTGCACGGTCAAACGCCATCGTGTTTATGGACATTTCCCGATACTGCCTAATCAACTCAATGGGCGTCTCGAAATACTTGTGTATTCGATTGAAATGATACCGGTATGGTGCTCCTTCCGATCTTATGCACGGCACGACCTGCAGGTGGCAACGGTCATAACAGGATGGATCGCATCCGGGGAATATATCGAACATGGCCTTCTTGTAGTCGAAACCCATTTCCGATTGCGGAAGGGGGTGTTCGAGAGGAATGATTACGCGGAATCTATCACCAGGTTTATAACCATAGCTGAACGACGTATATGCGGCAAACATGAACTTGTCCGAAAATTCCGAAATAAAGTCATCCATCTTTACACCGGAATCGTAGTCCAACTGAATGCAGTTGTATTCCTGTATGTTGTCCGCGATTGCAAGGACGTGCCCATCATTTACGGATACTGTATCCCTTAGCTTGCAGAAGCACCACAGCGGGGCATACGCCTTGTCGTCACGTATTATAGGATGCTCTATAATGGCACGCAAGTCAACATTGACCATGCTCGCCTCATTCGTAAAGAAGTAGGGCTTTACCAGTGCTATCATAATAAACCCCCGTATTTTGTACTGTGCACGCCAACAGGTTCCTCGGCCTTGAAATCGTCCTGTTTCGGGATGTCGCTGAATTCCTTCTTGGCGTCGATACCGATGAAGTAGTCGATACCACGTATGCGTTTCTTCGTAATCCCGTAGGACAGGAGCCACATCTTGAAGTTGCGGATGCCGTCACAACGACCGTTCGCCGTAGTCTGTCTCGTAATTCCCGCGAGTATCATTTCCGGATATTCGTGCCTCGTACCACCGACCAGGGTTATGGATATGTCGCTGCTGCGCAACTTGGAATCTTCCCCGCCCCTTGTGAAGAACCGGTTGAATATCTTCGCGAACGTGTCCGTGTCTTCCTCGCCCTCGTTCTCGAACATCTTTATCTTGAACATCGGTTCGAACATATCGTCGGGTGATTCGGATTCGAAGGCGTGCATGATCATTTCGTTTTCGGAGTCAAGCGCGTCATCCCCGCTATACCACTTCTTGAAGTCATCGTCCGTCATGATAAGGAGGCCGTTCTTGGTGATAAAATTGAAGCCAATACCGCGCTTATTATTAAGACCGGTGAAATAAGATACATAATCATAGCACCACTGGATGAATTCCTCCTTGCAGAGGATCAACTTATCCGTGAGGTCGCGGACGGATTCGGCTTCAGACGCCTGGTAGTTCCTCTTGAAGAACAGGGGGAGCACGCGGCTGACGGCGTACATGTTGTTAAGCCAGATTTTCTTGTTCGTGACAAGGATCAGCTTCGTACCCTGTACTCTCCATTCCATGGCGTTCTGGAACTTCCGGTCGATGCTGAGGGTGTCATTACCGGTGATCGACTTGAACATGGGTGATTCGATAACAGAGCTAGGTTGCTTGATGTCCTGGAGGATAATCAGGCGCTTGTTGATTGCCGGGACCATACCGAAGCGGTTCTCCCTGTCGAACGCGTTCTCTTGCAAGGTTACACAGGCATTCCCCATCACGTCTTCCAGGAACTTACAGAATACGCCCTTTCCTTCCTTGCCGAGGCCGACAAGAACCAACGACTGGCGCGAGAAGTTGTCCTGGTCGATTACGGATTTCATGAACACGGCGAGACGGAGTAGGCCCATAATTGGGTTTGTCAGCTTACCGTTGAAGAAATCCGCAAACGCCTTAGGGAGCTTCGGCATCCGGTCGACCCTCCGAATCACCGGCTTGAACGGGGAATGGTGCACGGCATCAACCGCGTCATCGTTGGTCCACTGCTTGATAACCTTTATCTTGTTGAAATCGAGGAACTTTATCATGTCGGTCTGCAGCACGGTACACCAGTTGGTCTTGTTGAGGGCCTGCTTCTGGGCGTTCATCGCAAGAGAGAAATGGTCGAACAGCCAGGACGCGTGCTTGCCGGAATCCACCTTGCGGAAATGGATCTGTACACAGATGTTCCTGGAGATGCAGTGAGGGACGATGTTTTCCAGTTCCTCTTCGAGCGTGGCGATTTCATCGTCGGCGTTGAGCATGTTGTTACGCAGCTCGTAGCAGCGGTCTACGATAATCTTGCAGTATTCCTTGATCTTCACCATGTTGTCCTTGGTAAAGGCCGACCAGAAATCGGCATCGTCGAGAATCTTGCGTGCTGCGCTTCCCTCCGACAGGGGTATCGGGAGCACCATGTTGTCGTTGAACACCCAGTAGAGGTTTTTGAGGCTGTCCTGTCTCAGGTGGGAATACAGGAATTCGATATCCGGTGTGGAAATCTTCTCGTCCGCCGTGGACCAGTTGGCGTAAAGCTGGTATTCCTTGGTCTTGGTCTCGTCCGTCTTTAGGATGGCGGAAGTGGCCTCGGAATTCCGTTCCGACTTCTCGACGCTGGACTTCTTCTGGATGTCGTTCCATTCTTTGGCGGCTGAGGCGATATCCAGGATGAGGTCCGAAGGGGTGTTCCAGTTGGCCTTGAGCGAGGCGGTGAACTTGCCGCCATCGGCAAACCAGGTCCCGATCGATGCAGGGCTGAGCATCCTTACCGGCTGTCCCTCTTCCAGGAGGTTCTTTACCCATATCCCTATCGACTTGGAATAGGTCGGGTTCGTCCTTAACTTGCCGGCTGCGGTAGCCGCTGCCCTGCTCTTTACCCCGTGCAGGTCGAACTGGTAGACCCCCGAGCAAATATTGTTGAGAAGTGTTTCTATTTTATAGAGCCTGATTGAAGTGTATTCAGTTGTCATTTTTATGCGCGTTCCTGGAAAAGGTTGAACTTGCGGAGTGGGGTAAGGTGGATGATGCCGGTGTCAAGGTTCCCCGAGAATACCATGAGGGACTTGCGGGCCCGTGTTGCAGCCACGTAGAAATGCTCGAATGAACTCCTGAGGAGGAAGTTTCCCTTCAACTGGCCATTCTTTGGGAACAGGTCGGCAAGGGTGATTATGACGTTGTTCCATTCGAGTCCCTGTGCCTTGTTCACGTTCAGTGCGTATGCGGGGGTGAAATATTTGAAGAACGTGCTGAGCTTCAATTTTCCTCTCTTCGTCTGGTCTACCCTGGAAACTACATCAACGTAGTACATCCCGTTCGCACGGCAGAGGTAGCGTTCGTTGGTCATGATCTTGATGGTATCCAGCTGTTCTGTATCGATAGCCATGCATTCGATTGCATTGTCCTGCATGTACCTGACGAGGGCATCGGAGCAAGCCTGGTTGTTCCTTGCGAAGTCGAATGGCTCGGTCCCGTCGACGGGGAGGCACATGCCCGGGATTACCCTGTTGAGCTTGTAGGCGTTTATGGCTGCGCTCTGGGTAACGGCACCGGTGATGAATATGGTTTCCGGGTCAAGGACCGAGAAGAGGTCCAAGGATAGTTGGTTGTACTCGAACGGCCTGAAATGGGCCACGTTTCCGTCATTGGAGAAATCCACCGCCTTGTCCGCGATAATCCTGGATGATTCGTCCACACGGTGGTTTACGGTAAGTTCTGTCGTAAATTCTGGGAATTCGGTGATGATGGAATACAGGACGGAACCGCGTGAAAGGAAGCTGGGTATCTGGTTGATGTCGCCCATAAGTATAAGTTTCCCGCCTGTGCGGTTTACGAAGTCTATGGCTATCAGCAGGATATCGATATCACCGCATCCCATCTGCGAAGTTTCGTCGACGAGTACGTCCACTGCATCTATTTCATCCAGGGAACCGAGCATCCTGAGGAACCTTACCTTCTCGAAGCTCATGGGTTCGCTGCTTTTCCCCGCATCCCTGGTCCTCCTGGCGCCATTGAATGCAACGGTGTTGGATAGTGCCCAAATCGTGCTCTTTGCTCCGGCCATGGCGATTGCCTCGTGGGTCTTGCCGCGACCTGGTGGACCGTAGAAAAGTCGCACCCTGCCTGCCTTGTGGAGTTCAGCGAGGCCTTCATGCAGGGAATCCAGGCTGTGCTTGATGGAATTGTGGATATAGCGGTTCTGGGAGTTTACCGTGAAGTCAACTGTCGCACGTGCGTCGGACGCATGGATTAGTGATTCCTTGTTAAAGTTGACACCGTGCAACCTGTAGATACCCTCTACCCCGGTCATCCACATGTTGCGTTTGGCTCCCAGTTCGAACGGTGTATCCGAAACGTGCATGAGGTTGTCTTCCGCCTCGTCGGTCAGGCGCCTCTGGTATTTAAGGCTGTCTATGTAGTCTGTCACCAGGGAATAGTTCATGGCGATTTCACGGTTGCAGATTTCGGCTAGATCTTCCGGGTTCGGAAGGATGGCTCCCTGGAATACGGTGTCCCTGGATTTCTTGTACCGGTTGATGGATTCCATGAATGAGTCACGGATCACGTAGTCCATGAACTTGGAAGGGGTCACCATCCTGTCTACGAGCTTCGTGATCGAGAAGTAGTGGCGCCTTGTCATGCGTTCGCGTGCATTCCTGGAATGGTTCTCCGTCCACAGGGCTTCCCAGTCCGAACTGGCGAATTTCCCCTCCTTCATGGGGCAGTCCTTTACCAGCTGCTTGATGCTTTTCGCGATATGTTGGAGGTCTCTGGTGTCGTAGATGTCTACGAGTGTCTTGATGATGGTCGGGTATTCAACGAACCCGAACTTGTTTAACGGCAGGGATAACCGTGCCTTGGAACTGTTAGTTCTCATGTGTGTGTTTACCGAAAGGCGCCGTTTGACTTGTGTGTCGCCCGGCGCCTCTTTTTATCTGGTAAACACACTTGCGTTTATAGAGTCGCAACCCTCGTTTTATAATTTAGCACATGTAAGAACAATTGTCAATGGGTAAAATGGGTGTGTAAAGTAAATTTTCGTTTACAGTAGGGGGCGTGTTCATATTGGCAACACGCCCCCCACTTGTCGATTTTGAGCAAATTTCGCCAATCGAGGGGGCGTGTTAGGGGGCGTGTTAGGGGTCAACACGCCCCCTTTTTGGCACTTTTTACCTGTTTTTACATGTTTTTCAGGTGTGTAAGAATTTTTATCATGTAAAGTTCTGTTAACAATGTGCTGTTTTTGATAAAATTTAGGCGTTTTTTAAACTAAAATTAAAAAAAGAATAAATTATAATATATATAAGGGGGGTACCTTAACACGCCCCCCAACTCATTTCATCCATATACTTTTAATGAATTGAGGTATAGTTTACCATCAGGAGACTAACCATGGCTACAAAATCCAAGACCAAGAAATCCAACGAACCAGAAAAGTTTGCATCCCCGCTGACCGGCGACTATGTCGTTAACGTGCGCTCCCCAGAGGCCGATCCGGTGGACGTTCAGGTGAAAGACGATACTGATATAAGTAAAAAAATTTACGACATAATCGAGCACGAATATCCCCGCACGAGGGTGGGCACCGACGGCTACCTGCACGCCATCCTCTGCGAGTTGATACGTGCACGTTTGAGCAAGTAGGAGGGTCCATGGAAGAACTGCCAGAAAACATCGCGGACGCGCCGGAAATAAATCCGCCTAGCGCACCGGAATCTGCACCCAAGCCCAAAAAAGTCATAGGGCGCCCCATCACCAAGGAAAACGCCAAGCAGTACCAGCTCTCCGCCGCCCGTGCAAAGAAGTTGCGCAAGGAGGCCAGGGCCAGGATGCTGTCGGCGCTCACGGAATCCATGGACCTGGGCAAGGAGCTCCTGAAGGCCATGAAGGGCCAGGACGAGAAGTACCTCGGCATGATAGAGAAGGCCACGCGCCTTGTCGGCCTGCAACACGACCAGAGCGAGGACGCCATCGCCCAGAAGATTTCGCTGAACGCGAAGACTGACGCCAACGTGAACGCCAGGCTGGAACTGCCGAACATCAACATCACATTCGAGGACGCGAAGCCCAAGGAGCAGTAGTTGGATATCAAGATCCCACTGCTCCCAGTCCAGAAGGACTTCATCACGGCCACCGAGGACTTCGTGGCCATCGTGTCCGGCCGTTCCTGTGGCAAGACGTGGATTGGCGTCCTGGACGCATTGCTGGAAGTCCTGAAAGGGAATAATATCCTTTATATGTGCCAAAATGATGGCGCATGGTACAAGGGTGGATGGGTGCACCTGCAGAAGTTCCTGCGTGAATTCAAGCTGCTCGAACACTGGTCATGGAACTCCACATACAAGACCGGAACCCTTTTCGGGAAAAAGTTTTACGTGGGCACATACGAGAATGTCGATGGCGCCCGTGGTGCAACAGAATGTAGTACGCTTTATCTTGATGAATTCATGCTGTCCAAGCCGTCAATCATGGCGGCTCTCGCACCGTGCTTGCGCGGTAAGGACGCACAGGGCAACGACGTGAACCCGCGCATCCGCGCCTTCTCCTCCCCGAACATGGAATCGCTCTGGCAGCTGATGATAGTCGAAGCTGCCAAGTACGGCATCCGTGTTCTACGTTCCAAGCAATCCGACAACACTTTCCTTACCGAGAAGCAGAAGTCGGTCATGAACCGCTACATCTTCGACCCGCGTCTAAGAGCTCAGGAAATTGACGGGGAAATAATTTTGGACGGCGGACAGACCGCAATCATCAACGTCTCGGATTTCACGAACGTAGTCCAGCTGTTCCACGACAACGGGGTGTATGCAGGTTTGGACATGGCCCACAAGGGCCAGCGCGACAGCCACGTGTTCTGCGCGGTGCAGGGCAACCGCCTGCTCGCGTTGCACGAGTTCGGTACGTGCGACCACATGGAAGTCGCTTCCTGGATCAAGAGGTTCCACGAAAGATATCCCATCTACAAGCTCAACATAGACCTGGCCTGGTCGGAACTGGTATACGAGCAGCTTCGATTTACCATTAACTGCCAGCAGCGTTCGTTCGCTGAGAGGCCGCCGGTCGAGGACGAGAAGGTGCTGTTGCAGTACGCGAACATCCGTTCCTGGGGCTACTTCCGTTTCGCCCAGCACACACGTGACGGTCTAGTCTGGGATGTCGAGAGCGAGTTCATCGACAAGGGAGTAGTTTCCGAGTTGAAGAGGGAGGCGTGCCATACGCACTTCCTACTGGACAGGATGGGAAGAATCTTGATAGAACCGAAGGAAGACATTAAGGCGAGACTGGGCCGGAGCCCCGACGTGGCCGATGCGGCCATGCTCGCGTGTATCGACAGGCCGGGCCTCCTGGACCCTGCGATGGTGGCACGGGAACAGCAGGCGGATTCACGAGAGCGCGACGAGCTCGAAGCGATAATGAGCGAGGACTAGATGGACGCGAGACTCTATTCGAAGAGAAATCCCTACGAGGAAGCCGAGCTGTTCGCCACGCTCGAAAGGATGCGACGCATGGACGAACTGGACGCGGAGATGGACCGTAACCTGGGCGAGCTCCTGATTGCCGTCACCAGGTTCGCCATGACATGCGGCATGCGGAAGGGAATAGTTTTCAAGGGCGACGAGGCGGAAAGCCAGTGCATGGTCTATGCGCTCGAAGCGTCCAGGAAGGCGGACACGTCGGACCCGAGGAAGTTCGTCAACTACATGGTGAACGCGGTCCAGCGTAACTGGGTGCGCGACTCCATGACTGAGGCGAACCGGAACAGGCTCCTGTTCCCGGTGACCGACTCTGACGGCATCGAGCTCGCCGCGGGCATGGACGGTTCGCCTGAAGGCATACCCCCGTGGGAATGTTTAAGACTGTTTACAATAAAGAACAAGGAGGCCGATGATGGCTACCCGACATCTGGAAGATGCAATAGAGGAAGTGAAGAAGTCCCTGGAGACCCCTGTGGAGAACCAGACGACTGAGGAACACAACGAGGACAAGCCGGTGGAAACCCCGGCCCCCGAGGAACACGAGGACAGGCCGGAAGACAAGCCGGCCGACAAGCCGGTCGATACCCCTCCCGTGGAAACCCCGGCCCCGAAGAAGGACGACGTTGCCGAGGAGCTCGAAAACACGAACTCCGTCATCCGTAACCGCTTGAAGAAGCAGGCCGAGAAGTATGACCGCGAGCTCGCCGACCGTGACGCCAAGTACGAGGCGCTGGCCAAGCAGTTCGAGGAATTCAAGCAGGGCATCAAGAAGGCCGAGCCCCAGAAGACCCGTGACGCCTTCCAGACCGACGAGGAATATGTCGCCTACCTGACGCGCCAGCAGATTGACGCCGACCGTGCCGAGCAGGACAAGATCCGCAAGGAACGGGAGGCCAAGGAGGCCGAGGCCAAGGCAGCGCAGGACAAGGCCGAACAGGATGTCCGTGACCGCCAGGAACGCTTCGTGAACAACATCAATTACTGCTTCGACCAGCCGGAACAGAAGGCCGAGTTCATGGGAAAGGTTAAGACCTACCTGGGCAAGGGACTGGGCGACCTCCTCGACGCGTGCCCAATCGCGTCCGACTACCTGCTAACTTCCCCGCGCGGCCCGAAGGTTCTCGACCGTATCCTTACGGACGTGAACGCGTTCAGGCGCGTCTTCGACCCGCGCGGCATCAGCCCGATGGACCAGTATTACGAACTGCGCGAACTCGAACGGGAAATCTACGGCAAGCCGGCGACCGCAGCGACCGAGCAGCCCCCTGTCGAGACACCGGCACCGGCGGAGAACAGGCCAGCCCCGAAGCAGGTTCCCAAGTACGGGAAACCGGGCGCACAGGGTGGCGGAAGGTCCGCGGACGTGTACACCGACCCCAAGGCGCGAAGGGACGAGGTGAGGCGCCTGATGGGCTTCTAGGCGGTTACCGATACTTAGGTAATAGAAGGGTGCGTATCAGGCCCACCGCCCGGCCATTACCAGTGTAGAACTCCGTCCTGGCGGGGACAACAGCAGTGCCACTGTCTTGGTGCAAAGAAAACAAGAAGTGCAACCCCCGCCATAACATCAAAGGAGTTTTAACATGGCTATCGCACCCAACGCTTTTACCAACCGCAAGAAGCTCGACCTTCTTGCCACCGCCCTGCGCGACAACATGCCGTATGTCCGCGCTTCCAAGCAGGAATTCCCTCAAAGTGAATTGAAGGGTAAGAAGTTCGGCGCCAGCGTACATACTTATCTCGCTGATCCGGGTTCTGTCCAGGACGGTATCGTCGCCGATCCGGATACCATCACCGAAGTTGAACTCACTGCCATCATGGCCAACAAGAACACCTCTGTCGAAACCGACATGTGGGAAAACTTCGTTGACGTTGAGGACTACTCCAAGCAGGTCTTGAAGCCCAAGGGCCTCAAGCTCGCCCGCACCATCGAGAAGGACGTTATCGACCAGAACGTGTACGCTTCCGTCCAGGCTGTCGTGCAGCCCAAGGTCGGCGGTGCTCCGGTGTACGACACCGGCGTGATTGGCGACGCTTCCTCTGCCCTCGGTGAACTCGCCGTGGCCGGACGCCTCGTGTGCTTCCAGTCCCCGAGCCTCCTCGGCAAGATTTCCCGCGGTCTCCAGCGTAACTTCCTTCCTGACGACATCATGAAGGACATTTACAAGAACCGCTACCTCGGTGATTGCGAGAACAGCTCCGTCATCGAACAGCCGCTGATGCCGAAGATCACGATGTCCGCCACCATGGACACCGCTCCGACCATCACCTTCACGGTTGCAAACACGGACGCTTCGAGCAACCCGCTGAACTACGAACCGGTTTCCACCATCACCGCTTCCGGTGCCGGTGCCACTCTCGAAGAGGGTGCCGCCTACGCCATCCCGGGCGTGTATGTGGTTGACCAGTCCGGTATGCGCACCAACCAGCCGTTCGTCGTGATTTACCACAAGGAAATCACCGGCGTGTCCCACGGCCAGGCCACCTACGGCTTCAAGATTCCTGAAATCCGTCTCGCCGTGGGCGACCAGAAGGGTGCAGGCAACCCGAACGCTTGGACTGCCGCTCCTCTCGCCAACCTCACCGTGGCCCTGACTCCGTTGCTCACCGCCGGTTCCAGCTACCTCGTTGGTCAGACCCGTCTTGACGACGCCCTGGTGTTCGACAGCTACACCTTCGACGACCTTCCGTCTTCTCGCACGGAAAACGTCGGTGTGGACGGCCCGATCTCCCTGAAGTGCATGGAGTTCGGTGACGGCAAGAACGGCGTGCAGCTCACCCGTATTGACGCCCCGTACCTCAGTAAGATCTGGGACCCGCGTCTCTCGGTGACCACGTATGTCGAAGTCTAACAAGGACTTACAACCTGCATGAAAAGGGCTCCCTAACGGGGGCCCTTTTTGTGTGGTTGCACAAAGAAAATCCTAGCAACGACTTACTTCACTATATCAGGTATGTCCTCTGTGATCAGTCGTGGGTCGCTGGCGTTTTTAAAACCAAGGCTCTTTACGATTTCATTCGTATATGCGCTTATAACAGACTGTTTTCGTCCACGATACTTCTTGTTGGCCTCTACCTCCGATGCTCCTAGGTCCAATGCATTCTGACGTGCAAGAACCGCCTCGGCCTCTGCACGCTCATCTACCATGGACTTGTAACCCGGTGGAAGCTTGTTATAGACCATAATCTTGTTGGCTTCCATCTGTGCCTTCCTGGCTTTTTTTGTTTTATTCGCATCCGCAAGTTCATTTAACTTTGCGGTGCGTGCCCTGGAGTCAGCCAACGATGCTACCCTCAATGCCTCCTCCTGTGACATTCCAGAAGATATTGCATCCTCGTATGTCTGAGTCCTGGCCCGTGATCCGGCCTCTCCTATTTTTTGCTTGGCGGCTTCATCAATTTCAGGTAAATCGTCTATGCCCACAAATCCCCTTGCATTTTCTGCTTTAATCCTGGAATTTATAATTTTTGTTCTGGCATCTCGGAACTTTTTACGGTACAATTCGTTAATGTTGTAGTATTTTCCGATATTGCCTGTGGCCTCTGCTTCCGTCTTAGCCTCTTCGGCAATTCTTGTGGCTTCGGCATCTATTTCGGACTTACCGGCATCGTCTAGGCTATCGTAATACTGTTTAGCTCGTTCCCTGTAGTTTGCGGTAGATTTTCTTCCAATGGCACGGCCTCTCTCGGTGGTACTCTCAACGTCGTCAAGTGTGCGTGCCGAAACCCCCTCCAGGACGGGGCCGCTCTTTATTTGCAAGTAAGGGTTATTTCCGTTCAAAAAATCATCGATTGAACGATTCACAAGATCGAACGCCTGTTCCTTGACGTTGAGGGAACCTGCAAACGGTCCGAGGTCATCGACTTCCTGTTTTACTGCATTCATCAGGACATCACGTGATGGGACTAAACCTGTCTGCGCCTGCTTGGTAAGCACGCTGTGGGCAATATCCCTGGTGAGCTCCACGGCATCATCAGCAGCAATCTTCCTGCCTGATAGTGCAAGTACCTTGGACCACTTAGGCATCGCTATGACGGCAGACTTCAACGCGCCACCGCCAGGCAGCACGTCGAGCACGCCTGGCCTGTTTCCCGCGGCAACGGTTCCGACTGCGGCACCTGGACCTGTAAGACCGAGCGCCATGTCGAGACCCGTGTTTCCAGTTCCTTCGCCAAGAACCGCATCGACCGCATTTTCCAGGATGATCCCGAGGCCCCTGTTTAGCCATGAGTCCGGGTCCGTAAGCACGTTCTTCTGCCTTATTTCAACGGGCTCAGTCCTGAAAGTGCCACCCCGCCACATTTCCGGCGGGGTCTTTTCCTTTGGTCCGGAAGACCGTGCACCGGCCAGAAGCTCCCTTGCCCGACGGGCCCAGTCGACCCCAAGTATATCAGCGGAATTCATGTCTGCCATAAAACGATATCTCCTGTCGATAAGTAGCGACCGCACCCGCTACTTATCGTTAGGAGATCCGAAATGCTAGCAGTAAACTCCATCATACAGGAAGCCCTGGAATTGACCTCCATGGTCGGGGACGGCGAAGCGGCCGACGGCACCCTTGCCGCGTCCACTCTTGGTCTCCTTAACCGTGTAATCGCCAGGCTGAACAACGACAACTATTTTTCGTCCACGCAGGACTACACCGACGTGGGCGCCGGCGGTAAGATTTACTTCAAGCAGTTGGAGGAAGGAGAGACTTTCGAAAGCTCCGACGGCTCCGCATGCGTGAACATGGAACCCCCGGAATCCATTGCCGGCGTGTCGAGAAAGCTCGGCATCCGGTGGCTCCAACTCCTCCCGTCCAACCCGCGCGACCAGATGGCCATGACCAGCTGGTCCCTTCCGACTACCTATTCCTACGGTTTCAAGTTCGAGAAGGCGCCATCCGGAAAAGACCGCATGGTGGGCGAGGTCCTGCTCAACGGCAACGCGCACGCACTGATCCGCGTGTTCATGAACCACCGGCTGCCGAAGTATTCAATCACCGACAACATGGCAATTTCCCCGCTGTACCACGACGCCATCCTCTATTCGCTGGCTGTGGCCATCTGCGAGAAGTACAAGCTGAAAGACTACCAGCCAGAGATGGAACGGCAGAAGGATGCCGCACTTTCCGTAATCGATGTCAACACGCTCAACAACCGAGCCCTCAATTCCGGCCTCGTGAACCAGGAGTCCTACATGGATTCCTACTTCAACGGCCTGGGCGGCAACGGGCTTTCGCTGTAAGGGGGACCGATGGCCACTTCGCAGGTGACACAGTTGCTCGTAGGACGTTCGGCGAAAGGTAAGTACCCCGCGGTGCAGGGTGCCGAGCTTTCAGTGAACATGTACAAGTCCGACAACGGCGGGAAGGTGTTCATGGAATCGGTACCTGGCCTCAGGCGCCTCTTCCAGATTGGCGGAAAGTGCCGCGGGACCTACGTCTCTACGCGCGGCTTGCAGTCCGAACGCTCTAAGGAAGACATGTTCGCATGCATGGGCAACGTGGTTTACAGGGTTAAAGAAACGGGCGCGGAACGTCTGTTCACCGTGGCACCCGGGACACAGCGCATGTCGTTCGCCGAAACCGGCGGACCGGTGCCAATCATGCTGTGCGCTGACGGCTCCAACCTGCATGCTTACAACTTGCTTACAGGAGAATACCGCAAGGTCCAACTGCCGGTCGCAGTGGAACAGGACGGGCACCTTGTAAAGCCTTCCCACGTGGCTGTCATCGACGGTACGATTGTAATCAACGACATCGACAGCGGATATTGCTATTACAGCATCCGCTACCCGCTCGCTTATTCCGAACGGCAGGTGTTCGACCTTGCCGACGGCCAGGTGCAGTACGAGCAAGACGGCGTTACCGTAAAGATGAAGGGCGTGGACCCATATGAATGGGTGTTCTACGACGATTACCACACGCAGCAGTTCTTCCTGAGTACCGGTTCTAGTGACTGCGTCAATGGACTCATCGCGGTATCAAATTACCTGTACGTTTTTGGACCGAAGAGCGTGGAAGTCAAGAGCTACCAGGGTGGCGAGTATGCCACGTGGAGCGACATGTACTTCTCGGCGCAGAGTTCATTCGGACTCGAATCACCGAACTCGCTGTGCCAGGTCGGCAATACCGTATTCTTCATTGCGTCCGGACAGCAGCGCGGAAAGTGCGTGATGGCCGTTACCCAGACAAACTTCGAAGTCATCAGCGAACAGTGGCTTGATGAGAAGCTCGAATCCGAAGTCACCGATACCGCGTACATCTTCCCGTATTCGACTTCGCACCACATGTTCATCGTGATGCAGGCGAACACGATAGGCCAGACTTGGTGTTATGACCTCAGTATGAAGGAGTGGCACCAAAGGACCTCACGCGATCACAACACCACGCTCGAAAGGCAGTGGCGCGTGGGAGGTGTCGCATACTGGCGTGAGAAGTTCTATGCATTCACTAACGACGGCCTGTTCTGCCGCTTCGAGGGCTGGGTCGAGCAGTGGAAGGACGACGTGGAACTCCCGGTAATCAGGCACAGGCAGGGACCAGTATTCGTTTCGGACAACCGTCCTTTCGTCATCGAGGAACTGGCACTGGAGTGCAATGTCGGCTGTAACGACGACTACAAGGAAGACCCGGAGGTCCTCCTCGAATGCAGCAAGGATGGCGGCATGACTTACGGAAACGTACGTTCCGCCAAGTTCGGCCGGACCGGCATGTACAGTC
>ODAJ014751008.1_pt1 | contig 38878 bp, 34 predicted proteins | sample 1539241 | NCBI WGS metagenome assembly ODAJ01 (sample SAMN02144231, study PRJEB22623) | gut metagenome | biome: sheep rumen | host: Ovis aries | place: New Zealand
CCGCCCGCGCCGCGCACCTGTCATAGGCCGCACGGTTGATGAGGCGGGGGTATTCTTCGTTTTGCAGCGCGTCGGGGCCGATCTGCCGCGCAAAGGCAGCTTTCAGCTCGCGCAGGAAGTCCTCCGCGACCTCTTCGGCCACGGCGACCTGATTGATGTCGATACAGATCTGACCGCTGTTGAGGAGCTTGAAGAAGGCGATCTTGCGCGCCGCGTCCTTCAGGTCGGCGTCGCGGCGCACAACGCACCAGTTGCCGTTTTCGCCGCCGAGCTCCAGCGCCGTGGAGGTGAGGTTTTTCGCCGCCTTCTCCAGCACATGCCTCCCCACGCGCGGGGAACCGGTGTAAAAGATCTTGTCAAAGCGCTCCTCGAGGCAGAGATCGGCGATCTCATGTCCGCCGTCGATCACGGTGACATAGTCCGTCGGAAAGCAGTCGGCGATCAGCTCGCGCAGGAGGGCGGTGCAGTGCGGCGATTTGGAGCTGGCCTTGATGACGGCGGTGTTGCCGCCCGCGATGCTTGCGGTCAGCACGCCGAGGGAGAGCAGGATCGGGAAATTGAAGGGGCTGATGATCAGCGACACGCCGTAGGGCATCGGATAGACCTTCGTCACAAGACTCGGGAAGCAGTACAGACCGCTGAAATGCCGCTCCGGCCGCGCCCAGCGCCGCAGACCGCGCAGCGTCTCGTTAATCTCCACAAGGAGGCTCCCGACGTCGCAGAAATAAGCCTCCGTCGGGCTGCGCCCGAGATCGGCGGCGAGCGCCTGCTCCAGCTCGGCCTGACGGCGCAGCACCGCTGCCTTCAGCTCCCGCAGCCGTTCCAGCCGCCAGGATACGTCCAGCGTCGCGCCGGATTGAAAATAGCGCCGCTGCGCCTCCACGGCCGCGTGGATCGTTGCCGCGTTCCATTCCATGGCTGTCCCTCCCGGAAATAATCTGTTGATCATACTATACCGCAGGCAGGAAGGATTATCAATCCGAAAAAAACTCCGCTGCCGGGATCGGCAGCGGAGTTTTTGAATGGGTTCGGATCAGTACATGCCGCCCATGTCGGGGGAGGCGGGCACCGGCGGGTTCTTCTCGGGGATGTCGGCCACGAGGCTCTCGGTGGTGAGCACCATCGAGGCGACGGAGGCGGCGTTCTCGAGCGCGCTGCGGCAGACCTTGGTCGGGTCGACAATGCCCATCTCGAACATGTCGCCGTACTGGTCGTTGGCAGCGTCGAAGCCGAAGTGAGGATCCTCGTTATTGGAAACAGTGTTGAGGATCACGGCGCCCTCCAGACCGGCGTTGGACGCGATCTGCATGATGGGAGCCTTCAGCGCGCGGGCCACGGTGGCGGCACCGGTCTTCTCGTCGCCTTCCAGCTCGCTCAGCAGCTTCTCGGCGGCCTTGGAGGCCAGCACATAGGCCGTGCCGCCGCCGGGGACGATGCCCTCGGCAACCGCGGCGCGGGTGGCGTTGAGCGCGTCCTCGATGCGGAGCTTCTTCTCCTTCATCTCGGTCTCGGTGGCAGCGCCGACCTTGATGACGGCTACGCCGCCGGAGAGCTTGGCCAGACGCTCCTGCAGCTTCTCGCGGTCATAGTCGGAGGTGGTGGTGTCGATCTGGCGCTCGATCTGCATGGCGCGGGCGCGGATCTCGTTCTTGTCACCGGCGCCGTCGACAATGACGGTGTTCTCCTTGGTGACCTTGACCTGGTGGGCCTGGCCCAGAACCTCAAGGCCGGCGTCCTTGAGCTCCATGCCCAGCTCGCTGGACACGACGGTGCCGCCGGTGAGGATGGCGATGTCCTGCAGCATTTCCTTGCGGCGGTCGCCGAAGCCGGGGGCCTTGACGCAGATGCAGGTGAAGGTGCCGCGCAGCTTGTTGAGAACGATCGTCGCCAGAGCCTCGCCCTCGACGTCCTCGGCAATGATGAGGAGCTTCCGGCCGGCCTTGACGATCTGCTCGAGCAGAGGCAGGATCTCCTGGATGTTGGAGATCTTCTTGTCGGTGATGAGGATCAGCGCGTCGTCGATGACGGCTTCCATCTTGTCGGTGTCGGTGACCATGTAGGGGGAGAGATAGCCGCGGTCAAACTGCATGCCCTCGACCACGTCGCTGTAGGTCTCGGCGGTCTTGGATTCCTCGATGGTGATGACGCCGTTCTGGCTGACCTTCTCCATGGCCTCGGCGATCAGAGTGCCGATCACTTCGTCGCCGGAGGAGATGGTGCCGACGCGGGCGATGTCCTTGGAGCCGGAGACAGGCACGGAGACGGCCTTGACAGCCTCAACGGCAGCGGCGGCTGCCTTCTGGATGCCCTTGCGCATGGTCATGGGATTGGCGCCGGCGGCCAGGTTCTTCAGACCCTCGTTGATCATCGACTGCGCCAGCAGCGTGGCGGTGGTGGTGCCGTCGCCGGCGACATCGTTGGTCTTGGTGGAAACTTCCTTGATGAGCTGCGCGCCCATATTCTCAAAAGCGTCCTCGAGCTCGATCTCCTTGGCGATGGTCACACCGTCGTTGGTGATCAGCGGGGAGCCGAACTTCTTGTCCAGCACCACGTTGCGGCCCTTGGGGCCGAGGGTGATCTTCACGGTGTCAGCCAGCTGGTTGACGCCGCGCTCGATGGCCTTTCTTGCTTCTTCGCCGTAAATGATCTGCTTTGCCATAATGCTTGCCTCCTCTTATTCGATCACGGCCAGAATGTCGCTCTGGCGGACGATGGTGTACTCCACGTCCTCGAGCTTGATCTTGCTGCCGCTGTATTTGCCGACCAGAACCTGCTGGCCGGGGTTAACGATCATCTTGACCTCGTTGCCGTCCACGACGCCGCCGGGGCCGACTTCGATCACTTCATAGATTTCGGGCTTTTCCTGGGAGCCGGAGGTCAGAAGAATGCCGGAAGCGGTGCGCTCCTCGGCCTTGTTCTGCTTGAGCACGACCCGGTCAGCCAAAGGTTTGAGCTTCATGATGATATCCTCCAATTTCTATAAAATACAAAAATCAGCATCGTTAGCACTCAAACAACCCGAGTGCTAACGATGCTTACTATACCACACTTTTCTATTTTTGCAAGCCCTTCCGGTAAAAAACTGGGGAAAAGAAATTTAAACTTTTTGTTACAACGCGGCCGCCGCGGCCTCCGCGGGCTTTTTGTCGTCGAAAAAGCGCATCGTGGCGGGGACGATCAGCCGCGTCGCGCCGGGGACGAGCCGCCAGCGGATCCGGTCGGTCAGCTGCGCCTCGCCGTCGACGTTGACGACGTCGGGCCTGTCGAGGTCGATGTCCAGCGCCGTGCCGTGCAGATGGGTGATGAAGCGGGGGGATTCGTCGGAGCGGCCGGAGGCAAATTTGCCGATCTCGGCGGCGAGCTGGATGATATTGACCTTCTTGACGATGTAGATGTCGAGATCGCCGTCGTCGGGCCGGGCGTCGAGGCTCGGGTTGAAGCCGCCGCCGTAATAGCGCCCGTTGCAGGCGCAGACGAGGCTGTGGCTGCCGTCGGCGGCATAATCGCCGCAGCGGATGCGCATCGTGGTGGCGATGCCCTTGAAGACGTTGACGACGAGGCTGACGACATAGCCGGCAGCGCCGCCGATGAGCGGGAGCCTGCTGTATTTGTGGACGTCGGTGCCGATGCGCGCGTCGATGCCCACCGAGCAGATGTTGGCGCTGAAGCGGCCGTTGCAGTTGATGAGGTCGATCGGGTGCTCCCAGCCGTCGAGCAGGGCGTCGAGATCGCGGAAGCAGTCCTTCTCCGCGCCGAACATCCGGCAGAAGTCGTTGCCGGTGCCGGTGGGGAAGGGGGCGACGGCCACGTTGGGCAGTTCGGCCGCGCCGTTGACGCACTCGTTGAAGGTGCCGTCGCCGCCGCAGGCGTAAACGCGCAGCGGCTCGCCGTTCGCCGCCTCCTCGCGGATCTTGCGGCAGGCGTCCATCGGCGCCTTCGTGACATAGATCTCATAGCCGTCGCCGCGGCCGCGGAAGGCCGTCTCGACCTTCCGGCGCACGGCCTCGGTGCTGTCCTTGCCGCCGGCGATGGGATTGACGATAAACAGGTGCTTCATTTCTCTTTCCCCTTGTCGAAGTACATAAACAGATCGCATTTGATCATGCCGTTGTAGAGCTTGCGCTTTTTGTCCGCCGGGCGGCCGAAGCAGCGCTCGAATTCCGTGTGCGAGGAGAGCAGGTACAGCTGCCAGTGCTCGCTTTTGGCCCAAGCGGCGCCGAAGGCGCGGTAGAGGCGCTCGGCCTCCTCCTTCTCCATGATGCGCTCGCCGTAGGGCGGGTTCGTGACGATGACGCCGCGCTCGGTTTTCCGGTCAAACCTCGCCGCGTCCGCCACCTCGAAGCGCACGCAGTCCGTGACGCCGGCGCGGCGCGCGTTTTCCTCGGCCAGCGCGATGGCCTTCGGGTCGATGTCCGCGCCGAGAATGCGGTAGTCCCCGTGGTATTCCCGGGCGCGCGCGGCCTCGCGCTCTGTGTCGAACACCGCCCGGCCGATCACCGGCCAGTCCATCGCGCGGAAGCTGCGGTACAGGCCGGGGGCGCGGTTTTTGGCGATCAGCGCGGCCTCGATGGGGATCGTGCCGCTGCCGCAGAAGGGGTCGCAGAAATCGTCCCGCCCGCGATAGCGCGAGAGCGTCACCATGGCGGCGGCCATCGTCTCCTTGAGGGGCGCTGCGTTGTGCGCCGGGCGGTAGCCGCGCTTGTGCAGGCCCTCGCCGGAGGTGTCGAGGCTTAAAGAGACCTGATCCTTCATGATGGCAAACTGCACCTGATAGCAGGCGCCGGTCTCCGGGAACCACTCAAGGCCGTAGACCGACTTGAGCCGCTCGACGATGGCCTTTTTGATGATCTTCTGGCAGTCCGACACGGAAAAGAGCCTGGAATTGAGGCTGTAGCCCTTGACGGGGAAGGCCCCGTCCCGCGGGATGACCGACTCCCAGGGCAGGGCGCGGGCGCCCTCGAAAAGCTCGTCGAAGCTGAGCGCCGGAAAGCGCCCCAGCTCCAGCAGCACGCGCTCGCCGATGCGCAGGTTGATGTTGGCGCGGGCGACGGCCTCCGCGCCGCCGCGGAAATTGACGCGCCCGTTTTCGGCGGCCACGTCCTGCAGGTCCAGCCGCCGCAGCTCGTCGGCGATCGGCCCCTCCAGCCCCAGCAGGCAGGGTACGGACAGTTGATAGCTCATAGAATTCTCCTCGAAAAAAATCAATTCATTTTACAACAAAGCTTTGAAGTTGTAAAGAACAGGCGATTGACGCGGAGAGGGAAAAAACGTATAATAATCCGAAGAAGTGAAAAAATGGAGGAATTGCCATGAATCAGGTCGCCATCGTCACCGGCGGCAGCGGCGGCATCGGCCGCTGCACGGCGCAGGAGCTGCGCAGGGCCGGCTGCACGGTCTATGAGTTTTCCCGCCGCGAAAAGCAGGCGGAGGGCGTCGTCCACCTGACGGCGGACATCACCGACGAGCAGCAGGCACGCGCCGCCGTGGCCGAGGTCATCCGCCGCGAGGGCAGGATCGATATTCTGGTCAACAACGCCGGCTTCGGCATCTCCGGCGCCGCGGAGAGCACCGCCTCGAAGGACTCCCACGCCCAGCTGGAGCTGAATCTCTTCGGCATGGACAACGTGACCCGCGCCGTGCTGCCGCAGATGAGAAAGCAGCGCAGCGGGCGCATCGTCTGCATGAGCTCGATCGCCGGCATCCTGCCGATCCCCTTCCAGCTCTGGTATTCGGTGTCCAAGTCCGCGATCCTCTCCTATGTCCTCGCACTGCAGAACGAGATCCGCCCCTACGGCATCACGGTCTGCGCCATCATGCCCGGCGACATCGCCTCCGGCTTTACCGACGCGCGCGTCAAGTCCGAGGCGCTCGACGAGGAATACGCCGGGCGCATCGCCCGGAGCGTGGCGGTGATGGAGCACGACGAGCGCAGCGGCATGAAGCCCGAGGACGCTGGCCGCTTCGTGGCGAAGATCGCCCTGCGCAAAAACAGCCGCCCGATGGTGGCGATGGGCTTTGCCTACAAGGCCGCGGCGGTCGCGGCCAAGCTCCTGCCCCGCCGCCTGTCCAACTGGATCGTCGGCCTGATCTACGCGAAATAAGCCATGCGCCGGAGCATCCTGCTGAGCGGAAGGACGGTCGAATATGAGCTGCAGCGCAAATGGATCCGCAACCTCTGGCTGCGCCTGCGCGCTGACGGCAGCGTTCTGGTATCGGCGCCATTGTTCACGACGGACGCGGCGGTGGAGCGCTTTCTGCTCAGGAAGCGGGACTGGCTGCTGCAGAGGCTGGAGATAAAGGAAAGCTCGCCGGACATTCCGGAGCGCGCGTTCCTGTGGGGCGAGGAGCTGCGCCTTGCGCGCCGCGCCGGAAAACGCCGCGGCGTGACGCTCTCCGAGGGCGTGCTGACGGTGACGCTCCCCGATCCGGAGAGCGCGGAGGACTGCCGAAGGGCGCTGGCGCAGTGGCAGAAGCGGGTCTGCGCCGAGCGTATCGAGGCGCTCTGCCGACAGTATTACCCCGCCTTCGAGCGGCGGGGCGTGGCCTTCCCGAGTTTGAGCTTTCGCCGCATGAAGACCCGCTGGGGCAGCTGCCGCCCGCAAAAGGGCGCGCTGAGCTTCAACACGCGCCTGGCCGAGCTGCCGCCGGACTGCGCCGACTATGTGGTGGTGCATGAGCTGGCGCATTTTCTGCAGGCCAATCATTCCCCGGCCTTCTACGCCGAGGTCGAGCGCGTCCTGCCCGACTGGAAAGCGCGCCGGGCGCGCATCCGGGCCTGGGAAAAGAACCATCCGATGGAATAGAGAGAATAGGATCCGATGAAACGATTTGTTGCCCTGCTTCTTTTGCTGCTGCTTGTCAGCATGGCGGCCTCGGCCTGGCTTGACCTGCCGGGGCTGCGGGACTATCCCGGCATCGCCATGGCCGAGGCGCTGGCCGAGCCGACGCCCGAGCCCACCCCAGAGCCGACGCCGGAGCCGACGCCGGAGCCCACGCCCGAACCCACGCCGGAGCCCACGCCGGAGCCCACGCCCGAACCCACGCCGGAGCCCACTCCGGAGCCCACGCCGGAGCCGACGCCCGAACCGACGCCCAAGCCTACACCGGATCTCTACTGGAACCCGCCCCGCGAGTTTTACGTCATGGTCAATGTGGAGGCCAATACCGTCACGGTCTATCAGATCGACGAGGACGGCTATTACTCGCAGCCCTACATGGCCATGATCTGCTCCACCGGCGCGGCCACGCCGCTCACCGGCATCTATTATCTGGGCTGGCACGGGGAGTGGCAGCCGCTCTTCGGCGACGTCTACGGCCACTATGTCACGCAGATCGACGGGAACATCCTCTTCCACTCCGTGCCCTATACCCGCTACGGCGACCCGGGGAGTCTGGAATACTGGGAATATGACAAGCTGGGCACCAGCGCCTCGATGGGCTGCGTGCGCCTGACGGTGATCGACGCGAAATGGATCTACGACCATGTCTACGATATCGCCGCCGTGGAGTTTTACCAGGACGAGGATCCCGGGCCGCTCGGCAAGCCCGCCGCGCCATATATCTCCGACAACGAGCGCTGCCGCGGCTGGGACCCGACCGATCCCAACCCGCACAATCCCTGGCTCGACGAGCCGGAGGAGGAGCCGATCATCGTCGTCCCCGAGCCGACGCAGGAGCTTTATTAGTTTTTAGTTTTTAGTTTTTAGTTTTTAGAAAATCCCATGGAAAACGAAGTTTTCCATGGGATTTCAATGTGCAGACAGACCCCGGTTCTGTCATCCTGAGCGAAGCGAAGGATCTTAAAAAGTTCGCTGTTTGACCAGAAAACAAGATCCTTCGTCACTCCGTTCCTCAGGATGACAGCTCTGTTTTGGCTTGTACAAGCTTTGTCTGCAGGCTCAAATCCCATGGAAAACGAAGTTTTCCATGGGATTTTGTTTAGGCTTGATTGACTGCTTCCGCGAAGCGGAGGAAGGCCTGCTGTCCGGCCTCGTCGCGCTTGAAGACGCCGGCGTCCTCCAGCACCTGCTGGAACACCAGCCCGACCTCGTCCTCCAGGATGCCGCGGACGTTTTCGGCGGTGAAGCGGTGCCGCGTTTTCAGCTCGTCCACCCAGTCGGCGTGCTTTGAGAGCGCCTCGTCGGCGCGCAGATCGCTGCCGTCGAGGATCGCGCGGCTGAGCGCCTCCAGCTCTGTTTTCAGCCGGGCGGGCAGCACCGCGAGACCCATGACCTCGATGAGGCCGATGTTCTCCTTCTTGATGTGGTGGAGCTTCGCGTGCGGGTGGAAGAGACCGAGCGGGTGCTCGTCGGTGGTGAGGTTGTTGCGCAGCACCAGATCGAGCTCATAGTCCTCGCCGCGGCGGCGGGCGATGGGCGTGATGGTGTTGTGGGGCGTCCCCTCCGTCTCGGCAAAGACCGAGACGCTCTCATCTGTGTAGCCGCGCCAGCAGAGCAGGATTTTGTCGGCCAGCTCCGCGAGGCGCTCGCGGTCCGGCCCGGTGATGCGGATGACGGACATCGGCCAGCGCACGATGCCTGCGCGGACGTCCTCAAAGCCGGCAAAGCGCAGCGGCGTCTCCACCGGCGCCTTCGCCATGGCAAATTCGTAATGCCCGCCCTGGAAGTGGTCGTGGCTCAGGATCGAGCCGCCCACGATCGGCAGGTCGGCGTTCGAGCCGAGGAAATAGTGCGGGAAGATGGTCACGAAGTCCAGCAGGCGGCGGAAGCTGCCGCCGTCGATCTTCATCGGGATGTGCTCCCGGTTGAAGACGATGCAGTGCTCGTTGTAGTAGACGTAAGGGGAGTACTGCAGATACCAGTCCGCGCCGCACAGGCGCAGCGGGATGAGGCGCAGGTTCTGGCGCGCCGGGTGGTTCATGCGCCCGGCGTAGCCCTCGTTGGTGTCGCAGAGCTGGCACTTGGGATAGGCGCTCTGGGGCGCGAGGCGGGCCGCGGCGATGGCGCGCGGGTCCTTCTCGGGCTTGGAGAGGTTGACGGTGATGTCCAGCGGGCCGTAGGCGCTGTCGTAGACCCATTTCTGATCCTTGCGGATGCGGTCGCGGCGGATGTAGTTGGTGTCCTGGCTGAAGCGGTAGTACCAGCCGGTCGCGGTCTCCGGGCTCATTTCATAGAGCGCGGCAAAGCCCGCGCGCACCTCGTGCGGGAAGGGCGTCAGCACGCCCATCAGCTTTGTGTCGAAGAGGTCGCGGGCCGTCTGATTGTCGTCGATCACACCGCGGCGGCAGGCGTCGTCGCAGAGCGCCTCGAGGATCTCCTCCAGCGGGGCTTCGATGTAGCCCCCGTCCTCCGACTCGTCCAGAGCCATGACCTCCAGCAGCCGGTTATAACAGAAGGTCCGATCCTCCTTCAAAATCAGGCCGACATTTTCGGCATAGTCCAGCAGCGCCTCCAGATACGGTCTCATATGGTGTCCTCCCAAAAAGTCAAAAAATTTTTTGAATATATAAAATTTACCATATCGGACAGGGCCTGTCAATTTTCATAAAAGGAAAAAAACAAGGGAAACTATCCGAAGAGGTGACAGACATGACCAACGAAGAATACAAACAGTTTGCCGAGCGGCACGCGCCGCGCTCCCCGGTGGGGAAAAACCTGCTCTGGGCCTTTCTGACGGGCGGGCTGATCTGCTGCCTGGGGCAGTTTCTGCTGAGGCTGTACGGCAGCTTCGGGCTGGAGGAGGAGAGCGCGGCGACGGCCTCTTCGATCTCGCTGGTGTTCCTCGGCGCGCTGCTGACCGGCCTCGGCCTCTATGACACGATCGCCCGGCGCGCGGGCGCGGGGACGCTGGTGCCGATCACGGGCTTTGCCAACTCCGTCGTGGCGCCTGCGCTGGAATTCAAGACCGAGGGCCTCATCACCGGCACGGCGGTCAAGATGTTCTCCATCGCGGGCCCGGTGATCGTCTTCGGCATCTCCGCGAGCGTCGTCTACGGGCTCGTGCTGTGTCTGATCGGGCAATAATAAGGGCGCGCTGCAAAATGCGAAAAAGATGCGAAAGCCATAGCTGCATCGTAGGGGAGGGGCGAGCCCCTCCCCTACAATGGTGACCGGGCTATGTTAAATTGAGCGAGACGGCGGGCGCTTCGTGAAGCGCCCCTACGGTGATCGGGGAAAAAGGCAACGACGGTCATGAGTGCTTCGGCATTTCCGCGAGCGTCGTCTACGGGCTCGTGCTGTGTCTGATCGGCGCTTAACGGAAGGAGCAGTTTAGCAGAGACTGCATCAACAAAAAACGTGCGGCAAATACGGGATTCTCCCGCGTTTGCCGCACGTTCTTCTAAAAACTAAAAACTAAAAAACTGAAAACTACGGTCACGCCGGTTCGTAGGAGCGGCTGATCTCCGCGCCTTCGGCGTTGAACTCCACGTCCTCCATCAGCGTCGGATCGACGCGGCTGCGGCGCTTGATGACCATGCCCTCGCCCTGATTGTTGAATACATAGATGAAGTAGCCGGGATAGAGGGGATCGGGCTTGCGGAACATGCCGCTCTCGTTGAGGCGGCAGAACTTGCTGCGCCCCGGCGCGTCGTCGAGCAGGTCGCCCGGGCCGCTGTAGTACAGCTCGTCCTGCATGGCCTTTTTCTTGAATTCCTCCCAGTCTTCGTTCTCAACCTTGTTGACGTCATTCGGCTGGATCATTTGTCTGTTCCTCCTTTGATTTCAGCGATTCGGGCAGCACGCTTTCATCATCCCTGGCGCGCAGACCGGCCACCGCGCTGATGGGCAGGCTGAAGCAGATGGCGCCGGCCTTCGTGCCCGGCCCGGCCTGCTCGCTGATGGCCTTCATGATGGCGGCCTTTTCGTCGCTGTACGAGACGATATAGATCATGTCCTTCTCGTCAGCCAGATTCACACCGAAGAAGCTCCGGTCCCGCGAGGCGCCGGTGCCCTTGGCGTGCAGCACGGTTCCGCCGGTCGCCCCGGCCGAGCGGGCCGCGTCCATCACAAAATCGGAATAGCCCTCGTTGAGAATGACGACGATAAGCTCATGGCTGAAATTCATGTCGGGACGGCCTCCTGTCATGGGATTGTCGGTGAGATACTGCAGCGTGCGCCCTCCGGCAACGCTCTTGAGCGGCACGGCCATCAGAATGCCGTTGCCGGGAATGTCGATCGTCAGCTCGCGGCGGGCGGCCAGCAGCACATCCCTGAGCTGCCCGGGGCCGGCTATGCCTGAGACGACGCTTTTTTCGGTTTCGTCCAGACCGAGCAGCATCAGCTGCTCGCCGGTGGCGGTGCCGCGGGCGAGCTTCGTCATCGTCAGCGTCAGCCCGAGGTCGCGGAAGAGCTCCGCCATCCGCCCGCTTTTGTCGCGGTCGGTGACGGCAATGACATAGTAAAGAAGCATCTCAGGCCACCTCCCACAGCTCGATGATGTCCGTATCGCCGAAATCGGCGGGGCTGGGCGCCGCGCGGCGGCGGGACTTGACGACGGAGATGGCGCCCATGGTCTGCACGGTGATGAGCGGCATCATCGCCACCAGCGCCACCAGACCGAAGGCGTCGGTCATGACCGGGTGGCCCAGCGCCGTGCAGGCGCCGACGGCCAGCGGCAGCATGAAGGCCGCTGTCAGCGGCCCGGAGGCCACGCCGCCGGAGTCGAAGGCGATGGCGGTGAAGGTGGGCGGGACAAAGAAGCTCAGCAGCAGCGCAAGCCCGTAGCCGGGGATCAGCAGCGCCATCAGCGGAAGGCCGGTGATGACGCGCAGCATGCTCAGGCCCATGGCCGCCGAAATGCCGATCGAAAGGCTCAGACCCATGGCCTTGGCGGAGATCGCGCCGGCCGAGAGCTCCTCCACCTGCCGGTTGAGCACATGCACGGCGGGCTCGGCGTTGATGATGAACCAGCCCATCAGCGCCGCCAGCGGGACCAGCAGCCAGATGCGCCAGCCCTCCGTCAGCACCGCGCCGAGCTCATAGCCGAGCGGCGCAAAGCCGACGTTCACGCCGGTCAGAAACAGCACGAGCCCGACATAGGTATAGGCGATGCCGACCAGAATACGCAGCAGAGGCTTTTTCCGCATGTGCAGGGAGAGACACTGGAAGAGCATAAAGAAGCCGAAAATGGGCAGCAGCGCGAGGCCGACCTCCTTCACATACGCCGGCAGACGGGCGAGATAGCCCCAGCCGAGCAGGGTGGTGGTCTCATAGTGCTCCACGACCGTTTCCGCGGCGGCGGCCGCGTCCGGCCGGAAGATCACGCTCAGCAGCATCACCGACAGCACCGGCCCGACCGAGCAGAGCGCCACCAGACCGAAGCTGTCCGCCTTGGCGTTCTCGTCGCTGCGGATCGAGGTCACGCCGACGCCGAGGGCCATGATGAAGGGCACGGTCATCGGCCCGGTGGTGACGCCGCCCGCGTCGAAGGCCACGGACAGCAGCGCCCCGTCCGTCAGCGCGGCGCCGAGGAAAACCAGACCGTACAGGACGATCAGCAGCAGCCGGAGCGAGATGCCGAAAAGCGTGCGCAGCATGCACAGCGCCAGAAACAGCCCCACGCCCGCAGATACGGTGAGCACGAGCACGCGGTTTTCGATCGCGGGCACGCTCGCGGCCAGCACCTGCAGGTCGGGCTCGGCCATCGTGATCGCCGCGCCGAGCAGAAAGCTCAGCAGCAGGATGAGCCAGAGCTTCTTGGAGCGGGTCATCGCCGAGCCGATGGCGCTGCCGATGCGGGACATGGCCATGTCGGCGCCGAGGCCGAACAGCCCCATGCCGACCACCAGCAGCAGCGCGCCGACGACAAAGGAGAGCATCAGCCCCGTGTTCACCGGCACCAGCAGCAGACAGGCGACGAAAACCGTGACGACGATGGGCAGCACGGAGGCGGCGGCCTCTTTGAATTTTTCCAGCAGGGAACGGTTCCGGATCACGAAATCCCTCCTCGTACTAAGCGCCGAAAAGAATGAAATGGTTTTATTGGCGATTAGTATCAGAAAACAATTCACAGCGTAAGTATAGCAGAAAACCCGCCCGATGAAAAGGGCGGGTTTTTCTGCTTGCTGCTTCTTACTCGTTGATGAACAGCACGCCGAGGGTCTTCGGCCCGCAGTGGGACGAGACGGTGCAGCCGGCGCGGGTGTGGTGGATCTCCCTGACGTCGATGAGGCTGCGGATGTGCGCCTCGAGGTCGGCGATCACGGCGGGGTCGATCTCGCCGGACTCGGTGATGAACACATGGCCCGGGCGCACGGACTTGCCCGCGAGGCGCTCGGTGATATACTGCTTATAGACGGCGTTGATGCCGCCGCGGTATTTCTTGTAGACGCCGAGCTTGCCGTCCTTCATCTCAAGACCGGGCTTGAGGTGCAGGAGATTGGCGCCCAGCGCGGCCACGCCCGAGCAGCGGCCGCCCTTCCACATGAATTCCAGCGTGTCGAGCACAAAGCTCGTGTCCACCTTGGCGGTGAGGGAGCGCAGGTGCCCGGCGATCTCGGCGGCGGACATGCCCTTTTCGGCGCACTCCGCGCCCTCGATGCACAGCAGGCCAACGCCGGTGGAGAGCATGCGGCTGTCCACGGTGTAGACGCCCTCAAGCTCCTGCGAGGCGATGTTCGCGGCGTTGAAGGTGCCGGAGAGCTCGGCGCTGATGTCCAGATGCACGATCTCACAGCCCTGCTCGATCATCGGCCCGAAAAAGTCCAGAAAATCCTGCACCGAGGGCGCGGCGGTTTTGGGCAGGGTGCCGTCTTTATGATAGCGGGCGTACATGTCGTCCGGGGTGAAGTCCAGCCCGTCGCGGTAGCTCTCATCCCCCAGCAGGATCGTCAGGGGCATGGTGCGGATCCGGTAGCGCTCGAGAAGCTCGGGCGAGAGGTCGCAGGTGCTGTCGGCGGTGATGATGACCGGCTTGCTCATGGGAAAATCAGCTCACTTTCCAAAAATGCTCAAAAACACTATAGCATAGCCATTGATCTTATGCAATCAAAACTTGCCCGAGAGAGACGGGCGGGACAGAAAAAACTTGCTTTTTATCCGTTCCTGCCTCATAATAACATCATCAGCATGATAGAGGAGAGGAGAGAAAACATGAGTCAAAATCCGTTTTTCCCGGAGGTCAGGGAGCGCTTCGGCTTCGGCTGCATGCGCCTGCCGATGATCGGCGGCGAGGTGGACATCGAGCAGTTCAAGCAGATGGTCGACCGCTTTCTGGAACGCGGCTTCAACTATTTCGACACGGCGCACGGCTATATCCGCGGCAAGAGCGAGCTGGCGCTGCGCGAGGGCCTGACCAGCCGCTGGCCGCGCGAGCGCTATATCCTCACCGACAAGCTGACCGAGAACTACTTTGAAAAGGAAGAGGATATCCGCCCCTTCTTTGAAAGCCAGCTCAAGGCCTGCGGCGTCGAGTATTTCGACTTTTATCTGATGCACGCGCAAAACGCGCGGAATTTCAAAAAGTTTCAGCGCTGCCGGGCCTATGAGACGGCCTTCGCGCTCAAGGCGGAGGGAAAGGTGCGCCACGTCGGCATCTCCTTCCACGACACGCCCGAGGTGCTCGACGAGATCCTGACGGCCTATCCCGCCATCGAGGTCATGCAGATCCAGTTCAACTACGCCGACTATGACGACCCCGCGGTGCAGAGCCGCGCGGTCTATGAGACGGCGCGCAGGCACGGCAAGCCCGTCATCGTCATGGAGCCCGTGAAGGGCGGCAACCTCGTCAATCTGCCGGATGAGGCCAAGGCCGTGTTCGACGCGCTGGGAGACAAGAGCTATGCCAGCTACGCCATCCGCTTTGCCGAGGGCTTCGACGGCATGTTCATGGTGCTCTCCGGCATGAGCACGCTTGAACAGATGGAGGATAACCTCAACACCATGTCGCCCTTCGTGCCGCTCGGCGAGGAGGAGCTGGACGCGGTGCGCAAGGTCAACGCCATCTTCCACGGCCGCCATCTGATCCCCTGCACCGCCTGCCGCTACTGCGTGGAGGGCTGCCCGAAGAAGATCCTGATCCCGGACGTGTTCGCCTGCTACAACAACAAGGGACTGTACCACGACTGGAACGCGAGCTTCTATTACGAGGACGTCTGCACCGCCAGAAACGGCAAGGCCTCCGACTGCATCCGCTGCGGCCAGTGCGAGCGCGTCTGCCCGCAGCACCTGCCGATCCGTAAGCTCCTGCAGGACGTGGCGGCGGAATTCGAAAAATAGTTTTTAGATTTTAGTTTTTAGTTTTTAGAGAAACACCGGCGGGCCTTGACAGGCTCGCCGGTGTTTGAGACTAGTCTCAAACAGTGTTTTCTATCGTAGGGGCGCTTCATGAAGCGCCCGTGCAGCGCATTTTTGGTTTTTACAGTAATAGTGGGCGAATTCGCAGCGATTTCTACGGATTCGCCCACTATTTGCGATGATTGATATTCTTTTCCGCCGGGCGCTTCGTGAAGCGCCCCTACGGCAGGAGCAGACTCTTGTCACAGCCCCGATTCGTCAGTTCCAGCCCGCGGCGCTCTGCTCGAGGAGCTTTTGCACCCGCTGGCGCAGCGCGGCGTTCTCCGGGCTCTGCAGGCCGGGGTCGGCCTCGAGGACGAGCCGCGCCTCCTTCTGCGCCTCCTGCATCACGTTCACGTCCGCGCCGAGATCGGCCACGTGCATCTCCGGCAGGCCGTGCTGCCGCGAGCCGAAGAAGTCGCCCGGGCCGCGCAGCCGCAGGTCCTCCTCGGAGATCTTGAAGCCGTCGTTGGTCTTGCACATGATGCCGAGCCGCGCCTTCGTCTCCTCGCTGTCGTTGTCGGACACGAGGATGCACCAGCTCTTGTGCTGCCCGCGCCCGACGCGCCCGCGCAGCTGGTGCAGCTGGCTCAGACCGAAGCGCTCGGCGTTTTCCACGATCATCAGCGCCGCGTTCGGCACGTCCACGCCGACCTCGATCACCGTGGTGGACACGAGGATATCCGCCTCGCCCGCGGCAAAGGCGCGCATCACCGCGTCCTTGTCCTTCGGCTTCATCTTGCCGTGCACGCACGCAATGCGCAGCTCCGGAAACTCCTGCCGCAGCGCCGCGGCGTGCTCCTCGGCGGATTTGAGCGGCACGGTCAGCTCCTCGTTTTCCTCCACCATCGGGCAGACGACGAAGACCTGCCGCCCCTCGGCGACGAGCTTTCGGATGAAGCCGTTGAGCCGCGCGCGGTAGCTCTCGTCCACGGCGAAGGTGTCCACCTTCTGCCGCCCGGGGGGCAGCTCGTCGATGATCGACACGTCGAGGTCGCCGTAGAGGATCAGCGCCAGGGTCCGGGGGATCGGAGTCGCGGACATGACGAGCACATGGGGCCGCGCGCCCTTGCCGATCAGCGCCGAGCGCTGCCCGACGCCGAAGCGGTGCTGCTCGTCGGTCACGACGAGGCCGAGGTTCGGATATTCCACGTCCTCGCTGAAGAGGGCGTGCGTGCCGATGATGAGGTCGAGCTCGCCGTTTTTGAGCGCCTGCTTCACCTCGCGCTTTTCCTTCGCGCTCATCGCGCCGGTGAGCTTGCCGATGCGCAGCCCGAGCGGCGCGAGAAAGCCCGAGAGCGTGGCATAGTGCTGCTCGGCGAGGATCTCCGTCGGCGCCATGAAGGCGCTCATCACGCCGCCCCGGTGCGCAAACCAGATCAGCGCCGCCGCGACCAGCGTTTTGCCGCTGCCGACGTCGCCCTGGACAAGACGGCTCATGGCCTTGCCGCCCGTCATATCCCGCACCGCGTCCTCGGCGGCGCGACGCTGCGCCCCGGTGGGCGTGAAGGGCAGCGTGCGCCAGAAATCCTCCAGATCAGCTGCCGGCAGGCGCAGGCCGTCGTCGCTCGCGCGCTGCCGGCGCAGATCGCTCAGCGCGCAGGAGAGGACGAAGAGCTCCTCAAAAATGAGCCGCCGCCGTGCCAGCTCCAGCGTGCCGAAATCGGCGGGGAAGTGGATGTTTTCATAGGCGTAGCGCGCCTGCACCAGCTTCTGCCGCTGCCGCACCGGCTCCGGCAGCGCCTCGGGCAGCTGCTCGCCGCAGGCATCCAGCCCCTGCCGCACGGCCTGCATGATCGTGCGCTGGTTGAGCCCCGCCGTCATGCGGTAGACCGGCACGATGCGCCCGACGACGCCCTTGCCGCTGCCCTCGTGCTCATAGACGGGGTTTACCATGCTCCGGCGCGCGCCCTTGCACTCCATGCGCCCGTAGAAACAGACCAGGTCGCCGCGGTTCAGGTTGTCCTTGACGTAATTCTGGTTGAAATAGGTGATGTCCACCGCGCCGCTTTCATCCACGGCGCGAAAGCGCACCAGCTCCATCCCGCGCCGGATGCGCGTCAGGCGCGGCGTGTCCGCGATGAGCGCGCGGATGCACACGGTCTCGCCGTCGAGCGTCTCGGCGATCGGGCGGAACTGGCTGCGGTCCTCGTATTTGCGGGGGAAAAAGGAAACAAGGTCATAGAGAGAAAAGACGCCCAGCTTACCCAGCGCCAGCGCCTTTTTCTCCCCTATGCCCTTGATATATCGAACGTCGGTATTTAAATCTGCCATGCTGTATTACTCGGAAAATCTCAAGCTGTAATTCTGGTTCTCCAGGCTGAATTCCTCGATCAGACCGCTGGTGCAGACGACCTCGTTGTTTTTGGTGACGAGGATCATCTCAAAGTCCTTGCCGTAGCTGCGCCAGTAGCGCAGGGCGTTGGTCTCGCCGAGGACGAACATCGCCGTAGACAGCGCGTCGGCCATCGTTCCGTCCTCGCAGATCACCGTTGCGGAGACAAGACTGTTTTCGGCGGGACGCCCGGAGCGCGGGTCGAGGATGTGGTGATAGCTCTTGCCGGTGCGGGGGTCGGTGAAATTGCGCTGGTAGCTGCCGCTGGTGACGACGGCGACCTCCCCGGCGGTGAGGATGCCGAGGTAGTTGTCCGGGCTGTTGGGGTCGGCGATGCCGATGCGCCACTTGCTGCCGTCGGGCTTGAGACCCAGGGTCTGGACGTTGCCGCCGAGGGAGATGATGCCGCTGGTGACGCCGGCGTTGCGCATGGCGTCGATGACGTAGGCGGAGGTGCAGCCCTTGGCGACGGCGCCGAAGCTCAGCTCGCAGTCGGCGGGCATCGAGACCTCATAGCTGCCCGAGCTGGGGAAGCTGCTGAGCAGCACCTGCCCGAAATTCAGCCGGGCGCGGGCCTCGGCGATCTCCAGCTCGCTCGGGACATAATAGCTGCCGTCGACAAAGCCCCAGAGCTTGACGAGCGGGTAGACGGACAGATCGAGGGAGTTGATGCCGAGCTTGTTGCTCTGCTGATAGACGGTCTGCGCGGTCTGCACCATGCGGGCCAGCTGCCCGGGGACGGAGACGGAGGCGCCGTTTGCGTGGTTCATGGCATAGACGACGCTGGTGGGCAGCTCCGGGTCGAGCATGGCGTCCATCGAGAGGATGACGCCCTCGCCGGCGGCGAGCCCCGCCTCGGCCCTGGGACCGTAGGCCGTCAGCGTCATGACGGTGTCCATGGCGTAAACTTCCCGGTGATATTCGGTGCTCTCGCCGCAGGCCGCGAGGGAGAGCAGCGCCAGCAGTGCGAGGATCAGGGCGCAGAGCCGGAAAACAGGATGATGTCTCATAGTTCCTTCCTTTTCGACAGGGGGTGTTTTCTTGCGTGTTGTTCATTATATCATAGAAAAACAAAATTGAAAACAGCTATTTACTTTGCCGGGGAAGTTTGTTATAATACCTCTCGCCGTCAAGGCATACGCGGCTGTAGCTCAGCTGGATAGAGTGCCAGACTCCGACTCTGGAGGTCGTGGGTTCGAATCCCGTCAGCCGTACCAAAAAACGACGTGTTTCGACACGTCGTTTTTTGGTACGCGCATTTGCTCGGAGCAAATGCGTCCGCGCGGCGGGGTTATTGTACGTGAAAGACACCCCTCCTGGGTTTCTTTCACAATATCTTCCTTCCCGAAATCTGAAGCCTTGGAATTGTTAATTGAACAAAGGATAGATAAACACAGGCATCCCCACCAGGGGATGCCTCTTTTGGTACATGGCGATACAGGAAGGGATTCGAAGGGCGCGGGAGTGAATGACATGCCGGTGGCATGTCAGAGCCGCGCCCCGGCCCGCCCGCAGGCGGGGAATCCCGTCAGCCGTACCAGAAAAAAGCACGCCGAAGCGTGCTTTTTTCAACGAAATTTGCCCTTCGGGCAAGTGAAATGTGCCTGCGGCACGTGAAATACGCCGACGCGTGTGAAATTTTCGCTTCGCGAAAGTGGGCAAATTTCATTTCACTTTGCGGCAGCGCCGCAAAAATTCACGTTTGCCGCAAGGCAAGCATTTTACGTCGAGCGCAGCAAGACATTTCACTATTATTGCCGGCATCTTTCGTGACAAAGGGCGCGCCGCGTTTCCGCAGGAAAACGCAGCGCGCCCGGTTTATTTCGGGATCAGAAGGGCCAGGTGGGGAGCCACTTCATGTATTTCGTGGCCTCATAGCCGTTGACCGGCAGGCCGGAGAGCGCCGGATAAAACAGCACGAACACCGCCGCGCTCAGAGCGCACAGGCCGAAGACGCGCCATTTCCAGTTCTTCTCGCAGTCGCGCATCAGGCTGAACACATAGCCCAGCGCCAGCACCAGAAACACCGAGCTGGGGAAGTAGTGATACTCAAAGGTGGTGCGGGTGATGAGCAGCCAGGGCAGCAGCTGGGCAAAATAGGCCCAGAGAAGGAAGGCCGCCTTGCGCTCGCGGCGGACAAGGGCCATGTACAGCAGCACGAACAGCCCCAGCAACCCCGACCAGCACAGCACCGGGTTCAGCCAGGAGCCGAAGCTCGAGCGCCAGCCGTCGTCCAGCCCCTTGTAGTAAAACAGGATCGGGCGGATGTCCAGGATCCACTGATACCAGCGCGAGGAATAGGGGTGCGTGGCGTCCACGCCCTTGTGATAGGTGAACATGAAGACCTGGTTGTCCCAGACGAGCTTCGTGTACGCCCCGCTGAAGGGCAGACAGCCGCGGGCCGCGCCGTAGGGGATGTAGGACAGATAGTAGATCAGCGCCGGGATCGCGACAAAGAAGATCAGGCAGAAGCCGACGTTCTTGAGGAAGGCCTCGCCGGGATGCTCATAGTCCGGCACCTCGCCCCTCTCCCGCCCCTCGGGGGAGACGGCGCGCAGCTGCCGCACCCAGTGGGCCAGCCACAGCACGCCGAGGCCCGCGCCCGCGTAGAGGCAGGTCCATTTGCTCGCCGCGCCGAGACCGAAGAAAACGCCGCTGAGCGCGAGCGCCTTCCGGCTTTTCGTGCGCAGGAAGTCGTACATGAAGCCGTACATCAGCAGGATGAAAAAGACGCCGTAGGTGTCGATGGTGGCGATGCGCGTCTGGGCAAAGTGCATGAAGTCGGTCGCGAGCAGCACGGCGCAGCAGGCGGGCACCGTCCGCCCGCCGAAGAGCTTGCGCGCAAACCAGTAGATCACCGGCAGCATCGCCGCGCCGAAAAGCGTGCCCATGAAGCGCCAGCCGAAGGGCGTCATGCCGAAGAGCAGGATGCCGAGGGAGAGAATCTCCTTGCCGAGCGGCGGGTGGCTGATCTCGTAGGGGTAGATGCCGCGCAGGTGCTCCCAGGCGGTGCGGGCGTGATAGATCTCGTCAAAGTAGCTGGAGTTGAGGTAGTAGGGCGTGTCCGGCACCAGCGCCTGCTCGTCGCAGAATTCGCGGACGCCGCAGCTCGTGCCGAGCAGCTCGCCCTGCGGGGAGAAGAGCGCGACCTCGCCGAGCTCGGCGCCGTCATAGCCGGTGATGCGCACGGCGCGCATGACGCCGGTCGGGGCCTCGCTCATGGCCGGCTCCTCCCACTTGAGCAGCGCCGCGTGGCCCTGCTCGTAGCTTGCCGCCGGGAGCCAGGTCTCCCCGTCGGGACTGAATTCGATGCTGTAGCTGCCCTGCACGATGCCGGTGTAGAGCATGATGCGGCCGATCGGCGAGGGCTCGGTCAGCTCGATGACGGCGTACTGGTTGTCAAGCTGCCGGAAGCTCTGCGGCGCGCGGGTGTCGCCGAGATTCAGAAAGGCGGCGAGGGAGTAGCAGAGCGTCAGCACAAGGATGAACCAGTGCCGCCGCCAGCCGCTTTTTTCCTCCGCCAGCCGCTGCGGCGGCGGACAGAAGCGCAGAGCGGGCAGACCGGCGAAAAAGACGACGATCAGGATGACGGTGAATATGGGCAAAAGATAGGTGGCCTTCATGGGCGCCTCCCGGGATGATTATTTTAGTATATCATGCAGCTCCTTCACGCTCGGCAGCGTGTAGTCGGGCTGGCGCTCGGCAGCGGCGGCCATTTCGGGGCTCGTTTCGCCCGAGAGCACCAGCACCGAGACGCTGCCCGCGTTCTGCGCCACGGCGATGTCGGTATAGAGCCGGTCGCCGACGGCGCAGATCTTTTCGTTGGGGATGCCGGTCATGGCGGAGATCACGTCGATCATATTGCGGTTGGGCTTGCCGATGAATTCGGGCTTCACGCCGCTCGAGGCCGTCAGCAGGGCGCAGATGCTGCCGCAGTCGGGCAACACCTCGCCGCGGGGCATCGGGCAGACCCAGTCGGGGTTGGCGGCGATGAAGGCGGCGCCCCGGCGCAGATAGTGCACGGCGCGGTCGAGCTTTTCGTACACCAGCTCGGTGTCAAAGCCCTGCACCACCACGTCCGCGTCCTCGGCCTCCGCGTGGCCGAGCTCGTCGTTGATGAGCCGGATACCGTAGCTCTGCAGCTCGCGGTAAAAGGCCTTCGTTCCGGCCAGATACACGCTGGCGCCGGGGTGGCGCTGGTTGAGGTAGAGGCCGGTCGCCATGCCGGAGGTAAAGACGTTTTCCGCCTCGCAGGGGAAGCCCAGACGGCGCAGGCGCGTGATGTAGTCTGTGCCGGCGCGGGAGGAATTGTTCGTCAGATAGATATATTTTTTCCCGAGACGCGGCAGATCCTCCATCAGCGCCACGGCCCCGTCATAGACCTCGTCGCCCAGATAGAGCGTCCCGTCCATGTCAAACAAAAACAGTTCGCAGTTTCTCAGCCTGGTATAATCAAGCATAATCCGACCCTCGTTCTTCTAAAAACTAAACACTAAAAACTAAAAACTACTCATCCTCGCCCCACATCAGCGCGCACTTGACGGCCTTGTGCCAGCCGCGCACCAGCTCCTGCCGCTCGCCGCTCGTCATGCGCGGCTCAAACACGCGGTCGACGGCCCAGTTGCGGCGCACATCGTCCAGCCCGCTCCAGAAGCCGACGGCCAGGCCCGCGAGATAGGCCGCGCCCAGGGCGGTCGTCTCGATGCAGCGGGGGCGCGTGACGCCGCAGCCGTTGAGGTCGCTTTGGAACTGCATCAGAAAATCGTTGGCGCTCGCGCCGCCGTCCACCTTCAGGCTGCGGATCGGGATGCCGGAGTCCTGCTCCATGGCGCGGCAGATGTCATAGGTCTGGTAGGCGAGGCTCTCGAGGGTGGCGCGCACCAGATGCGAGCGGCTGAAGCCGCGGGTGATGCCCACCACGCAGCCGCGGGCGCGCTGGTTCCAGTACGGAGCGCCGAGGCCGGTGAAGGCCGGGACGACATAGCCGCCCGCCGTGTCGCTCACGGAGAGGGCGTAGTCGAGGCTCTCCTTGGCGGAGGTCAGCACCTGCAGCTGGTCGCGCAGCCACTGGATCGCGGCGCCGGCCACGAAGATGCTGCCCTCGAGGGCGTATTCCACATGGTCGTCAAAGCCGACGGCGACCGTGGTGACGAGGCCGTTTTTGCTCTGCACCGGCTCGCGCCCGGTGTTCATCAGCAAAAAGCAGCCGGTGCCGTAGGTGTTTTTCATTGTGCCCGGCTCAAAGCAGCACTGGCCGAAGAGGGCGCACTGCTGGTCGCCCGCGGCGCCCGCGATGGGGATCTGGCCGCCGTAGAGCTCGAAATCGGTCTTGCCGTAGATGTGGCTGGAGGGCTTGACCTCCGGCAGCATGGCGGCGGGAACGTCCAGCAGCTCCAGCAGCTCCGGGTCCCACTGCAGGGTGTGGATGTTGAAGAGCATGGTGCGGCTGGCGTTGGTGACGTCGGTGACGTGCACCCGGCCGCCGGTCAGCTTCCAGATGAGCCAGGTGTCGATCGTGCCGAAGAGAAGCTCGCCCTTCGCGGCCTTCTCCCGCGCACCGGGCACCGTGTCCAGGAGCCAGCGGATCTTGGAGCCGGAAAAATAGGCGTCCGGCACCAGGCCGGTCTTTTCGCGGATCATGTCGCCGTAGCCGCGGGCCACCAGATCGTCGATGATGGCGGAGGTGCGGCGGCACTGCCAGACGATGGCGTTGGCGATGGGCTTGCCGGTGTTCCTGTCCCAGACCACGGTGGTCTCGCGCTGGTTGGTGATGCCGATGGCGGCGATGTCCTCGGCCGTGACGTGAAGCTTGTCCATCGCGGAGCGGGAGACCTCGAGCGTGGTGTTCCAGATCTCCTCGGCGTCGTGCTCGACCCAGCCGGGCTTCGGGAAGATCTGGCGGAATTCGCGGTTGGCGAGGGAACAGATGTTGCCCGCGTGGTCGAAGAGAATGCAGCGGGAGCTGGTGGTGCCCTGGTCCAGGGCCATGATGTATTTCATCGCGGTAGACTCCTTTGCAAGTTTTTTCTTCTCATGATAAAACACTGTAACATCAAGAGGCGGAAAATTCAAGAGCGCGGGGCAAAAAGCACTTGGAAAACGCGGCGGGATGCGGTATGATAAACAAGAATGAAAACTGAAAAATTAAAACTGAAGAAAGAAGAAAGAAGGCGCCGCGCTTCGCGCGGCGGATCGTAATTTTTTCCTGATTCATTCCCAAAGGGAGGACAGTTCCTTGATCTTTCTGTATTTTCTGATCTTCTGTCTGCTTATGACCGGGCTGTACGCGCTGCTGGCGGCCTCGGTGACGGTGTGGAGCCTGCTCGGCGTGTTCGCGCTGAGCTTTCTTGCGGCAAACCTGCTCTTTGCCCTGACCTTCTGGCTCAACAGCGTTCTGCTGCCGAAGCTCGAGCCGGGCGCGCCGATCGAAAAGCAGCACCGCTTCAGCCGCTGGATCTGCGCGAGCGTCAGCCAGTGGCTCGGCGGCTACGCGGGCGTGCGCGTGCACATTACCGGGCGCGAAAAGCTGCCGAAGGGACCCTTTCTCTTCGTCAGCAACCACCGCTCGATGTTCGATCCACTGATCGTGATGGGCTGGCTGGACCGATATAACATCAGCTTCGTCTCCAAGCCCTCCAACCTCACGATCCCGATCGCGGGCATCACCGCGCGGCACGCGGGCTTTCTCGCCATTGACCGGGACAATAACCGCGAGGCGCTCAAGACCATCCTGCAGGCCGCGGACTATCTCAAGCGCGGCGTGTGCAATATCGGCATCTACCCCGAGGGCACCCGCAGCAAAACAAAGGAGCTGCTGCCCTTCCACGCCGGCTCCTTCAAGATCGCGCAGCGGGCCGGGGTGCCGGTGGTCGTCTGCTGCACCCACGGAACGGAAAACGTGAAAAAATGCTTCTTTTTCGACCGGACGCCGGTGTATCTGGACATTCTTGACGTGATCGACGCCGAGCATGTCAAGGCCATGGGCACGGCGGAGCTGGCCGACGAGGTCAAGGACATGATCCGGCGGCGGCTGGACGAGGTGGAATCAGGAGTTAGGAATTAGGAGTTAGGAGTTAGGAGTTAGGAGTTAGGAGTCAGGAATGAGCGATAAGGTTGCCCTGGTTACCGGTTCCTCGCGCGGCATCGGCGCAGCGACGGCCGCGGCGCTGGCCCGCGCGGGCTACGGGGTGTGCATCAATTATATCGAACGCGAGGACGCGGCCGAGGCGCTGGCGGAGAAGCTGCGCGGCGAGGGCTGCCGCGTCATCACGCAGCAGGCGGATGTGGCCGACCGCGAGGCGGTGCGCGCCATGGTCGCGCGCATCGAGCGGGAGCTCGGGCCGGTGACGCTGCTGGTGTCCAACGCGGGCATCGCCGAGCAGCAGCTCTTTCAGGACATCAGCCCCGCCTGGTGGAAGCGCATCTTCGACGTCAACCTCAACGGCGCCTTCCACTGCGCCCAGGCCGTGCTGGGGCACATGCTGCACGAGCACAGCGGCTGCATGATTTTCGTCAGCTCCATCTGGGGCGGGCACGGCGCCTCCTGCGAGACGGCCTATGCCGCCACCAAGCACGCCATCATCGGCCTGTCGCGCTCGCTTGCCGCGGAGCTGGCCCCCAGCGGCATCCGCGTCAACTGCGTCGCCCCCGGCGTCATCGACACCGATATGGTGCAGGTGCTGGGGAGAGAAACGCTCGATTCTCTCGCACAGGAGACGATCCCGATGGGCCGCCTCGGGCAGCCGGAGGAGATCGCGCGCGCCGTTTTGTACCTGGCGGAGGACGCGAGCTATACCACCGGACAGGTCTTGCAGTGCGACGGCGGCTTTTTTATCGGATAGGACCGGAAAAACGAATGATTACTCACGGGCAAAATGAATATTTTTAAAAAAATATGGATGATCGAAGCCAATCTTTGGCATTTTGCATAGAATCATGGCGTCAAAATTAACAAATCCGACAATTATTCGGCAAAAGAACTTGACGGATTGTATAATTCTTTCGATGAATAATATGAAAGAGGGGATTTCCGGCTTGTAATTGATGCCGGACTATGTTAAAATATCTTTCGAAAATGTAAACACGGCGAGCGAATAAAAATCCTTTTTCGATCAAGGCCGAACAGGGGCCCCTGTTCGTCTTTCGCATTTCATGCGAAAGAATGGACGCTGCCCGCGCCGCGCCGTCCGGTTCCCGGGAGAATGCCATGTCAAAAAAACGATATGTGAAGGACTACCGCATCGTTGAGACGCTGGATGAACGGGGCCGGATCCACAGCAGCTACGAGTACGTCGGCAAGCACTACGCCTTCGTTTCCGACGCCGGGCGGAGAAAGCGCGATCAGCGCGTTTCCCTCGCCCTGTGTCTGCTGGCCTGGCTGCTGCTGATCGCGGCGCTGCTGCCCCCCTCTCTCGCCATGCAGACGGCCTATGTGGCGCTGCCCTTCGTGTTCGTCGCGCTGCCCCTGGGCATAGCGACCGACATCCTGCTCACGCTCCTTTTTGCCAAAGAGCCGCTGGAGCACCGGCATGCCGACAAGATCGGCAGCCGCTATCCCGCGTCGCTCCTGGCCGCGACGCTGCTGTGCGGCTTTTCGCTCCTCGGGCAGCTTTTGCGGCTGATCCTGGCCGGAGGGATGACGGCGGGGGACTGGTGCTTTTTCGTCTGCGCGCCCTTGCTGCTGGCTGTCTGCCGCCTTTTGGCGGGCTACAGGGACCGGCTGGCCGTGAAGGAGGTCTAAGTTGCTTATTATTCGCCATCAAGCGTTTAATAAAGATATTTAAGGAGGAAAAATGAAATGAGCAAGACCAAGAAAATCCTTGCGTTCGTTCTGGCTCTGGCTATGCTGTTCGCTCTGGCGGCCTGCGGCGCCCCCGCTGCGGCTCCCACCGAGCAGCCCGCTGAGCAGCCTGCTGAGCAGCCCGCTGAGCAGCCGGCCGAACAGCCCGCTGAGCAGCCGGCCGAGCAGCCGGCCGAGCAGCCCGCGAAGATCGCGACCGAGGACACCCCGCTGGTTGTCGGCTACAGCCCGTTCAACAGCAAGTTCTCCCCCTTCTTCTCCGAGACTGCCTATGACCAGGACGTCCAGGCCATGACCCAGATCAGCCTGCTGACCAGCGACCGTACCGGCGCTGTCATCCAGAAGGGCATCGAGGGCGAGACCATTGAGTTCAACGGCACGCCCTACACCTACTACGGCCCCGCCGACCTCACCATCACCGAGAACGACGACGGCACCGTGTTCTATGACTTCACCCTGCGTGACGACCTCGTCTTCTCCGACGGCGAGCCCCTCACCATTGACGACGTCATCTTCTCCATGTACGTCCTCTGCGACCCGACCTATGACGGCTCCAGCACCCTGTATGCGCAGCCGATCCTGGGCATGGAAGCCTATCGCAGCGGCATGGACAGCCGCGGCAACGTGATCTTTGCCGCCGGCCCCGACGGCTATGTGGAAAACGAGCTCTACACCGAGGAGCAGTACAATACTTTCTGGGATTACTACAACAACAAGGCCGGCGCTGACTTCGCTCAGGAAATCGTTGACTACTGCCTGACCAACTACGCCTCCAACGGCGCTGTTGACGTCGCCACCTCCGCCGCTCTCTGGGGCTTCGAGCTTGCAGAGGGTGCGACCGCCCAGGATTTCTGGGACGCGATCGTGGAAGCCTATGAGGGCGACACCGAGACCGCCGAGGCCACCGAGAGCGCCGGCGGCTCCCGCCTGAGCTGGACGCTCGCCAACGTCGGTCCCGAGTTCCTGGCCGGTGTGCAGACCGGCGAGTCCGCTCCCAACATCGAAGGCATCCAGAAGATCGACGACTACAACCTGCGCGTCGTTCTGACCAAGGTTGACGCCACCGCCATCTACCATCTCGGCGTGAACATCGCCCCGATGCACTACTACGGCGACGCCTCCCTGTACGACTACGACAACAACAGCTTCGGCTTCCCCAAGGGCGACCTGAGCTCCGTGCGCGCCAAGACCACCCAGCCCATGGGCGCCGGCCCCTACAAGTTCGTCCGCTTTGAGAACGGCGTTGTCAACTTCGAGCGCAACGACCTGTACTTCAAGGGCGCTCCCAAGACCAAGTACATCAACTTCGTCGAGACCACGGCCGACCAGGATAAGCTCAACGGCATCATGACCGGCACCATCGACATCAGCGATCCTTCCTTCACCAACGACAACATCGCCGCCATCATGAAGACCAACTCCAACGGCGAGCTGGTTGGCGACGTCATCACCACCAACACCGTTGACAACCTCGGCTACGGCTACATCGGCCAGAACGCCATGAACGTCAAGGTCGGCGACGATCCCGCCTCCGACGCTTCCAAGAACCTGCGCAAGGCCTTCGGCACCATCTTCTCCGTGTACCGCGAAGTCGCTATCGACTCCTACTACGGCGACCGTGCCTCCGTCATCAACTACCCGATCTCCAACACCTCCTGGGCCGCCCCGCGTCCCGCGGACGACGGCTACAAGGTGGCCTTCTCCGTTGACGTCAACGGCAACGACATCTACACCGCCGGCATGAGCGCGGAGGAGAAGTACGCCGCCGCTCTGCAGGCCGCTCTGGGCTACTTCGAGGCTGCCGGCTACACCGTTGAGAACGGCGTGCTGACCGCGGCTCCCGAGGGCGCCAAGCTCGAGTACACCTTCTGGATCCCGGCTGACGGCATCGGCGATCACCCCGCCTTCATGATCGTCAACGAGGCCAAGAACGCGCTGGCCACCATCGGCATGAACCTCATCATCAAGGACCTGTCCAACAGCTCCGAGCTGTGGGATAACCTGGACGCCATCCAGGTCGAGATGTGGGCCGCCGCCTGGGGCGCCACCGTCGATCCCGACATGTACCAGATCTACTTCTCCGACGTGGCCAACGGCCCCAGCACCGAGTCCGGCAAGAACCCGATGGGCGGCCCTGCGCAGGGCGGTTCCAACTACGAGTACTGCATTGCCGATCCCGAGCTGGATGAGCTGATCATGGCTGCCCGTGCTTCCACCGACCAGGCCTACCGCAAGGCCATGTACAAGGCCTGCCTTGACATCGTGGTCGACTGGGCCGTCGAGACCCCGACCTATCAGCGCCAGAACGCCGTGCTCTTCAGCACCGAGCGTGTGAATCTGGACACCGTGACTCCCGACATCACCACCTTCTACGGCTGGATGGCTGAGATCGAGAACACCGAGCTGAACTAAACAAATCTCCAAGCAAAAACAGTACTTTAGCGATTGCCCTGCGGCCCTCGGGCTGCAGGGCAATCCCCAACTGCCGCATATCGAGGAGCTGCGCCGCCGCCGGCTCCGTCCGACGGGTCCAGACTCTCGATATGCGGCAGTTCTGACTTTGAGTGATACGGAGCGGAATCCGCTCCTCTGCGCATGTCACAGTACCAAGTCCAATGAAATCGGAGGGATTGCCTGTGCGCAAATATATTGTCAAGCGTCTGCTGTTAGCAGCAGTCATTTTCTTCTTCGTGATGCTGATCATCTACACGCTGATGCGCTGCCTGCCCACCTCATACATCGAAAATGTCGCCCGCGCCAAGTCGCAGCAGCCCGGCTCCAAGAGCTATGAGGAATGGATGATTCAGCTCAAGGCGATGTACAATATGGATAAGGGCATCATCGCCGGCTACTTCGGCTGGCTCAAGGACTTCTTCAGCGGCAACTTCGGCGACAGCTGGCACTATACCGTGCCAGTCATCGAGAAGTTCAACGACACCGTCTGGCTCAGCTTCGTCATGGGGCTGATCACGATGTTCTTCGAGCTGATCATCGCCATTCCCCTCGGCATCATCGCCGCTACCAAGCAGTATTCCAAGACCGACTACACCATCTCCATCCTGGCGCTGGCCTTTATCTCACTGCCGACCTTCTTCTTCATCGCGCTGCTCAAGCTGGTATTCAGCGTCAAGCTCGGCTGGTTCGACCTCTTCGGTCTGACAGGCCGCTTCTATGCGCAGCTCGATCCCTGGGGGCAGTTCCTGGACAAGGCCCACCATCTGGTGCTGCCGATCGTCACGCTGATCGTCATCAGCATCGGCGGCCTGATGCGTTACACACGCACCAACATGCTGGAGGTGCTCAACGCCGACTACATCCGCACGGCCCGCGCCAAGGGCCTGAGCGAGAGGAAGGTCATCTACCACCACGCCTTCCGCAACACGCTGATCCCGCTGGTCACCATCGTCGGCGGCTCGCTGCCGGGACTCTTCTCCGGCGCGCTGTTTACGGAGACCATGTTCTCCATCCCCGGCATCGGCTTTACATCCTACACCGCCATGGTTGCGGGCGACATCCCGTTTTCCATGTTCTATCTGGCCTTCCTGGCCATTCTGACCCTGCTGGGCAACCTCATTGCCGACATTCTGTACGCGGTGGTCGATCCGCGCGTCAGGATCGCATAAGAAAGGAGGACGACAGATATGAGCGACAATCTGGAAAACAAGAATACTGCCGCCTCCGAAGAGCAGCAGTATTCCCTCAATGACGACCGCCGTGTCAAGGTCCTTTCTCCCGGCGCGATGGTCGCCAAGCGCTTCTTCCGCAACCGCATCGCGGTCGTCGGTCTGGTCATCCTGTCCTTCATGTTCCTCTTCTCCTTCCTGGGCGGTGTGCTCACCCCCTACGAGGAGGATCAGCAGTTCTACCGCGTGGAGATCCAGAACAAGGAATATGCCGGCGCGGTCCGCAACGACGAGCTCCGCTACCTCGCGGCCGAGGGCCAGTCGATCGACAGCGTCGTCCAGGCGCAGGTCGTTCTGGCCATCCAGACGAAGAAAGACGGCTTCACCTGGCGCGATGTGGAGTACAAGGTGTCGAAGGAGGGCGAGGATTTCTATCTGATCTCTCTGGCGGACGATACGCCGCTGGCGATCGCCTACAAGGACATCGTCAGCACCAGCGTGGAGGGCCAGAAGCCCGACTTTGACCTGGCCTACAACGCGCTGAAGGCCTATACCAACGGCGAGAGCAGCTTTACGGCCCAGGGCAGGCAGGGCCAGATCGACGAGGACGGCGGCGTGACGCTGGACGGCGAGGAGATCGCCTTCATCACCCGCTACGTCGTGCAGCCGATCGTCCCCGGCGAATTCCTGTCCCGCGCCTTCCAGGAGGAGCTGGCCGCCGAGCTGGAGGCCGGCGCCGACAAGTTCGTGTTCACCGACGTGGATGGCGTTGCGCACGAGTACATCATTGAATACAAGCCCGACGTGAAAAACTGGGTCATCCGCCAGGCCACCGAGACCCGCGTGTATGACACCTATGCCGCGCCGAGCCGCGAGCACTGGCTGGGCACCGACCGCAACGGCATGGATATGCTGACCCGCCTGATGTACGGCGGCCGCGTGTCGCTGATCATCGGCTTCATTGTCGAGCTCATCGCGACCTTCCTCGGCATCATCATGGGCGGCCTGGCCGGCTACTTCGGCAAGTGGGTCGACATGCTGATCATGCGTATCGTGGATATTTTCTACTGCATCCCGTCGATGCCGATCATCATTATCATCGGCGCCGCGATGGACGCCATGAGCGTGGACCCCAAGCTGCGCATGGTCTACCTGATGCTGATCCTGGGCTTCCTGGGCTGGCCCGGCATGGCCCGCCTGATCCGCGGCCAGATCCTCTCCCTGCGCGAGCAGGAGTTCATGACCGCGACCGAGGCCTGCGGCATCAGCGTTTCCCGCCGCATCTTCAAGCACCTCGTGCCGAACGTGATCCCGCAGATCATCGTTTCGGTCACGATGGGCATCGGCGGCACCATCATCACCGAGGCCTCGCTGAGCTTCCTCGGCCTCGGCGTCAAGTTCCCCTTCGCCTCCTGGGGCAACATTATCAACGACGTCAACAACACCTACGTGCTGCAGAACTTCTGGTTCATCTGGATCCCCGCGGGCACGCTGCTGCTGCTGACGGTGCTGGCCTGGAACCTCGTCGGCGACGGTCTGCGCGACGCCTTCGACCCGAAGATGAAGCGTTAAGGAGGGGAGAGTCATGGCAAAAAAGAACGCTGAAGGCTATCTCTCCGTCAAGGAGTCCAGAAGGATCTCCCGAGAGAACCGCAAAATCACCAAGGAATTTGAAAAACAGCGCAAGCGCAAAAACGTGCCCGAGTCCGAGTATCTGACGACGATGCACGACCCCAGCAACGCCGTGGAATTCGACAATCTGCACACCTACTTCTACACCGACGCCGGTACGGTCAAGGCGGTGGACGGCGTCAGCTTCGAGGTCCCCATCGGCAAGACGGTCGGCGTTGTGGGCGAATCCGGCTGCGGCAAGTCCGTCACGAGCCTGTCGCTGATGCAGCTGCTGCAGCGCCCGCAGGGACAGGTCGCGGCGGGCGAGATCCGTCTGAATCTGGGCAACAAGGCCTATGACGTGACGAAGGCGCCCGACGTTGCGATGCAGCATCTGCGCGGCAACGTGATCTCCATGATCTTCCAGGAGCCCATGACGGCCCTGAACCCGGTTTTTCGCATCGGCGAGCAGATCGAGGAGGTCATCGCCCTGCACGACGGCGAGGGCAAAAGCGAGGCCGACATCAAGGCCCGCACGATCGAGCTGCTGGAGATGGTCGGCATCGCCAACAGCGAGGGCGTGTACAAGATGTTCCCGCATGAGCTGTCCGGCGGCATGCGGCAGCGCGTCGTGATCGCGATGGCGCTGGCCTGCAACCCGCGCGTCATCATCGCCGACGAGCCGACAACGGCTCTGGACGTGACGATCCAGGCGCAGATCCTCGACCTGCTGCGCAACCTGAAAAGCCGCATCAATTCCTCCATCATGTTCATCACGCACGACCTCGGCGTCATCGCCGAGATGGCGGACTATGTGGTGGTCATGTACGCCGGGCGCATCGTGGAAAAGGGCACCGCGGACGACATTTTCCACCATCCGGCGCACCCCTATACGATCGGCCTGATGGCCTCCAAGCCCGTCGTCGGCAAGAAGATCGACAAGCTCTATTCGATCCCGGGCAAGGTGCCCAACCCGATCAACATGCCCAATTACTGCTATTTCAAGGATCGCTGTGAGATGTGCGTGGACGGCTGCAGCGGCGATTATCCCTGTGAGATCAGCCTGAGCGAAACTCACAAGGTCAGCTGCTACCGCTACTACGACAAGAAGGAGGGTTGAGCATGAGCGAAGCAAAAAAATCCGGCCTTCTGAAGATCGACGACAGCTTTGAGCCGGTGACCTATGATCCGCAGTACATTCTGATGGTCAATAACCTGAAGAAGTATTTTCCCATCAAGAGCGGCATGATCGCCAAGACGGTGGGCTATGTCAAGGCTGTGGACGGCGTCACCTTCAACCTCAGGCGCGGCACGACGATGGGCCTCGTCGGCGAGTCCGGCTGCGGCAAGACGACGACCGGGCGCACGATCCTGCGTCTGGCCGGCGGAAAGAGCGGCGGCCAGGTGCTCTTTAACGGCCAGGAGGTCTATGACCTGTCCAGCAAGGAGCTGCGCGCCCTGCGTCCGAAGATGCAGATCATCTTCCAGGACCCCTTCTCCAGTCTGTCTCCGCGTCTGCCGGTCGGCGAGATCATCGGCGAGGCGGTGCGCGAGCACAACCTGGTGCCGAAGGAAGAGTTCGACGACTACATCGACAACATCATGGACAACTGCGGCCTGCAGCCCTTCCACCGGGACCGCTATCCGCACGAGTTCTCCGGCGGCCAGCGCCAGCGCATCTGCATTGCCCGCGCCCTGGCCCTCAACCCGGAATTCGTGGTCTGCGACGAGCCGGTTTCGGCGCTGGACGTGTCGATCCAGGCGCAGATCATCAACCTGCTGCGCGACCTGCAGGAGAAATACAGCCTGACCTATCTCTTCATCTCCCACGACCTGTCCGTCGTCGAGCATATCTCCGACACGGTCGGCGTCATGTATCTGGGCAACCTTGTCGAATACGGCGCGACGGACGACATCTTCGCCGAGCCGCTGCACCCCTACACGCAGGCGCTCTTCTCCGCCATTCCCGTGCCCGATCCGGACGCCAAGATGAAGCGCATCGTGCTGCAGGGCAGCATCCCCAGCCCGGCCAATCCGCCGAAGGGCTGCAAATTCCATACGCGCTGCGAACGGTGCATGGAAAAGTGCAAATACGCCGCGCCCGAATGGAAGGAGATCAAGCCCGGCCATTTCTGCGCCTGCCACCTGTACAATGACGCGCAGCAGGACGAGAGAGCCGAGGCGGTCATGGACGAGGCCAAGCGCGCCGAGACGGGCAGGGGAGACTGAGCCATGGCCGAAAAACGCCCGCCGCTGCCCGAGGATGACGACGGAAGAACCATCGCCAGCATGAACGTGGAGGGCATGCCCTGGTACGTCGAAAAGCGCGAGCAGGCGCCCGAGCCCGGGCACACGCCGATGAGCCGGCGCGAGACGCTGCTGTATATCTGGGCGGCTGTCCGGGGCGGATTGCTGATGTTTCTTCTCTTCGCGGCGGTGTTTGCCCTGGTGATCTTCTTTATCGGCCACATCTGGGGAGCCTGATGTTAGTTTTTAGTTTTTAGTTTTTAGTTTTTAGAGGAAACCGGCCTGTGACAATCGTCACAGGCCGGTTTCCGTATTTTGCTGATAATGTATCACCGGATGATGCCCTTGATAAAGGGCGGCTTTTCGACCGGGTCGGGGCTGAAGGAATAGCAGCGGCGGAGAAGCTCGGCGGCCTGAAGCGCCTTTTCCTCCGAGGAGGCGTGGATCGTCCCGAGGCTCTCGCCCTTTTCCACGCGGTCGCCGACCTTTTTGTGCAGATAGACGCCCACCGAGAGGTCGATGTCGCTCTCCTTCGTGACGCGCCCGCCGCCGAGATGCATCGAGACAAGGCCCACCTGCTCGGCCTGGATGTGCGAAACAAAGCCGCTCTGCTCGCTGAGCGCCTCGAGCTTCACCTTCGCGTCCGGCAGGAGCGAGGTGTCATACACCGCCGCGGCCTCGCCGAACTGGCCCTCGACCAGCTCATAGAGCTTGTGCAGGGCGCTGCCGTCGTCGATGACAGACTGGAGCCTTGCGCGGGCCTGCGCATCGTCGGCAGCGAGCCCCGCCTCGGTGAGGATACAGCTGCCGAGCGTGAGGCACAGCTCCAGCAGCTCGCCCTTGGTCTCGCCGCGGAGGACGGAGATCGCTTCCTTCACCTCGATCGCGTTGCCGACGGCGTTGCCGAGGGGCTCGTCCATGTCGGTGATGACCGCCGCGACCTTTCGCCCGGCGAGGCGTCCGACGCGGGTCAGCCCGCGGGCCAGCTCGGAGGCCTGCTCCGGCGTTTTCATGAAGGCGCCGCTGCCGCACTTGACGTCCAGCACGATCACATCCGCGCCGGAGGCCAGCTTCTTGGACATGATGGAGCTGACGATCAGCGGGATGGAGGGGACCGTCCCGGTCACGTCGCGCAGGGCGTAGAGCTTCTTGTCCGCCGGGACGAGATCGGCGGTCTGACCGGCGATCGCAATGCCGATGCGGTTGACGTTTTCAAAAAAGGTCTCCTCGGAAATGCCGGTGACAAAGCCCTTGAAGCTCTCGAGCTTGTCGATCGTGCCGCCGGTGTGCCCCAGGCCGCGCCCGGACATTTTGGCGATCTTCACGCCGCAGGCCGCCACCATCGGGCAGAGGATCAGGCTCGTTTTGTCACCGACGCCGCCGGTGGAGTGCTTGTCGGCCTTGACGCCGCGGATCGGGCTGAGATCCAGCGTCTCGCCCGAGTGCATCATCGCCATCGTCAGATCCAGCGTCTCGCGGTCGTCCATGCCGCGGAAGAGGATCGCCATGCACAGCGCGGACATCTGGTAGTCCGGGATGCTGCCGTCGGTGTAGCCGCGAATGATATACTGGATCTCCTCGGTGCTCAGGGCTTCGCCGTCGCGCTTTTTGGCGATCAGATCGGTCATCTGCATAATTCCCGCCTCTTTCTGTGTAAAATCGTACTATATATTATACTTCATTCACAGGCGGAATACAAGATAATCCCGGCCGCCGATGCGCAAAATGTGCGGCGCGAGCGGCGAGCCGGGGGGCAGCGAGGCCGGCAACGCCCGCCGCCCGTCCGCGGCAAGGAGGCTGCCGTCCGGCAGGGGCTGCCAGCCGTCCGCTGTCTCCGGGAGAGACGACGGCGGGGAGGGAGAGGCGGCGGGACGCCGCTCGCCGGGCGCCGCCCTCGCTTCGTCCGAGACGCGCTCGATGACACGCGGGTAGGCGCCGCGCGCCTGCCGGGACAGGCGCCGCGTCAGCACCAGACGCTCGCCGCGCGGCGCCAGCAGCCCCAGACAGGCGCTCTGCCCGCCGCCGTGCAGCCAGAGACGGATGAGCCCGTTTCGCTTGGGACAGTCGGCGCGAAAAACCGTGTACAGCCCCTCGACGCTCTCCGTCAGCGTGCCGCAGGCCCGCCCTTCTATGTAGATCGGATATTCCATAGGCGCCTCCATGAAAAAAGCCTCTCTGCCTAAAGCTATGAGCAAAGAGGCTTTGATATTCAGTGAATTCCAAACTCCGAACTCCGAATTTCTATTGCAGCCCGAAGCTGACGGAGAGCGCGGCGTCCACGGCGCTCATCGTGCTCTCGTCGAGCCGCCCCATGCGCTCCCGCAGGCGGGATTTGTCCAGCGTGCGGATCTGCTCGAGCAGAATGATGCTGTCGCGGTTGAGCCCGGTCGTCTGGCTGGACAGATGGATGTGGGTCGGGAGCTTTGCCTTCCCGAGCTGGCTGGTGATCGCCGCGGCGATCACCGTGGGGCTGTGGCGGTTGCCGGTGTCGTTCTGGACGATCAGCACCGGGCGCACGCCGCCCTGCTCGCTGCCCACCACCGGACTCAGGTCCGCGTAATAGATTTCTCCTCGTTTCACACTGCTCATGTTTCTCACTCCGACTTTGGTGTTCCACTACAGTATATGTAGGACTGTCTCTATTTTCCCACGGCGCGCCGGAAAATATACAGGGCTGAAAAAGCGTCTGAATATCCGCCGGAAGGGACATAATAGTACGGAAACCATGAGGAGGAGAATACCATGTACATGAGAAGAAAGCGCGGCCTTCGCCGCGCGCTGACGACGATCGTGATCCTGCTGCTGCTCGCGGCTCTGGGCCGGACGCTCTATCTGCGCTGGGAGCAGCCGCCGGCGCTCGCACCGACGACGCAGGAGCCGCAGCAGGCGGAAAATCGCGAGGAGGAGCCGGACGGGGAGCGCGTCGCGGCCGGGAGTATTCAGTCGGCGCGGAAAAAGGGCGTGTACACGCTGCTGCTGGCCGGGCGGGACGACGCGAGCGGCAACACCGACACCGTGCTGCTCGGGCGCCTCGACACCGTGCAGCACCGGCTCGACCTCGTCAGCCTCCCGCGCGATACGCTGCTCAACCTCGACTGGCAGGTGCGCAAATTAAACGCCGTCTACGCGGGCACCGCCAATTCCGGCGGAGAACCGAGCGAGGGCCTGCGTCGGGAGCTGCGGCGCCTGTGCGGCTTTACGCCGGACTGCTATGCCGTCGTCGATCTCGACGTGTTCATCGAGGCGGTCGATCTGATCGGCGGGATCGACTTCGAGCTGCCGCAGGCGATGCACTACGACGACGACGCGCAGGGCCTGCACATCCATCTGGACGCCGGGAGCCACCGCCTGAGCGGGGAGGAGGCCATGGGCCTCGTGCGCTACCGCTCGGGCTATCTCAACGGCGATCTCGACCGCGTGGCGGTGCAGCAGCGCTTCATGGACGCGGCGCTCGGGCAGCTGCTGAGCTTCGGCGGCGTGCCGCGTCTGCCGGAGCTGGCGTCCCTGCTCGCAGCGCACACCGACACCGACCTGAACGCGGCGAACATCGCCTGGCTCATGCGGCAGACGCTGCTGTGCGATCGGGAGGACATCCGCTTTCACACGATGCCCAATACGCCAGCCACGGTCTCCAGTCTGAGCTACACGCTCATCAAACCGGACGAGTGGCTCACGATGCTCAACGACTGCCTCAACCCCTTTGCCGCGCCGATCACGCGCGAAAATCTGGACATCGTTTACCGGGACGAGACCGGCTACCACGCGACCAGCGGCTTCCTGCGCGGCGCGGACTACTATTGGAATTAGCGCGCCGCTGTCCGCTCTTGATACGCAAAGGCGGCGCGGCGCAAAAACTGTTCGGCGCATTCGCAGAGAATACGAATGCGCCGAACAGTTCCACTGTCAGTATGGCAAAATCGGAGAGCGCCGAAAAACTACTTCGTGTCGATGCTCTTGCCGAAGACGAAGAAGCGCTGGTAGAGAAACTCCGTGACGAAGTTGACGATCATATTGAGCGCCGTGACGAGAAAATCGTTCCAGCCCAGCGTGTCGGCCAGATAGTGCCCGGCCCAGGTGCTCAGCGGCGTGAATACCGCGTAGTAGGCCGCTACCTTCAGCATCGCGATCGGTACGTTCGAGGCCGACTTGAAGGTAAAGTTGCGGTTGAGCGTGAAGTTCCAGAGCACCGAGAGCGTCAGCGCGATCAGATAGCGCGGCCAGTAGCTCCAGTCGGTCAGGGCGGTCAGCAGCGCGAAGCTGCCCATCTCAATGAGCCCGGCGCTGGCCGAGAACAGCGTGAATTTTACCGCGCGCCAGATTTCCTTTTTGTCCATGCCTTGTCCCTCCTTCAATCAGAGCCAGTATACGGCGGTTTTGGGGAAAAGGCAATAAAAACTTTCAAATTTTGAAGTACCTCGGGCGAATAATTGCAGGGCCTTGCACATACAGTAAGAGCGGGGTGATCGTCATGAAGGAGAAAAACTGGAAGCTCCTGCTGCTCTGCCTGGCAATCCCGCTGGCGGCCGGCGGGATCGGCGCGCTGCTGGGCGGGGATTTCGGCCAAAGCTACGGGGCGATGTATAAGCCGCTGCTCTCGCCGCCGGGCTGGGTGTTCCCGGTCGTCTGGACGCTGCTGTACCTGCTGATGGGCTGGGCCAGCTATCTGGTGCTCACGTCCGAGGCCTCGGAGCCGCGGCGCCGCCGGGCGCTGACGGTCTACGCCGTGCAGCTCGGGCTCAATCTGCTCTGGCCGCTGTTTTTCTTCCGGCTGGGCTGGTATGTGTTCGCGTTCGTGTGGCTGCTGGCGCTGTTTGCGGCGGTGCTGCTGTGCCAGGTGCTGTTTCGCTATATCGTCCGGCGCGCCGGGCAGCTGCTGATCCCGTATCTCGTCTGGCTGTTCTTCGCGGCCTATCTGAACCTCGGCGTGGCGATTTTGAATTGATACTAGTCTCCCATAAAACGCTATCAAAGCGTTTTATAGCGCCGAAGGCGCGTCGGAGACTGCATGAGACGTGTTTTGTGCCCTGAG
>ODAJ012063201.1_pt1 | contig 38869 bp, 61 predicted proteins | sample 1539241 | NCBI WGS metagenome assembly ODAJ01 (sample SAMN02144231, study PRJEB22623) | gut metagenome | biome: sheep rumen | host: Ovis aries | place: New Zealand
CCCTGCCTATAATCTTGATGATGAGCGTTCTCGCAGATACCTACAATACAAATCTACTGCTACTGGCGAAGATATTTATCTGAAGAATGATATGGTGCTTGACCCATTCTGGGAAAACTTCTTCAAGGAGCAAAGAGATTATTATTCTAAACTGCCTAAAGATAATGATTATGATAAGAATGAAGGTAAGACAGAGCGTGTTGTAGAGTGGAATCGTTTAGATGATATGTACTCCGATTATATGAACTTTATCGGTGGCAGATATGATAGTATTAAGAACAGCGATTTAGGCCAAGAACTTGCTAATAATTATCGCACACTCGCTGAATACACTTCATTCAAGGCCGCTATGCAAGCCAAGTATGGTGATGAATACAAGAACTCACAAGAGTACAAAGCGTGGTTCAAGGAACACGGTGATGCCTATAATACCGAAAGCGAACACTTCAATGCTAATATCTTAATGATTATAAATGAGATGCGTAAGATTGAAGGCTTTGACCCATTACCAAAAGATGCGTGGGATGCAATTCAGAATGTCGGCAAGGACAAATCAAGCAACAAGTCCGGATATAGCAAACGAAGTGGTGGCTCAAGCGGTGATGGTGGCTACTCATATGCTCCATACTTTGAGAATACCTTCCAAGCCGCTCCGGTATATGCTTCTGTTCCAAAGGCAGGAAAGATGCGTTATAACCCTGCTGGCCGTGCCAACTTTAATAAAGTACCAATGAGCGGAACTATGGGTGGACAACCTTATGCGGCAGTTTAATGGTATAATAATAGTAAGTATGAATAATATAAAAAAGGAAAAATAAAATGGCTGAACAATTTCAAAACTTCTTTGTAACAAAACTTCGTGAGGCTTGTGATGCCACCGCTACTACTATTTATGTAGATACTGTACCGGCTATCACAGAAGGCACACTTGTGCTTGAGTATGCCAACTCCACTAAACACGAAATCATTCACTTTACTGGTGTATCAGGCTACGGCTTGACCGGATGTACTCGTGGTTTAGAGGGTACTACTGCTCAATCTCACTCTGCTGGTACAGATGTAAGGCAGAACCTTACCGCTGGTATGATTGATAAAATCATTAACGGCGTGATTACTACCGAGAATATCGCTAACTCTGCTGTAACTACTGCTAAAATCAACAATGGTGCAGTAACGGCGGACAAGATAGATTTTACGACATTTATGCCAAATTACGACTGGACACTATTTTTGCCCAATACTACATCAATCGTTAATTATGAATATACTGTTCCAGACACAATACAATTAGGGTTTATAAATGTGTACATAGATGCATCTGCATCTATTTGGATAATATCTCTTAATGGTGCGGCTCTACAATACACAACAGCAAACGCAAGAACTTCTGTTTCTGTTTTAGTAAAAGCCGGTGATAAATTAAAAATTGTACGAGATACTGGTAGTGCGACTGCTTGGCATACTGGGTATATTAGAAAGATTGTTTAAGCGATTCTAGTCACATATATCTCCGAGAAGCCTGCATTGGCCCAAATGTTGCCATAAACTGATGTGGCTCCAACTGTTAGATTGTCCTCTTTTGTAGCTTTTATTACCCAAGCTCCGCTTACTGGTGTTCTTCTACCGTCTTCTGAAGTATATGCACCTACATTGCCTAAGGAAGTACTCCCTTGTTTTGCCCAAAGCAAGAGTTCTGTGCTACCGCCGCCGTTTCTCTGGAAACATATACCGGCAGTCAGTAAATACAAGCCGTTCTCTGGAACAGTGTAGGAAGCGATAGTTGTACCTGATTGAGTTGTATCTTTAGATGTGAAAGTGAGCCTTTGAGATGGAAATGTCGTAAAATCTATCTTTACCGACAGCAGTTTGCTTGCGTGGTATAATATAAGTAAGGCAAATTAAACAAAGAAAAACAAAAATGGCAAACGATTGGCGAACTAATATGATGCAGGCACAGACAGCGGATGGGGTAGTTCTAGCAGGCAACCCCCAGTTGATGAATAGTGTCAAAGACTGGGAAACCAATATGCGTAATGCGTGGACTAAAGATGGCCTCAAAGTTGTCGGCATCGCTGAATCAGGCTGGATTATATCCGGTGAAGGTAGCCCTGATATATACACCGTAGGCCGTGTAGGTACAATTTATATTGATACTGATACAGGGAATAAGTACGAGTGTACCGGCATACAAGTCGTAGAGGGAGTTACCACTTATACTTGGACACCATTCTATATGCCAGTAAAAGGCATCGTAGCAGAAGGCTCACAAGGCTGGGTATCCGGCGATGATGTCTGGCAAGCCTTACAACAAAATGTAATTTATAGGGAGTGGTAAAATGGGTGTCTATGTAGGAACTCAAAAAGTAAAAGCAATATCCGTGGATAGTAACGGAGTTGAATATAAGTTAAAGGTGGAGGAATAAAATGGCAACTGATACGAATGTTAGACAACTTGTATTAAATAAGATGACAAAAGAGCAGTACGATGCTCTTGAAACAAAATCACCTACCGAATTGTATCTCGTTACTGGAGATTCCTCGGAGGCCAATGATGGTAAACTTACCATTAAAAGAAACAATACGAAGGTCGGGGAGTTCACCGCTAACCAAGCAACCGATTCAGAAGTAAACATCACAGTACCTACGACTGCAAACGATGTAAATGCTTTACCGAATACTACAAAATATGCGGCCAGTTTATCTCTGTCAATCAATCAGACTACATATGTAGTTACGGCTCAATTAAAAGACCAAGATGGCAATAATCTCGGTACTGCCGGCACGATTGACCTGCCTCTTGAATCAGTTGTAGTAAGTGGTACATACGATTCAGTAAATAAGAAAATTGTTCTTACATTACAAGATGGTACTACGATTGATATTCCAGTAGCAGACCTAGTGGCAGGGTTGCAGAGTGAAATCACATCTACTAATAAACTGGATGCTGATTTGGTTGATGACTCTACATCTGCTAACAAGTTTGTTACTTCAGCAGAGAAAACCAAGATAAGTAATGCGGCAACCACTAGCGACTTGAACACCGCTCTCGCAACGAAAGAAGACAAGATAACTGCTGGCACTACTTCGCAATACTATCGTGGTGATAAGACTTGGAAAACGCTAAATAAATCAGCCGTTGGGCTGGGGAATGTGGATAACACAAGTGATGCAACCAAAAAGACCAATTATACCGGAACTATTGCTAGCGGCAATACCGGCTTTGTTACTGGTGGTGATGCTTATACTGCTCTTTCACAGAAGATAGAATACGCCGCAGTATTTAGACAACATTAAGGAGGACTTATGGCTACCGATACAAATGTCAAATCATTAGTTTTACATAAACTAACCAAAGCACAGTATGATGCGTTAACAAGTAAATCTCCTACTGAATTGTATCTCGTGGCAGATGACACGCCAGAGTTTAGTTACCAAGTATTATCCGAAGATAATTATCAAGCCCTTGTAGATTCAGGCACAGTTGATAATGATACACTCTACTTCATAAAGGAATCATAATGCCTATCATTCAAAACGGCCACAAACAGAAGATGATATACAAGGATGGCTACCCTATCTCTAAAGTATTTAAGGGTACTATTCTTTTGTTTAGAGCATCGGATGTATTAAGCGTGGGTGGCCTCGGTACTGATGATTATGGCACACAGTTAATCGGGCAATCTAATATGCCTCATACAGTAGAAACCGGCTTCTGTCCTATTGGTGGACTTGGTGTTGATATGATAGGCCAGAGCGAACTCGGCTTCTCGTTCTCTACTCATTATGATGCTGATGACTTTATAAGTCAGTAAAGATAGATTTTACGACATTAAGCGTAAAAACAGGTGATGTGCCACAAGGCGATACAAATCTTAATCTTTCCGAAGGCAAATGGCTAATTTTTGCTTACTCTACTGTGCTTGTCAATGGGAGCGAAAAAAATCTCGCAATCAAGAAAAACGGAACTACCATAGCAGAATCATTTTTCGGGAATACCAGCGGAAGCATATGGAGTAATATATGTGTATTCACCATAACAGATGTGAGTTCAACTGATGTAATAAAAGTAAATGCTGGTGCATTTTCTACTCCTATTGGCATCCGTAACCGTTGGATTGCTATTAAACTTGGTACTGCTACTGAAGTTATCTAAACCCATTTACCCGGTATAAAGAAGCCGTGGTTTTGCATATCTGATGCTGTATCATTTGTCATACGCTCCCCATTATGAATTGGGAAAATGCCAGTATAGGTTACTTGTGGGTAACCACCCCTATCAGTAGCACCTGATGTAACTTTTGCTATATCAACATTATTTATTTTGATTGTTATAGTCGGTGATTTGGATTGGTCGGCGGAGTATTTTGCCAAACCTAGCGACAAGAAACCATCTGCCGTTGCTGTGTAATCTTTTATTTGTGCAGAGGTTAGTGTTTGTTTGTTCGCATAATCCGGCATCCACTTCTTTAATGTCGTAAAATCTATCTTTAGCGAATATGATATAATATAACCAAAAGGAGTATTATGGATTTAGAACAGACTGTTGATAAAAACAGAGAAGCGTGGGAGGAGGACATCTCGCTTCAAGATGCTATGAAAGAAGTCCAGCGAGCCAAAGCACGCATCAATACCAAAAAGAAAATGCAAGACTTCGCCAAAGCACTAGATGCACGCTCGCAAATAGATAGGTGGCGTAAAATGTATGAGTTCTTGGCTAACTACAATCCTGCCGCTCGTAGAGATTTTGACCTATTTAATGCAGACTGTAAGCGTATTAAGCAGGAGCAGAAACAATGGAACGCAACCGGTAAACATATCCAATACGGCCTACATATGCCTCAAATACTGTGGGATGCTCTTGCTATTGTTGACCCAGAGATTAGAGATTTCAATTCGCTTGATAAAGAACACCAACGCAGAATCTACCGCAAACTAGGCCAAGCCTTCCCGATTTACTGGATGCCTCGTGTATAGCCAGAAAAGATAGATTTTACGACATTAACTGATTCAGAAGGCTGGACTGTAATGAATTGTGGTTCTTTCAAGATATACACTAAAAAAGGAACACGCTCTATCACTGTCAACGGTAATACTTGGAAATCATCTGAGTTTTCTAATAAACCAACAGACTTGGATTTGTCTAATAAGTGGGCTGGTGTTTGTTGCGGAAAAGTAGATGATAATGCAATCTCAATAACAGGGTTTGTAAATATGGACAACGGAAGGGTTGAGTTTACTCAAGTAAACCATTTTGGCAATAGCATAACAACTACATCAAGATGGAGTGCAATAATAATTGAGTTTCTTTAATTGTTCAATTTATTCTTTACTTAACTGAATAAAGTTAATTCTGATTTTAGTGTTTGATGATGCTACAATTCCGTATGTATCACGAAGGTTTACTTTTACAACATCACCTGCCGTTAGAGATTTTATATCCGTATATACTAAACTACCCCAATAATCTGCGTGTATTCCACAATAGGTGGTATCAACTGTGCTACCATTTATAATAATGTTTATGTAGGTAGAGTGTTGTGCCGCAACAGAGTGCAATGAACAGTTCACAATTATTAAGTATCGCCCTGATGTCGGTATAGTATAAGAATAGATGTCTTTAGCAGTTGTCGTTACTGCAAAATTAGTATCATAATGGGTATTCTTGGCTAATGTCGTAAAATCTATCTTGTACGACTATCACTCCTTGAGCGGAATGACCCCTGTGGAAGTGGCGATAAGCGAAGCGGAATACAGTCAGAACCCTGTCTTTTGTTCGGTTTTTCTAATGTCTGCAAATAAATATTGTGCGACATTAAAATATGTTTTCGGGGATTTTCGGAGTACCGGTATAAAGTTTTCGGAGATTCCCGAAGTGCTATAATAAAGGTAAGCGTTGTGCATAAGGGGGTGAGTATAATGAAACGCAACACGCACCTTAATGGACTTAACTATCATCATATCTTGTATCAAAAGAAGCATTGGCAACAAGGCTGGGCGAAAACCCTGCGAGAACATCCGTACTGTGGAATGTATATTCCGCAAGATACCCTGCATCGTGAGATACATTCAAAGGTTCACGACATACCTACGCCGTGTGGGAAGGCTTGTAGAGTTGCTGTTGAGGCGATTGACAGTTGGTTGGCTGGTGGCCTTATTTCATTAGATGACCCATTGGAGAGAAGAATTGAAGTAATTATGTGGTGTTTCAAAGCCAAGTATAAGCCGATAACGGCGATGCTGGAATATCAGAGAGAGGTGGTGATTGAGTTCAAAAAGCGGCATTGACCGCTTCGGGGAGCATAGCCTCCCCTTTTTCATCGTGGTATAATATAAGAAAAGGATAAAATAAAAATGGAAGACATAATCGCAAAAATCCCACTTCACGAAATCAGGCAAACATCAGATGCTTTCATAGATGCACAGGATGTAATTGAGCCTTCAGTCCAGAGGCCACAGCATCACGGTGAGAGAGCAGATTCAATGTGTGATGATGTTTGTAAGATGTGTGGTGGTAAACATAAAAAAGATGAGATGTGCGTTCCACAAGCCAACGACAAAGAGCGTATTGCCGGAAATGTGGAGAGCATCGCTACTGCTATTATGGAAGCATTGGATGCAGTAGATGCAGATGAGAACACAAGAATATCAAGCATAATGATTGAGATTGGGCTTGAGTAAAAGGCTTGTGTTATAATAAAAGTAATAATAACTAAAGGAGCAGAAAATGAAAGAGTCTGTGATTAAAAAGGTAATAGCGGCGATAGTAGCCGTTTTGCTAGTCGGATTCGGTACGGCTGGTACTGTTACCCTTGTTACCAATGAAGATGGTAGCGTAGAAATAAAAACCGAAACAGTAATAGAAAACTCTAATGCAACGGTGGAATATGCAGAGGAACAAATCCCTGCTCAAATAGATGAAACCATCCTTGAAACAGATGAAGGCAATATTGTAGTAGATGATGTGCCTACTGTTGAAGCGGTTGATGGTGGTATCGTAGAGGATTGTCCAGAGAGTAGCGAGGAATGTGCCAAAGGTGCAGTATTGCCTCCACTAGACATCACTTCTCCATACACTTTTTATAAGAGTGTAATAGACCAGTGCATAGATTTTGATGGTGCTTACGGTAGCCAGTGCTACGATGAGTTTGCATACTTCCATTTCGTATATACCGGTGGTTGGCTTTCAACTAATGGTACTGGTGCGGCCTATGGTATCTGGGATGCCCGTGATTACAACAACCCTATCAACCCTGCTACTGGTGAAACATACTACGAACTAATCACCGACCCTACACAATTAAGGCCGGGCGATTTTGCTGTATTCTACGGCGGTAGGTATGGGCATACTGGTGATGTAATGGGTTACTACAACAATGGGTATATTGCCCTACTTGGTACTAATCAAGGTGGGCGTGCTTGTGCCGGTGGCGGTAGTGCGGCCAATGTAATCAATATCTCTATGTCTAACTTCCGTGGTGCGTTCAGGCCTCGCATCTGGATTCCGAAACCAGAGCCAACCCCAACTCCAGCAGAGAGTTGTGATGTGATTGAAGTTAAGGCAGGTGATACCCTCGGTAAGATTATGGAGCGTTGCGAGGGCAAAGTAGAGTACGGTGAAGTTATGAATGAATACGCTCGCCATTGGAAGTCCACCAGATATATGTTGTACCCAACTGTGTTTGATGGATGGGCTAGTGAAGGTGGCTATGGCTTATTCGCTGGCGATAGAATAGAAAGAATAAAATAAGGAGTAATAAAATGGCAAAGAAAGAAGTAAAAGAAGAAGCCAAAAAAGATGTCAAAGTAGAGAAATACGGAAAGACTTTGGCAGAGATTAAGAAGGAGCGTGAAGTTCCTACTAAAACCAAAGATATGATTACATCATAAAGACTGTATGATTATCTAATAAGCGTGGAGGCCTCAAAAGCCTCTGCGTTTTTTCATCATACAATCCATATAGTTTGAATACTCGGAGCAGTTCTTCCGTTTTTTGCTTGTATTCCTCTGCGATATTATCCAAGTCCTCTGCTGTATATTTCACGGTTTGGTAGCGTAGTTTACGCATCTCAAGGATTTGTTCTTCGGAGTAGTGCCGCTTCATATAGTAGTAGTATTCTAACTGTTCTCCGTGATTACAGACATTACAAGCATAGCATTGGCCGTGTACTATATCCTCATCAAAAAGCAGGGCATTGGTTCTCCCTGCTATAAAATGACCGGCTTGTGCCTGCTTGAACGGAATAAGTTTACTACAAGTACAACAGACTAAATTATCAGTATCGCCAGTAGTTGCGATAGCATCTCTAGTTCTTATGAATCTACTAAACTCTCGCCACGCTTTATCTTTGCTCTGTCGTATGGTTTTCTTTTTGGGCATTTTTGTTCTACCTCCCTGTAATGTGATGAGTGCCAGCCACCACAATACTTACATTTATAAATTATTCCGGTACGCTGGTTATAATGTCTTCTTCTCCATTTCTTCTGGTACTGTGCCTTCTCATAACTATCATATATTATTTTACCAGTTACCTTACACCTTGTCTTTCCACTCACACCTGTCCTCCATATCGGCGGTATTCCCTCCACGCCTGATGTAGTCCAGCCCTCCATCTGTGAAGTTTCCGCACTTACATTTCTGATAATCGTGTACTGATTTTGATTCTACTGTCATCTTACATTTCTTACAGTAGAAGGCATTTTTAGTCAGTTCTCGTTCCGGTTTCTCTGCTTCTTCTTTTACGAATGAGCCTTCAATAACTTTACCTTTACGATGGCTAATCTCATTGTATGCAACAAATAAAGCATATTCCGGATTGATGTTTAAGTGGTGGCACAGTCCTATCACGGTTACTAGAATATCACCCAGAGCATCTACAACTTCTGGTGTATTTCTTCGGCCACGAGTGAGTTCGTGAGCGAGTTCGCCACACTCCTCCTGCATCTTTACAAATTGCATAATGGGGTCGGACAAGCCTTTTTCATCAAACCAATCCCATACTTTGTTTACGAGTTCTTGCATTTTACCTCCTTCTGTTTTTTACGATACTGCCTCATATATTCATTATACCTCTCTCGGTTATTCTCACGCCACTCTTTCATCTTTTCCGCATAATGTTCTTTGTGTTCCGAGATATATTGCTTGGTGTAGTTTTTCTGCCTCTCTCGGACTGATTCATTCTCGGCGTATCGTTTTTTTAATTTATCTGATATTATGTCGCTATTCACTTCATAATACATCTTTGCTTGATTTAACTTTTTATCACGGTTCTTCTTGTAATAATCTCTACAATACTGTTTCTGTTCTTCCGTGTAATGTTTTACTTGCTGGCGTTGCTTCTGGATGCGGCGTGGTTTCCTCGCTTTTCCATCTGCTAGTATAAGTTGTGCCGAAGATATGAAGTTGCTTACGAGTTCCCTCTCTCTCGTACTTAACATCTTCTTCCAATCCAACTAACTATTTTACCCACCAAAATAAATGGTAAGCAGATGATTCCGGCTAGGATTCCAATAATGATGATTACATCAATAATTGCTCCAAATAATGCACCTAAAATTGCGAACATATAATTCCTCCTATTTAGTTTTCTTTGTCGTTTTTCGTGGATTAGTTCCCTGCGTTTTACGCATAGATTGTAATTTTGCCATATTCCTTCTGGCCGCTTCTCGTGTCTTTTCAGACACCTTGCGTGGTGGTGATACCTTAATCCAGTTTTTAGGTACATCTACTTCATACCCGATGCTGAACTTCCTATGGCCTTTAATCTTTTTAATCTTCCTAATCCATACATCTGATGTGCTGTAAACATTGGCAGTTGCTTCCGCTTCGTTGAATGTGATTACAGTTTCTTTTTCAAGTTTTGATAATCTGATGCCTGCCATAACCTACTCCAGAAAGTCCGGCGAATCACCGGTGGTGTTCTTGCCTCTGAACTTATCCATCTCGGCATCACCTTCTCGGTAAATATCAATCGCTTTTAGGAATTGAGTGTAAGCCTTCTTATCAAGTCCACGCAGGAATGATGTGGCTACATCCTCATTATCAATTTGCTTTTTGTGAAATAACATTTATACCTCCTTAATTATTATTGTTATTGGGGATTGAGTGCTACTCAACAACCACTCAATCTATTCCCAATAAATATGGGGGAAGTCCTTTTGGACACCCCCCTGTTTGTTTTTGTCGGTGAACCCTTGTGCGAGGAATTAGCGAGTTCCACCGAAGTCAAGATGTTTGTTTGAACAGTAGAGTATTTTAGGTGTGTTTGTTTCCCAAAGCCCATCTTCAAACGCTTCTACTGTTATTATACCACATTATTCTTGTGTTTGCACAACAGCCTGTGGTTGCTCGTTTGGCTCATTTGTCCGGCCACGCACAATTTCTCCGGACTTTATCTTTGCTCTCACCAAGTCCAGCACTTCATTACGGCCTTTGGCGTAGGCAGTTTTGGCGACTTCTTCTAACTGCCGAATCTTCTTATCGTAGATTCCTTGCTGTAATTCTGTGGCCTTTGTGAATGTATCACATTCGGCTTTGAACTTGGTAGCATATTCATTTCGGAGTTCTTCTCGGATTTGGCTTTTAGCCTGCTCCAACTTCCACTCAAACTCCTCAATCATTCTTTTCCGAAACATCTCTTACCTCCTTGCGTTTCGTTTTTAATTTACCTAAAATATCTCGCACTAACTGTTTCTTGGCTATCTCGCTGTTTATCAGGTATAAATCCCTGTGTAACTCATCTTTAGCCTTATCAGTTAGTTCAAGCATTACTACCCCCTAACATCTTTGCTTCATCTCCATAAAGTCTTAACATAGTCTGCATAGCATTTACGCACCCTTTTGCCCACGACACTTGCGACATATAATAATCAGACTTGGCTCGGAGAGAACGCTCTGCTCTACGAATCACACCATCACGCTCCGTTACGGATGACTTGCCATATTGCTCATATATCTCGGCAGTCTGCTTTGTAACGGCTTGGTCTGTTGCCAGTTTATGCCGGTTCACAATTATGTAGAAGTATCCATACATCGCTGTGAACTGTCCAAAGAACTTTGATAGTTGCGTAGCATCAGAGTAAACACGATTAGTAATGTAGTATTCCCACATTGTAGTGAGTTGTTTATCAATACTATCTATATCTGTTTGGCCTTGTAGTGTAGGCTCTGTTCCAAATATAGCATCTGATTTACTTGCTGTTGCTTCTTGCCTTGCCATATTATCTCTTTCTCATTGGCTGATAGAATCCATCGTTTACGACTAGGTTGCCGGCGAGTTCCCACCTACTCGCCAACAATTCGTTTACGGACTTTTCTAAATCATCAATGGTTAATCCACAAACTACTTTATACATTAGTCCGCCTTCATATCAGGGTCAAACTCAACCTTATATTCTTTCATAGCACCGTTATCAGTTTCCTTGAATCCGGTGAACTCCACCCAAACATAAGAGCCGACTGGGATTTGTTCAAACTTCCTGCGGATGTCTGCTTGACCCATAATCTTCTTTTTAACATCGCCTTCGCAAAGAATGATATACGCATCACCTTCGCCGAACTTTGATGTAAATGTTTGGTGTTCAATGTAAAATCCCTCTAGTTTATCTCCCACAGAGATTTCACCTTTTTTATTCCACACCTCACTATTGTCGTAAGATGCGATTGCTTCTTGTCTTGCCATTTTGCTTTTCCTTTCTTGGCTGTGCCATTTGGCTTAATTTTATTTGGTTCGGGGTACTCACCTTTAGGGTATCTACCCCGATAGTTCGGCCAGCCTCGCAGTTGGTACTGGCCGATAGTGCGGATTTTGGTTGCGGTGGCAGGAGTTGAACCTGCCTTTGATGGTAATGAACCACCCTAACTCACCGGAGTTTTCACCGCTTTAATGGACAGGATGTCGGAGGAAAGAAAGAACTCTGCCTACAAGAATAAGCGAAAGCGACCTCCGGCATCCACACCGGCACACTACAAGACAGGGCGGTCATACAATACCCTTGCCATAAGGCGGCGTAGTGTACCTGTGTGGCACGGTAGGGAGTAGAGATACCTACTTTGCCGAGCCTGACTGGGGTTTTTACAAGCGAGGTTTATGCTTGGAAGTGGGAACTTCTCCCCAGTCTGATTGTAATGTACCACCAATCTACAAAGATTGTCCGAGTAGGAATTGTGCGAAGCCACCTGCTGAACTGATTGCTACACCCACGGCTTCTTCTTGAGTGCGTGCTGGCATTATGGATTCAATATCACCGGACTTTACTTTAACTTCGTAAAGGTCGCCCTTCTTCTTGATGCTTGCGGTGAAGTTGATTTCAATTTCTTTATTCATTTTATCTCCTTTGCTCTTGTTTTAATTCTGCTATAAAGAGTGCTAATCTTGTGGTGAAGTCTTTTACTTTTCTCTTTTCCTCTAATGATAGATGTCTGTACCAGATTTCTAACTTGAGTTTTTGCTCGTGTCGCTTCCGGTTTTCTTCTATCGGGTCAAGGTCAAGATGCGACATACTCCACCCCACTCTCGCCAATGTTGGCCTTAATAAACTTTTCGTACGCTTGAGGGTACTGCCTCTTAATGTATTCATTTACATCATCTTCTGATAACTTCTCTAACTCGGAGAAGGAATTATACTTCCCCTTTTGCCAAGCCTCATATGGAATGTAGGCCGGTAGTCTATGCTCTGCGAAGGCTGTGTAGATGGCATCAATGCGTTGGTCTAATTCATCCAAATATGATTCGGCCTCAATCTCAAATGTTGATACACGGTAGTCATCTGCGTTTACATAGTGAATATAACAGCGTGGCATTATACCGGTTTCTTTGTCATAAGACATAGCATATAGTGCGACCTGTAAACAATGGGAATGGTCTGGCTCTGCCATCTGATTCTTACGCATACCAGTTCCACAAACTCTGTCGTATTTCATTTTACTTACGGACTTGATTTCGTGGATAATTGGCATACCTTTTTCTGGTAGTTCCAATACATCTACGGAGCAGGTACATCCACGGTAGGCATCTTTCATTTCATATTGCCAAGTGAAGTCTGAACCGTTGGCTTTCCAATGTCCAGTTTCGCTAATCTCTACTGGCTTGTCAAATACTCTTTGAATAAACTTTTCTTCTACATCGTGGCCTCGCATAAACTTTGCCAGCGTATAGTCATCAAACTTTTTCTCAATGCCAAGCATTGTGAGTATTGCCGTTAGAGTAGGCTGTGCTATTTTACTGCCGGAGATTTGTCCGGTTTCTTCATATTCATCTGGAGTTTCTCTAATCTTCTTGTAGAGTTTCTCCTCGTAATCTTTTATTATTAACATAGGCTTTGTCCTTTCTTTATTTAACCTACCTCTATTGTATCAAATAAACACAAGTTTGTCAATACTTTTTATTATACATTTTTGATAAAGTTTTCCACAAGACATAGACCCCCCTTCCTTCTTCAGGGGAGAGAAGGGAGAACTTATTGAACACCTATGATTTACTACTATTTACTACAAGGCATACTTGGTTACTAGCGAAGGGTAACATTGTTGCTAGAGGATGTAACTTCACTCACCGGGGTCTGTGCTATGAATGAGTGCTTCAGTTCCTTGTTAGCAGTCTGTCCGTTGTGGTCTGTTTACCAACTCTGGCATCAAAGATAAATCTATGTGGCAGAGTTGTCGCCGTTGGTCTGGCTTATATTCCTGTGTTTTCATCTGCCCACAATAATTGCGGCAAACTTGTGAGCAGGTGAAACAGCGTGGTTGTCGCATAGCAGACAGAGCCACGGCTAAACACACGAACACTCCAGTTCCTCTTTTGATTAGAGAGAAAGAGAACTACACCATAGATGTTATTTGTGCTAACTGCTTGCTCTCTTTACAAGATTATTACTTTGATGTATTATAAAGGTAAGCACACAGTTATTACTTTGATGATAACAAAAAAAGTTCCGGCAGTCAAGCCGGTCTTTTTTTATATGAACTCCAGAATCATCCACGCTATTATAAATGTTGCTAGGATTGTTAGTGCGATAAGTATTTTATTTAGTATTCTGTCTAGCATTGGATACTCCACGCTTTGATATACGGCCACCAATAGCACCATACTTCCTTGCTCTCTCCCTACCAGTCAATCCATCTTTGCCTACCTTATCAGAAGCAAAGCCGCCAGTTCCGGGATGAGATGCCATCTTACCAATATTTTTATAGAAGTCTTTACCAAACTTCTCATAGGTTGTATTGCGTGCCTTCTGGCCTCCGGCTTTTGTTCCTGCCATTATTTTCCTTTCTGTTTAATCGCTCCGACTAAACCTCTTTTACGCATTTCAAATTCGCTAATGTTTTCTATTTTATCATCAGTTATACCTGCTGTCCAATCTTCTTCTTTTGCTTCAGGATTATCTGCTTTGCGTTGGATTGGCCTGCTCTCAATATTTCCATAGAACTTACCAACACTCTCCATCCACTCATCATCGTTGGTGATACAGCCACCATCCCACTTCATCTTACCAAATGGGAATGACCTATCCACCGGCATATTCCTGCTCTTGATATGCTTTACCCAGAAGGCCGATGGTTCATACTCATCATTCTCCGGGTTAGTTCTGCCAGCACATAGTAGATTGTCGCAATCATACACGATAGCACCTACACCGTTCACATCATTCTCATCTGTTTCAAACCACTTCCTCTTATTAACAATACTATCCTTACGAAGTGATGCCACAATGACAATAGGTATATTGTAGGTGAGTGCTAACTCGTGGAACATCCGGCTAATCTTTGCCATCTCTCTTGCTTCCATACCTACACCCAAGTATTGTAGGTAGTCAATAAACACGGCCTTGATGCCCTGCTCCTCTGCCTTCTCAAATAACTTCTTAATGTTCCGGTAGTCTAATGTCTTTGCTTTCTGGAAGTATAGGTTCATATCGCTATCCCAGTTATCCAACTTCTCACCATTGAACTTATCTAGGAATATCTTCATCCTTGCTCCCAATACTTCTGCTCGCATCTCCAATGTAATAAATAATGTAGGTGCTTGGCAACTCGCTATGACTGCCATATCAGAACAGAGCCACGATTTACCAACATTACTATTCGCACATATCAGCGTAACCTCGGCAGGCTTTAGCCCACCAATCATCTTATCAATAATATCTAATCCAGTAGTCAATGCGTTCTTGCCGAACATTCCATAATCCTTCTCGGCTTCCTCAATGTCTGCCTTCAGGTCGTGGATACTTATTAACTCCGGGTCTTCACTACGCTTCTCTAATTCCGTTTCAGCCTTGCCCATTATATCTGCTAATAATGATGATGGCAAATCTGCTTGGCCTATCGCTTTGGCGGCGAACCGAAGCCTGCTCTCCGCCTTTTCATCTGCTGTCTTTTCCTCCATAATCGCACCTTTCTTTTGTTTACATTTTAATCATTGAGCCTTTGAGTTCTAATACTTCTGCGAAGTCATCTACAAACTGCTCCACATCTCCATCATACTTGGCATATACTAAATCACGGATGGCTCTGGCGAATGTCTTGCTATCCATCTCATCGCTAATACCTACCATACATAATGGCTTATCGGTTTTAACTGCTATCAATACATCATACTCAACTCCGGCTTTATCAAATACTCTTTGAATACCACGAGTAATCGCATTGAATATCTTGAGGTCTTTTTTAATTTGCTCTTTCATTTTACTTCCTTCCACCAGACAGGTCGCTTCTTGCTTCCGACTGGATACTTTGCTATTAAATATATTTCTTTGTCGCTCTTTTTTATCTCGGCTTCGCACGACTTTATTATGCCGAGTGCTAACTCTACTATCTCTTTATCCTTATCGGTGTAATCCTCCTTTGTTATTCTTCGCCTGACTATATCTTTACAGGTATCCATCAGACTTTTATTTACTTCCTGCCACCACTCCTCGTGTGCTATCAACTGCTGTGTTTCATACTCATCGCTTGCCTGCTTCATCTCGGCTCGCTCACTATCGGTCAATTCTTCCAAGAAGTAGTCGGCATACATTAACCTAAATCTCCGTTCTCTATCAATCTTCGGTAAGCAATCGCCCAACTCTGCCGGCTCAATTCCATCTCATCTTTCATCTTCTCTTGGATGGTAGCCAGACTATCGGTAGGATTAACCTTGCCGTTTATCATAGCACGGAGTAATGCTCGCTCCTTTTTTCCGTATCGCTCTTTGCCTAATCCAAATATATTATTGATGTCCTGCTTGGTATAACCTGCCCTAATCATTATCTGGATTAACTCGCAAGCACTATCAACTAAACCTTTGAGATACTTGGGGGAATAAGTGTAATTCGTTTTCCCCGACAAATCTCGGAGCGTGTTTTCCCCGACTTGCTTACTTTCCATTTTCCTCCTTTCTTACCCCCTATCTTACCTAGTTTACTCATCTGTTCCGGACTGTGATTCCAGCCTTTTTGTTTCTTATCTACTTCCATTATATCATACTCCTGATGGTTATCGCCCTGCTTTTTTAAGTTTAATAATCTCGTGAATCGGAACAGCATAACCAACGGCACATTGAAAAGCAACCACTTCGCCTGACTTTACTTTTCTTCGTAACCACTCATCACTATGCTTGAGTAATTGTGAAGCCTTATTGATACTCATACCAACCACTTCTCCTATCGCTGGCGTGATTGTGAGTTTATCTTCTAGCCACACATCAATCAATTCCAATTCTTCTTTACTAAATACCCCGGACTTTACTGCTATATCGTAATCGTGTCTAGTTAGTTTGTAATCTGGTTTCATTATTTAATCCTTTCTAGTTTATCTAACGGCACGGCTCTCATACTCAAATCTTTTCCACTCCGTGTTCGCATTGTTTCTATCGGGCTGGCACATACTACTTCGTTTGTTATCTTATATTCGCCAGCATATGCTCCCTTTAATATCTGAATAGTGAAGTCCTGTCCACAAGGGATTCTATACCTAGCAACTAATACTACTCTATCGTGGTATCTTGGCTCATTGATTTTAATCATCTTGCTCCTTTCCGTTTTCTAATTCACACTCAACCACTTCATATTCAATCCACCTTATGAAGTCATCAAGTTCATTATCATATCTGGGGTCATCGCCGCCCATCGCTTTACGCCAGCGTTTGAATAGTGGTTCAATCTTATCAACTAAATCATAGTCATCGTTTGCCACACGGTAAATATCACCGGAATCATTATAACCTGCTCGGCTCATCATCGGACTAAATGCGTGGTCGCTGTAATCAAAGTATCTAATAATGTCATCATCATCTAAATCTTCTTCTGCTAACCTATCGTTCAGCCAATGTAATTGTTCTCGCTCATCTTCTATTGCGTGATATTCTTTTTCTTCCGTGCGACTTCTTATCGCTACCAATCCGACACGCCACTCGGATTCTTTTTTATACTTATACTCAACTTCTAATACTATCATTTTAATACCTTTCATATAAGTTATTTTCTTCTATACAACTTTGCCACCCCCAACTTTCAGCATAAGCCGTGCCATCGTTCCAGCCTTCATCATAGCCGTTGTTATGTCCACGCTCATATGCTAATCCAATACTCAATACAAATACTGCTATCACCAACACAACTACTACTATCGGTGCTATCAGTTTCTTTAACATAAGTTTATATCTATACATATCTACTCCGTTCTCACCCACTTATCATTATCGCTATCGGTATATTCTTCACCAACTTCCGGCACGGATTCGCTTGGTCTGATATAACCATATATATCATCATCACCCCACGCTAATCCCATACCTTGTCCGGCGTGCTTTACCATATTGTTCCATAGTTTTTCAATGTTATCATAACTCTTTCCGATTCCAGTAGTAAACAAATCATATACCATTTCTTCTTCTTGAGTTTCAATAACACACCACCAATCACGGAAGTCTTCACCGTTCTCATAAACTGGATTATATTCAACCGGCTTCTCATCTAAAGTCCGGCGTTCCATTTCAATGATTCTCATTTCTCCACCTTTCCAATAGCAAGTAGTCTTGCCATAGCGTGTTCCGTGTTTGATAGTAATTCTTGTGCCGTGTATAAACTATTCCTAGTTTCAATCAACACCGTGTCTTCTTCATCATCTAACATAATATGAATCTCGGTATCACCATTGAATAGTTTAATACTATTCTTACTGACTAATAGTTTATCGGTGAAGTCTGCCTTATACCAAATATCTTCATCGCCTTCAAATGCTTTATCAACTTCTTCGTGCTTCTCCCGAATCAATCCGAAGTAGTGTAGTATGCTATTCTTAATGTCTTCAATATCTTGTTTCATAATAATCTCCTTAATTATTTTTAATATATTCTTCAACTTCTAATAAGTTTTTGATATGCTCATCTGAATCCTTATGGTCGTAGAATCTAATATAACCAATCGCTTCATCAATCTTATCTAGCATATCTTCTCGGCGTAATCTTTGTGCTTCTTCTAATTCTTTATCAGATAGAAACGGCACTAATACTGCCGACCCATCGGAGTTATATTGAATCTTAACTCCGTTTGCTTCTGCTTCTTCTAGTGATTCATAACCCAACTCATAGGCTTGCTCACTTAACTCTGCGTGTAATTGACTCATCTTACTCATAATATCTCCTTTCTAATTATCAAATGCTCCACCTAGATAGTAGTCATCAGCGTCCATAAAATAATCTTTTGTATAACCTTTGACTAAAACTAGGTTGTTATTGTTCATATATTTCCAGAGTTCATCTTCGTTCTTAAACTCTGTTGGCTTCTTGTAGTTCATATATTGTCCTTTCTTTTATTTTATATCTCTATTGTATCAAACATTTCGCTTTTTGTCAATAGTTTTTATTGACATTTTTATGCTTTTTTCATTTCGCTTACCATAATATTGCTGACTGCCATAGCACACTCATCTATCAATACCCACTCCCAATCTTCTTTAAGAATCAAATCAATATCTTCTAGCAAATCTTTTATAATATCGGCAACTGATTCCGAATCATAACTGCTATCGGTATAATCTGATATAAGATTCCGTGCTTCTTTCTTTAACCAATCAACGGCTTCTGCCTGCTTTAATACTATCGCTTCCATTTTATTTTCTCCTACACTCTGCCAAAAACTTTTCGGCTTCTTCTAATGTTTCAAAATCTGCTTGGTCTTCCCAAGTCGGATTGATTCTATCACCTGTGATATTGTATCGCACGACATATTCACTTTGAATCTGGTCGTTTTCTTCTACAATGTTTCCTTCTAAATCATAATATATTTCAATAGGTTTTCTCTCGTGTATAACAAAATCATTATCGTTTAATTTTTTCATAATCTAATCTCCTATCTTATGCCCACATTTCAAACAATGCCAAGCATAACTATCTAATTCTTTATCGCTCCAGTCTTCTCCACACTCATCGCAAAGAATCCTATCGCCTTTTAATTCGCTTATACAATGCCAACAAATAGCACAATAATCAGCGTTCTCTTTTGCCATATTCTCCAGCAATTTCTTATCGCCGGGGTCATCTTCGTTCCAATCTATACAATCAATCCAGCACAAATCCAATTCGCTATCGCCTAATGCTCCACACCTATCGCAACAGTTCCAACCCATACCACCAAGAATATCTTCGCTCCAATCCAATCCGGATTCTTTACACCGTGCTTTCAATTCTTCTAGTGTTGTGATATAGTTTTTTGAAACTTCATCTTGAATCTTTTCAATCATTTCTTCTCGTTTCATAATCGCTCCTATAATATCGCAAGGATTTCTCGCAACTCTTTCTCCCCCTGCTCTTTCCAATCTTCCGTGTTTCTCTGCCAAAGTGGTCGCTCATCTTTCACCACGGATTGAATCGCCTTTGTGATTCGCTTGCCTATCGCCGAGCGTTTCGCCGTGCTTCGCAACTGAATCTCATTATAATAAACAAGACTTGCCAGCGTTTTCAAATCCGAAACACTTCCCCAATCATAACTAATCGGGCAAACATTATTCGGAGCAACTTCAACTTCAATCTTGCCTTCCCCCTGCTTGATATTTTTACAATAATAAAATGACATTTTGAATCCTTTCTAATATATCAATGAATAAATAACAAACGGTAATCCAAGAGCAACTCCACAAAGTATCGCTCCGAGAATCCCCCCTAATTCTTCCCGGCGTGCTTGCTTCTTTTGTGCTTCTGCTCTCCTTCGCTCAACACTCGCTCGCATTATTTCTCCCCCTTCAATTCTGCCACAACATATGGCACACATAATTCACAAAGAATCACATCAACAACTTCTGCTCCCTTGTTTAATATGTCCATATTATAACCACAATCTTCCAACAACTGATTCAATTCTTCATCAAATGGGAATCCTGCCTGCTTGAGTGCTTCTTGGGCTTTATAAGTAGAACAAAATCTGCTTCCGGTAAGGTTTCCAAAATCATCTTCTGTTTCGCCATTTTCCCAGCGATTCAAAATCTGCTCTTTTGTTTCGTAACCTTCGGCAATTTTGTCTTCCAAAACTTCCTTGATTTCGTTTTTGTAGTAGTCCATAAGACTCCTTTCTTTTATAGTTTACTTTGTGGCAACTTTTCCGACTTCTTTCTTTATGCTTTCGGACGGCTTTGCCTGTTTCCTTGATTCCATTATAGCAAACATTTCGCTTTTTGTCAATACCTTTTTTATACTTTTTTTGATTTTCTTTTGAATCTTCGCCGGGCGTTTCCCCTGCTTCTGATTCGCTCCCATTTTCTCTATATAATATATAAGCAACAAACACTCCAACAACTCGCCGGGGATTCCCCTGCTTTCTTCGGTTTCTTCCTTCATCTCCTTAAATAGTAAATAATAAAATATATCACAGCAAACAGACAGCAACCGGCAATTCATACTCTCAACCCCTGTTATTGTTGCCGGTGTTTAACTTATAACTTCAATCTTCACCCCTTAAACTTCCAAAACTCCCCCCCTGATTTTTTTGTGGCAAAAATTCGCACCGAGCGACCCCCCACCCCTGTAATTTTGTGGAGATATAGTATATATATATTACTTATTTGTGGGTATAGTCCTAGCCCTCTATGCGTTAAATAAACCTTAAATGGTGGAATATGGTAGTCAAATGGTGGTATTTGGTGGTAAATGGTGGTATAATGGTAGTAAAAGGAGGTATATGGCAAAGTCCATAAAGATAGATGATAGTGTGTATGACTTACTGAAGGGTATGGCCGACAGGGATTTTAGAACCGTGTCGCAACAGATTGCCTTTTTAATTGACTACTATGAAAAAAATAAAAACCAAAATCCTGCGTGGGATGTACCTAAACCTTCGTGTGAAATTGGGTCGGGTTCGCAAGCGAACAAACAAGAACCTGCGGTTGAACATATTGGCCGGAGGGAAGTGAAGTCTGTGCCACAGTTGATTGAGGAGATTAACCTGATTAAAGCACGATATGCAGAGGAGGCGGAGTTCTGCCAAGACCAAGAGCAGTTAAATAACCTTAATAAGAATATGAACGCCGAGATTCAACCTCTACAAGCACAGATTGATTCTATGGTATAATATAAGCAAAAGGAGTATTCAATGAATAAACTTGAGATAGATGGTGTAACTTGGGGGGAAATAAAATTGAAAAGCGGGTCAACCTACCGGAAGTTGATTGATGGTAAGTGGACACCGATGAGGAAGCACGAAGTACCACAAGATGTTATTGAGGCTTTTGAGGGCTTTAAGATTGAGGAAGTTGGTGAACCTACATTTGAAGAAATGAAAGAGGTTTCTGATGTTATTGGCGATGAGAACATTGGTGGCGAATCAAAAGCGTTGACTACCGTGGAAATCCCCAACGACAGAAACGAGTTTGGATTTACTGGAGAAGAACCAGAGATTGACTGGAAGGCGGCGTATGAGGATGCGATAACTCACTCCACAGATAATCTCACCTTAAAAGATTTGGCCGATTTAATGTACACAAAATATGGCGTGTACACCTGCTACCTTCAGAAAGAGCCACAAGAAACTGATGTACACCCGATTACTGGTGGACTGATGACTAACTTCTTACGAGGGCAAGCAAGACAGCAGTATTTATCTGCCGTTGCTAACAGAACTAACTTTGACCCGAATGTAATGAAGGGTATTCTTAAAAGCAGGGAAAATGCCCGATTTGATTTTGAGGCACACCGAGAAGCACACCCTGATAGATTCACAAGACCGGACATTGAGATGCCTTCAGAGGATAATCCTTATGCAGACAAGAAACTTACGATGAAAGAGTGGAGAGCGATGCGTGAGGCAGAGAAACCATTGATGGCCTCGGAACACGGTAGAAGGGGTGATGGAACTGATGAGGATGAACTTTATGCAGAGCCACCGATTAACGGTAGAACAATTATCAGACCTTACGCAACCAACCCGATTGCTGAACAAAGATTAAAACAAAAGAGGGAATTGCGTGAGCGAGGATATTAAAAAGCAGGATAACCTGCCAGAGAAATTAAAGAGCCGTGATGCGATGCTCTTAACGGATTCGGAGTTAAACTATCAGACACTCCGAGCCGGTGGTATGCCTGCTTCCAGAGCATTTGAAAAAGCCTTCAGTAACGACCCAGACTGGACAGACTTTTTTGCCAACCTGCCGAGAGGAGCGAAAGAGGCGAAGGCTGAAATCAGATGGGCGGCCAGAGAACTAGATAACCGGCCAGAGATGAAGATGCTGAAAAATAAAGTCAATGAACGGTTGGCTGATTTATCAACAGTTGCGTTGGATACTTTAGAGGAACTGATGGTGGAATCTAAATCAGATAAAGTCAGGGGTGATGTTGCGATTGAAGTGTTGCGACAGAATGTAGGAACTCCGGACAAGCAGGGTGAGAATAATGTTTCAGTCAAGGTGGTGTTTGGTAATGACCCATCTGAAGTGATTGAAGGAGAGGTGGTGGATGATGACAGATACTAATACTAAAATTATTAGATTACCGATGCCGTATAAAAAACAGAGGGAAATCCTTCTGGACAAGCATCGTTTCAAGGTATTGAACCTCGGTAGGCGTACTGGTAAAAGTACCATCGCCGCAACCAAAGCGGTACTCTCGGCCATTGAAACCGGCTACTCCAGCCTGATTATTTCCGATACGATGGAACACGCTCGTGATATTTACTGGAATGAAATCCTCCCCTCCACCATACCGGATGTGTGGGCTACCAAGAATGAAAACCTATTACAATATAAAATAAAACCAACCAAGTTTGATTTACCAGTCGCAAAGTTCTGGGGTCGTGATATACACGCCGACTACACCGCCCAGACTAAAACTCCTCTGATTAAGTTGAAAGGTGTTGACAAGAACCCTGATGCTCTCCGTGGGGGTAAGTATGGCTTCATCGTGATAGATGAGGCGGCCTTCGCCGAGTGTGATTTGAACGATGTATTCAGGAAAGTCATACGCCCTATGGTGGCTGATACGCAGGGTGAAGTGTGGATTGTCAGTACCCCTAATGGTACAATGAACCACTTCTTCACATTCGCTACACTAGCACAGAATGAACTTGAAGAAGATTGGGGGTACTTCCACGCTACTGCCCTAGACAACCCATACTTTGACCCTAAAGGTACAGGTGAGTGGGAATCCATTAAGCGAGCCTATGAGAGAGCCGGCAAGATGGGAGATTGGCGACAAGAGTATATGGCCGAGTTTGCCACGCCTGAATCACTTGTATTCCCGAACTTTGACCCGAAGATACACATCGTGAAAGACCTGCCAGACCTCACAGACTTCTCACACTTTATGGGAATTGACTTTGGCTGGAATGACCCATTCGCTTGTGTTTTTATTGCCGTGCATCCACGCACGAATACTTGGTTTGTTTATGATGAGATTTACGAACAGCACACCACATCTGCTGAACGGATTCAGATGCTTAACACCAAGATGGCCGGTGATTACTTCAATTACATTGTAGGCGACTGTGCCGACCCTACCTCTATTGCTGAACTTAAAAAAGCCGGCATCAATGTCCGTGCTTCCGTAAAGCATCCGGGCAAGAAATCAGAGGAATATAATGTTATTAGAAGCCAACTGGAACTCCGAGAAACTAAAACCGCAGATGGGATTAAACTGCTTCCAAAGATGTATGTAAGTGCAAAATGTAAAAATTACATCAATGAGATTATGGGATTAGCCTACAAAAAGGATAAGTGGGGAGAACTGACTGATATTGTTGATGACCGGATGCCAGACCATTTACTAGATGCCACACGGTATATTAACAGATTTATGAAGGATGGAGGCAGACCACCTGCCAAAATCAAGCACCGATACTCCAAGAGCGGAAGACGGCTTGATTAAAAAAATGGTATAATAAAAGGGAGGTTATATGAAATTATTAACCACAGATGACACAGCATTAGCGGCATACCTGCACCTTAAAGGCGTAAGATTTATCCACGGTACGATTAAAACCGAGGAGAAGAAACGCCGTGCTTTCGTATTTGATGAGGAGGATGGTATCTATAAAATGATAGATGAGTTCTACTCTAGGTCGGCTATGGTAACGCCTCTGGACTTCCAAGAAGCGAGGTCGCAAATCACAAAGTGGTTAAAGAATGACATAACAAACAGTATAAAAATAAAAAAGGATTAAAAAATGGAAGATGACAATAAAGAACTAATCCAAGACATTGAGCAGAGTTATGTTGAGCCACAGGGCGATTCTGATGAAATAATTGAGAAACGCTCCGAATTGTGGGCTGACAGGTTGTCTGATGCCGAGGGTGTGCAGAAATCATTCCAGTCTAAATGGGGTGAGTGGTATGATATGATGTACGCATCTACACAGACAGATAAGATGGCTCTGTGGAAGTCTAAAGCCTTCCTTCCTATATTGGCCGGTAAGGTTTGGGATTTGGTATCACGCTTTGTACAATATAAACCATCGTGGGCGGTAGAGTTATACAACCTGCCTGTGAGTATGAGTAGCGAGGCTTTGCAAGCCTACCTCACTCAAGTTTACCAGAACTACGATAAAATCAAGATGAAGATGGACTACGACTACAACGACCCAGTTCGCCGTGTTCCAATTCAAGATGAGTTCTTCTCTGTGCTTGTAGATTCCATTGTTACTGGTACTGGTATCGCTAGAGTAAACTTTGAGGAAGTTACCATTGAAAGCAGGGAGCATCCGCTTAATGATATGAATCAGGTGGATATTACTCTTGAGAATGTAACTACCATACAGCGTGGCTTTAATAACTTTGAATCAGTAAACATCTTCAACTTTTACATTGACCCATCTGCTACTGACCTTCAGACTGCCGGATGGATTATTGTGCAGGATGTCGCAACCAAAGCGGAGTTACTCGCTCATCCGGAGTTTGATAAAGCGGCCATTGAGAGCATTAAGTTTGGTGTAGTGAATGATAATACTGCTAATTACCAGAAGTCCAAGATTCGCCACCTAAACAGCCAAGACCCTGCTTCTGCTGATTCCAAAGAGAAGAAAACTCACATCCTTGATTGTTGGGATGGTGAAGCAAATACCCATACAGTATATGCTGTTAGTGAGGATAAGAAACAATTCGTAGAACTCTTGCACGAGGATAATCCTTACTGGCATCAGAAGTATCCGTATGTACCATTCCGCATCCGTAGGAAGCCACATCTATTCTGGGGTGAATCATTCTTTGAGAACTCTGAATCATTACAGAGTGCGATGAACGACTTGTTTAATCATTATATGGATAACCTCAACCTCTCTGATGGTATGATTGCCATTGAGGAAGGCTCGGTGGTAGAACCATATATGATTGAGCCGGGCGGAGAGTTCCGCTATCGTGGTGAGAGGCCGACACAGTTTAAGTTCCCTGAACCGAATCCAGCACAACTTACTACTGTTATGAATGAGATTCAATCCGTTATTGAGAACATCACCATCTCGCAGTACGCATCCGGTGTGCCTAACTCTGCTACTGATACCACACAAGGTACAGCAACCGGTGTTACTCGCCTTATGGAAGCCGCTACTGAAAAGATTGGTATGATGCGACAAAACATCAGAAGGTCTTGGGCAGAGGTCGGGAATATGTGGCTCGTGAACTCACAACAGTTTATGGTTGACCCAGTTGTCTATCAGAAGAACACCTATAAAGGTTCTGTAACTGAAATGATTACGCCGGAAGACATCCGTGGTAACTTCGTGCTTCGTATTGATGAAAACTCATTTGAGCCAATCTCTGAAGACCAGATGCGTTCTAACTACATTGAATACATCGCTAACCTTCAGAACTGGGCTAACGCTTCTCGTGAGCAGGCGAAGGCCAATGGCAATACCGAAGGCATTATCAGTATTGATTACGCACACGCCGCTGAACGCTTGTCTGAACTGTCATCTGAAAACCCATCTACAATTCTTATGAAGGTAGAGAATCCACAAGCAAACAATCCGGAACAGCCTGAACAGCCTGCCGAACCTACTGAAGGTAATGAACCTAACTTAAATGCCGTTGGTGAGATTGAACCACCACAGGGAATGAACGCTGGTACTGAAACACCAGAGATGTATATGGAAGGCGAGGAAGCCACCGCCGATGCTAAATCACTTGGTTTAGACCGTGGCCTCAAAAAGAACACGACCCGAAGCATTAAAGGTATTGTTCTTTAACCGTAAATAGTATGGTATAATAGGTGTAAGAGGAGTATTATGGACAAGAAAAGTGTTGCCAAACAAACTCTACAAGAACAACTAAAGTTCGCACAGCGTGCTTCCGTTTTGGTGAAGACACCACAGTACAACGAACTTCAGAAGATGATGATGGAGGATATGGCTAAATACAATAATGATATAGTCCGGACTACTCCGCTTTCACACGATGAATACCTACTAACTCTTGGCCGATTACAAGGGTTGAGGATGTTCGTTAATAAAGTAAGAAACTCTGCCGAGAACAAGGACAAGTATGCAGAACAACTCAAGCAATACGAATGATTTCCGGCAGTATGTCCGTAGTGAGCAGGCCAAAGACCCCTCCGTGCAGATTGTACGCAAAGAGGATTTACAGCCTGTAAACGATATGAAGTGTAAACACGAATCACTTCGTTTAGATGAATCAGTTACGGACTTTGATTGTATGACCTGTAACAATCCTGATTGTGGAAAGTCTTGGCTTTTCCCATTAGGTACTTATAGGAATAAATTAAAAAAAGGAGAAAACGATGGAAGATGAACTCATCCAGCCAGCCGAAGGGCAAGAATTAGTTGAAGAACCACAGGTTGAAGAACCACAGGAACTTCAGTACAATGAGCCGGAAGTAGAGGATACTTACAATCCGGTAGAGGAACAACGCAAACAGGCCGACTTTGATAAGTGGCTTAACGAACAATACCCGATTAAAGGTAATGCGGACTTATCTGCTTACGATAAAAAAGACCCTGCATCTGCCAAGAAATATCTTGAGGATATGCAGAACAACATCCGCTCCGACATCAACAACGAACACAAGCGTGAAGAATTGAAACGCCAATATGAAGCACAGCAAGAGCAGGCTCGCTGGGCGGCAGTTGATAAAGCCTACCCAGACCTCCGCAAGAATAAACCAGTATATGATATGATTAGAACCTTCCACGAAGGTGCATCTTCAAAAGGCTTGACACCGCTTCAGTCTGCTAAACTCGTTAATAAGATTGTATATGAAGCATACAATCAAGGCTTTAGAGCCGCTCGCCAACATACAGAGCAAGTACCATCTCGCCCACTCGGTAAGCAGGGTAAAGCCCAGCCAGTACGCTTGAATGAGAAAGCCATTCGGGAGCGTGCATCTGGTGATTTAGATGATGTAACAGCAGTTGTAGATGCTTTACAGAAGGCCGGAGTTGGCGGTCTTTAGACCCACCTCACACACCTAGAAATACAAGACAGACCCCAGAAATGGGGTCATCTTGTTGACAGCAAAAAAAGTATGCTATAATATAAGTAAGTTATGTTGATAACTAAAATAAAAAATTAAAAGAAAAGGAACAAGACAATGCCAAATGCTATGATGACTTCGTACACCTCGGCAGTCAAGCGTGAAGACCTGCTTGATGTGATTACGAACTTAAAGCCAACTGAAACGCAATTCTTCACCGGTTTGAAGAAAAGCAAAGCCAAGTCTGTTTACCACGAATGGCCAGTAGATGTTTACGCAAGTGTTACCAACACTTCTGCTGACAAGAAAACCGTGGAAGGTGCAGACTGGGGTGATGGTGATATGGTTTCACCAACTCGTGAAGGTAACTACACGCAGATTATCAAAGAGGTTTGGAAAATCTCTGGTACTGCCCAAGTTATTGACACCGCTGGTATGAGCAATCCAAAGGCTTACTACCAAGCAAAAGCGATGATTAACTGGAAGCACAAAGCAGAGTGGTCGTTAATCCACGGTGTGAAAACTCCGGGTAACGCTACTACGGCTCGTGAGATGGGTGGTATCTTCAACCTTACCACTACCAACGCAGTTAATGCTTCTAACGCAGTATTGACCGAATCACTATTGCTTGACTACCTCCAACTCGGATGGGAAGCCTCAAGTGCCAAGATTTCTGAATGTTATGTTGGTGCTGACCTCAAGCGTGTGATTTCTTCCTTTACCGCTGGTTCTACAAAGAACATTGAAGCGAAGGATAAAAGGCTTGTAAACGCTGTTGATGTTTACGAATCTGATTTCGGTATCATCAAAATCTTCCTACACCGCTTCATTGATAGCGTTGTATCGGCTGAAAATACGCACAATATGTTGCTTATCGCTCCTGAAACACTTGCTTACGCAGGTCTTCGTGAGCCAGCCAACTACGATGCTCCTAAAGGTGGCGACTACGAGAAGGGTGCTATCATTGGTGAGTTTACTCTTGAAGACAAGGGTGAATACGCAAATGTGGCGGTCAAAGGCCTCAAAGCCTCGGCTTAACCAGAATCGTGAAAACAAGAATCCCCTCCATTGTGAGGGGGTTTTTGCGTGGTATAATATAAATAGAAGATTAACAAAATAAAAAAGGAAACATAAATGACTGATGCTGTTCTAGTTGCGATTATAGGGTTGGCCGGAACGGTGATTGGAGCGTTCACGGGGTTTTCGCACAAGAGCAGACAGGAAGCCATTAAGGATGCCGAGCGAGAACAAAAGCAGGCCGACCAGCACCAGCAACTATTAGAAAAATTAAATGGTGTTGAAAAACGCTTGGATGAACACAATGGTTACGCCCAGAAGTTCGCTGAAAGTTCAAAACATCTCGCCGTTATAGATGAACGGCAGGCCGCACAATCTAAACAGATTGAGCATCTTCAAATGGATTTAGATTATCTGAAGTCAAACCGTTGCAAAGTATAAAGGAGAAATAAAAATGAATACCTATACACAAGATGATTTACGAAACGGTGTAGCACAATATCTCGGATTGGGTACATTCCCAAACGGTAATGCAACCGCCTATGATTCTTCCTTGCAGTCTGCTATTGACTACTGCTGGAGGTTTACTGCGTGGCCGTTTACAATTAAGAGAGATTTTGCACTTGTGCCAAATGATGAGGACAGGCTTTATATGCCTGATGATTTTGATATTCTTGGCTGGAGAAGTTTCAAAGGTGTACCAGAATACTCCACCAAAGATGCCGTACAATTTGAGGAAGAACATCACATTCCGGCTCGTGGTGTATATCTTGAATATGACAGATTGAATAACAGATACGAGATTAAAGGTGATACTGATGCCGTTACTACCGTTAGTTATCAGGTACTACCAGAGAAAATCTCTACTGGTGCTATTCACTTCATCGCACACCAACCTATCGTAATGGCCGCATCTATTTATCAGAAAATGAAAGAGCATCCAAACTCTGCTGATGTAAGGCAAGAGTGGAATATGCTTGATATGCTTTTGGCACAGATGGCCTCACAGTCCAACCGGAATACACCGCTTCATAAACCTAAAGACAGATACGACAAATACGGAACATATACTGGTGATTGCAGATAGGAGGTAGTTATGACAATCAAATATCAAATACCAAATTACGCAAAACTACCAGCAGAGGGCGACCCTAGAACACCATCTGAAACTCGTGTACTCGCTCCGAGTAAAGGGCTAAACCAGTTAGGTGATGCCTTTATGATTGATAATAAAGAAGCATCAGAGTTGATGAATATAATGTTTACAGAGAATGGTGTGGTAGAGAAACGCTGGGGATACTCTACTATCGCAGAAGCACAAGATGAAATACCTAAAGGCCTTGCTTTGTACCGTGGCAATACTAACAACCTTGTCTGTGTAGATGGTGGTAAAGTAAAGATACTCCGAAACAATTCTTGGGAAACAATTACCGGTGATTACACCATTACTGGTGATAATGTGAACCTGACATCCTGCCGTAAAAAACTATTCGTATGGGATGGTATTGGACAATCTACTGGTGGATGTATGTACTACGATGGCTCTACTATGAATGTAGGTACTAAATGTCCTAAAGGTAAGTTCTCTGTGTCTTATAAACAGAGGCAGGTTACTGCCGGTGTGGATGGACAACCCTGCCGTTTGTTCTTCTCCAGATTGGCTTACCCTGAAATCTTTACTGTTACTGATGGCACACAATCTACTACTGATGCTCCTATCCCGAATAACCCTAACGATGTACCGGGTGCAACAGTCTTTACTGATGAGATTAACGCCGCCGCCGCATTTTGTCAGGATGTAAACCCTGAAGATGGCGAGGCGATTACCGGCCTCGGTTTCTTCCAAGATGCTCTGATTATCTTTAAGGAACACTCCATCTGGCAAGCGGTATGGACTGCTTCCGAGAATGGCTCTGAACTTGCTCTCTCTCGTATTACTAACGCATATGGATGTTCTGCACACGGTTCTATCTGTACTGTGGAGAATGACTGCTTCTTCCTATCTCACGATGGTATTTATGTACTTGGTAACGAGCCAAACTACTATACCGCAATTCGTACAAACCAATTATCTGCTCGTGTAATTGGCCTTGTGAACCGTATCAATTACGCAAGGAAGGAATACATCCGTAGCGTTTTCTCGGATAATAGATATTATTTGTGTGTTCCTCTTGATGGTGCAGACACTAATAACTTTATGATTGTATATGATAAGAGGTTCTATGCTTGGTCTGTCTGGGATGTAGAAGCCTCCGGCATCTGCCCTTATGATACCGATGAAGGCAAACAGTTGATTGCCTTTACCAGTTCTGTAAACAATAAGACCTGCCACTTCGTACCGTATCAGTATAATGATGATGGTGAAGCGATTAAGGCGTATTGGCGTTCTCGTGCCTTTCACGGCAAGAAGATAGATTACACTAAACTCTGGAAGAACTTTCGGCCTATCTTTAAGAGGATACAAGGCTCGGTAACTATCACCTATTCTGATGAGGATGGTGAGTTTGACAAAGAGGATAAGTACCAAATCTCTAAATTACAGAGAGGTGGTATTGGTGTAGATGAGGTAGGTGCATTAACATTTGGCCTATCTAATGCTAATAACTTTTATGCCGGCGATAACGGTGAAGTTATCTTTGATGATGGCTCGGAGGAATCCAGCATCGCTAACACAAACTCGTCCACAATCCTTAATATCTATATTGGTAGGGAATCAAGGGTCTTTGATTTCAAGGTAAGTAATGATGTAGTCAACGAGAACTTTGCTCTGCTTGGCTTCATTATCTCTTACGAAACCAAAGATTTTCAAGTCTTTAAGGGAGCAGATACCTACCTCACGGATAATTCAGGTGTGGTATAATATAATTAAGAAAATTAAAAAATAAAAAAAGGAAAACTAAAATGCCTGATTTTGTATATTGGATTGGCACAGATGGAAATCTCTGGGCTAACAAAAATGGAAATACTCAAAACTACGGTAGGGCTTCTTTAAGCAACGGTATGCCGAATGTTTCAAGCATAAGTGGCCGTGGACAATGGATTGAAGACCCTGTAAATGGTGGCTGGAACAAAGATAAAGTTGTTCCAAAAGCACCTGCGTTCAAATATAATGTTGAGCCGGGTTCACAAGCCTCTGGTGGAAACGGTGGCGGTAACTATGGCTACTCTACTTCTAATACTTATAATGCTCAATTAGCGGCAGAGCAAGCACGCCAAGCCCAAAGAGCAAGCGAAGCACAAGGTATTAAAGACCGTATGATGGGTCGTAGAGGTGAGTTTGAGAGCATCTTAAATGAGATTCTCGGCAACATTGATAAGACCTACAAAGAGGAATCAAACCGTAGAAAAGAAACCTACGATGCTGATTCTGCTGAACTTATGTCCACTCTTGAGCAAGCACTTCCAGAAATTGCGGCCTCATTTGCGGCTATCGGTGGTTACGATTCTTCCCTTCGTGGTTATCGTGAAATGGATGCAGAGAAAGAGCATCAGAACTCACAGAACGAATTGAAGCGTGAATACGAATCAGAACTCGGTAACTTGGGTGCTAAAGCAAACCAAGCACGAACCGAGGCTCGTACTGCTTACAATAACTTTATGACTGACTTTGATACTCTTGCTAATACTACTGCTAACTCTGACAACCTTGAGAACATCCGCAAGTCTGAAAACTCTCTACTTAAAGGTGTTAATGACTTTCGTGGACAAAGCAACATCTACAAACCAAACTCTACTTTCTCCAATGAAATGAAGAATCTTGGTGGCGATTATGACTTCGGTAATATCCGTGATGCCTTCGCATCCTTCCTAAATACTACTAACGCCGGCTCTGGTGGCAACTTCCAAGCAGATGAGAAGATTGCTGAAGAAGCCAAAAAGACTACCAATAAAGTTAAAAACGAAATTGAGCAGAATAAATCAACTGGCGTAAGCAAATAATAGGAGGTCTATATGAGCGATATTGTAAACGCTTTCAAGCAGACCAAAGGCTATAAGAAACGCAAGAACCTGCTTTCTGATACCCAAGAGGTCGCACAACAACCACAAGAGCAGGATAATCAGAACCAAGCCCTCAATGCTTCCCAGCAACAGAATATCGCTCTTGATACATCAGGAACTAAAGACAGCGACAGACTTGCACAACTACAACAGTTGGCCGCCGCTGAAACAGCACAGAATGAGGCTAACAAACAGGCCGCCGCACAAGCCAATGCACAGGCACAACAGCAGGCAAACAAGCCTCAACAGTTATCAAAAGAAGCCCAGAATGTGTACAATAACGCACACAATGATATGGGTTGGAAGAAGTATTATAACGAAGAAAAGCAGAAGGTTCGTGATTCGGCCTTCAAGGGTGATGGCTTCGGCTCTTGGCTACAAGATGTATTTAATGCCGGATGGGATTCTCGTTTAGCAGAACAGCAAGCGAGGAATCGCTACGCTTCTGAAATGATTAACAAGGCTTGGGATGACAATGGTAATGTTAAAGACCAGAACGCTGTATATCAGGCACAGGGAACTGCGGCCTACAATGTTGACCGTGGCAGACAGTTAAGTGAAATAGAGCGTGCCAACTCTCGTGCTTTGGGTGCATCGTATGATTCAGATTACAAAGATAATCCATTTGCGGCTACTGCCAATGCAATTCGTAGAATGGATTTAGGTAATGCAATAGTACAAGGAAATGAAGGCGGTGGCTGGGATGTTGCAAAGTTTGTTTTGAATCTTCTTCCGGGGATGCTTAATGCTCCTACTACTGGTTTTACAAATGTGTCAGAGGCTATTGGTGGTAAAGGTTTAGATGAATCAACTGGTAACTCAAAAGATTTGGATGGTCTTGAAAGAGTTGGTCGGTTCGCATCAGGTGCAATAGATGCGGCTGGTGTATTTTATGGTGGTTCTCAAGACCTCTTATCAGAAGTAAGTAATGCGTTATTCAAGAAGGGTGGTACTGAAATCGCTAAACAGGCCGCTAAACAAACATCTAAATCTGTTATTAAGCAGTTTGCGAAAAAGATGCTTGAAGAAGGTACAGAAGAAGCAACGCAACAGGCATTTGAGTTCTTTGGTAATGGCGGTAAGATTATTACAAAGGATGGACAGTTTGATGGTGAAGCCTTCAAGGAATTGGCACAGCAGGTAGCACAGGCCGGTGCTTTGGGTGCGGCAGGTGGTGGTATGTTTGAAGCGGCTTCTATTCCTTTAAGAAAACTAAACGCAAAGATTAGTTCTAACATTAACAACAGAAAGATTAAAGCACCGAACTCTGGTGTAGGAACTAATCTTGATACAGACACTAATACCAACTTAAATACCGATACTAACCAAGACTTGAATGTTGGCGATACTGATACCAATTCAGGTGATACTGATTATAATGAAAATGTTGGTGATACAAATGTTACAGAGAACATTGAGCAACAGGCTAAAGATGTAAGCACGGAAACCAACACTACTATCACTCCGGCAGAAATGACACAAAATGCGGATGCCTCTGCTCGTGTTGTAGAGAAGTCAGATGCTCTCCGTGATATGTTAAATGACAGCCAAAAGCAAGCCTTTAATGATAGAGTAAAAGAGATTCGCTCTGAATTAGAGCAGAATAAAATCTCATATACAGAATACTTGCAGAAGGTAGAAGCATTACAGAATGAGTTCACTACACAGGTAGAAGGTGCAGAAGTACAGCAACAGGAACAGTCTGCTACCGGCCAGCAAGTCAATCCAGAAGATGTGTCTAACATTGTAGAAGGTGCAGAAGGTACACAGGCATCTGAAGCAACCACGAAGCAAACTACCCCTGTTGAATCGTTTAGTGAAACAAATAATGAAGCAACTAATACCCAGCCTGAAATGACTGAAGGTATGGCACAAACTGAAGGTGTTGACCCACTTGAACAGGTGTATGACAATGCTCGCCAAAGATACCAAGAAGCATTACAGTCCGGTGATAGAGGTGCTATTGAGGCGGCTCGTGAACGCTACAACCAAGCCCTTGAGATAAAGGTACGACAAGATGCCATTGAGTTTACTGACTACGATTATAATAATGGAATAAAGATAAATGATGTATTAGCACAGAAGATGTTTAATGATGGTTATGATAGTGCTAGAACACTTGCCGACCAGATGTTTGATATCACTAATGGGAATGTACCGCTTGCCTATGATTATGGTACTGGTACTCCACTTTATATGTATGAAGATATTGTGGATGCTATGAAGAAATATGGTGGTAAAGATGCTATCGGGAATCAATTCCAGACATCAAGAGCCATACTAAACGAAAGAAACAACGCACAGAACCAAGCCTTCAGGCAAGCAATAGATGAGAGCATCGCACAGAATGAATCCACAGAAATGAATACTCCGGAAGATATAGATGCGATAAATGATTTGCTGGCACAGGCCGCCGAAGCAGACAATAATCCGGTGATAGACCAATCCTTTGATGACCGTGTGGCTGATGAGTATGGCAGACAAGAGATGGCTGGTGAAGATTTGCCCGGAACTCCTGAACAGCGAGTTGCTCCAGAAAGTGCTTATGCACGATTCCAAGAGGAGTATAGCCAACGCTTGAACGATACTGGTATGACACCTGAACTTCGTAGGAAGATTTATACAGAGCGTTATAATGCAAAGGTAGATGGTAGAACGCCTGACCTTAATTCTGTGCTTAACTCACAAGAGCAAGCAATAGCAAAGAAGTTCTTTAACGAGAAAGCCAATGGTGATACAAACCTAGCAAATGATATGTACAACTCTGCGTATATGACTGCACAGAATGAAGGTACTGAATACTCCACCAGAGCATTAACAGAAGTGCTTGATACTGGAACTCTTTCCGATATTTATAAAGATTATAAAGCGATGGTTACTCCAGAGAATTATGATGCTTCTGGTCTTGCTGATGCTGATTATATGATTCGTAGAGATAACCCTGACTTATTGTTGAAAGAATCTGCTGATGCGTATATTCAAGAGGTAGCACCAAATGTAGCACCTGAAGTGGCACAATCTGCCTCTAATGATTTGGCCGATGCGGTGAAAGAAATGAATACTGCTTCTAATAAAGAAGATGGCAAATTGACAAATGAAGATATGAAAGCGATGAAGGCATCTGAAAAAATAGATAAAGCCGGTGAAAAGGTAGGCAAGAAGACCGTTATAAATGATGCTCCTAGAGGTTTATCTGATGATGTTAAACTCAAAAACGCTAACCAATGGTACAGCGGTGCTTACTTTGGACTTATGGAGAGAGTTGATGGTTTTGCCAACACAAGTGCAAGTGAGGTTAATACATTTATCCAAAATAAATTAGAGAGCCTCACAGATAAGCAACGAGCAGAGATACTCTCCAGCCGCAATCAAAGGTTCAATCATTTTATGGAAGTATTCGGGAACGAGAAGGTAGCAGAGTTCTATACTAATCGTGCGATGCTTAAAGATGCTCTTACCCAGAACTTAATAAATTATCGTATGCAAACGAAGTTCACCAATGGGCAGATGAACGCTTTGATGAACGACTATACAAACAGGTATCTATTGCAAGATAGATATACTGCTACTATGATGCAAAAGATTGCCCACATTATTACACGGTCAATGAACTCATCTATGCGTGGTATGAGATGGCAGACTACATTAAATGAGATTCCTGAAATCTTTACCTCAATGGCCGACTTCCATACTTTCCGTACAGCAAAACCTTCAGAGTGCCAAGAAATCAAAGCAAGATATGGTATGGCTCAAGGTAGTTCGTTAGACCAAGTTCTCGGCACTATGAGCAAAGAGGATGCTAGAGCCTTCCGTGCTGACCTAGAAGCCGCAGGCACTCCACAAGAGCAAGCCAATGTATTCAAACAATGGGGTAAAAAGATTGGTGAATATGCCAGTAATGTTGATACTGCTACACAATGGAATGGCTTCGTGCAGGATTGGAAGGATGCTACCTATTTGAAGAACGCAGAACAATTCTACTATGAGCAAGGTTTGCGTGGTTTTGAATTGAAGCAAGCCGTGCTTAATAGTTTTGATGAGCGTATGCTCCCGATGAGTAGAGTATTTAAGATTCTAAAATCTGATAAAGCGTTTATGAAAATCTTAACTATGTATGTTGATTCTTCTCTACGCTTGACTCGTAAAGCCGTTAAAGGTGTAGTTGGTATGAACAAGGTTGGCGTGAACGCTAACTATAAACCGATACAAAGAATAGCGAATAACTCTATTGACTTTATACCTCGTGCTATCTCTGCTATGATTATGGGCGTACCGATGGCATCCGTATTAGGCTTGGTAACATTAACCGGCGATGATTACTCCGGTATCTCTGATGAAGACAAGAATGAACTTGATGTGATTATTAACACATTAGGCCAGTTCTCTCCGCTCACTTCGTTAGTGTCTTCTACTTATAATAACTTCCGACAAGACCAGATTGCTGATGAGAAGGGTTACAATAAGAATGATGTTGAGTGGGGTGAAAGAGCAAAGAACAATATTCTCAAAACTATCACTCCACTAGGTAACTGGCTAGACCAAGAGTTCGGTACATTTGGTAACAGAAACTCTCTTGTAGATATGGCTACTCGTGGCTATGCAGAGAACAAGAATGGCAGGGTACAATATCTCGCTCCCGACAATCCTATTGACTGGATTATAGGTGCTATTGCTGGTATGAATAAAACATCCAATGCTCGTGAATATAATAATAATCCTGACTTGTTATCTGCTATTATAAACACAATGAATAATCCTACTGACTATAACGAAGATGGACAGCCGGATGGTGGTTTTGCTGACTTCCTTCAAAACAACGCCGCAATCAACTCATTCCCATTTGACCTTAACACGAAGAATGATGAACGCTATAATAGGCCAGCAAGCGATACAAAGAAGAACACAGGCGATGGGGAGATATTCCTAGTAGATAATGAAGGAAATGCTATCAAAACATCATATAACGATATGATACAAGAAGCATTTGAAAAGGGCGATATAGTTCGTGCTAATGAGTTGTATAACTCAAGTAGAGAGTACAACGCTATCCTAGATAATCTTCGTGTGAATAATCGTGATGCCTATGATGTTTACTACGACCAGTTCAATAATAATTATGTAACTCCGGAAAAATGGAAGACAGTATTCTTGGGGAAGACTTCTGATGGTAAACCTGATTTAGCAGTATGGAATACTATGAAAGAGTTAGCCAAGAAAGTATCTGAAGACTTCGGCACTCCGATTGACCCTGCCTATAATCTTGATGATGAGCGTTCTCGCAGATACCTACAATACAAATCTACTGCTACTGGCGAAGATATTTATCTGAAGAATGATATGGTGCTTGACCCATTCTGGGAAAACTTCTTCAAGGAGCAAAGAGATTATTATTCTAAACTGCCTAAAGATAATGATTATGATAAGAATGAAGGTAAGACAGAGCGTGTTGTAGAGTGGAATCGTTTAGATGATATGTACTCCGATTATATGAACTTTATCGGTGGCAGATATGATAGTATTAAGAACAGCGATTTAGGCCAAGAACTTGCTAATAATTATCGCACACTCGCTGAATACACTTCATTCAAGGCCGCTATGCAAGCCAAGTATGGTGATGAATACAAGAACTCACAAGAGTACAAAGCGTGGTTCAAGGAACACGGTGATGCCTATAATACCGAAAGCGAACACTTCAATGCTAATATCTTAATGATTATAAATGAGATGCGTAAGATTGAAGGCTTTGACCCATTACCAAAAGATGCGTGGGATGCAATTCAGAATGTCGGCAAGGACAAATCAAGCAACAAGTCCGGATATAGCAAACGAAGTGGTGGCTCAAGCGGTGATGGTGGCTACTCATATGCTCCATACTTTGAGAATACCTTCCAAGCCGCTCCGGTATATGCTTCTGTTCCAAAGGCAGGAAAGATGCGTTATAACCCTGCTGGCCGTGCCAACTTTAATAAAGTACCAAT